>Ga0208125_100361_pt1 | contig 28948 bp, 18 predicted proteins | sample LakWasM128_HOW14_2_FD_183938 | JGI IMG/M metagenome (GOLD analysis project Ga0208125, IMG submission 183938) | Freshwater sediment methanotrophic microbial communities from Lake Washington under simulated oxygen tension - Sediment Metagenome... | ecosystem: Environmental > Aquatic > Freshwater >...
CTCTTAAGATCTGTACCGTCGATCCCTTTTATTTTATTCAATGGAGGAATTATGGAACTTTCAACGGTAACTCAATTGCTTACAAAAAACCATATTCCTGTGTTTGGTATTGAATCTAAAACTAAGTTTAAAGGCGAAGCTAAATCTAAAAAAGAATCCAGTATTAGCATTAAAGAAGTAAGTAATGAAGATAGACGATGCCTAGTGGCTGAGTCAGCATATTATAAAGCGGAGGCAAGAGGATTTGAATCAGGCCATGAGTTAGAGGATTGGCTTGCAGCAGAGGCTGAGGTGACACAATGAACAACACAGCTCAAGTTGAATATATAGACTTTTCCAAAGCCGCTAGGGAAAATGCCTGCTTATGCCGCAGCGAGCAAGAAACTGCGGTGTTAACGCTATACGATAACGGTACCATACTCGATTGCAACCAAGCAGCAGCTGAATTGTTGGACTGCATCCCGAGCAAACTTACTTGGCAGCATATCTCTACAATTATGCCGCAGTTGACTGAAGACACTTTAATGCAAGGCGAGAAGATTAACCCACATCTGCGCTTTCTTTCACACATTGGATATGGATTTGAGGTGGTTGCTTTAAGCGGCGTGCATTTTGCCTGCGCATTATTTTTTAACGAAGTTGAGAATTTCGGGCGTCATTGTTTGCGTTTGATTATTCGGCCGATTACTCAAGACTTAGCAGCCTCTTAAAGTTTGCTATAGGCTAAACACATTTACCGTACCGCCGCTCGGCGCGGCATTCCACTTGGTAAGTTCTCGGTAAGCGCCTGCGGCGCCTGCGCCGTCTGAGTCTTCAGTGAGCCCTAAGTTAATGGCAATACCAGCCCAGCCGCCAATTCCTGACATGACGCCTACATATTGCTTGCCTTTGTTTGAGTAAGTGAATGGGTTGCCAATGACGCCAGAACCCACTTGAAACTGCCATAGATTTTTACCAGACTTTGCATCTACTGCCTTAAACCATCTATCTAGCGTGCCATAAAATACTAAGTCGGCACCTGTTACCATTGCACCACTCCAAATGGAATATGGTTCTTTGTTGTACCATGCAGCTTTGCCTGTTAAGCCACTCCAAGCCATAAAGCCACCTGTCACGCCATCTGGGCCAGGATGCATAGTTAGCCCTGCGCCAACCCAAGGCTGACCTGCGGTATATTTAGCTTCCACCACATCGTAATCCATACATAAGTGATTTAGCGGTACATAAAATAACTTGGTTTTTGGCGAATAAGCTGCTGGTTGTTGATCTTTTACGCCAAGTGCAGCAGGGCAGATATTTTTAGTCGTGGTATCTTGGTGCGCAGAATATTTTGGGTCTTTTTGCGGAATACCTGTGCTTAAATCTACACTGGTTGCCCAGTTCACAAATGGATGCATTTTTTCTGCCACAAGTAAGCTGCCATTGGTGCGGTTAAACGTATAGCCAAAGCCATTGCGGTCAAAGTGTGTCGCTAATTTTTTCTTACCAGCATCCCATAAAATCACCTCGTTAATGCCATCGTAATCCCACTCGTCATGCGGCGTCATTTGGTAGCCCCATTTTGCCACGCCAGTGTCTAAGTCACGTGCGAAAATCGTCATTGCCCATTTATTGTCGCCTGGTCGCACATCGGCATTCCAAACAGATGGATTGCCAGTACCGTAATACAGGAGGTTTAGTTTAGGATCATAAGAAAAATAGCCCCACACAGGGCCGCCGCCGTGTTGCCAACCATCTTGATTCGCTTGTGGTTTCAGCCAAGTTCTAACACCTAGATCAGCCTCTGGAAATTTTAGTTGATCTTTTGTCAGCGCCTTAAATGAACCATCTTCTTTGTTGCCACCATTGACATCTTGGTAAGTAGATAAAGCAGAGTAATGTGGATTAGCTTCGTTAAAGCCTGCGCCGATGCGCGTTTCGCTGTCAGGTCCAGTGCTATAAGCTTTCCAAGCCAATGAGCCATCTTTAATGTTGTAAGCGGCAATAAAGCAACGTACGCCATACTCACCACCACTACAACCGGTGATCACTTTGCCCTTCATCACATGTGGTGCGTTGGTGTTGCTCGCACCAGTTTTAATATCATTGACTTTAGTTTGCCAAATCAGCTTGCCAGTTTTGGCATCTAACGCGACCAATACACCATCATTCTGCTGTAAAAAAATCTTACCATCGCCATAACCCAAGCCACGATTCACTGTATCGCAACACAACAGAGCTTGCGTTTGCGGGTCTTGCTTAGGAAAATATGACCACAGTATTTTTTGATTATTATTTAAGTCTAACGCGTAAATATTGTTGGGAAACGCCGTATGTACAAACATAGTGCTACCCACCACAATCGGCGAGCCTTCATGACCGCGATTTACGCCTGTGGAAAACGTCCAAGCAAGTTTAAGCTTGTTGATGTTTTTTGCTTGGATTTGATGCAAGCCACTGTAACCCGTATTGGCGTAATCTTTACGTGGATGTGCCCATTGCTTGTCATCTTGTAAGTGCTTTTGTAAATCATCACTTGCATAAGCAGGTGCAGTGAAAAGGCTACATAAACCTAAAATAGTTAGATAATGGCGTGGGAATGGCGGCATGTGATTTGACTTCTATTTGCGCATTAAAAAGAAGGCCGCCAGTATGAGTGCAACCAATACTAGCAAGCCTTCCATGATTTATTAGAGTGGTTTGAAACTGTCTAGAAAGGATTTTGTAAATTGCGAAAATTCTATACTTCCAGGTGGTAGCTCAATCCCGTTAATTATTTGCTCAGTTGTTAGCTTTCGAAAATCATCAGGTTTCATCATAGAAAACCAAAATCTAACTGCTAAATGTTTAGCAGCATGAAAGCAAACCCCTTGATAACTGTCAAGAAAATCATCCTCAAAACTATATTCGTTATCCTGTTCGCTTATACATGTCGCACCGCTTTCAACTTTGAACAATACAGGTGCTGTACGCCACTTGTAGTTTTTTTGAGCATAATTTAATAGTTCAGCAGGTGTTTGAAGCCAAGGTTCAACTAAAGATTGTTTGCTAGTTATTGCGTAGGTTGAGTATTGTTTGAAATGAACATCAAAAGACACTCCTGAAACTAAAATAAGTTCTTTTGGCGCATTAGTGTCTATAAACTGCTTCCAAATCGTTATGGGTTTTTCATCGCTATCATTTAATATCGCGGGTATGCTTTGAAAATCTGGCATCACCACTACGTCACCTACAGATACTCTTTGTCTTAACTCAGTTTCACTGTATGCGGGAAAGCTAGATAATGCAGCTAGCATAGTAAGTGAACTGATCAAAAAAATATGGTTCCGTAGTTTCATTCTATATCCATATTGCAATATCGGTGAATTTACCATTTATTCTACTTTTCATTAATTAAGCCCAATACTCCTCATTTTTATTTCACCACTTCTTTAAGTTGATCCAAAATCGCTGGGTTATCCAGTGTAGAAATATCCGAAGTGATTTCTTCACCTTTGGCTAAGCTACGCAACAGTCTACGCATGATTTTTCCAGAGCGCGTTTTTGGTAAGTTATCACCAAAACGAATTTCATCTGGTTTAGCGATAGGGCCAATTTCTTTACCTACCCAATCACGAAGTTGTGCGACGATTTTTTTCAGCTCTTCACCTTCTGGACGTTGACCTTTTAGCACTACATAGGCAACGACAGATTCGCCTTTAATGTCATGCGGTTTGCCTACTACGGCGGCTTCAGCAACCAATGGGTTTGAAACCAAGGCTGATTCAATTTCCATTGTACCCAAGCGGTGGCCTGATACGTTCAATACGTCATCGATACGCCCCATAATGGTGAAGTTACCTGTTTTAGCATCGCGTACGGCACCATCGCCCGCTAGGTAAATTTTGCCGCCTAAATCTACTGGGTAATAGCTAGATTTATAGCGCTCAGGGTCGTTGTAAATGGTACGTATCATTGATGGCCAAGGTTTTTTAATGACTAATAAGCCACCTGTACCCCAAGGCACGTCTTTACCTGTTTCATCTACCACATCAATGTCGATACCTGGAAATGGTAGTGTACAAGAGCCAGGAACGAGTGAAGTCGCACCAGGCAGCGGTGTAATCACGTGACCACCAGTTTCTGTTTGCCAGAAGGTATCGACAATCGGGCAATGGCTTCCACCCACGTTTTCGTAATACCACATCCATGCCTCGGGGTTAATAGGCTCGCCTACCGAACCAAGCAGACGCAGACTGCTTAAATCATAGCTCTTAGGATGCGTGCTAGCAGTTGTTTCAGCTGCTTTAATCAATGAGCGAATAGCCGTTGGTGCGGTGTAAAAAATCGACACTTTATGTTTTTGTATCATTTGCCAGAAACGACCAGCATCTGGATAAGTAGGGATACCTTCAAATACAACTTGTGTTACGCCCATGGCAAGCGGACCATAAGCTACATAGGTGTGACCTGTAATCCAACCCACGTCAGCCGTACACCAAAATACGTCATCGTTTTTTACGTCGAATGTCCAGCGCATGCTGTTCATGGCATGTAATAAATAGCCAGCAGATGAATGTTGCACGCCTTTTGGTTTGCCTGTACTGCCTGAGGTGTAAAGTAAGAATAGAGGATGCTCAGCGCTCAACATGACAGGTTCACATGTATCTGCTTGCCCAGCAATTAATTCGTGCCACCAGATGTTATTGCCACTCCAGGCAATCTCTTGACCAGTTTTTTTCAGAACCACTACATTTTTAATTGATTCACAGCCGCCCATTGCGATGCCTTCATCTACCGCAGGTTTTAGTGGCAGTGCTTTACCGCCACGGAACTGACCATCAGAGGTAATCACGGCCGCAGCACCTGCATCAATAATACGTTCGTTTAAGCTTTTAGCTGAAAAACCGCCGAACACCACAGAATGCGTTAAACCTAAACGCGCGCAAGCTTGCATCGCTACTACTGCATCAATACCCATAGGCAAGTAAATAATCACGCGGTCGCCCACGGTGAGGTTTAGCTTCTTTAAGCCATTAGCAAACTGACAAACGCGGTGATACAGCTCTTTAAACGTAACGTTAGTCACGCTGCCATCATCGGCCTCAAAAATAATCGCTACTTTGTTGGGGATAGTATTAAGGTGTTTATCTAAGCAGTTTGCTGAAACATTCAGTTCACCATCTTCAAACCATTTGTAAAACGGTGCGTTATCTTCATTAAGCGTTTTAGTGAACGGTTTATTCCAAACTAAAAGCTCGCGCGCCAATTTCGCCCAAAAGCCTTGATAATCGTCGGTTGCCTCTTTGCATAAAGCGTTGTAGGCTGACATGCCAGAGACATTGGCATTTTTTACAAAATCTGCGCTCGGTTCAAATACGCGGTTTTCATGAAGAACTGACTCGATTGACATGCTTAAAACTCCCTTTAAATCACTTTGATCTATTTATAATTGATATATATTAAATTGGACTATTTATAATTGGTTTTAGCTAGAACTTATGCCTTCATTAGATACTTTTTGACAATATTTTAATTTGACCACATTCTGTATTGTTACAACATTAAAATACCATATTACCTTAAAAAACCTATGATAACACTTGATATGATTCTATCAGAAAACCGCATGAAATCTAGCGATGAAGCCTATGTGCAGCATGCAGTTGCTTGCAGCCCATTTGTTGCAAAACTGTTTACAAAAGATGGTGGTTTGCTGACTGATTTGCTAGTAAACCTGCATCAAGAATACCAGTTAAGTGACATGCAGAATTTTTTATCACACCAAAATATTTTTGATGAAACATCATTAAAGCAAGCGTTAAGACGTTTGCGTCAGCATGTGATGGCAAGAATTATCGTACGTGATTTAAATGGATTGGCTAATTTGCAAGAGGTGATGAGGACGACTTCCAACTTAGCAGAATGCGCGATTAATACCTCGATAGACTATTGGAATACTTGGCTAGTAGATGCTTTTGGTCAACCTGTAGACGCGCAAGGTTACCCGCAAAGTTTTATTGTGATTGGCATGGGAAAGCTTGGTGGAGGTGAACTCAATGTTTCTTCTGATATTGATTTGATTTTTGCTTATGCGTCTGAGGGTGAAACAACTGGCGAAAAATCCATTAGCAACCAAGACTTCTTTACACGTTTAGCGAAAAAGCTCATTGCGGCTATTGATGAAATCACCGAAGACGGCTTTGTGTTTAGAGTTGATATGCGTTTGCGTCCATTTGGTGGTGAAGGCGCGCTGGTTTCTAATTTAGATGCACTTGAAGAGTATTACCAAAATAACGGTCGCGAATGGGAGCGCTATGCTTGGATAAAAGGCCGTGAAGTGACAGGTGGCTCACAAGTATCTAAATTGCTTAAACCATTTGTCTTTCGTAAATATTTAGATTTTGGTGCGTTTGCCAGCATGCGTGATTTGAAAATCCAAATCCAGCGCGATGTAAACAGCAAAGGCATGCACGACAATATCAAGCTTGGTCGCGGTGGCATACGCGAGATTGAGTTTATTGCGCAAGTTTTTCAGCTGATACGCGGTGGGCAAGATGCAAGTTTGCAAGTGAAACCTACACTTTCAGTCTTGGAGCTATTGAAAAATAAAGGCTTATTGCCAGAAAAAACTGTGGCTGAGCTTAGCGAGGCTTATGTATTTTTGCGTAATTTAGAACATCGATTGATGTATGTCGATGACGCACAAACGCAGGAGCTGCCTAAAAGCGATGAAGCTAAAGCACGTATCGCCAAAGCGATGTGGTTTGACGATTGGGACGAGTTTTTAGCGAAATTAAATGCTTACCGCCAGCAAGTGCAACAGCATTTTGATGCAACGTTTAGCGATGCAAGTACAAATCAGAATGGAGATGAAAGCGCGCTAGATGTAGAAAAATCCATATGGAACGGCGCCATAGTCGAGCAAGAGTCAGTTCCAGCCCTGCAGAAAATGGGCTTCATTGAAGCCGCAGAAACATTGCGCCGACTCAATACTCTGCATCAGAGTAGCCGTTATCGTCAGTTACCAGAGTTAAGTCGGCAACGCTTTGATGCCTTAATGCCGTTGGTCATCTCTCAAGTAGCTGAGATGCAAAATGCTGATACCACGCTGATGCGTATCATCGATTTGTTAGAAAGCATTTGTCGTCGCGCGAGTTATTTGGCTTTATTGGCAGAGCACCCGCAGGCCATGCAACTATTGATTAAATTATGTAGCAGTAGCCCTTGGCTCACCAATTATTTGGTGCAGCACCCAATCCTTTTAGATGAGCTTTTAGATACGCGCACGCTGTATGCCGCACCTGATTTTTCTATCTTACGTGGAGACTTACTCGCACGTTTAGCTGAAGTTAAAGACGATGTAGAGCGTGAAATGGACGTATTCCGTCATTTTAAGCATGCCAATATTTTCCGCTTTGCCGCGCAAGATATTAACGGCGAATTAAGCCCAGAAAAACTATCTGATTATTTGAGTGAGCTCGCGCAATTAATTCTCAGTATGAGCTTGGAAGTCATTTGGCCAAATGTGCGTGGTAAGCATTTAGAAGTTCCGAAATTCGCCGTGATTGGCTACGGCAAATTAGGTGGCAAAGAGCTGGGCTACGCGTCTGATTTAGATATTATTTTTTTGTATGACGACGATGCATCCGAAGCGGGTGAAATCTACGCGCGCTTTGCACAACGCATTAATAACTGGTTCAACAGCTTGACCTCAGCAGGTTTGCTTTATGAAACTGATATGCAATTACGTCCAGATGGTAATAGCGGCTTGCTAGTGAGCAGTGTGATTGCATTCAAAGAATACCAAATGCAAAAAGCGTGGGTATGGGAGCACCAAGCCATTACTCGTGCGCGTTTTGTAGCAGGTGATAAACACATTGGCGATGCGTTTGAAAAAATTCGCATCGAAGTGATGACGCAACAACGAGATAATGATGCGTTAAAGCTAGAGGTTCAGTCTATGCGCGAGAAAATGCGCTCCGCACAACATATTGAAGCCAATATGTTTGACATTAAACACAGCATAGGCGGCATTATCGACGTGGAATTTCTAGTGCAATATTTAGTGCTGGCGCATGCGAAACAATACCCAGAACTCACAGGCAATATTGGCAACATCGGCTTGTTAAGGCTATTGGCATCGCTCAATATCATCGCCCAAGATTTAGCGGATAAAGTTGTGCTGGCTTATCGAGATTATCGACACACCCAGCATATGCTCAAGTTACAAGGCGCTGCACATTTAAGGGTGGAAATGTCAACTGTGAGTGAGCATGCTGCGGCGGTGAGCACTTTATGGAGCAAGGTTTTTTTTGCTTAAGTAGCTGCGTGAACAATTAGGATGAGTAACTTGTTACGCACGCTGGCATTGCTTATATATTGGTAATAAATTCTCCCCCAACTAAGCTGTCTATATCTAAAACAATATGTTGAGCAAAGCTATATCGCTAGCGTGTTAAAATATCGATCTATGAATGTGAATAAACCTGCAAGCCCAATTCCTGCTATATCAAACTCAGCCAGCTTAGCGACTGCTTTGCAAAGCTGCATGTTGGCTGATCGCCATGCATTGCGTCGTAAGTTGCGTGATGCGGCAGATTTACAAAAGCTAAAAGATGAAAAGTCTGTGGCTAAAGCACAGCGCTTACTAAGTGAAGTTGCGCAAAAAGTTCGTACATCTCAGCAGAAGTTTGCTTCTCGATTAGCTAGTTTGCCTAAGCCAGAATACCCACTTGAGCTACCAGTCAGCGGTAAGAAAGATGAAATCGCGGCGGCAATCACCAATAACCAAGTGGTGATTATCTGCGGTGAAACGGGTTCTGGTAAAACCACACAAATTCCTAAAATCTGCCTTGAGCTTGGTCGTGGTGTGGCTGGTTTGATTGGGCATACGCAGCCACGCCGTATTGCTGCGCGTTCAGTGGCGTCGCGTATTGCGCAAGAGCTACAAAGTCCGTTGGGTGAAGTGGTTGGCTATAAGGTGCGCTTTAACGATAAGCTTTCAGAATCAAGTTATATCAAGCTGATGACGGACGGTATTTTGCTGGCGGAAACGCAAGGCGATAAATTCCTTAATGCTTATGACACTATCATTATTGATGAGGCGCATGAGCGCAGTTTAAATATCGACTTTTTGCTGGGTTACCTCAAGCAGTTATTGCCTAAGCGTCCGGATTTAAAAATCATTGTGACTTCAGCAACGATTGATGCAGAGCGTTTTTCAAATCACTTTGTTGGCGCTCCTATCATTGAGGTATCAGGTCGTACTTACCCTGTTGAAATTCGTTATCGTCCATTAGGTAAGGCGGGATTTCGAGCTAGAGAAATCGCTGAAACAGAAAACTCTCAGTTTGATTTGGAAGATGAAACCATCTTTGGAATTGCTAGAAAGGCCAAAACAGAAGCACGTTGGCTTGAAGAGGATGACGAAGAAGAAGCTATAGAAGAAGCGATTTTAGACGCGGCGGATGACTTGCTACGTCAAGGCGATGGCGATATTTTGGTGTTTCTGCCCGGTGAGCGCGAAATTCGCGATGTTGCTGACCATTTACGCAAATATCAAGGACGTTCGGCGAAGTTAAAGCATATTGAAGTGTTGCCTTTGTTTGCACGTTTAAGCATAGAAGATCAGCAAAAAATATTCAAAAGCCATAGCTCGCGTCGCATTGTGTTGGCGACTAACGTGGCAGAAACATCACTCACGGTTCCAGGTATTAAGTATGTGATTGATGCGGGACTAGCGCGGATGAACCGTTACAGCACGCGCGCAAAAGTTGAGCAGTTGCAGATAGAAAAGATTAGCCAAGCCGCAGCCAAGCAACGTGCAGGTCGTTGCGGACGTGTTTCAAGTGGTATATGTGTGCGTTTGTATTCAGAACAAGACTTTAACGGTCGTCCGGAATTCACTGAGCCAGAAATTCTGCGTAGCTCGCTAGCCAGTGTCATTTTGCGTATGGCAGCTTTGCGATTGGGTGACGTAACGGAGTTTCCGTTTATCGAAGCGCCATCATCAAGGTTGGTGAGTGATGGCTATTTGTTGTTGCAAGAATTAGGCGCGGTGGGTGCTAAGCGCCAAATTACTGAAATTGGCTTGCAGCTTGCACGCTTGCCTTTAGACCCGCGAGTAGGTCGCATGATTTTAGCGGCTAAGCGTGAAGGCTGTTTAAACGAGATATTGATTATCGCCAGCGTGTTGAGCATACAAGACCCACGTGAACGCCCGATGGATAAGCGCGAGGCGGCAGATAATGCACATGCAAAATTTGCAGGAGAGGGTTCAGATTTCATGAGCTACCTCAAGCTTTGGGACTTTTTTGATAACGCGTTGAAAACCAAAAAATCGAACAAAGATTTGCTTAATCAGTGCCATAGCAATTTCTTATCATTTTTACGCTTAAAAGAATGGCGTGAGCTGCATAGCCAAATTAAGCAAATTACTGATGAAATGGAATTTAAATACAACGAAAAAGAAGCTAACTTTGAGCAAATTCATAAAGCATTATTGGCGGGACTGTTAGGTAATATCGGTTTTAAAGACGGCGATAACGATGCTTATTCAGGTGCACGTGGTATTCGTTTTTATGTGGCACCAGGTTCATGCCTCAAAAAGACTCGTCCAAAATGGGTGATTGCTGCGGAGTTAGTAGATACCTCTAAGCTTTATGCGCGTTGCGTAGCAAAGATAGAGCCTGATTGGATTGAGCCGTTAGCGCGAGGTTTGACTGAAAGCCAATATTCTGATCCGCGTTGGGATAGGAAAATGGGTATGGTCAATGCGTGGGAGCGTGTTTCTCTCTATGGCTTGACGATTATTCCTAAGCGTCGTGTGCACTATGGGCCAATCAACCCTAAAGAAGCTCGCGAGATATTCATACGCGAAGCGTTAGCGAGCGGTGAGTTCGATACCAGAGCTGCATTTTTCACTGCAAATGAACGTTTAATCGCCGAAGTTGAAGAGCTAGAACATAAGGCTCGTCGGCAAGATGTGCTGGTGGATGAGCATCAGTTGTTTGCCTTTTACGATGCAAAAATCCCTGCTGATATTTTTCAGGCAGCAACTTTTGAGAAGTGGCGTGAAACCGCTGAAAAAGAAACCCCAAGGTTGCTGTATCTGACTCGTGATGATTTGATGCGTCATGGTGCAGATGCCATTACTGCCGTGCAGTTTCCAGAAATGATTATGTTGGATGGCGTTGAAACGCATTTGAAATATCGCTTCGAACCAGGTCACGTGTTGGATGGCGTCACGGCGACCATTCCTTTGGCCTTGTTGAATCAGCTTAATCCAACGCAAACCGAATGGTTAGTCCCTGGCATGCTGCGTGAAAAGCTGACTTATTTGATTAAAGCATTGCCCAAAACCTTCCGCCGCGTTTGCGTGCCTGTGCCTGAGTTTGTCACGGTATTTTTAGATCAAAACAAGGTGGGTGAAGGTGTAGTTAAACACGTTCTTGCAGCACATATTCAACGTGTGACTACGCTAAAAATCTCAGTAGAAGATTGGACTGAAGAAACGCCAGCTCACTTACTGATGAACTTTAGTGTTGTCGATGATGCAGGTCGTGAACTTGCCATGGGGCGCGATTGGAATGCACTTAAAAAACAATTAGGATCAGCCGCGCAACTCACCTTTAGAAACACCTCGCCCGATATTGAAAAAACGGGTCTAAAACAGTGGGATTTTGGTGATTTACCGCAAACCTTGAGTTTTGAGCGCGATGGCTTAAAAGTTGTAGGTTATCCTGCGCTTGAAGATGATATTGATAGCGTTTCTGTGAAGCTTTTTGATACTGAACGCGAGGCGGCTGTAAATCTACGTAAAGGTATTTGCCGATTAATTCGATTTGAGTTAAAAGAACAAATGAAGCAGTTGGAAAAAAGCCTGCCAAATTTTAATCAATACGCCTTAACGCTTAGAAATATAATGTCGCCAGAAGATTTACGTGAAGATATGATTACTGCCATTGCTGATCGCGCCTTTATTGGTGAAGACGATTTGCCGCGTACTAATGCTGAGTTTATGAAGTTGAAACAACGCGCCAGAACACGTCTGCCAGCCGTTAGCGAAGCGATTGCAAGGCAAGCGCAGGCGATTGCCACTGAATATCAACTGCTTACAGTGAAGCAAAGCCAAATGGCAACAACAGCCAATCGATTAAAACGCGACTTAGATCAACAAGTTGGACAGTTAGTTTATAAAGGTTGTTTTAGTCAAACGCCGTGGGAGCATTTGCAGCATGTGCCACGTTACTTGAAGGCTTTAAGGTTGCGTATTGAGAAACATCCTGCGAATCCAGACCGCGATGGCAAAAATGCAGGTAGCGTGGGTATTTTGTGGCAGAAGTGGCAAGATAAAGTGAATGCACTGCATCAGGCTAATCAGGATATTCCACAAGATTTGCAGGATTACCGCTGGTTGATAGAAGAGTTGCGTGTTTCATTATTTGCGCAAGAACTTAAAACGCCATTCCCAGTGTCGATTAAGCGCTTAGAAAAAACATGGGCGGACATGCGCTAATTAGCGTTTGCCCGAAGTCATACATGGAAATCAATCAAACTACTCCACTCGATAAAGCTGTAAATCAGTTTGACGAATTCTTGCTTAAGCCGCGTGGCGATAAGCTGATTCGCATCAATATTAGTCGTAACACGCTGATTGCGATTATCTTTTCGCTATTGGTGCATGGGCTGCTTTTAATTGTTATGTTGCCAAAAATAGATTTTGATAACGCGGCTTCACCACAGCCAACGGCATTGGAAGTTAGTTTGGCACCACCAACTCCGCCTAAGGCTGAAATTCCTGAACCAACTCCTGTAAAACCCGAGCCTGAAGTCACAAAGCCGCTACCAAAAGTCATTACACGAAAACCTAGTAAAAATACAAAACCACCCACGTTTTCAGTGCCAGATGTGATTGCGACAAAACAACCCACGCCAGAACCTGTGCCACCTAAAGAGATTAAGTCAAATGACGCGCCAACTGATATGGCTTCTTACGTTAAGGCGCAGCAAGCAAAGCGTAACGCTATGGAAGCGGATGCGGCAAGACAAAATGCAGAAGCCGTAGCGCGTGAAGTTGGCCCTAGCCAAGAAAAAGTCAGAGATGACAGAATTAAAAGTAATTTAAAAGTTGGTACCAATGGCATTTTTGAAATTACTAGCTGTTGTGGGCGGCATGCAGCCTTTGCATTTAAAGGTTGGACTAATGATTACAGCAGTGCAAAGCGTGAATCATTTGAAGTTGAAGCGGGCACAGGGCAGGACGTTAGATTAGTGATGATTAAGAAAATGATCTCTTTGATTCGCCGACACTATGATGGCGATTTTAACTGGGAATCTCAACGACTAGGTCGTGAGGTTGTGAAATCAGCTCGCCCAGAAGATAGTGCAGAGCTCGAAGAATTTATGATGATGGAGTTTTTTGGTACTAACTACAAGAACACACCTTATTAGCGCTTTTTACATAAAGGTGCGTTACATATTTTAAATCTAGTGTTTATTGAGCTATATCATATTAAACTGTTTGCAATGCGCTAACATAACAATCAAGCCATTAACTGCAAAGTAAAACCATGAGTCAGCATCATCTCAAGCCCTTGTTTGCTCCTAAATCGGTAGCCGTGTTTGGGGCGAGTGACCGCGTAGATTCTGTGGGGCAAGTGGTGTTTCAGAATATGTTGCAAAGTGGTTATCAAGGTAAGCTCTATGCAATCAATCCCAAGCATAGCACTGTGCAAGGCTACAAGGCTTATGCATCCATCAATGAAATTACCGAGTCTGTAGAATTGGTGGTGATTGCCACACCAGCTGATGCTGTACCAGATATTATCGAAGCTTGCGGCCTAAATAAGGTGAAGGTTGCCATTATTATTAGTGCTGGTTTTGGCGAGGCAGGTGCAGCTGGTAAGCAGTTGGAAGAATCTGTACTCGAAAAGGCTCATCACTATGGTATTCGTCTAATAGGTCCAAATTGCCTTGGTGTGATGTGCCCTGATATCGGCTTGAATGCGACCTTTAATAAAGGTAGCGCCATTGCAGGCAATATCGCCTTTATCTCTCAATCTGGCGCACTGTGCACAGCGATTTTAGATTGGGCAAACGCGAACGACGTTGGCTTTTCTAACGTAGTTTCTATGGGCGCCTCGGTCGATGTAGACTTTGGCGAAATCCTTGATTATTTAATTTCAGATACTAAAACGCGCAGCATTTTATTGTATATCGAAGGTATACACGATGCACGCGGGTTTATGAGTTTTATTCGAGCTGCTGCGCGTATTAAACCGGTGATTTTGGTAAAAGTAGGCCGTCACCCTGCAGCTTCTAAAGCTGCAATTTCACACACTTCCGCGATTGTTGGTTCCGATGATGCTTTTGATGCCGCGGTTAGGCGAGCAGGTGTGGTGCGCGTGCAAACTATTACACAGTTATTTGCCGCGGCAAAGGCACTTTCATGCGGCTTTGACCCTACAGGTAATCGCTTGGCAATTGTGACCAATGGTGGTGGACCTGGCGTGATGGCAACCGATTATGCGATTGATTTGGGCCTAGAGATTGCTGCTTTGTCTGATGTGACCATTCAAGCGCTTAATAAAGCTCTGCCACCTACATGGTCGCACGGCAATCCGATTGATATTATCGGTGATGCGCAAGTGGATAGGTATGAATGTGCAGTCAAAGCCTGTTTAGAAGACCCGAATGTGGATGGCGTACTGACCATTTTGACGCCACAAGCCATGACTAAGCCGCTAGAAGTGGCGAATGCTATGATTGAGTTGAGCCACCAGTATAAAAAACCATTGTTAGCGTCGTGGATGGGCGAAGCGCAGGTAAGCGAGTCGCGCGCTGCATTTAATCGCACTAAGATGCCTAGTTTTCGTAACCCTGAATCTGCGGTGGATGTGTTTTCCTTTCTTTCTGCCTATCATAAGAACCAGAAGCTTTTGATGCAAATGCCGGGGCCAATCTCCCACCACTTAGCGCCAGATGTAGAGAGTGCGCGCATGATTATCGAAGGCGCATTGCAAGAAAAACGTAAGATTTTGGGTGAAATGGAATCTAAAGCCTTGCTGTCGGCGTTTCATATTCCTGTAGCGCACACTATGGTGGCACGTTCACCAAATGAAGCGTTATTGATTGCGCAACAATTAGGCTTTCCTGTGGCGATGAAAATCAACTCACCCGAGATTACACATAAATCTGATGTGGGCGGCGTGGTGCTTAATTTAGCTAATGCGCAAGAAGTTCGCTCTGCTTATCATTCCATTATTGAAAATGTTAAAAGTAAACGCCCTAATGCGCATATTAACGGCATTTCAATTCAGCCTATGATTGTCAAACCAAACGGTCGTGAACTGATGGTTGGCGTAACTAACGATCCTGTATTTGGTCCTATTATTACCTTTGGTGCGGGCGGTACGACCGTTGAGATTATTGCTGACCGCTCTGTAGCGCTTCCGCCATTGAATAGTTTCTTGGTGAAAGATCTGATTAATAATACCCATGTGGCTAAAATGCTAGGCGCATTCAGAAATATGCCGCCAGTCAATATGGAAGCGCTTGAAAGCGTGATGTTACGCGTTTCTGAAATGGTGTGTGAACTGCCAATGTTGATGGAAATGGACATCAATCCATTGATATTAGATGAAAATGGCGTGTTGGCTGCCGATGCTCGCATTATGGTAGAAGTACGTCCACCAAGCGCCGACCGCTATGCACACATGGCGATATATCCTTACCCAACTCACTTGGTCACCAATTGGCAGCTTGCAGATGGTAGCGACGTAGTGATTCGTCCTATACGCCCAGAAGACGTGTGGCTAGTGCAAGATTTTGTAAAAAATCTCTCGGAAGAAGCGCGCTATTTTAGATTTATGAAAAGTGTAGAACAACTCAGTGAGACATTGTTGGTTCGATTTACGCAAATCGACTACAGTCGTGAGATGGCGTTAATTGCGGTAAGAAATGAAAATGACAAGGAAATTGAGCTAGGCGTCACGCGCTATGCCATTAATCCAGATGGTGAAAGCTGCGAATTTGCTTTAGTCGTCGCTGATAGTATGCGCGGCACAGGTTTAGGACATAAATTGATGACTGCATTGATGGATATTGCCCGCAACAAAGGTTTGAGTCGAATTGAAGGTGAAGTGCTCAAAAATAACGCCAGTATGTTAAAGCTGATGAAGCGTCTGGGCTTTACTGCCACAGTTAACCCTGACGATAGCAGCATTAAGAATGTATATATAGACTTATAAGTTATGCACACGGCTTACATTACGCATCCAGAGTTTCTTAAACATGACATGGGGTCAGACCACCCTGAGTCTCCTGCACGCATTCACGCGATTCAAGACCAGTTGATTGCATCAGGCTTGTTTGATTACCTTGATCATTATGTAGCGCCAAAAATCAGCAAAGCGATACTGGCCTTGGCGCATACCGAAGAATACATCGATTGGGTGTTTAGCCAATCGCCAGATTCAGGTTTAATAGACCTTGATGGCGACACAATGATGAATCCATACACCTTAGACGCAGCTTTATACGCTACAGGTGCAGTGGTTCAAGGTGTTGATTTAGTCATGGCTGGTAAGTTTAATAATGCATTTTGCAATATTCGTCCACCAGGTCACCATGCCAAGCGAGGTGGTGCATCAGGGTTCTGCATTTTTAACAATGTGGCGGTGGCTGCTGCATACGCGCTTGAGCATCATGGCTTAGAGCGCATAGCTATTGCCGATTTTGACGTGCATCACGGCGACGGCACCGAAGATATTTTTCACGATGACCCGCGCGTGATGATGTGCTCAACCTTTCAGCATCCGTATTATCCATATAGCGGCGCCGATAGCGGTAACGAGCATATGATTAACATACCGCTTGCGGCAGGAAGCACAGGCGAGCAGTTCCGCGAAGCTGTTACAGCGCACTGGCTACCCGCACTAGAACGCTTTCAACCACAGTTACTCTTTATTTCAGCGGGTTTCGACGCACACTGGGAAGACGATATGAGCGACATACAGTTACATGAAAAAGACTATTTATGGGTAACAGAAGCGTTAAAAGATGTAGCTAAACGTCATGCGAGTAATCGGATTGTCTCTGCACTTGAAGGCGGGTATGCTTTGCATGCTTTAGGGCGTTGCGTAATGACACATGTTAAAAGTTTGAGTGGGCTTTAGCCGCTATTTAATGCTAATTCATGGTTAAGATTGAACCTAACGCTTAACGCACTGCCGTATTTGAGTGTATGCTTAGACGTTAAAATTAGATTGGATAGATATGAAAAAAGTCATCAAAACTGAGTCGGAATGGCAAGACCAACTTACACCACTTCAATACGAAGTAACACGCCATGCGGCGACTGAACGACCTTTCACTGGCGAATACGCAGATCATAACGAAGCTGGCATTTATACCTGTGTATGCTGTAATACGCCGCTTTTTGAATCTGATACCAAATTTGATGCAGGTTGTGGTTGGCCTAGTTACTTTAAAGCACTTAATCCTGCAAACGTGCGTGAGCTAAAAGATAGCACTCATGGAATGATGCGCACTGAAGTCATTTGCAATGTTTGCGATGCTCATCTGGGGCACGTATTTAATGACGGTCCTCCACCCACGGGTTTACGTTATTGTATTAATTCAGCATCGTTGAGCTTTGAGCCTAAATAGGCTGTATCTAAGAAGTTTCAGTTTGTAGCTATTTGAACTTTTGCTTCACCAAGCGCCCTAAGCTCTATAAAAATTGCGGCTCACCTAAATGGCCGTTGGCTAAGTTGGCTGCATATCCAGCTTAAATTAAGCTAAACTTCTCTACAAACGATCACTTTAATAATAAACATGACCCAACCCTTATTTGCAAGAACACCAGTTTTGAACGGCAGTGATGCTGCCGCTACGCGTAAAGAGTTTCTTGAGTATTTCCTTTCCACGTTCAATCGCTACGAACTGCTTTTTGAAACATTAGTGAATGAAGATTCTTATCAGAATAAGCCTATAGCACTGCGTCACCCACTGATTTTTTACTTTGGTCACACAGCGACTTTTTTCCTCAATAAATTACTTTTAGCAGGTTTGTTGAAGGAGCGCGTTAATCCGAAGCTTGAGTCAATGTTCGCAGTGGGTGTTGATGAAATGAGTTGGGATGACTTAAACGATGCTAACTATGATTGGCCGAGTTCAGCGGAGGTTAAGCATTACCGTCATCAGGTGCGTGATGCGATAATAAACCTCATTCAAACTGCGCCGCTTACTTTGCCGATTGATTGGAATCATCCGTGGTGGGTGATTATTATGGGCATTGAGCATGAGCGTATTCATCTTGAAACATCGTCTGTGTTGATTCGCCAGCAAGCGCTTGAGTTCGTTAAGCCACATGCGGCTTGGCAAGCTTGCACTCGTTCTGGCGATGCGCCGCAGAATGAGTTGGTAACAATTCCTGCAGGTAAGGTAGCACTGGATAAAAAAGAGAACTCCGCTCAATATGGCTGGGATAACGAATATGGTTTGCATGAAGCGGATATTGCTGAGTTTCAGGCGAGCCGATACTTGGTGAGTAATGCTGAATTTTTAGAGTTTGTCACTGCAGGGGGCTATGCACAAGATGCGCACTGGGCTGAAGAGGGCTTAAAGTGGAAGCGCTATACGCTTGCTGCTCATCCTACCTTCTGGGTTCGCAAAGGTGAAGCATGGTGGCTGCGTCTGATGACAGAAGAGGTGACTATGCCTTGGGATTGGCCAGCAGAGGTCAATTATCACGAAGCCAAAGCGTTTTGTAACTGGAAAGCGCAGAAAACAGGCCTGACAGTGCGTTTACCTAGCGAAGATGAGTGGTATCGTTTGTATGACTTTTCTGGCGTTATTGAAGTGGCAAATGACGAAGTTGCAGCTTCTAATATTCATCTAGACCATGCTGCATCACCTTGCCCAGTAACACATTTTCGTCATGGTGAACTCTTTGATGTAACGGGCAATGTTTGGCAATGGACGGAAACGCCGATATATCCATTCAGTGGCTTTAAAGTGCATCCCTTATATGACGATTTTACTGCGCCAACATTTGATGGCAGGCATAATCTTATCAAAGGTGGTTCGTGGATTTCTTGTGGTAACGAGGCTTTACACAGTGCGCGTTATGCATTCCGACGCCATTTCTTTCAGCATGCTGGTTTTCGATATGTAGTTGCCGATGAATTGGCTAGCGTGCCAGCCTCACATTATGAAACCGATAAGTTGATCTCGGAATATGCTGAGTTTCACTATGGAGATAGTTTTTTTGGTGTGGCTAATTTCACCAAAAGCCTTGCTGATATTGCGATTCGGGCGATGAAAGATAAACCCGCCCGCAAAGCCTTAGATTTAGGTTGCGCTTCTGGGCGAGCTACATTTGAGTTGGCGCGACACTTTGAACATGTCGAAGGTGTTGATTTTTCAGTACGTCTGATTGACTCTGGCGTGCAGATGGCTGAAAAAGGCGAATTGCACTATACATTAGTCGATGAAGGTCAGTTGGTCAGCTACAAGACTCGTACGTTGGCAAGTTTAGGATTAGATAAGCTAAAAGGCAAAGTAGAGTTTTCACAAGGCGATGCCTGTAATCTCAAACCGATATTAACTCACTATGACTTGATATTGGCTGCAAACTTGATTGATAGGCTTTACAGCCCCAAGAAATTCCTTTCTCACGTTCATGAACGTTTGAATATTGGCGGAATTCTGCTGATTGCCTCACCCTATACCTGGTTGGAAGAGCATACTAAACGCGAAGAATGGATAGGCGGCTTTAAGCAGAACGCGGAGAACTTCACTACACTTGATGGATTGAAAGAGCAGCTTAGTGCGCACTTCCACCTAATTGCTGAGCCTGTAGATGTGCCTTTTGTGATTCGTGAAACTAAACGAAAATTCCAGCATTCGCTTTCGGAAGTGACGCTTTGGGAGCGCATCTATTGAGTTACGATTTCGATAAAATCATAGCGCGCGATGGCACGGCATCAGTAAAGCAAGACGGACGTGCTAGCTACTTTGGTACACCAGATGTTTTGCCATTATGGGTGGCTGATATGGATTTTGCTGCGCCAGAAGCCGTTACGAAAGCGCTTGTACAGCGCGCTGAACATCCAGTATATGGCTATACTTTTTACCCGGAAAGTATGTATGACGCGCTAATAGATTGGCTGAAGAAGCGCAACGGATGGACAGTTGAGCGCGATTGGATTGTGATGGCGCCAGGTGTTGTGACTTCATTATTTGCCAGCGTGATGGCGTTTGCAGAGACAGATGAGGGTGTCATCGTGCAGCCGCCAGTCTATGCGCCGTTCTTTTCTGCAGTGACGACCAACCAGCGTCGCTTGATTGAAAACCCATTGATATTAGTGGATGGTGTTTACTATATAGACTTTGAGCACCTAGAACGCTGTGCGGCAGATGGCGCAAAAATGCTGATATTTTGCTCACCACATAACCCTACAGGGCGAGTGTGGAGCAAGACCGAGCTAGAACAGCTATTAGCCATAACACGCCGTTATGAGATGACGATTTTATCTGATGAGATTCATGCTGATTTAATTTATCCAAATTTAAAGCATACTGAGAATCATGTTGATGAGCAGCATACTACTTTGGCAATGTTGGCTAACGATAGCGATAAAATCATCACCGCAGTGGCGCCTAGCAAAACATTTAATATACCTGGACTTGGCTTATCCGCATTGATTGTGCCAAATTCTGCACAGCGCGCTAAATTAAAAAAAGTGTTTGATAGTTTGCACTTGAGTAATAACAACCCATTCAGCATTGCGGCATTTGAAGCAGCTTATCGTGGCGGGGAAGCTTGGCTAGATGCGCTATTAATTTATCTGCGTGATAACCGTGATTTTGTGAGCGATTATCTCAAAAAGAATATTCCCAATATACGACTGATTCGGCCGCAGGGTACATACCTGCTATGGTTAGATTGTCGCGATTTAGGAATGACGGATTTTCAACTAGAAGCTTTTTTTGTGAAAGTAGCCAAGGTTGGACTTAATCCAGGTAAGTCCTTTGGCAAAGGCGGTAGTGGCTTTATGCGACTTAATATTGCATCGCCACGAAGTGTGATTGCAGAGGCGTTAAACCGCATTGCAACCACACTTAATTCACGCTAGCGTGGCATTAGAAATGTTGATTTTTCTGAAATTTTCTCATCGCGACCAAGTGCTTCAATTTGAAACTTGATTCGATGCGAGCCGCTACTGACTGAGCCATCAGGTACTTGTAAGCTCATAGGCACCATGCGCTCGCTGGCAGGATTCACCATAAAGACATTGCTTGAAGAGATAGATAAGCCATCTAAACCGGCGACTGAAACACGGTAAGTTTGTGTGTCTTCGGTAGCGTTAGTAATCTGTAAGCGATAGACATTTTCAATAGAGCCATCCGAAGTGATGCGTGACATCACACCGCGATCTCGAATCACATCGACCATAAATGAGCTGCGTAAACTCAACGACACCACAAAACCCACACATAGCAACAACAATAAGCCGCCGTATATTAGGACTCTAGGACGTAAGATTTTATGGGCAACCTCGTGTGTTGCGCTAGCTTCATGTTTGTCGTTGAGCGTCACCTCACTTAAACCCGCACTGTTGAGTGTGGAGAATTTAATTAAACCGCGTGGATAGTCCATTTTATCCATGACGCTATCGCATGCATCAATACACAAGCCACAGCTAATACACTCATATTGCAAGCCATCGCGTATATCAATCCCGACAGGGCAAACCTGTACGCAGAAGCTGCAATCAATGCAATCACCTAAACCTTTTTCTTTTGCATCTACGTTACGTGAACGGCCGCTACGTGGCTCACCGCGCTTTTCATCGTAAGTAACGATTAAAGTATCTTTATCAAACATCACACCTTGAAAACGTGCGTAAGGGCACATATGCAAACAAACTTGTTCACGCAAGAAACCTGCATTGCCATACGTGGCAAATCCGTAGAAACTGATCCAGAAGGTTTCCCAAGGACCCAAACTGAAATTAAATATTCCATCAAACAGATGACGAATCGGAGTGAAGTAACCTAAAAAAGTAAAGCCTGTCCAAATGGAAAAGCTAATCCATACTAGGTGTTTTAGCCATTTTTTATAATGCGTTTTTACGCTGATTTTTTTGCTATCTAGCTTGATGCGTGTGGCACGGTCTCCTTCGATTCTATATTCAATCCACAGAAATATTTTGGTATAAACCGATTGTGGACACGAAAATCCACACCAGAGTCGGCCTGCAACCGTAGTAAATAGAAAGAGAGCTAATGCGGAAATAATTAAGATGACAGCAAGATAAATTAAATCTTGCGGGTAAAGTATCAAACCAAAAATATAGAACTTATGGGTATCAATATCTAACAATACCGCTTGTCTATGCCCAAATTCAAGCCATGGCGTGCCATAAAATATTAACTGGGTAATCCACACCATAATCCATCGCCAATTAGTAAAGTAACCAGAAGTGGCTCTTGGGTAGATTTTATTTTGTGCAGCAAACATGGAAGTGTGAGCTACGATAGGAATTACTTTCTTAGGCGTTTTTTGACTAACAGTCATTTTACATCTCACTGGCAATAAACAATTTCAATTTGGGGGTATTTAACTGCTAACGTAAGCTACGGTAATAACACCGTATATTTTCTGTACTTAGCCAGTTTTATATAATGCAAGTTTACTTACAGCACAGAGTAACGTATTGCAGTGAATTAAAACAGAAGCAGATAGCTAAATAAAAAGCATATCAGTTGATGTCAACACATGTTTTGAGCGTGTATCAAAGAAGCTGTTGAGGGCATTGCTTTATAGCATTAAATCCATGACTATTTTACCAAGTTTTTCCAAAGAAGCCTCGATGTTTTCATCCCAAATATGCCCATAATTTAATCGGATGTAATCTGTAAAACCTCTTTGGGCTGAGAATATTGGCCCCGGAGCGATGCTAATACCATTTGCAAGTGCGGCACGATGAACATCTAATGCATTTACACCATCAGGTAATTTCACCCACAAAAAGTAGCCACCTTGTGGCTTGGTTAATCGCGTTCCTTCTGGAAAGTATCTTTGAATAGCATCTATAAATTTAATTTGATTCACTAAAAGGGTATGACGAAGATTACGCAAATGTTTATCGTAGCCGCCTTTTTGCAGATACTTGGCTAAGGCAAGCTGTGCAGGCGCTGATGCTGACAATGTCGTCGTTAATTTTAGTCTTTCGATTATTTTTGAGTATCTCCCAGGTGCCACCCAACCAACGCGATAACCCGGCGCCAGACATTTTGAGAATGAGGAGCAATGCATCACTAAGCCATCAGTATCAAACGCTTTTGCAGGCATGGGGCGTTTATCTCCAAAATACAGCTCACCGTAAACATCATCTTCAATCAACGGTACCTGATGTTGAGTTAGTAGTTCGACGAGTGCTTTCTTTTTCTCGTCGCTTAGCAAGCTGCCTAAAGGGTTCTGAAAGTTAGTCATTAGCCAACATGCTTTTGGTTTGTGGCGCGCTAATGCCCACTCCATTGCATTAAGATCTACCCCATCTTTTGGATGGCTAGGTACCTCTACCGCCTTAAGCCCAATGCGCTCAATGGATTGCAAAGCAGCGTAAAAAGTAGGCGATTCAATTAGTACCGTATCCCCTGGCCGTGTAACTGCCATCAAGCAAAGATTTAAGGCGTCAAGGGCGCCATTGGTAATAACAATCTCGTCAGATGGTACATGCAAACCATCAATCATGTAGCGCAAGGCAATCTGTCGTCTTAGATCAGCGTCGCCTGGGCTTAAATTATCGACGCTACTCCAAGGATCCATGGTTTGTATGCTCGAAGCCATTGTTCGCGCTAGATTACTTAAGGGAAATAATAAGGGGCTAGGGAATGCTGAGCCAAGCGGAACCACTTTTTTCATTCTAGTTGATTCAAGCACTTCAAACACAAGTTCACTTACATCGACTTGAGTCAGTTCTTCATGCTTAACCAAAATAGGCTCAGGAGATGTGGGAATCCCATTAGCGCCACCAGTAACAAAATACCCTGAACGTTCACGGGCACTGATTAAGCCTCTTGCCTCAAGTAAATAATAGGCCTGAAACACGGTAGAGGGACTAACATTCCGACTAGAGCTTGCTTGTCTAACAGAGGGTAATTTGTCGCCTTTACAAAGTACGCCCTCTTGAATTGACAGGGCAATCGTATTAGCAAGTTGTTCGTATAGTTTCATGTTGCTTAATTAAAATAGTGGCGACTTAAAACTGCATTAGGGCTTTTCTAATTTCAAGTTCATTCAAATCTTTGCCAATAATTACAATCCGCGATAATGGCTCTTCTTCTGTCCAACCTTCAAGCAAGGTGGGTGGATAGGGCGTGAAATGTACTGCGTGAATGGCTAGTGGCGCTGACTGGTCAGCGGCATGGATAATGCCTTTGAGGCGTAGTAAATTTTTACCGTATTTTTGGCAAAAAGATAATAAATGAGGTTTGAGTTGTGACCAGTTGAGCGGGCTGGGCATGATGACGGTGAAGCTGGTAATGTCTTCATGGTGAGCTTTTTTCGGCAATGTGCCTTTAGGTTGCGCTTGTTTAATTGGCGCACGCAGCCAGCGTTGCGGTTCCGCTTGTTTTGTCGCTAAGTCAAATAAACCTACATCTACTACAAAAGCGGGGTCTAGCTCGCCATGCGCAATTTTATGTTGTGTTGCCCCGGGATTGATGGTGATAAGTTTTTCTTTAAGCGCGTTGACTTGCTCGGCGCTAGCTAAATCTGTTTTAGTCAGCACTAATACATCCGCCACAGCAGCTTGTTTTAAGGCTTCGGTATTTTCTTCAATTTGCTGCAAGCCGTAAATACTGTCTATGGTCACAACCACCGCATCCAGGCGATACACTGACTCAATCACAGGTTCATTCATTAAGTTGGCAAGTATTGGACCTGGGTCGGCCATGCCTGTGGTTTCGATAATCAGTCGATTGAATTGCGGAATGGCTTGTAAGGCGCGCTTAAAAAACAAGTCGCGCATGGTGTCAGCTAATTCGTTTTTAAGTGTGCAGCATAGGCAGCCTGAGCTAAGCAGCACGGTGTTGTCGGCAATATGCTCGTTTTCAATATTTTGCGCTAAGTTGCTGTTGGCAAAAATCTGGTCTAAGCCTGCGTCACCTAATTCATTGATAATAATCGCGGTATCGCGCATATCAGGGTGATGCAGTAGTTTATTCAATAATGTAGTTTTGCCACTGCCTAAGAAGCCAGTGAGTAATGTGACGGGTATGCGTTTATCCATGTTCATATTTTAAATGCAACAAAGCGAATTAGCTAATACATAAAGCGAATTCACTAATACAAGGTAAAATGTTACTAATTTAGTTAGAACAACGCATATAAGCATTTATGAACGTATTTTTTGAAGAAGACGGCAGTTTTAAAATTGCCTCCATCATGACCGAAACGCAAGGCGCTTTGCAGGTGGAATCCGTCAGTGGCAAGCGCACCAAAGTGAAAGCCAGTAATGTATTGATGCGTTTTGAAACGCCTTTAGCTGGCTTTATGGAAGCAGCTAATACAGAAGCTGAAACGCTAGAGTTAGATTTTTTATGGGAGTGTTGCGGCGAAACTGAGTTTGGTTTTGAAGAATTTTCCGCGGATTATTACGGCCGTAAACCAACACCAGTTGAGGCTGCAGCGATTGCGATTAAGCTGCATAGTGCACCTGTGTATTTTAATCGGAAAGGTAGAGGGCGCTATAAAGCGGCACCTGCTGAAATACTAAAGGCAGCATTGGCTGGACTTGAGAAAAAGCGTTTATTAGCCGATAAGATGGCAGCTTTTGTAGAAGATTTAAAATCTCACAAAATGCCCGAAGAACTCATGCAGAAGCGCGATATGTTGCTTTATGAACCAGATAAAAATGCATTCGAATACAAAACATTAGATGCTGCGGCGAGTGCGTTGCATTTAAGCCATCTCAAGTTAATGCATATCTGTGGCGCAATTCCTTCGGTTCACGACTATCACTTGGGTGCTTTTTTACGCGAATACTTTGCAAAAGGAACAGATTTCACCACTGAACAAATGGCAGAAATTGCTAGTGATATAACTTTTGATTTGCCACTGGCAGATGCTGAAGCCTTTAGTATTGATGACAGCACTACAACAGAGATTGACGATGCGTTTTCAATTAAACAATTAGCAGATGGCATCACTCGCATTGGTATTCATATTGCTGCGCCAGCTTTGGGTATTGCTGTGGATGGTACGCTAGATAAAGAAGTGATGCAGCGTTTATCTACCGTGTACATGCCTGGCAACAAAATCACCATGCTGCCAGAAACGGCAATTCGACCATTCAGTTTAGATGCTGGACAAATTAAACCAGTTTTATCTTTGTACTTGCATGTGAATGATGCGCTGGAAATTATTCAACGTGATAGTAAAGTTGAATTGATTAAAGTGGCTGAAAATCTGCGCCACGATACATTAGAGCCATTCTTTAATGAAAGTACATTAGAAGCCGATAGCGGACATCCGTATTGGACTAAGTTGCTGTATTTGTTTAACTTAGCTATTTCTTTAGAAAAATCGCGCGGTAAATACGATCCAACAAAGCCACCGCAAGTTGACTATAACTTTTATGTAATAGATGACAAAGTCAGCATCGTTGGTCGCCATCGTGGGTCACCTATGGATAAGCTAGTGGCCGAGTTAATGATAGAGGCTAACAATCAGTGGGGCGCGTTGCTTGCTTCACATGAAGTACCAGGTTTGTATCGTGCACAAATGGGCGGTAGAGTGTATATGACTACCAAAGCTGAGCCGCATCAGGGCTTAGGTGTGGCGCAGTATGCTTGGAGTACGTCACCTTTACGTCGAGCAGTAGACTTAATTAATCAACGCCAAATCATCAGCGTAGTACAAAATAACCAGCCTGTTTATCCGCAGAATAGCGACGCGCTCACTTCACATATGCGCAACTTTGAGTTAACTTACAAGGCCTACAGCGAGTTCCAAACGCGTATGGAGCGATATTGGTGCCTGCAGTATTTGATTCAGGAAAGTGTGCAGGAGATTCACGCTACAGTTTGGCGTGAGAACTTAGTGCGTTTAGATAATATGCCTTACATGACTAAAGTTTATGGTTTGCCTGAGCTTAAGTCTGGCACACGTGTGAGTCTGCAAGTACAAGAAGTCGATACGCTGATGTTGGATTTGCGTACTAAATTTATACAAGTGTTAGAAGAAGCTGTTGCGCCTGTGGATTTTGATGATGCAGATGTCGAGGGTTTGGATAATTTAGAGTCAGATATTCTCGATTTAAATACCCCTGTTTCGAATAATACCGAAGTCAATCCGGATGATACGGTTGAAGTTGAGGCTGCTTAATGTTTCGTGTTGCTAAACATTTAATGCGCAACTTCACCAATACAAGCGCGGCAGACGAAACGGTTTATGTGAGTGAAACCGATGGCGTGCGTTCATTGCATTTAGGCTCAGTCACTATACAAAGTGCGATGCGCATACGTGACCCATTTGCACTGGAGCTTACCTACACACGCGGCATTATGTGCTTTTTGCTGTTTAGAAATAATGTTAAAGATATGCTCACCATAGGCTTAGGTGGTGGATCTGTTGCAAAGTATGTGCATAAGCATTGCCAAGGTATTAAAAGTACGATTGTCGAGATCAATCCTAAAGTCATTCAAATGGCGCGTAATCAATTTTCTGTGCCAGAAAATGATGACTATTTTGACGTGATTGAGGGGGATGGCTTGCAGTATCTGGCTGAGCATATCCATGCCACTGATGTATTGTTGATTGATGCGTTTGATAGCAACGGTATTCCACCAGATTTTTGCAGCCAAGACTTCTTTGACCAATGCTCTGCGACTTTAAAAAGTGACGGCATATTTGTCATCAATTTGTGGGGCAGCGATAAGAATTTTGATATTTATTTGCAGCGGATAGAGCAAAGTTTTGAGCAGAAAGTGCTGATGATGCGCACTGGTAAACCCGGCAATATCGTCGTTTTTGGCTTTAATAAAGCGCCTAGCAACCTGAATGTAGTTAGTCTGCAAGAGCGTGCTAAAGCGCTTGAAGCGCAACACCAAATAGAGTTTTCTGATTTCATCAATAAATTATGTAATGATAATCAGGTGTACCAAAAAAGGCTGATGCTCAGAGGCGATGCCAGTAGTAATTAAGCATTACCATAAGCTCAGTAGACAGCTAACAAACTGCAAATAATCTTGCAGTATTTAAACACTTAAATTTAAGAATATTAATTATGATACCCAATCGCTATTTCGCAACTTGCCCACGTGGTTTAGAGCAATTACTTGCAGATGAGTTACAAGAAGTTAAAGCCAAATCAATCAAGCTGACTGACGGCGGCGTGAGTTTTGATGGCGACTGGGCTGTGTGTTATGCAGCAAATCTGCATTCGCGCATTGCTACACGCATTTTGTGGCAAGTAGCACGTGGTAAGTATTTGAACGAAGAAGATTTGTTTGAAGGCGCCTACAAACTTGATTGGCCGCAATGGTTTGATGTAAAAAATGACTTTATGGTCAAAGTGACTGGCGTGAAATGTCCGTTGAAAAGCCTAGAGTTTGCAACCTTAAAAATCAAAGATGCCGTGTGTGACAAGTTTAGAATGGCGGTAGGAAGTCGTCCTTATATTGACACTAAAACGCCGGCAGTGCGCATTCATGCCTACTTAGCGGCTGACGAGTATCAGTTTTATTTGGATACCTCTGGCGCAGCTTTGTATCAACGCGGTAATCGCGGCGCAAGTATTGAGGCGCCTTTGCGTGAGAACTTGGCGGCAGGTATTTTAAAACTATCTGGCTGGCAAGTCGGACAGCCTTTGTTAGATCCAATGTGCGGTAGCGGTACATTTTTACTAGAAGCCGCAATGATTGCGCTAGATATGGCGCCAGGCTACAAAAGAAGTTTTGGTTTTGAAAA
>Ga0208125_100365_pt1 | contig 28772 bp, 30 predicted proteins | sample LakWasM128_HOW14_2_FD_183938 | JGI IMG/M metagenome (GOLD analysis project Ga0208125, IMG submission 183938) | Freshwater sediment methanotrophic microbial communities from Lake Washington under simulated oxygen tension - Sediment Metagenome... | ecosystem: Environmental > Aquatic > Freshwater >...
CAACGGGCTGGGCGATCTCTGGGAAGAACAGGCGCCCTTCGGTTTCCGCACCGGCATCGCCATGGCGCTGCATTTGCCGGAGGGGCGCCACTTCATCCTGGGCGTGGAGCGCGACCAGGCCCTGCCGCGCAACAGCGGCGAACTCACGCGCATGGTGGCCGACCTGCAATTGTTCGCCGTGCATGCGCAGGAGGCGGCATGGCGCGTGCTGATGCCCGCGATCAGCGAATCGGCCCACAGTGGCGCGCGGCTGACGCCGCGCGAGCTCGAAGCCCTGCGCTGGACCATGGAGGGCAAGACGGCCTGGGAGGTCGGCGCCATCCTCAGCATCAGCGAACGCACCGCCGTGCTGCACATCAACAATGCCATGCACAAGCTGGATTGCAGCAACAAGCATCTGGCCGTGCTGAAGGCCCTGCGCCTTGGCCTGATCCGTTGATTTCTCCCTTGCGCCAGCGGCGCTGTCCCTGTAAGAGTTGACAGTTACGAGCCTCCAGACGCACTGCTCCAATTTGATCAACGCCCCTCTCGCGTTGCACCAAACAGGAGTCCAGCATGGAACAGCTCGCACAACATCTGCCTTCACCCCGCCCTGAAGCCACCGAGCAAGACCGCGTCACGCGCGAGTTGCTGCAGGAATTGCCGCTGGAGCTGCTGGAGCAGGTGGGCGGTGGTTCGGGCCCGATCGAAACGCCGCGCCAAGGCTGGTAAGGCCCTCGCAGGCGCCGTTTCGCGCCCGCAAATTTTCGATGGCCAAGCTGTTCAGAGCACAGGCGCTCGCAGTCGCACAACAGACCGGGCTGGGCAGCATCAGCCTGCATCGCCCCCTGCCCCTCCATCTGCTCACGGCTGCGGCCCTGGGCAGCTTGGTGCTGGTGGGCATGTTTCTCTGCACCGCCGAATACACCCGCAAGGCCCGCGTGAGCGGCTATCTGGTGCCCGACCGCGGGGTGCTGCGCATCGCGCCGCCGCAGGGCGCCACGGTGCTGGCCAGGCCGGTTGGCGAGGGCCAGAGCGTCAAGGCCGGCGAGGTGCTGTTCGTGCTCGCGCTGGACAGCGCCAGCCAGACCGGCGAGGGCATCGCGCAAAGCCTGGCGGAGCGCGAGCAGTCGCTGGGTCAGGCCGCGGGCCAGCAGCAGCAGCTCGCGCGTGCGCAGGCGCAGGCGCTGGAGCTGCGCGTGGCCGGCCTGCAGCGCGAGCTGGCGCAGATCAGCACCGAGGCGAAGCTGCAGCAGGAGCGGCTGGCCCTGGCCGAACAGGCGCAGGCCCGCCTGGAGGCGCTGGGCCGCGACCAGTTCGCATCCAGCGCCCAGGTGCAGGCCAAACGCGAGGAGTTGCTGGGTTTGCAAGCTCAGCAGCAGGCCCTGGCGCGACAGCGCGAGGGCCTGCACAGGGAGTTGCTGAGCTTGCAAGCCCAGCAGCGCGAGTTGCCGCTGCGCCAGCAGGTGCAGCAGGGCGAGATCAGCCGCGACCTCGCCAGCCTCAAGGCCCTGGGCCTGGAGACCGAGGCGAAGCGCCGGCTGGTGCTGCGCGCGCCCAGCGATGGCATCGTCAGCACGCTGCAGGCCGAGCCCGGCGAGCCGGTGGCGGCGGGCGCGGCGCTGGCCAGCCTGCTGCCGGCGCAGACCCGCATGCTGGCGCAGCTCTATGCGCCCAGCAGCGCGGTGGGCTTTGTGCGGCCGGGCCAGGCGGTGCAGCTGCGCTACCAGGCCTTTCCGTACCAGCGCTTCGGCCAGCAGAAGGGTCAGGTCTTGCAGGTCTCGCGCACGCCGCTGGGCGCCAGCGAGCTGGCCAAGCTGGCCCTGCCCGCCACCCTCAGCCAGGGGCCGGCGAGCGAGCCGCTCTACCGCATCACCGTGCAGCTGGAACGGCAGACCGTCGAGGCCTACGGGCAGGAACAGGCGCTGGCGGTGGGCATGCAGCTCGATGCCGATGTGCTGCTGGAGCGCCGCCGCCTGATCGAATGGATTTTCGAACCCCTCCTGAGCCTGGCACGCCGAGTCTGAGCACATGCCTGCGCATCTTCTTCATCGACTGAATCTGGGCCCGGGCCGCGGCCCGCGCATGGCCGTGGTGTTGCAGGGCGAGGCCACCGAGTGCGGCCTGGCCTGCCTGGCCATGGTGGCCGGCGCGCATGGCCAGCGCTGGAGCCTGGCCGAGTTGCGCGGCCGCTTTGCGGTCTCGCTGAAGGGCGTGACCATGGCCGGGCTGGTACGCATGGCCGGCCAGCTGGGCCTCGCCGGCCGCGCGCTGCGCGCCGAGCCGGAGCAGCTCGCGCAGCTGCATTTGCCCTGCGTGCTGCATTGGGACTTCAATCACTTCGTGGTGCTCAGCGAAGTCGGCGCCGGCGGCGCGCTGATCCTCGATCCGGCGCGCGGCGAACGCCGCCTGAGCCTGGCCGAGCTGGGCAAGCATTTCACCGGCGTGGCGCTGGAGCTGCGCCCCGACCAGGCCTTCGCCCCCAAGGCCGCCGCGCCGGCGCCGCACTGGCGCGAACTGCTGGGCCGCATCAGCGGGCTGAAGCGCTCGCTGGCGCAGATCCTGGCGCTGGCGCTGGCGCTGGAGCTGCTGGCCCTGCTCTCGCCCTTCCTGCTGCAATGGGTGGTGGACGGGGTGATCGTCAGCGCCGACCGCGATCTGCTCGTCACCCTGGGCCTGGGCTTCGGCCTGCTGGTGCTGCTCTCCGGCGCCATCGGCGCGCTGCGCTCCTGGGCGGTGCTCTACCTCTCGGCCTCGCTGAATCTGCAGTGGCTGACGAATGTGTTCGCCCATCTGCTGCGCCTGCCGCTGGCCTGGTTCGAGAAGCGCCATATGGGCGACATCTGGTCGCGCTTCGCGAGCGTGCAGGAGATCCAGAAGACCCTCACCGGCAGCTTCATCGAGGCGCTGCTGGACGGCACCATGGTGCTGATCACGCTCGCGATGATGGCCGTCTACAGCGCGCGCCTGAGCGCGCTGGCGCTTGGCGCCGTGGCCGGCTATGCGCTGCTGCGCTGGGCCTTCTTCCGGCCGCTGCGCGAGGCGGCGCAGGAAACCCTGGTGCACGAGGCGCGCCAGAACAGCCATTTCCTGGAGAGCCTGCGCGGCGCCCAGGCCATCAAGCTCTTCAACGCCCAGGCCGACCGCGGCTCGCGCTTCGCGAACCTGGTGGTGGAGCAGATGAATGCCAGCCTGGTGGGGCGCAAGCTGGACCTCTGGATGGGCCTGGGCAACAAGCTGCTGTTCGGCCTGGAGCGCGTGGCCATCGTCTGGCTGGGCGCCCTGCTGGTGCTGGACCGCGAACTTTCGGTGGGCATGTTGTTCGCCTTCCTGGCCTACAAGGAGCAGTTCAGCCTGCGCGTCAGCGCGCTGATCGACAAGGCGGTGCAGCTGAAGATGCTGCGCCTGCAGGGCGAACGCCTGGCGGACATCGTGCTGAGCCCGGCCGAGGCGGCGGCCAGCGCCGCGCCGCGCCCCCTGCCCGCAGACGCCGGCCTGACGCTGACGCGGGTGCATTTCCGCTATGCCGAGGGCGAGGCCGAGGTCATCAGCGGCTGCGATCTGCAGATCGCCGCCGGCGAATCGGTGGCCATCGTCGGCCCCTCGGGTTGCGGCAAAACCAGCCTGCTGAAGCTGATGCTGGGCATCCACACGCCTCAGCAGGGCGAGGTCCTGGTGGGCGGCGTGCCGCTGGCGCAGCTGGGCCTGCAGCATTGGCGCGAGCAGATCGGCACGGTGATGCAGGACGACCAGCTCTTCGCCGGCAGCCTGGCCGACAACATCTCCTTCTTCGACCCCGAGGTCGACACCGGCTGGGTGACCGAATGCGCCACCCTGGCCTGCGTGCACGAGGACATCGCCGCCATGCCGATGGGCTACCAGACCCTGATCGGCGACATGGGCTCCAGCCTCTCGGGCGGCCAGCGCCAGCGCGTGCTGCTGGCGCGCGCGCTCTACAAGCGCCCGAAGTTCCTGTTCCTGGACGAAGCGACCAGCGCGCTGGACCCGGAGCGCGAGCGCCAGGTCAACGCCAGCCTACGCCAGCTCTCGCTTACGAAGATAGTGATTGCTCACAGGCAAGAGACTATCGCGGCGGCGCAGCGCGTCATCAACCTGCAGGGCGGGCGCGTCATGCAGGACCTGCGCACGGTGGCCAGCCCGGGCGCGCAGGCCTGAGGCCAAGCCCTCGAGCATTCAATCGGGCTTGATCTTGGCGCGCGCCACCACCGCCTTCCAGCGCTGCTGCTCCTGGGCGATGAAGGCGGCGAATTGCGCCGGCGTGTTGCCCACCGCCTCGGCGGCGTCGTTGCTGAGACGCTCGCGCGAGCCGCTGGCGCGTATCGCCTTGGCGGCCTCGGTGGCGAGCTTGTCGAGGTTGGCGTTGGCCATGCTGGCCGGCGCCATCAGGCCATACCACTGCGTCATCTCGAAGCCGGGGAAGCCCTGCTCGGCCACGGTGGGCACATCGGGCAGCTGGGCCAGGCGCTCCTTGGAGCCGGTGGCGATGCAGCGCAGCTTGCCGGCCTTGATGAACTGCATGATGGCCGGCGCGCCCACCGAGGCGGCCTCCAGGCGGCCGGCGAGCAGATCGGTCAGCTGCGGGCCGGTGCCGCGGTAGGGCACATGCAGGATGAAGAGGTTGCCTGCCATCTTCAGGTATTCCATCGCCAGATGGCCGGCACTGCCATTGCCGGCCGAACCGTAGTTGTAGCGGCCGGGGTTCTTGCGCACCAGGGCGACGAACTCCTTCAGGTCCTTGGCCGGCACATCGGGATGCACCACGTAGAGGCTGGGCACCTTGGCCAGCAAGGTGACGGGCTTGAAGTCCTTGTTGGGGTCGTAGGGCAGCCTGTCGTAGATGTACGGATTCACCGCCAGGGTGCCGACATGGCCCAGGATCAGGGTGTGCTGGTCGTCGGAACGCGCCACCTCGCCCATCGCGATATTGCCGCCGCCGCCGGGCTTGTTTTCCACATAGACGGTCTGGCCCAGGGTCTTGGTGAGCTCGGCCGCGGTGGCGCGCGCCACGATCTCCGAACTGCCACCGGGCGCGAAGGGCACGACCAGGCGGATGGAGCGGCTGGGCCAGCCGGCCTGGGCCACCGCGGGCAGGCCCAGCAGGGCGGCACCACCGGCCAGGCCGGATTGAAGCAAGAGGCGGCGATCGAGGGTCATGGGGCTGGTCTCCGTATGGGCTTGTCGGCCCAGTCTATACAGCCCCGCTGTCAAGGTGCTGTCTCGCGCTCCATCCAGCCCAGCCAGCGCATCGCCTGTTCGCGCGATTCGCCACACATCAGCTCGCTGGGCTGCAGCGAGCCGCACACGGCGGGGCGCTCGGGCCGGCCAAAGATCTTGCAGCGGTCCTGCTCGTCGAGCTGGATGCAGCGCACGCCGGCCGGCTTGCTGATGCCATTGACCAGGGGCATGCCGGGGATGGGCGAGCTGATGGAGGGCGCAATGCAGCAGGCGGCGCAATGGTCACGGCAATTCATCGCGATATTGTCGATGCGGACAAGCTTGGCGACCGTGACTTATCCACAGCCCCTTGCGTAAAATCCAGGGTTTGCCCGCGCCACTTTGCACATCCCTGCGACGGCGCCGAATCGAGGCTCACTCCCCATGCTCTATCCCAAGGAATTCGACGTCATCGTGGTCGGTGGCGGCCATGCCGGCACCGAGGCCGCGCTGGCCGCCGCGCGCATGGGCGTCAGCACCTTGCTGCTGACCCACAATATCGAGACCCTGGGCCAGATGAGCTGCAACCCCTCGATCGGCGGCATCGGCAAGGGCCATCTGGTCAAGGAAGTCGACGCCCTGGGAGGCGCGATGGCCGCGGCCACCGACGAGTCCGGCATCCAGTTCCGCATCCTCAATGGCTCCAAGGGCCCGGCCGTGCGCGCTACCCGCGCCCAGGCCGACCGCGTGCTCTACAAGGCCGCCATCCGCCAGCGCCTGGAGAACCAGCCGAACCTGTGGCTGTTCCAGCAGGCGGTGGACGATCTGATGGTGGAGGGCGATCGCGTGGTCGGCGCCGTCACCCAGTCGGGCCTGCAGTTCCGCGCCCTCGCGGTGGTGCTGACGGCCGGCACCTTCCTCGATGGCCGCATCCATATCGGCCTGCAGAACTACAGCGCCGGCCGCGCCGGCGATCCGCCGGCGGTCTCGCTCTCGGCGCGCTTGAAGGAGCTGAAGCTGCCGCAGGGCCGGCTCAAGACCGGCACGCCGCCGCGCATCGACGGCCGCAGCATCGATTTTTCAAAATGCCAGGAGCAGCCTGGTGACCTGGACCCGGTGCCGGTGTTCAGCTTCCTGGGCAACGCCGCCCAGCACCCGCGCCAGCTGCCCTGCTGGATCACGCACACCTCGGCACGCACGCACGAAATCATCCGCTCGGGCTTCGACCGCAGCCCCATGTTCACCGGCGTGATCGAGGGCGTCGGGCCGCGCTACTGCCCCAGCATCGAAGACAAGGTGAACCGCTTTGCCGACAAGGACAGCCACCAGATCTTCCTGGAGCCCGAGGGCCTGACGACGCACGAGTTCTACCCCAACGGCATCTCCACCTCCCTGCCCTTCGATATCCAGCTGGCCGCCGTGCGCTCGATTCCCGGCCTGGAAGAGGCGCATATCCTGCGCCCCGGCTACGCCATCGAGTACGACTACTTCGACCCGCGCGAGCTGAAGAGCAGCTTCGAGACCCGCGCCATCCACGGCCTCTACTTCGCCGGGCAGATCAATGGCACGACGGGCTATGAGGAAGCCGCCGCCCAGGGCCTGTTCGCCGGGCTGAACGCCGCCCTGCAGGTGCAAGGCCGCGGCCCCTGGCTGCCGGCACGTGACCAGGCCTACCTGGGCGTGCTGGTGGACGACCTCATCACCAAGGGCGTGACCGAGCCCTACCGCATGTTCACCAGCCGCGCCGAATTCCGCCTGCAGCTGCGCGAGGACAACGCCGACCTGCGCCTGACCGAGGTCGGCCGCGAACTGGGCCTGGTGGACGATCAACGCTGGGACGCCTTCAACCGCAAGCGCGATGCTGTTTCACGTGAAACAGAGAAGCTCAAGTCCACCTGGGTGCATCCCGGCATCCTGCCGGCCGCCGATGCCGAGCGCCTGGTGGGCAAGGCCCTGGAGCGCGAGTACACCTTGATCGACCTGCTGCGCCGCCCCGGCGTGGTGTTCGACACCCTGATCGAGGTGAGCCGCATTGCCCGCCCCGAGGCCGATGTTTCGCGCGCTTCCCTGAGCGCCGAGCTGGGCGAGACCCTGGCCGCGGCCGTGATCGAGCAGGTGGAGACCAGCGTCAAGTACGCCGGCTACATCAACAAGCAGGTCGAGGATGTGGCCCGCGCCGCGCATTTCGAGAACCTGCGCCTGCCCGCCGAGCTGGACTACAGCCAGGTCAGCGCCCTCTCCTTCGAGGTGCGGCAAAAGCTCAGCAAGCACCTGCCCGAGACCCTAGGCCAGGCCTCACGCATCTCGGGCGTGACCCCGGCCGCCATCTCCCTGCTGCTGGTGCACCTCAAGAAGGGCCGCTTCAAGGGCTTCGACGGCTCTCCCACCCCCGCCTCCAACGACGACAGCAACGCCGCCGCATGACCGACATCGCACCCCTGCGCGCCCCCCTGCAAGCGGCCGCGCAGACCCTGGGCCTGACGCTCAGCGACAAGCAACTGGACCAACTGCTCGCCTATCTGGACCTGATCCAGAAATGGAACAAGGTCTACAACCTCACCGCCGTGCGCGACCCCCAGGCCATGCTGACCCAGCATCTGGTCGACAGCCTGAGCCTGCTGCCGGCGCTGCGCCGCCATGCCCAAGGCCAAGCCCTGCGCATGATGGACGTGGGCAGCGGCGGTGGCTTGCCGGGCGTGGTGGTGGCCATCTGCGAGCCGGGCATCGATGTGACCTGCGTGGATGCCGTGGCCAAGAAGGCCACTTTTATCAAGCAGGTGGCGGCGGAGCTGGGCTTATCCAATCTGCATGGCGAGCATTCGCGGGTCGAGGCACTCAAGGTGCCGGCCTTTGACCTGATCACCTCGCGCGCCTTTGCCTCGCTGCTGGACTTCACCACCCTCACTCGGGCACACCTGAAACCCGGCGCGATCTGGTTGGCCATGAAGGGCCAACACCCCACGGAAGAACTGGCCGCCCTGCCGGCCGACCTGGATGTGTTTCACGTGGAACAACTGCAGGTGCCAGGCCTGGATGCGCAGCGCTGTCTCATCTGGATCAAACCCAAGGGCTGATCTCACCATGGCCGCTACACATCGCGGCTACCATCCTGCCTGCACAAAATAAAAGACCATGGCCAAGATCTTCTGCGTTGCCAATCAAAAAGGCGGGGTCGGCAAGACCACCACCACCGTCAACCTCGCCGCCGGCTTGGCCAAGGTGGGCCAGCGCGTGCTGGTGGTGGATCTGGACCCGCAGGGCAACGCCACCATGGGCTCGGGCATCGACAAGCGCGCGCTGGAACTGAGCGTGTACGACGTGCTGCTGGAATCCGCCAGCGTGGCCGAGGCCAAGCAGCACAGCGAGAAGGCCGGCTACGACGTGCTGGGCGCCAACCGCGAGCTGGCGGGCGCCGAGGTCGAGCTGGTGGAGCTGGAGCGCCGCGAGCGCCGCCTCAAGACCGCCCTGGCCGCCGCCAGCGCCGACTACGACTTCATCCTGATCGATTGCCCGCCCTCGCTCTCGATGCTGACGCTCAACGGCCTGTGCTGTGCCCATGGCGTGGTGGTGCCGATGCAGTGCGAGTACTTTGCGCTGGAAGGCCTGTCGGACCTGGTCAACACCATCAAGCAGGTGCATGCCAATCTGAATGCCGACCTGCAGATCATCGGCCTGCTGCGCGTCATGTTCGACCCGCGCATCACCCTGCAGAACCAGGTCAGCGACCAGCTCAAGGCCCATTTCGGCGACAAGGTGTTCGACACCGTGATCCCGCGCAATGTGCGCCTGGCCGAGGCGCCCAGCTATGGGTTGCCCGGCGTCGTGTTCGACCCCAGCTCCAAGGGTGCCCAGGCCTTTGTGGACTTTGCCCGCGAGATGGTGCGGCGCATCGCCACGATGTGACGGTGGACGCCACCGCAGCATTGGCGGCGCTGGCGCAGCGCGCCGAGCAGGCCGGCCTGAACGCCAGCGCGCCACCGCAGGAGGCCTGGGTGGATGGCTGGCTGATACGCCTTTCTCCCGGCAAGGCCAAGCGCTCGCGCTGCATCAACGCCCTGCAGGCCGGCAGCCTGCCGCTGGATGAATTGCTGGCGCGTTGCCAGGCCAGCTTCGACGCCGCCGGCCTGCCGCTGGTGCTGCGCATCACCCCTTACAGCCAACCCGCCGACCTGGACCAACAGTTGGCCGGGCGCGGCTGGTTCGAGTTCGACGCTGCCGATGTGATGGTGCGCGCGCATCTCGGCGATGCGGCATGGCAGGGCCTGCCCGAGGGTCAGGTCTTGCGGGCGGTGGATGCGGATACCTATGCGCGGGCGGTGGGCCTGCTGCGCGGCTCCAGCGCCACCGAAATTGCCGCCCATGCCGAACGCATGCAGGCCTCGGCCGTTCCCTATCAGGGTTTTTTGCTGCAACGCAGCAACGACAGCGCCCTGCTCTGCTGCGGCCAGTTCGCACGCGAGGGCGACATGGTCGGCCTGTTCGACATCTTCACGCCGGCCGATCAGCGCGGCCAGGGGCATGGCGAGCAGCTGTGCCGCGCCCTCTTGCGTCAGGCGGCAGCGCAGGGCGCGTGCGCGGCCTATCTGCAGGTCGGCACCGAGAACGCCGTGGCACAGCGCCTCTACCGCAGGCTGGGCTTCATCCAGGCCTATCGCTACCACTACCGCAGCCACGATCCGCGCGCCGCGGCGTGAGCGACGCTCAGTCGCGCGGCTTCCAGACCTTGAGCAGGATGTGGCGGGTGAAGCCCGGCACATAGTCATGCACATGGGCGATGCAGGCATAGCCCAGGTGCTCGTAGATCTGCGCCGTTTCGTCCGAGAGGGTCTCGATCAGCGCGTCCACACAGCCGCGTTTGAGCGCCTGCGCCTCGAGCTGGCGCAGGCATGCGCCGCCCAGCCCCTCACCGCGCCGATCGGCTTCCACCCAGAGGTAGTTGACGTAGAGGCGGCCAAATTCGGTACGGCCGGTGGCGCCCGCCACCAGCTCATCGCCTTCGTAGAGCGCGCAGGCGATGTCGCGCGCATCGCTGCCCTGGGCCTGCTGGCGGCCGTGGATGAATACGCCCTCGCGCACCGCATCCAGCGCGGCCTGCGGCACCTCCTCATCACGCCGCCATTGCCGCAGCGCGCTCAAAGGCCCAGGCTCTCTTCCACGCCCAGATGCACATTCATCGCCTGCACGGCGGCACCGCTGGCGCCCTTGCCGAGGTTGTCCAGGCGCGCCATCAGGAGGATCTGGCCAGGTTTGTCGTCCGGGCTGCCGAACACAAAGATGTCCACCCGATTCGTGTCGTTACAGGCCTGCACATCGAAGAAGCCGTCTTCCAGCGTGGCGGGGTCGCGCAGCGGCATCACGCGGATGAAGCGCTCGCCCTCGTAATGCGCGGCCAGGGCCTCGCGCACCTGCGCGGGCGTGCTGCCGGCGCGCAGCTGGCTCAGGTGCAGGGGCACGCTCACCGCCAGGCCCTTGTAGAAATTGCCGACGATGGGCTGGAACACCGGCGCATGGCGCAGGCCGGTGTGCGCCATCATCTCGGGCAGGTGCTTGTGCGTCAGGCTCAGGGCATAGGGGCGCGGGGCCTGCAGCCTGGCATCGCCGCCAGCTTCATACTGGGCAATCATGCTCTTGCCACCGCCCGAGTAGCCGGTGATGGAAGCGGCCGAGACCAGCGCCTCGGCGCCCAGCAGGCCGGCGTCCACCAAGGGGCGCAGCGCCAGGATGAAGGCGCTGGCGTGGCAGCCCGGGTTGGCGATGCGCTTGGCGGCGCGGATGGCCTCGCGCTGGCCCTTGCACAGCTCGGGCAGGCCGAAGGTCCAGCCCGGCACCGTGCGGTGCGCGGTGCTGGCGTCGATCAGGCAGGTGTTGGGATTGCTGATCATGGCCGCGGCCTCGCGCGAGGCCGCGTCGGGCAGGCAGAGAAAGGCCACATCGGCGGCGTTCAGCAGGCGCGCGCGTTCGGTGGCGTCCTTGCGCTTGTCGGCGTCAATGCGCAGCACCTCGATGTCTTGGCGCTGGGCCAGGTACTCGTGAATACGCAGGCCCGTCGTGCCCTCCTGGCCATCCACAAACACCGCGTACGTCATGACTTCTCCAGCACAATCCAAACAAAAGGACTGAAAGCATAAAGCCAAAGCATGTCGGATCACCCTGTATACCTGTTGCCCGGCTGGTTGAACTCGGATCCCGAGCATTGGCAGAGCCGCTGGGAGCGCGAGCTGGGTCACCAGCGCATCGAGCAGGCCGACTGGGATTGGCCGCGCCGTGGCGACTGGATGGCGCGCCTGGACGAGGTGCTCCTGAACGACGCCCGCCTGCTGCACCGGCCGGCCCTGCTGGTGGCGCACAGCCTGGGCTGCCAGTTGGTGGCCAGCTGGGCCGAGCACAGCCGGCACAGCGCCCGCGTGGCCGGCGCATTGCTGGTGGCGCCGCCCGATACCGAGCGCGATGACATGCCACCACAGCTGCACAACTGGCGGCCGATCCGGCGCCGCGCCCTGCCCTTTCCCGCCATCGCGGTGGTGAGCAGCGATGACCCCTTTTGTGCACCGGAGCGCGGCGCGCAAATGGCCGCCGACTGGGGCGCCAAGCTGGTGATCGCCGGCGCGCTGGGCCATCTCAACACGGCGTCCGGACTGGGCGACTGGCCCGCCGGCCAGGCCCTGCTGGGCCAACTCCGGCAGTAAGGGACAATCGCGCCCTATGGTGACAAAAAAACCCAAGGGCCTGGGCATGGGCCTGGAGGCCTTGCTCGGCCCCAAAGTCAGCGAATCCGCCGCACCCGCCGGTGACGGCGAGCCCAGCCAACTGAGGCTGGAGCAGATGCAGGCCGGCAAGTACCAGCCGCGCACGCGCATGGACGAAGGCTCGCTCTACGAGCTGGCCGAAAGCATCAAGGCGCAGGGCATCATGCAGCCCATCCTCGTGCGCCCCATCAAGCCGGATGGCGCGGTGCGCTACGAGATCATCGCCGGCGAACGGCGCTTCCGCGCCGCCAAGCTGGCAGGCCTGCGCGAGGTGCCGGTGCTGGTGAAGGCGGTGCCCGACGAGGCCGCCGCGGCGATGGCCCTGATCGAGAACATCCAGCGCGAGGACCTCAATCCGCTCGAAGAGGCGCAGGGCCTGAAGCGCCTCACCGAGGAGTTCGGTCTCACGCACGAACAGGCCGCCCAGGCAGTGGGCCGCTCGCGCAGTGCCGCCAGCAATCTGCTGCGTCTGCTGCAGCTCGCCAGCCCGGTGCAGAACATGCTGATGGCGGGCGATCTGGACATGGGCCATGCGCGCGCCCTGCTGGCCCTGGACGGCGCACACCAGATCACCTGCGCCACCGAGATCGCCGCCAAGAAGCTCAGCGTGCGCGAGGCCGAGAAGCTGGTGCAGCGCCAGGGCGCGGGCCGCCAGACGCCCTTGCTGCGCGTCAAGAACGAGAAGAGCCGCGACCTCTTGCGGCTCGAGGAAGAGCTGTCCGATCTGCTCACCGCGCAGGTCGAAATCGTGGTGAAGAAGCGCACCAAGCGCGGCGAACAGGGCGAGCTCAGCATCCAGTTCGGCTCGCTCGACGAGCTCAACGGCCTGATCGACAGGCTGCGCGGTCCGCAGTGAAGCAAAGCAGCAATGCAGCGAAGCCGTGCCGGAGCGCACGGCTTTTTTTCATGCAAACTCGGGCCATGCAAACAGCTGTCAACTGGCCGTGCGCGCAACACGCTGAAGGCAGTGTGAAGGGCATCACGTCGCCTGCCGCGCACATGATGGCGGATGGGCGTAGCATGGTGTCAAGCGATCGAATTTGGGCGGCGCCAACTGCCCTCTTTTTCAAAGCATTGACACGCTTGCCTTGATCGAAGCTGTAGACATGCCGAGCTCAGGAAAGCTCTGATGGCGCCTTGATTCAGGACGCCGCCAGAACTTCCCAGACGACGCCAGCATCGCTGCCGGATCCGGCGTCGCCTCCCACGAACACAGGAGGTCAGCATGGACGTGATCAGCAGTTTTGCCGCACGCTACGAGCGCACCCGCGTCGAGGAACTCACGCTTGAGGAATACCTCGCCGAGTGCAAGCGCAATCCCCTCGCCTACGCGAGCGCCGCCGAGCGCATGCTGCAGGCCATCGGTGAGCCGCATACGGTGGACACCCGCCACGACCAGCGCCTCTCGCGCCTGTTCGCCAACAAGACCATCAAGCTCTACCCCGCCTTCGCCGAGTTCTACGGCATGGAGGATGCGATCGAGCAGGTGGTGAGCTATTTCCGCCATGCCGCGCAAGGCCTGGAAGAGAAGAAGCAGATCCTCTATCTGCTGGGCCCGGTGGGCGGCGGCAAGAGCTCGATCGCCGAGCGCCTCAAGCAGCTGATGGAACATGTGCCCTTCTATGCGCTGGCGGGCTCGCCGGTGAACGAATCGCCGCTGGGCCTGTTCGACGCGGCCGAGGACGGCCCGCTGCTGGAGAAGGAATACGGCATCCCGCGCCGCTATCTGAACCGCATCCTCAGCCCCTGGGCGGTGAAGCGCCTGGACGAGTTCGGCGGCGACATCCGCCGCTTCAAGGTGGTGAAGCGCTACCCCAGCGTGCTCAAGCAGGTCGGTGTGGCCAAGACCGAGCCGGGCGACGAAAACAACCAGGACATTTCATCGCTGGTGGGCAAGGTCGACATCCGCAAGCTCGAGACCTATGCGCAGGACGACCCCGATGCCTACAGCTATTCCGGCGGCCTCTGCCTGGCGAATCAGGGGCTCTTGGAATTCGTGGAAATGTTCAAGGCTCCCATCAAGGTGCTGCACCCGCTGCTGACCGCCACGCAGGAAGGCAACTTCAAGGGCACCGAGGGCTTTGGCGCCATCCCCTTCGACGGCATCGTGCTGGCGCATAGCAACGAGAGTGAGTGGAAGACCTTCCGCAACAACAAGAACAACGAGGCCTTCCTCGATCGCATCTACATCGTCAAGGTGCCCTACTGCCTGCGCGTCAGCGAAGAGGTGAAGATCTACGAGAAGCTGATCCGCGGCTCCTCGCTGTCCGACGCCAAGTGCGCCCCCGGCACGCTCAAGATGATGAGCCAGTTCGCCATCCTCACGAGACTGAAGGAACCCGAGAACTCCTCGCTCTACTCGAAGATGCAGATCTACGACGGCGAGAACCTCAAGGACACCGACCCGCGCGCCAAGAGCTACCAGGAGTACCGCGACTATGCCGGCGTCGACGAGGGCATGAGCGGCGTCTCCACCCGCTTTGCCTACAAGATCCTCTCCAAGGTCTTCAACTTCGATTCCAGCGAGGTGGCGGCCAATCCGGTGCACCTGATGTATGTGCTGGAGCAGCAGATCGAGCGCGAGCAGTTCCCCAAGGAGCTGGAAGACAAGTACATCGGTTTCATCAAGGAGCATCTGGCGCCGCGCTATGCCGAGTTCATCGGCAAGGAGATCCAGACCGCCTACCTGGAAAGCTATAGCGAGTATGGCCAGAACATCTTCGACCGCTACGTCACCTATGCCGACTACTGGATCCAGGACCAGGAGTACCGCGATACCGACACCGGCGAGGTGTTCGACCGCTCGGCCCTGAACGCCGAGCTGGAGAAGATCGAGAAGCCGGCCGGCATCAGCAACCCCAAGGACTTCCGCAACGAGATCGTCAACTTCGTGCTGCGCGCGCGCGCCAACAACGCCGGCAAGAACCCGGCCTGGACCAGCTACGAGAAGCTGCGCACGGTGATCGAGAAGAAGATGTTCTCCAACACCGAGGAGCTGCTGCCGGTGATCAGCTTCAACGCCAAGGCCAGCGCCGACGAGGCCAAGAAGCATGAGAACTTCGTGCAGCGCATGGTGGACAAGGGCTACACGGCCAAGCAGGTGCGCCTGCTCTGCGAGTGGTACTTGAGAGTGCGCAAGAGTTCTTGAACCAGGAGCACAAATGCTGCAACAGATCATTGATCGGCGGCTCTCGGGAAAGAACAAGTCCATAGGCAATCGCGAGCGCTTCCTGCGCCGCCACAAGGAGCAGATCCGCGAGGCGGTGCGCCGCGCCGTGGACGGGCGCGGTATCCGCGACATGGAGCGCGGCGAGGATGTGCACATCCCCAAGAAGGACCTCAGCGAGCCGGTGTTCGGCCATGGCGAGGGCGGCGTGCGCGAGGTGGTGCGGCCGGGCAATACCGAGCATGTGAAGGGCGACCGCGTGCCCAAGCCCAAGGGTGGCGGCCAGGGTCAGGGCGGCGGCAAGGCCAGCGACTCCGGCGAGGGCGAGGACGACTTCGTCTTCCACCTCAGCAAGGAAGAGTTCATGCAGGTCTTCTTCGAGGACCTGGCCCTGCCCAATCTGGCGCGCACCACGCTGGCCGACACCCCCGAGTACAAGACGCACCGGGCCGGCTACACCAGCGATGGCACGCCCACCAATCTGCATGTGGTGCGCTCGATGCGCGGCGCATTAGGCCGGCGCATCGCGCTGGGCATGGGCAAGCGGCGCGAGCTGCACGAGTTGGAGGAGCGCCTGGAGCTGCTCAAGCGCGAGGACGCCAGCAAGCCCGATGTGAAGGCCCTGATCGCCGAGACCGAGGCGCGCATCGCGCTGCTGAAGGAACGCATCGCCAGGATCCCCTTTCTCGACCCCATCGATCTGCGCTTTCGCAGCCGCGTGCGCGTGCCGGTGCCGACCACAAGAGCCGTGATGTTCTGCCTGATGGATGTGTCGGGCTCGATGGACGAATCGCGCAAGGATCTGGCCAAGCGCTTCTTCATCCTGCTCTACCTGTTCCTGACGCGGCATTACGAGAAGATCGACGTGGTCTTCATCCGCCACCACACCCAGGCCCAGGAGGTGGACGAGCAGAACTTCTTCCACGCCACCGAAACCGGCGGCACGGTGGTCTCCTCGGCCCTGGTGCTGATGGAACAAATCATCCGCGAGCGCTATTCCCCCACCGAGTGGAATATCTACGGCGCCCAGGCCAGCGACGGCGACAACTGGCACCACGACAGCGGCCGCTGCCGCGAGCTGCTGGCCGAGAAGATCCTGCCCCTGTGCCGCTACTTCGCCTATGTGCAGGTGGCCGAGCAGGAGCAGAACCTCTGGGAGGAATACGGCAAGCTGGTCGACGAGGGCTATCCGTTCGCGATGCGCAAGGCGGTGGAGGTGGCGCAGATCTACCCGGTGTTCCGTGACTTGTTCAAGAAGGAAGGAGCAAGCACATGAATGGCAGACTGCCGCAGGGCCGCCCCAAGGCTGGCTGCGCCCCCTCGGGGGGCCGGCCGATGATTTCATCGGACGAGGGGTCGACATGAGCCAGATCGAGAACCGCCGCAATATCGGAAGGGCCTCGGACAGCGGCGAATACGGCGGCCGCCGCACGCCCGAGCCGCTGCGCGAGATGAAGCCCCTGCCCAGGCGCCCCAGCCAGCACCTGGCATCGCCCAGCGACTGGACCTTCGAGCTGATCGACGAATATCACGACGTGATCCGTGCCACCGCCGAGCGCTATGGCCTGGACACCTATCCCAACCAGCTGGAGATCATCACCGCCGAGCAGATGATGGACGCCTACGCCTCGGTGGGCATGCCGGTGAACTACCGGCATTGGAGCTATGGCAAGGAGTTCATCGCCACCGAGCGCAACTACAAGCGCGGCCAGATGGGCCTGGCCTACGAGATCGTCATCAACTCCGACCCCTGCATCGCCTACCTGATGGAGGAGAACACGATGGCCATGCAGGCCCTGGTGATCGCCCATGCCTGCTACGGCCACAACAGCTTCTTCAAGGGCAACTACCTGTTCCGCATGTGGACCGACGCCTCGTCCATCATCGACTACCTGGTCTATGCCAAGAACTATGTGGCCGAATGCGAGGAGCGCCACGGCATGGAGGCGGTGGAGGCCTTGCTGGATTCCTGCCACGCGCTGATGAACCATGGCGTGGACCGCTATCGCCGCCCGGCCAAGCTCTCGCTGGCCGAGGAGCGCGCCAGGCTCAAGGACCGCGAGCATTACGCCCAGCAGCAGATCAACGACCTCTGGCGCACCCTGCCGCGCCGCGCCGACAAGGAGGCCGAGGCGCAAAGCGCGCGCCGCTTCCCCGAGGAACCGCAGGAGAACATCCTCTACTTCATCGAGAAGAACGCGCCGTTGCTGGAACCCTGGCAGCGCGAGGTGGTGCGCATCGTGCGCAAGATCGCCCAGTACTTCTATCCGCAGCGCCAGACCCAGGTGATGAACGAGGGCTGGGCCACCTTCTGGCACCACCGCCTGCTGAACCAGATGTATGACGACGGCTATCTCAGCGACGGCATGATGATCGAGTGGCTGAAGTCGCACACCAATGTGATCGCCCAGCAGCCCATGGCCAACCTCAATCCCTATGCGCTGGGCTTCGCGATGTACACCGACATCAAGCGCATCTGCGAGCAGCCCACCGAGGAGGACCGGCGCTGGTTCCCCGACATCGCCGGCAGCGACTGGCTGCCCACCCTGCACCATGCGATGCGCAACTTCAAGGACGAGAGCTTCATCGGCCAGTACCTCAGCCCGAATCTGATGCGCGAGTTCCGCCTCTTCTCCATCGTCGACGACGAGAAGCTCAAGGACTACGAGATCTCGGCCATCCACGACGAGTCCGGCTACCAGCATGTGCGCGAGGCCCTGTCCAAGCAGTACGACCTCTCCACCCGCGAACCCAATATCCAGGTCTGGAACGTCAATCTGCGCGGTGACCGTTCGCTGACCCTGCGCCACACCCAGCACATGGACCGCCCCCTGCATGAAACCGCGCAGGAGGTGCTCAAGCATGTGGCAAGGCTGTGGGGCTTTGGCGTGCACCTGGAAAGCGCCAACGCCCTGGGCGACATCACGCAGCGCTGGAGCGTGCCCGCCCCCGAGCATTGAAGGGGGCTGAACAGGTCATTAGCGGGGCTTAGCCGCCCTACTTGCGACGCGCGAAGCGGCTGCCGACTCCTAGAATTTGCTGGCTATCGCTCGCTCAGGGAGTTCCCCATGTCTGTGCTCATCAACCCGCGGCCCGGCCGCTTGGCGGCCCTCGGCCTGGCCGCCGCGCTGGCCGCCTGCGGTGGCGGCGGCTCCTCCGACAGCAGCAGCCCCACCGACAACCTCTACGCCGCCAGCTCCGAGGCGCAGAAGGCGGTGGAGGGCAGCCTGAGCGCGGCCAACACGGCGGTGAGCAAGAGCGTGGTGCTGGGCCAGAACCCCTTGTTCGACCTGGGCAGCCCCAGCGCGGCCGCGGCCAATGCCGCGGCGGCCAAGCGGCCGCGCGCCCAGGTGCTGGCGCTCGGCAAGGCGCAGGCGGTCGAGGCCTTCACCTGCGTGGAACTGGACCTGTTCACCGGCCCCTGCACCGGCTCGGCCACGGTGGAGGCCAATTTCGCCGCCGACGCCGTCAAGATCCCGGCCAGCAGCTTCATCGCGATGAGCTTCACCAACCTGGCTGGCCCGGTCGACGGGCTCGCCATCAGCCTGAGCGGCCAGTACCGCATCGACTTCCTCAGCGAGATCGACACCAAGGCCAGCAGCTACGCCAACGCCCACCTCAAGCTCAGCACCACGGCCTTCGCTGGCAAGCTGGGCGAGTACAGCTTCGGCCCCGACAGCTCGGTGGCCACGGTGGACTACGACGCCAGCGGTGCCCCCACCCTCACCATCGGCGATCTGGTGCTCAGCAAGGTCCAGCTGGAAGGCCCGCTCACCAACACCCAGTACCGCCTGGCCAATGCCCAGGTGCGCCAGCCCTACTGGGCCAGCGGCAGCGGCAACAAGATCGATTACCTGCTCAAGCCCTGGGAGCTGAAGGCCTCGCGGCCCGCCCTGGGCTCGATCGCAACGCTGGCCGCCAGCAACGCTGCCAGCGCCAAGGTAGAGGTCACCGCCTCGGCCGCCGCCAGCGTGGTCTACGCGGTGCAGATCAGCGCGGCGGGCGCCACCAAGCGCTACACCGTCACCGCCAGCTATGCGAGCGGCAGCGACACGCCCAGCTACAGCGTCAGCGAGCTGAACTGAGCGCTAGATCCGGAAGATCTTGCCCGGGTTCATGATGTCGTGCGGGTCAAGCGCGCGCTTGAGCGTGCGCATCAGCGCCACCGCGGCCTCGCCCGCCTCTTCCACCAGAAAGCCCTGCTTGTGCAGGCCGATGCCGTGCTCGCCGGTGCAGGTGCCCTCCAGCGCCAGCGCGCGCGCCACCATCTGGTGGCTGAGGCGCTCGGCGGTTTCGCGCTCCGCGGGCTTGGCCGGGTCGATCAGATAGCCGAGGTGAAAATTGCCGTCGCCGACATGGCCGACGATGAAGTAGGGAATGCCGGCCTCCTCCACCTCCTGCACCGAGGCATTGATGCTCTCGGCCAGGCGTGAGATCGGCACGCAGGTATCGGTGGTGACGCAGCGGCAGCCCGGCCGCGTCTGCAGGGCCGAGAGGTAGGCATGGTGGCGCGCGGTCCAGAGCTTGCTGCGCGCCTCGGGCGTGGTGGCCCAGTCGAAGTCCTCGCCACCGAACTCGCGCGCAATCTCCTGCACCGTGGCGGCCTGCTCGGCCACGCTGGCCGGCGAGCCATGGAACTCCATCAGCAGCATGGCCGACTCGCGCAGGCCCAGGCGGTCGTGCAGGTTCACCGCCCGCACCGTGTTGGCGTCCAGCAGCTCGCAGCGCGCGATCGGCACGCCCATCTGGATGATCTGGATGGTGGTCTGCACCGCCGCATCGATGCTGGGAAAGAAGCACACCGCCGCCGACACCGCCTCGGGCAGCGGATAGAGCTTGAGCGTGAGCTCGGTGATCACGCCCAGCGTGCCCTCGCTGCCCACATACAGGCGCGTCAGGTCGTAGCCGGCGCTGCTCTTGCGCGCGCGCGAACCGGTCTGCGCGATCTCGCCCTGCGCCGTCACCACCTTCAGGCCCAGCACGTTATCGCGCATGGTGCCGTAGCGCACCGCATTCGTGCCGCTGGCGCGCGTGGCCGCCATGCCGCCCAGCGAGGCATCGGCACCCGGGTCGATCGGGAAGAACAGGCCCTGGTGCCTGAGCTCGTTGTTGAGCTGGTTGCGCGTCACGCCGGCTTGGCACCTCACGGTCAAGTCCTCGGCATGCACGCGCAGGATCTTGTTCATGCGCGACACATCCAGGCTCACCCCACCCTGCACCGCCAGCAGATGGCCTTCCAGCGAGGTGCCGGCGCCATAGGGGATCACCGGCACGCGGTGCTGCTGGGCCAGCGCCACAACCAAGGCCACCTCCTCGTTCGTTTCGGCAAACACCACCGCATCGGGCGGCGGCACGTCGAAGGGCGACTCATCCCGGCCATGCTGCTCGCGCAGCGCCAGCGCCACCGAGCACCGGCTGCCAAAGCGCGCCTGCAAGGCCTCCAGCATCGCCGCAGGCAGGGGCCGCGGCGCATAGTCGGGCAGCAGATCGCGAGGCAGGGCAGCGTTCATGGCGGAATCCTCCGGGCCGGTGGAACAGGCATTCTAGGAAGCCGGGGCTGAACCCATGCTGAATGCTTGCGATCACGCAAGCCGCGCCACTTGTGCACCCGCGCTCGCAGTGCCACCATCGTTACACGCGCACAGCCCGGAGGCCATCCATGTCCGACCTTGCTTCATCCCTGCTGATCCTGTTGGTGCTGGTGCTAGCCCTGGCCGGCGCGGTGCGCTTTGATCTCTTGCCGGCCATCGTGCTGAACCTGTTCAAGGCCCCCAGTCCCCCGGTGCCGCCACCGCCCACCGAGCTGCATCATGGCGCCGCTTTCCCGGAACCCACCGAGCCGGCACATTCGCAGATGGCGCGCAAGCCCGACTTCCATCGCAGCGGCCGGCGCGGCTGATGCCCTGCCGCGAATAAGGGCTGGCCGGCGTTCGCTCGGCTGCGTAGACTAGCAAAGGCCAAGTCAGCGGTCCTGTTGCCCAAGAGCACAGGTGGGAGCACGCGCTGAGTCGTTCGGGTGGCATGGCTGCCGCCCTTTCCGCGCTCTGAGGAGAATCTCCATGAGCCTGCTGAACCGACTCACCATCCGCCGCAAGCTCCTGCTGTTGAGCCTGCTCGTCCTGCTGGCACTCAGCATCCCCTCGGCCTTCCAGATCAAGCAGGCGCGCGACCTGACCGCCGCCGCCGAGGGTGAACTCGAAGGCCTGGCGCCGGCGCGCCAGCTCGTCAAACTCACCCAGCTCACGCAACAGCACCGTGGCCTCTCGGCCGCGCAGCTGGGCGGTAACAACACCGTGCAGGACGCGCGCGCCGCCAAGAACGCCGAGGTCAAGAAGCAGTTCGCCAAGGTGGACGGCATGCTGACCCGGCTGGAGCTGACCGAGCCGATGCGCAAGACCTGGCAGAACGCGCAGCAGCAGTGGCAGGCGCTGTCCGGCGAGGTGGATGCCAAGTCGCTGAAGGCGGCACAGAGCAGCAGCAAGCATGCGCAGCTGATCGCGGTCTACTTCAAGCTGCTCGATCAGCTGGTCGACCAGTCGGGCCTGATCCTGGACCCCGAGGCCGCCACCTACTTCCTCATCACCGCCAGCCTGGTCAAGCTGCCGCTGGCCACCGAGGCCATGGGCCAGGCGCGTGCGCGCGGAGCCGGCTTCCTGGCCGAGGCGCAGATCGGTCCGGAAGGCCGTACCCTGCTGACCGGCCTGGTGCAGCAGGCCTCCGACCAGCACAGCGGCATGGTCACGGCCTTCGAGAAGAGCTTTGCCGTCGACGCCGAGCTGAAGCGTCAGCTCGCCGGCGCCATCACCAACCTGGCAAGCCAGGTGGAGGGCTCATTGCAGCTGACGCGCCAGGAGCTCGTCGCCGCCACCGAGCTCAAGTACCCAGCGCCCGACTACATCGCCAGCTACACCAAGACCATCGACGCGATGTTCGTCTGCGGCGAGCAGGCCATGGATGCGCTGGAGAAGCTGCTGAGCCAGCGTGTGCGCGAACTGCAATGGAGCAGCTGGATCGTGCTGATCCTGCTGGCCCTGATGATGGCGGTCATCCTGCTGGTGGCGCGCGGCATCTCGCGCAGCATCATCGTGCCGCTGGGCCATGCGGTGGTGCTGGCCGACCAGATCGCGCGCCGCGATCTGAGCGGCGATGTGGATGCCAGCTCCAGGGACGAGATCGGCCAGCTCAACCAGTCGCTGCTGGCGATGCGCGACGGCCTGCGCGGCGTGATTGGCGAGGTGCGCGGCAATGCCGACCATGTGGCCCAGGCCTCGCAGGAGCTGGCTCAGGGCAACAACGACCTCTCGCAACGCACCGAGCAGCAGGCCTCGGCACTGCAGCAGACCGCCAGCTCGATGGAAGAGCTGACCGTGACGGTGCGCAGCAATGCCGACCAGGCCGCCGAGGCCAGCGGCCTGGCCCAGCGCGCCTGCGAGGTCGCGCTGACCGGCGGCCAGGCGGTGGCGCAGATCATCAGCACCATGGGCGATATCGAGGCCAGCAGCCGCAAGATCGAGGAGATCATCGCGGTGATCGACAGCATTGCCTTCCAGACCAATATCCTGGCGCTCAACGCCGCCGTCGAGGCGGCCCGCGCCGGCGAGCAGGGGCGCGGCTTTGCGGTGGTGGCCTCCGAGGTGCGTGCGCTGGCACAGCGCAGCGCCGAGGCCGCCAAGCAGATCAAGCAGCTGATCGCCACCAGCGTCAATCAGGTCGGTGCGGGTGCCAAGCTGGTGAATGGCGCGGGCGTCACCATGCAGGACACGGTCAGCTCGATCCGCAGCCTGGCCGAGATGGTGGCGCGCATCAGCCAGGCCTCCACCGAGCAGACCGGCGGCCTGGTGCAGATCAACGAGGCGGTCTCGCACATGGACGAGCTGACGCAGCAGAACGCCGCCCTGGTGGAGCAGACGGCCGCGGCCGGCATGAGCTTGCGTGAGCAGGCCCAACACCTGGCCGAGTTGGTGAACACCTTCCGGGTGCCCGGCGCGGGTCGGGCTTGAGTAAGGCAAGATGCGGGCTTTACCGGCCGCTGAGCATCAGAACAAAGATGGCAAACCGACTTTCCCAGATAGCCACCCGCACGGGCGACGACGGCACCACCGGCCTTGGCGATGGCAGCCGCGTGCCCAAGAACCACCTGCGCGTGCAAGCCATGGGCGACGTGGACGAGCTCAACTCCAACCTCGGACTGCTGCTGGCCGAGCCCCTGCCCGACGAGGTGCGCGAGCTGCTCGTCACCATCCAGCACGAGCTCTTCAACCTCGGTGGCGAACTCTGCATGCCGGGCTATGCGCTGCTCAAGATGGACGCGGTGCTGCGCCTGGATCAGGCCCTGGCCGACCACAACGCGAATCTGCCGCGCCTGAAGGAATTCATCCTGCCGGCCGGCACGCGCAGCGCCGCCATTGCCCATGTCTGCCGCACGGTGGCGCGGCGCGCCGAGCGTGCCGTTGTCACGCTGGCCGGGGCCGAGCCCATCAACGAGGCGCCGCGCCAGTACCTGAACCGGCTCTCCGACCTGCTCTTCGTGCTGGCCCGCGTGCTCAACCGCGCCAACCTCGACGGCCTGGGCGGCGACGACGTCTACTGGCACAGCGAGCGCCTGAAGCAGCAGGGCGACTGAGCGTTCAGTCCAGCGCCGCCGCGGCCTCCCTGAGCCGCTTGGCATAGGCCTGGCGCAGCGCGGCCGGCGCCTCCACCTGCACCTGGCCGGCATGGCGCAGCAGGTCCATTAGCAGCTCGGTGGCATCCACATAGGGCAGTTCGAGGCGCCACCGGCCATCGTCCAGCCAGGCGCTGCGCTGGCTGGGATGCCATTCCTCGCGCGCCACCCATTGCGCCGCCTCGGCGCTGAACACCAGCGTGGCCTGTTGCGTCCTGCCACCGGCAAAGATGCCATAGCCCTGATCCAGCTCGGCCTCCAGCTGCTTGCTGCTCACCGCCTTGGACTTTTCCTCCAGGACCTGCGCCTGCTCGATGGCATCGAGCGCGAAGCGCCGGAAGCCCTCGCTCTGGTGGCACCAGGCATCCAGGTACCAGGTATTGCGGTAATGCACCAGACGCTGCGGCGAGACCACGCGCTCGCTGACGCTGGCGCCGCCGCCCGAGCGCTTGCGATAGCGCAGGCGCAGGCGCTGGCGCTTCACCACCGCGCTGCCCACCGTCTCGAAATGCTCGGAGGGCACGCGCCGCCTTGCGGTGACGATGAGCTTGACGCGCTTGGTGAGTTCGCGCGCCTCGGCCTCGTCGCTGCCCAGCATGCCGCTGAGCTTGTCGAACATGGGCTGCAGATGGCGCGTCAGCAGGCCCTCCTCGTCCAGGCTGGACATCAGCTGGTGCATGGTCAGCAGCGCATGCAGCTCCTTCTCGCTGAACCACACGCCGGGCAGCTCATGCTTGGTGCCGCGCCATTGCTGGCCGAAGCGGTAGCCGTTGGCCATGGCGTCGTACTCGATCGGTGCATCCATGCGCTCGCGCAGGTACTGCAGGTCGCGCTTGAGCGTGGCGGGCGAGACCTCCAGCGCCTCCAGCAGCGCGGCGAAGCTGACGCATTCGCGCGCGCGAATCAGCATCTCGATCTTGTAGAAGCGCTCGGTCCGATCCATGCCCTCTCCCGTATTTACCCGTGGTTTGAGCTAGCTCACGCCATGAGCTAGCCAGCGCCCACACTGTGCCATATGGTTCCTGACAAGCGTGTGGCAGGTGCCTTAACCGGAGAGAGACCATGGCACAGATCGCAGCAGCACCCTGCGTCACCCAAGAGCGCATCCCGGCGCAGATCGAACTGGGCATCACGCCCGACGAGGTCCGGATGCCGGATCTGGCGCCCCTGCCCGCCGGCAAGCGCGTCGGCTTCGAACTGGGCTGGGACTATGCCCACCACGGCGTCACGCCGCCGGTGGAACATCTGTTCAGCAACTCGCCGCTGCGCCAGGGCTGGCAGGCCGGCCAGGCCACCTTCGGCCGCCGCACCCTGAAAGCACGCTCGCACACCCTGCTGTGGCTGCAGCTGCGCACCCATGCCTGGACGCGCGGCCGCCATTTCGAGACCCTGCTGCTGACGCCCAACTACCTGCAGCAGCTCGACACCGACTGGTGCCCCATCACCCGCCATGCACTGGACCAGCGCTCGGTCGACCGCGTGCGCGACGACGCCGGCTATGCCGCCGGCAACCTCGCGGTGATGAGCCCCGCCGCCAACCGGGCCAAGGCCAACCATGGCTGGGCCGAGGCCAGCGAGATCGCGCGCAGCCTGGCCATGGGCCCCTTCACGGAGATCGCGGGCCTGGGCAGCCAGGCATGGCAGCGCATCGCCGTGCTGTGCAGCTTCGTCACCGAGCTGCCGCACGAGCAGGCGGCGCTGATCCCACTGCATGTGCTGCCGCCGAACCGCCTGCGCCTGTTCAACCCCATCCAGGCCTTGCAGGCCCTGGTGACGCGCCAGCTCGCCACGCCCGGCTGGAGCCAGCGTCTGGCGCGCATCGAAGCCCTGCTGCCCACCGACGCCCTGCGCGCCGACTTCAACCGCTTCGTGCTGGCCCTGGTGCCGCGCGTGCTGCAGCGTCAGGGTCTGGTCAAGCCGCAGGAGATCCGCTGGGCCCTGGAAGATGCCTGGGCCGACGCGCTGGTGCAAAAGCGCTGGGCCAGGTTTGCCCTGCACATGACGGCGGCCCAGGCGGAGGCGGTGCTGCACAAGGCGGTGGCCAAGAAGCTCTGCCCCATGCGCGTGCAACAGCATGCGCATGCCACCGAGGGCTGGGCCCTGCCCTGAGAGCGTGTTTACTCTGACGCCCGCCAGCTCAGGCCGGCAGGCCCTGGTGCAGGCGCTCCAGCGTGCCCGCCTGGTCCTGCAGGGCCACGAAATAGCCCTGCTCGGCGAACCATTGAGCCCAGTTCATGGCCAGCTGCTTCTGCGGTAACCAGGGCCCGGTGCGATCCATCTGCACGCGGTTCTGGCGGCGTTCGTAGAACACCACCCTCCACATGTTCTTCGAGATCTTGTTGTCGAAACTGCTCATAGCCGCCGCAATGTAACAAGCGCCCGCAACGGGCTCTGCGAACAAGTCAACAAAAGTCCGCCAGCAGCGCGTCGGAGGTACGCAGTTCGCACACGGCGCGCGCCATCGCGCTGCGGCTGCGCTTCAGCCAGGCTTGCAGGGCGGGATCGTCGCTCACCAGCAGGCCGGCCTGGCCGGCAACGGCCAGCTCCAGAGCCGACCAGGCCGGCGCGCCCAGCGCGGCGGGCGCGGGCTTGGATGCCGGCCGCAGCACCTCGGCATAGGGCAGGAAATCGGCCAGCAGCTCCTGCTGCTGCGCCGCGTTCAAGCCGAAGCCCGTATAGGCCAGGCCATGCATCAGGTGTTGCGCCATCGCCGGGCTGACCAGGGGCTGGATGCGGCCCGCCTGCCAGGCCTGCCGCAGCGCCGTGGCAGGGCCATCGCCGCGCAGCAGGCTGGCCAGCAGCACGCGCGCATCGATGGCCACGCGCAATGCCTGTGCGGCCGTTTTTTTCTTTCCCCGGCCGCTCATTTGCGGCCGACGCGGCGCGAGCTGCCACTCAATGGTTTTGCAGCCGCTTTTTTGGTCGCAAGCGGTTTCTTCCTGGCGGGTGTTTTTCTGGGCGCCGCCGGTTTTTCCTGACCCAGCGCCCTCTCAATGGTTTTGTCGCTCAGATCGAGCTCGGCCAGCTTGGCTCTGAGGGCATCGCCACGCTGGATGCGCACCGGCGTCAGCACGATTTGCCCGGCCTTGGTTTGCACGTCGAAGTACTGCACCGGACCCAGTGGTTCTGTCACGCTTTTCGGCAGGGTCAATTGATTCTTGGAGGTGATCTTCGCGAGCACTTGTAGGAGAGTCAGAAAGTAAGGAGGCATTACTTTAGCGCTTTCCGACAGTCGCTCGACGCTCAGGCAAGACCTGACCCCAGGCATACTGATTGAGACGCGCAATTAAATAGTCATGCCACGGGCGCAAAAAAGCCCGGTCATGCCGGGCTCTCTTGGTTTGCGCCGTCTGGCCGCTCAGACCAGCGAGCGCTGCAGGCGCAGCTCCTCGAGGCGCACATTGCCCACCTCGGTGGTCTTGGTGGTGTTGAGCTCGCGCTTGAAGCCGGCCAGCTCGAAGAAGCGCAGTGCGCGCTCGTTGCGCAGATAGGTCCACAGCGTGACCTTGGTGCAGCCCTCTTCCTGCAGGCCGTCGCGCGCGGCGTCCCACAGCGCCAGGCCCACGCCCTTGTCCCAATGCTGGGGAGCGGCATACATGGCCCAGATCTCGCCGGTGCTGGACGGCGTGCCCTTGTCGCGCGAACGGTCGAAGCCCACAAAGCCCATCATCTCGTTGTCGATGTGGGCGACCATCACCTGGGGTTCGCAGAGGTCGATCGCCTCGCGCCAGAAGGCCTGGCGCTTTTGCACCGAGAAGCTGTCCAGCGTGGCTTCGGGCAGCAGACCCTTGTAGGCGTCCTGCACGGCTGCAACGTGGATTTCGGCAATGGCTTTGGCGTCGCGCAGGCTTGCGGGACGTACCTGAATACTCGGCATACGAAGAACCAGTGGGTCGAAAATGAAAACGAAGGGCGGAATTTTCCCAGCGAAAAACGTCCTTGCGGCCGCTTGACAGCGCGATATTTTCGACTTCAGTTTGCGTGCGGCAGCGCCTGGCCATGGGGCCGGCGGGTCTTGGCATAGTCCTGCACACAGCGCTTCAGCGCCGTCCTGGCGCTGCGCTGCAGGCGCGCGAGCAGGCCATGCTCCACCGCCATGCTGCCCAGCTCGGCGGCATAACGCTGGGCCAGATCGTCCTGCATGCGCAGCAGCAGATGGGCGGTGGTCTGCGCATCCGCCAGCGCGCGGTGGGCGCGGCCGGTGTCGGGCAGGGCGTGGTGGCGCGCCAGCGTGCCGAGCTTGCAGTTCGGTGCCTCCGGATAGAGCCGCCTGGCCAGCAGCACGGTGCAGGCGAACTCGTGCGCCGGGTCGGGCTCGCAGCCGGCGCGCTCGAGCTCGAAGTGCCAGAAGCCGCGATCGAAGGACGCGTTGTGCGCCACCAGCGGGCAGCCGCGCGTGAAGCGGGCCAGCTCGCGCATCACCGCCTCGGCCGGCGGCGCCTTGGCCAGCATGGCGTTGCTGATGCCGGTCAGCTGCTCGATGAAGGGCGGCACCCAGACCCCGGTCTGCATCAGGCTCTGGAACTGGTCCACCACCCGGCCATCGCGCACCAGCACCGCGGCAATCTCGGTGGCACGGCCGCCGCTCTGCGGCGACATGCCGGTGGTCTCGAAGTCGATGACGGCAATGGTCTCGGACATGGCTGTTCAGCGCTTGGCGGGGTACTTGAGCGCGTTCTTGGCCAGCTTGGCTTCCACCGCCGCGGCCACGTCCACGCCGCTGTGATCGGCGATCTGCAGCAGGTAGAGCAGCACATCGGCAATCTCCTCGCCCAGGTGCTGGTGCTTGGCGGGATCCTGCGCGATCGCCTGCGATTCCTCGGGCGTCAGCCACTGGAAGATTTCCACCAGCTCGGCGGCCTCGACCACCATGGCCATGGCCAGGTTCTTGGGCGTCTGGTAGGGCTCCCACTGGCGTTCGGCGGCAAAGGCGCGCAGTCGGGATTGGAGCTCGGCAATGTTCATGGGCCGCGAGTGTGCATGGGCCGGCGGCCCGCGCCAAGCGCGGCGTGCGCCGGGGCTGCAGCAGGACAACAGCACAGAA
>Ga0208125_100372_pt1 | contig 28302 bp, 30 predicted proteins | sample LakWasM128_HOW14_2_FD_183938 | JGI IMG/M metagenome (GOLD analysis project Ga0208125, IMG submission 183938) | Freshwater sediment methanotrophic microbial communities from Lake Washington under simulated oxygen tension - Sediment Metagenome... | ecosystem: Environmental > Aquatic > Freshwater >...
GTTGCTGGGCTTCCTGTTTGGACCGGGGCTCAATGCCGCCTCCGCGCAGCTGTCCGGCGTCCTCGCGAATGTCGGTGTCGGCACCTTCGATCCCACAGATCTCGTGATCGTGACCTCGGTGGCATTGGGCGCGTTGATGATGCTTGGACTGGCAGTCACCGTGCCGCGCGTCATGCCGGGCGCCCTCGAGGACGATGTGCAGCCTGCGACAGCTGATCGGAAGCGCACGATGGCGCTATGGGGACTGAACGGCACCGTCATGTTCGTGTTGTCCGGCTTCGAACTCGGCATCGTGCTGCAGGGCCAGCAGCACCCGACGCTGTCTTCGCGCGAGATCTCGATGATGTTCGCGGAGTGCAGCCTCGTGATGCTCGGCGTCAATGCACTGCTGTTCTTCACTGGTTTGCTCGAGCGTACCGCCGGCCGCGGCATGTTGGCGGCAGGGATGGTGCTCGCGATCGCCGGCTTGGCGATGCTGGCGCAGCACCGCAGCGATGCCTGGATGTATGTCGGCATCAGCTTCAGCGCCGCCGGCACCGGGCTCGTGTTGCCGACGCTCTCCTATCTCGCCGCCGGAGCCTCGAAGCGACGGCTCGGCGTCACGATGGGTGGGCTGGCTGCGGCAGCGGGCCTCGGCCAGGCGCTCGGCTCGGCGGCTGCAGGCTGGCTCTTTGGCGCGGTGGCCCAACTCAGCTTCGCGTGGCTCGCACTGCCGCTACTGGCCACCCTGCTCACCTTGCTCGTGCGGCCTGGCTGGTGGTCACTCGACAACCCAGCGCTGCAGTCCCCTCGTATCCCTTCCACCCATCTTCCCAAACGGTACCCCCAGGAGCCCTGACCATGCGCCACCTTCTCATCACCTTGCTCTCAGCGCTAACGCTCGCGTTGTCCGGCTGCGGTTACAACACCTTTCAGTCCACCGACGAGCAGATCAAGGCCAGTTGGTCGGAGGTGCTGAACCAGTACCAGCGCCGCGCCGACCTGATCCCGAACGTCGTCGCCACCGTCAAGGGCGAGGCCGGCTTCGAACAGGAAACGCTGAGCAAGGTAGTGGAGGCGCGCGCCAAGGCCACCTCGATCCAGGCTACGCCGGAACTGGTCAACGACCCTGCGGCATTCAACAAGTTCCAGGCCGCCCAGGGCGAACTCTCCAGCGCGCTATCGCGCCTGCTGGTGGTCACCGAGAACTACCCCAGCCTGAAAGCCAACCAGGGCTTCCAGGACCTGCGCGTGCAGCTCGAAGGCAGCGAGAACCGCATCACCGTGGCGCGCGGCCGCTACGTGAAGGCCGTGCAGGCCTACAACGTCGCGGTCCGCTCCTTCCCCAGCAACCTGACGGCGATGGTGTTCGGCTATGGCGTCAAGGCGAACTTCAGCGTCACCGACGAGGCAGCGCTGGCGGTTCCGCCGAAGGTCGATCTTGGCGGCATCGGCGCCTCGGGTGCCAAGAAGTGACAACCGCCCCCGTCCCGACCGGTCGCTTCGTGCGCTGGCTCGCCGTCCTCTGGCTCCTGTGCTCGGCCACACTCGGCGCGACCGCTCAGGATCTGGTCCCGGTGCCGCCGCTGCGAGATCGGGTGACCGACCTGACCGGTACGCTGACGACACAGCAGAGCGCCGCGCTCGAGCAATCGCTGCGCACGTTCGAGGCGCGCAAGGGCACGCAGATCGCGGTGCTGATCGTGCCGACCACGCAGCCTGAGGCGATCGAACCCTTCGCGCTGCGCGTGGTCGAGCAATGGAAGCTGGGCCGCCGCAGGGTCGACGACGGCGCCTTGCTGCTCGTCGCGAAGGACGATCGCGCCGTACGGATCGAGGTCGGCTATGGGATCGAAGGCGCGCTGACCGACGCGACAGCAGCGCGCGTCATTACAGAGGTCATCACGCCCCGCTTCCGACAGGGCGACTTCTATGGAGGCCTCGCCGCCGGTCTGGATCAGATCGTGCGCATCCTCGATGGCGAGGCCCTGCCGCCGGCGCGACGCGGCGCGGCAGCCGCTGACGACGACTTCAGACAAAGCTGGCCGGTGCTGTTCGTCATCTCACTGCTGCTGGGTAGCGTGTTGCGACAGGTGCTCGGTCGCCTGCCCGGGGCCCTGGTGGTCGGCGGCGTGCTGGCCGTCGCGGCTTGGTTCGCGCTCGGCACCCTGGCCGTCGCGGCCACCGCGGGCCTGATCGGCTTCGTAGTGACGCTGCTGGGCGTCGGCATGCGCGGCCATGGCGGCATGCACGGGTACGGCGGGCGCCGGGGCGGCGGCTTCGGTGGAGGTGGCGGTGGTTTTGGTGGGGGCGGTGCCTCCGGCAGGTGGTGAACATGGATATCGCAAGACTCCTCCGCCATCTCGCGACGAGTTCGGCGCGCTTGCGCCGCACCTTCCCTGCCTCCGCGCTGCATTCCATCGAGCAGGCGATCGCCACGAGCGAGTCCTCTCATGCGGGAGAGATCCGTTTCGTCGTCGAAGGTGCGCTAGATGGCCTGCCGCTGCTACGCGGCCAGACGGCGCGCGAACGCGCCATCGAGCTCTTCGCGCATCTGCACGTCTGGGATACCGAACACAACACCGGCGTGCTCATCTACGTGCTGCTGGCAGACCGGCGCGTCGAGATCGTTGCCGACCGGGGCATCCATGCCAAGGCCGGTGGCGAGACCTGGTCTGCCATCTGCCGCGGCATGGAAACGCACTTTGTCGCGGGTGCCTTCGGTCGCGGCGCCGTCCAGGGCATCGAAGCCATCTCCCAGCTGTTGACGCACCACTTTCCGCCTGTGCCCGGTGATAGCAACGAGTTGCCAGACACACCGCTACTGCTCTGACCACACCAGAAGAGGACACCATGCAACTGCAATTCCTCGGCGCCACCGGCACCGTCACTGGTTCTAAGTACCTGCTGCGCCACGAGGGCGCGACGCTGCTCGTCGACTGCGGCCTGTTCCAGGGCTACAAGCAGCTGCGACTGCGCAACTGGGCACCAATGCCGGTGCCGGCCGCCGGCATCGATGCGATCGTGCTGACGCACGCCCACATCGACCACAGCGGCTACGTGCCGCTGCTCGCGCGGCAGGGTTTCAAGGGCAAGGTCTATTGCTCAGAAGCGACCCATGATCTCTGCCGCATCCTGCTACCCGACAGCGGCCACCTGCAGGAGGAGGAAGCCGAATATGCCAACCGCCGCGGCTACTCCAAGCACAAGCCAGCGATGCCGCTGTACACCCGCGAAGACGCCGAACGCTGCCTGAAGCAGTTCGTCCCCCTGTCCTACGGCACACCGTGGAGCCCTGCTCCCGGGCTGCAGGCACGCCTGGATCCATCCGGACACATGCTGGGGTCCGCCTTCGTGAAGATCGACGATGGTCGACGCTCGATCCTGTTCTCCGGCGACATCGGTAGACCGAACGACCTGGTGCTGGCAGCACCGGCACGCGTCCCCGGAGCCGACTACGCCGTGGTCGAGTCGACCTACGGTGACCGGCAGCACGAGGCGAGCGATCCACTGCTCAAACTCGGCGAGGTCATCAACCGAACCGCCGCACGCGGCGGGGTTGTCGTGATCCCGGCGTTCGCCGTGGGACGGGCGCAGAGCCTGATGTACGGCATCCATCTGCTCAAGCAGCGCGGCGTCATCCATCATCTGCCGGTCTACCTGGACAGCCCGATGGCCACCGACGCAACGCGCATCTATCACGCGCATCGCAGCGAGCACCGGCTCAGTCCGGAGGAGTGCGAAGGAATGTGCCACGCCGCGACGATCGTCAACAAGCCCGACGACTCGCGCGCACTGAGTGCACGACGCGGCCCGATGGTCATCATCTCGGCCAGCGGCATGGCCACCGGCGGGCGGGTCGTCCACCACCTGAAGGCCTTCGCGCCCGACCGCCGCAACACGATCCTGTTCGCTGGCTATCAGGCCGGCGGCACGCGTGGTGCGGCCATCCTGCAGGGTGCCACCACGGTACGGATCCACGGCGAGGACGTACCGATTCGTGCCGAGGTCGCGGCGCTCGACAGCCTGTCCGCACATGCCGACGCTGGCGAGATCCTTCAGTGGCTGCGCGGCTTCGACGCGCCACCGACGCAGACCTTCATCACACACGGCGAACCAGCGGCGGCCGACGCGATGCGCTCGCGCGTCGAGCACGAGCTGGGCTGGCCCTGCCGCGTGCCCGACTACCTGGAAACGGTGGAGCTGCCATGAGCGCGGGGGCGCTCCCCGCACATGGTGACGGTGCCGACAACACGCTGCGCGCCTGGCGCACCGGCATCGACACCTATCAGGAGCCGGTGGTCTACATGCGGCGCGACTGTGCCGTCTGCCGCTCCGAGGGCTTCACGACACAGGCGCGCGTCCAGCTGACTGCAGGCTCAGCCAGCATCGTGGCCACGCTCAGCGTCGTGGACGGGCCTTGGCTCGAGCACGGGAATGCGGGACTGTCCGAGGCAGCGTGGGCGTCATTGCGAGCCGAGCCGGGCGAGCGACTCGCCATCAGTCACGCACCGGTACTCGACTCGCTGAGCCACGTCCGCGCCAAGGTCTATGGGCATCACCTGGACGAAAGCGCCTTCAGAGCGGTGATCGGCGACGTCGCCGCAGGCCGCTATTCCGACCTGCAGCTCGCGACCTTCATCACCGCCTGCGCCGGTGACCGCCTCGACCTTGCTGAGACCGTCTCGTTGACGCGGGCAATGATCGACGCGGGCGAGCGGCTCGATTGGGGGCGCAACCCGATTGTCGACAAGCATTGCGTCGGCGGCCTGCCAGGCAACCGCACGACGCTGCTCGTCGTGCCTATCGTCGCGGCCTGCGGGCTGACGATGCCCAAGACCTCGTCGCGCGCAATTACTTCCCCCGCCGGCACCGCCGACACGATGGAGGTGCTGGCCCCGGTTGATCTCGACATCGCCACGATGCGGCGCGCGGTCGAGCGCACCGGCGCCTGCATCGTCTGGGGTGGCTCGGTCCGCCTCAGCCCGGCCGACGACATGCTGATCCGCGTCGAACGACCGCTGGATCTCGACAGCGAGGGGCAACTGGTTGCCTCCGTGCTGTCCAAGAAGGCGGCGGCCGGATCGACGCATGTGCTGATCGACCTGCCGGTGGGGCCGACGGCCAAGGTGCGCAGTGCCGAGGCCGCGCAGACGCTCGGGCGCCGCCTCGTCGAGGTCGGCCGTGCCATCGGCTTGCAGGTGGCACTGCGCCTCACCGACGGCCTGCAGCCGGTCGGGCACGGCATTGGGCCGGCGCTGGAAGCGCGCGACGTGTTGGCCGTGCTGCGCCGACAGGCAGACGCACCGGACGATCTGAGGCAGCGTGCGCTGCGTCTGGCCGGCGACATCCTCGAACTGGGCGGCGCTGCCGCCGCGGGGTCTGGCCTGCGCCTGGCGACCGAGGTTCTCGCCGACGGAAGGGCCTGGATCAAGTTCGTCGCCATCTGCGAAGCCCAGGGCGGCCTGCGCGAGGTGCCGCTCGCGCCACACCGCCAGGTCATCGAGGCACCCCGGGCGGGGCGTGTCACCGCGATCGACAACCGAGTGCTGTCACGGGCTGCCAAGCTCGCTGGCGCCCCAAACGCAGCCGCGGCCGGCGCCGACATGCACGTCCGCCTTGGCGATGTCGTGCAAGCCGGGCAGCCGCTCTTCACGCTGCATGCACAGGCCTCAGGCGAGCTGGCCTACGCGCGGCAGTACGTCGAAGGCCGTCCACCCATCGTCCAGATTTCGGAGGCATCTTGAGTCCTATCGTCTTCCATCTTCCCGGCGACGAGAGCTTCGCCGATCGGCTGGTGCGTACGCTACAGGCCGAGCCAGCCGCCTTGGAGCTGCACCGATTCCCGGACGGCGAGTCCTTGGTCCGCCTGGACGCCGACGTGACGGGCCGAACCGTGGTGCTCACCTGCTCTCTCGCTCGGCCCGACGAGAAAACCCTGCCACTGCTGTTCGCTGCAGATGCGGCCCGCGACCTCGGCGCGGCTAAGGTCCTGCTCGTGGCCCCCTACCTTGCCTACCTGCGGCAGGACCGGCGTTTTCAGGCGGGCGAAGCGATCACGTCACGAAGCTATGCCGCGCTGCTGTCAGCGGCGTTCGATGGTCTCGTGACGGCCGATCCGCATCTGCACCGCTACCATGCGCTCGACGAGATCTATCGCATCCCGACGCGTGTCGTGCACACAGCGCCGCTGATCGCGCGCTGGATCGCAGCGCAGGTCGAACGCCCGCTGCTGATCGGTCCGGACTCGGAAAGCGAGCAATGGGTGTCAGAAGTCGCCGCTGCCGCCGGTGCGCCGTGGACCGTCTTGCAGAAGATCCGCCGAGGCGACCGCGATGTCGAGGTCAGCCTGCCGGACGTCTCAGCGTGGCGCGACCGCCAGCCGGTGCTGGTCGACGACATCGTCTCGAGCGCGCGCACCATGATCCAGGCCGTGGCCAGCGTGCGCCGCGTCGGCCTGCTGGCGCCGCTGTGCATCGGTGTGCACGCCTTGTTCGCCCCGGCCGCCTATGAGGAACTGCTGGCCACCAGTCCTGCCCGCGTGCTCAGCTGCGACACGGTGCCGCACGCCTCGAACGAGATCAGTGTCGTCGAACCGATGGCGCGTGCCCTAGAGGAATTGATGGAGGGAACCGCATCGTGAACAACCATCGACCGTCCGTTGTCTGGCGACTGTGGCTGCTTGTCGCTCAGGTAATCGCGGTGTCGGCCGGCTTGCTGATCGCCTGGAAGGCGTTCGGGCCCGAGCCTGTCGCACCTGCGCACACCGACGTCGTGGCATTGCGCGAAGCGCCCCATGCCGATGCGACGGCCTCTGCTCCCAACGGCAAGACCGTTGCGACCCGCCTCGAAGCAGGTTTCCGCGAAGCGGCCGCGAAGGCCTCGGCATCGGTCGTCAACATCTACTCACGCAAGGCGCCGCCACGGCGTTTGCCCGGCTGGCTGCGGCCCGACGGCGGCTCCGACGAAGAGGCAGCGCAGGGCCAGTCCAGCCTGGGATCGGGCGTGATCGTCGCGGCCCAAGGTCTCATCCTGACAAACAACCACGTCGTCGAGGGCGCGGACGAGATTGCCGTGATGCTGCCGGGCGGCAAGGTGGCCGAGGCGCGCGTCGTCGGCACCGATCCCGAGACCGATCTGGCGGTGCTGCGTGTCGGAGCCAAGGATCTGCAGCCCGTCACCTTCTCCGATCCCGCCTCCGTGCAGATCGGCGACATCGTGCTGGCCGTCGGCGACCCATTCGGAGTCGGCCAGACGGTGACGCAGGGCATCGTCAGCGCCACGGGGCGCAACCGACTCGGCATCAACACCTTCGAAAACTTCATCCAGACCGACGCAGCAATCAACCCCGGCAACTCGGGCGGCGCGCTGGTCGACACATCGGGCCACCTGGTGGGCATCAACACGGCGATCTACTCGCGCAGCGGCGGATCGCAAGGCATCGGTTTCGCGATCCCGGTGAGTCTGGCTCGACAGGTGATGGAGCAGATCATCGCCACCGGCCGCGTCAGCCGTGGCTGGCTCGGCGTGAGCGCACGCGACGTCGTCCACGAAACCACCGGTGCGGCAGCCGGCGCGGCGATCGTTGCCGTGCAGCGCGGCGGTCCGGCCGATCGCGCCGGTTTGCGCGCCGGCGACACCGTTGTTTCGATCAACGGCAAGGATGTCGTCGACACGGCAGCCCTGATCAACGAGACGGCGGCGCTGCGCCCAGGCACAAGGGCGGAGTTCAAGGTGCTGCGCGCCCGCGAGGCCGTCTCGCTGGGTGTCGAGCTGGGCCAGCGTCCCGTCGCCCGCAGGCAGTGACAAGAACCTCATATGTTGAGCGGCGCACTCGAGTCGGGGCTCATGCACGCGCTGATGCGCAGAGCCGACCACCGTGCCTTCCCAGTGGCCGTCGGTGCCGTCGCAGCGGTCGCCACGCTATCGATGTCCGTGCCTTTCGCTACCCTGCTGGTGGCGGCGGTGCTGATGGCGCGGCGCCGCTGGGGCGCGATTGCCTTCTGGGCCAGTCTGGGCGCAGCGCTGGGCGCGGCCCTGCTGTACCTGATGTTCCACCACCTCGGCTGGGCCCGGCTGTTCGCCGCCTACCCGGACGTCGTACGTTCGAGCGCCTGGCGCGACGCAAGCCGCTGGCTGTCCGCCTACGGCGTTGTGGCCCTGCTCGTGATTGCTGCCACGCCGCTGCCGCTGACACCGGCACTGATGTTCGCCGGCATATCCCGGCTGCCCATCTTCGAGGTGGTGCTCGCCCTGTGGCTCGGAAAGCTGGCGAAATACCTCGTGTACGCCTGGCTGGCCTCACGCTTTCCGGAACGTGCGCTGCGGCGCGGCCAACGTCATGCAGAACAGCTGCGTGCCATCGTCGCCAGCGCTCTGTCCAGCACTCGGACGCCAGGCGGCGACACCACATCGTCCGGGGAGCCACGGTGATGAACCGTGGCTGCCAGCAGTTCCACCCGATTGACCTAGTCCTACAGGAGGCACGCCCATGTGCTTTTCCGCGCAAGCCAGCTTCACCGCCGGCACCGTGTTGCTGATCGTCGGAGCCGCCACCGTCCGGCGAGCAAACTTGCGCTCGGAACTGCCATATGCCTGGATACCCGTCCTCTTCGGGATCCAGCAGTTGCTCGAAGGCGCACTCTGGTTGACCTTCCCGGATCGCGCGCCGCTCCTCAACACAGTGTTGACGCACGCCTATTCATTCTTCTCTCATGTGCTGTGGCCCATCTATGTGCCGCTGGCTGCGCTGGCGCTGGAGACCGTGCCTTGGCGGCGGTGGGTCCTGATCGGGATCGCGCTCGCGGGAAGCGCCGTGGGTCTGTACCTGCTTGCCACACTGTTCACGCTGCCCATCGTTGCCACGGTGACGGGCCGGCACATCGCCTACGAGTCGCCGCACTTCTATGCACTGGCCGCGATGTCGCTCTATTTGCTGGGCACCTGCGCGAGCTTGATGTTCTCAAGCCACGGGCGCGTCGTTGCCTTCGGGGTGGCCGCGTTCGCGTCCGCGGTGGCGGCCTATGGTTTCTACGCCACCTGGTTCATCTCCGTATGGTGCTTCTTCGCCGGGATGCTCAGTGTCATCGTGTTCCTTTACTTCACGGATCCGCGCCGGGCCGCGCAGGTCCGCAGCGCGACACTGGAACTGGAGGCGCAATGATGGAACGGACGAACGGCTTCACGCCCGCGCTCGGCTTTCATGTGCTCACACCGCTGTACGACCGCGTGGTGGCGCTCGCCACGCGCGAGCGGACCTTCAAGCGCGCCTTGCTCGAACAGGCGGCAATCGAGTCGGGCCACCAAGTGCTGGACGTCGGTTGCGGCACCGGGACGCTTGCGATCGCGGCGCAGCGTCAACAACCGGGCGTGCAAGTGTCAGCGCTCGATGCCGACCCGGCGGTCCTCGCCATCGCGGGGCGCAAGGCGCGTCATGCCGGCGCCAACATCGCCTTCGAGCTGGGACACTCGTCCACCCTGCCCTATGCCGACGAGCGCTTCGACCGCGTGCTCTCGAGCCTCTTCTTCCACCATCTGACCTGGGATGACAAGCTACGGACGGCGCGCCAGATGCACCGCGTGCTGCGCCCCGCCGGAGAGTTGCACGTGGCCGACTGGGGCCGCGCGGGCGGTTTGGTCAGCCGAACCGCGTTTCTGGCCATCCAGCTCCTCGACGGTTTCGACAATACGAGGGACAACGTTGCGGGCCTGCTGCCAACGCTGTTCGCGTCGGCGGGCTTCCGCCATGTCGAAGAAACGCGCCGGATACCTACCGCCTTCGGCATTGTCTCGCTGTACCGGGCAATGAAGGGCGGAGGCACGCCGGGGCAGCGTTTTGCACGAGGCACGGCGTGAGCACCCCACCCAGCGAGCCCGTGTCGCACCCGGGGGCCGGTGAGGATCGCGCTGCGCTGAGCCGGACGCGCGACGTCGAAGGCGTGGACATGAACGAGAGTCGCGGTTCGACGCCAGTGATAGGGCGGAGGTCGTGACCATGGTTCGCAGGCGAGCGGATACGCCCCCGCTGAAGCGGTTGGACGCGGGGAGTGGCGAGCATTGCTTGGTTCTCCTGCACGGGCTGGGCGGGACCCACCGCTACTGGACCTGCGGGCCAGTACCGTTCGAGTTGCCAGCGCATCGAACTGCTCTGGTCGATCTGCTTGGCTTTGGACAATCGCCGAGACCATGGATCCGCTACAGCGTCGAGCGCCATGTGGCGGCGCTGCACGCATGTCTGGCCGGGGAGCGCTCCATGACGCTGGTAGGCCATTCGCTCGGGGCAGCGCTGGCACTTGCCTATGCTGCCCGCTATCCGTCAGTCGTCAGGCGACTTGTGCTGATCAGTCTTCCCAACTTCGGTGGGGCCGAGCGCGCAGTGAGCTGGTTCTCGCGGCAGCGTGGCGGCTGGGTCTACACGAACATGTGGGCCACAGCGCTCGCCTGCGTGCTGTCACGGCGCGTCGTCGGACGTCTGCTCCCGCGTCTGCTTCCGGACATCCCGCGCGAGGTCGCCGAAGACCTGGTTGAGCACAACATGGTGTCGTCGACCTCGTCGCTGTGGGAAGTCCTGTACCGCCACGACTTGCACGCCGAGGCGGAGGCGATAGCGCCGATCCTGCCCGTCCTGATGTTGCACGGCGCTGCGGATCTGACAGCGCCGCTGGTCGGCGCGCAGGAACTGGCAGCCAGGCACGCGACGTGGGAGATGCGCGTTCTCGGACGCGTAGACCACCATCCCTGGCTTCGGGCGCCACACGAATGCCTGCAACACATCGAGCAGTGGCTCTCGGGAATCAGGGAGCAGGCGCCAATGAACCTCGCCATGCAACTCGAAGATGCTCGTGCCGCTGGACTTGGCGCGAAGGTCCTCCCATGAGTCGCGTGGCCGCTCCGAAGGCTCACGGCACCGCGCCCTGCCGGTTGGAGGTTACCCAGTGAGCGACGCGCCCCTGCCGGATCTGTCTACGCAAAACGCGCTGGAGCTTGCCACGACTGTCCAGGTCGCGATGTTCCTGGCCGCTGTGCTGCTCGCCGGCGGATTCCTCGCGGATCGATCCGGCTACGCCGGACTGCTGGTCCCGGCGGCGATCTCGGGACTGGTCGACGTCGATGCCATAACGCTGTCGGTAGGTCAGATGGTTGGTGACCTGGTTGAGGGCGCTGCAGTCGCGGGCCTGGCCGTCTTTGTCGCAGCCGCCGTCAACCAGGTCACCAAGCTCGGGCTGTTGTGGGCACTCGACAGTCGATCGCCGGCGCTGAAGGTGTTGCCGGCATATGCGCTGATGGCGCTCGTCGGTATCGGAGCAGCGCTTGCACTGCGCTGAGGTGCCTTGACTTTCGAACTGTGGCACCTGTTCCTGCTGGCAAGCGCCTCGCTGCTGGGTTTGCTGTTCGTGCTCGTGCTCGCCGAACCCGGCCTGCCCTACGACATTGGCGATCACCTCCCATCGCCGGAGGATCACGAGTTCATGGGCCTGATCGCGGCACTGGTCGACGCTCCCATTGCGAAGGCGGCCTCCACCGAGGTGCTGACAGATGGGGTCGCGTTCTATCCCGAGGAGTTCACGAGCATCGCGCGCGCGCGTCGCAGCGTGCATTTGGAAGCCTACGTATTCCACGTGAGCGCTGTGGCGGACCGACTCGTGCGCCTGTTGACGGAGCGCGCGCGCGCCGGCGTCCACGTGCGTCTTGTCATCGACGCAATCGGCAGCTGGCGAACGCCCTCCGCGTATTTCGACGGGCTGCGCGCGGCCGGCGGCGAGGTCGCCTGGTATCAACCGGTGCGGTGGCATACGCTGAAGCGGTTCAACAACCGCACGCACCGCGAGCTAATCGTCATCGACGGCGAGGTGGCGTTCGTCGGTGGCGCTGGCATCGCGAGCTGGTGGGACACTGGACCGCCCGGGCAGCCGCCGTGGCGCGACACCATGGTGCGGCTCGAAGGAACCATCGTCACTTCGGTGCAGTCGGCCTTCGCCGAGAACTGGCTCGAGAGCACGGGCCAGCTGCTCACCGGTCCAGGATCGTTTGCGCATTGCCGGGCCGTCAGCCCGCTCGCTGCGGGCGCCGATGCCATCGTCGTGACAGGCACGCCATCGGCGGGCAGGGCCACGCGGGCGCGCATGCTGTTTCAATTGCTCATCGCTGGCGCCCGCCGGTCGATCCGGATCACCTCACCCTATTTCCTACCGGACCGCAGCATGCTGGCGGAACTGCAAAAGGCCGTCCGCCGCGGCGTGCTTGTGCAGGTCGTCGTGCCGGGCCCCCTCAACAACCACCCCATCGCCCGGCGGGCGAGCCGGCGCCGGTACGGGGACCTGCTAGGCGCCGGCGTGGAAATGCTGGAGTACGAACCCGGCATGAACCACAGCAAGGTGCTGCTTGTCGACGAGCTGTGGGTCGTTGTCGGGTCCAGCAACTTCGACAACCGCTCGTTCGGCCTGAACGACGAGATCAATCTCGCCTTGCCTGATCGCGCTCTGGCCGTGCGCCTGCGTGAGGACTTCGAGCGCGACGCAGCGCTCTGCACGCCCGTCGATCTGCACGCCTGGCATGCGCGCCCGATGTCCGAGCGACTGCTTGCGCTGCTCGGTGCGATGCTGGAGCGACAGCAATAGGATGGCACGGCGACAGGGGCGAATTGCGATCAGGCGCAGTCCGCGCGATGCCCCTGTCCTTCGGTCTATTAGGGGTCGGTTCAGAAAACGGAAAATTAAGCACGCTAAGCCGGTGGCAGCGGTCGCAATGGCCTGAACTTCCCCGCACCGACCTTGGCGCTGCTGCGCCATAGGTAATCGCCGCTCAGGTTGATGTGCTCCCACCCCAGCGGCGACAGATATTGCAACAACGTGTCGTCCAGCGCCGTGCCGTTGCCACGCAAAGCACTGGTGGCACGCTCCAGATAGACCGTGTTCCACAACACGATGGCCGCAGTCACCAGATTGAGGCCGCTGGCCCGGTAGCGCTGCTGTTCAAAACTGCGGTCGCGGATTTCACCCAATCGGTAGAAGAAGACCGCCCTGGCCAGCGCGTTGCGCGCCTCGCCCTTGTTCAGCCCCGCATGGACGCGGCGGCGCAGCTCCACGCTTTGCAGCCAATCCAGTATGAACAGCGTGCGCTCGATGCGCCCCAGCTCGCGCAACGCCACGGCTAAGCCGTTCTGGCGCGGATAGCTGCCGAGTTTGCGTAGCATCAGCGAAGCCGTTACCGTGCCTTGCTTGATGGAGGTGGCCAGGTGCAGAATTTCGCCCCAATGGGCGCGTATTTGCTTGATGTTCAGCCTGTCGCTGCTAATCATCGGCTTGAGCGCCTCATAGGCGGCATCGCCCTTGGGGATGAATAGCTTGGTATCGCCCAAGTCACGGATGCGCGGCGCGAAGCGAAACCCCAGCAAATGCATCAGGCCAAACATGTGATCGGTGAAGCCTGCCGTGTCGGTGTAGTGATCCTCGATGCGCAAGTCCGACTCGTGGTACAACAGGCCATCAAGCACGTAAGTTGAATCACGAATGCCCACGTTGACCACCTTGGCGCTGAAGGGCGCATACTGGTCGGAGATATGGGTGTAGAAAGTCCGTCCAGGGCTGCTTCCATATTTCGGGTTGATGTGACCAGTGCTTTCTGCTTTGCTGCCGGTTCTGTAGTTCTGGCCATCCGACGATGACGTGGTGCCGTCGCCCCAGTTTCCGGCGAAGGGTTGCCGAAACTGCGCATTCACGAGCTCGGCCAGCGCCGTCGAATAGGTTTCATCGCGGATATGCCAGGCTTGCAGCCAAGACAGCTTGGCGTAAGTGGTGCCAGGGCAGGACTCGGCCATTTTGGTCAGGCCAAGGTCGATCGCGTCGGCCAGGATCGTCGTCAACAGCAAGGTTTTGTCCTTGGCCGTGTCACCGGTCTTCAGGTGCGTGAATTGGCGTGTGAAGCCCGTCCATTCATCGACCTCCATAAGCAACTAGGTAATTTTGAGGTGCGGCAGCAGCAAAGCTGTCTGGTCGATCATGGCTTGCGCGGCGTCTGGCACTGCCGCGTCAAGCGGCGTGATCTTCAAACCCGATGCGGTGGTGATGATGGCGTCCGGCAAGTCGTTGGCCGCCGCCATGCGGTTGGCCGCAGCAGTCCGCGCAGCAGGTAGTCGCGCACGATATGCACGCTCACCCCGGCATCAAGGGCCAGCCGGGACACCGTGTAGGCATTCATCGAACACCTCCTTTTCCTCACCCGGCGCAACAGGAAAGCTGCTTCACATCCTTGCTGAAGGTCTGCGCCGCGAGCTTCAACCCCTCGACCATCGTCAGGTAGGGGAACAACTGGTCGGCCAGTTCCTGCACCGTCATGCGGTTGCGAATGGCGAGAACAGCCGTCTGGATCAGTTCGCCCGCTTCCGCGGCCACCGCCTGCACGCCGATGAGCCGTCCGCTACCTTCCTCGACGACCAGCTTGATAAAGCCGCGTGTGTCAAAGTTGGCAAGCGCTCGCGGCACGTTGTCCAAAGTCAAGGTGCGACTGTCGGTCTCGATCCCGTCGTGATGCGCTTCCGCCTCGCTGTAGCCCACGATGGCGACCTGCGGGTCGGTGAAGACCACGGCTGGCATCGCGGTCAGGTCGAGGGCAGCGTCGCCGCCGGTCATGTTGATCGCCGCACGGGTGCCGGCGGCCGCCGCCACATAGACGAATTGCGGCTGGTCGGTGCAGTCGCCAGCCGCGTAGATGTTCGGGCTGCTCGTGCGCATGCCTTTGTCGATGACGATGGCCCCTTGCGCATTGACAGTGACCCCCGCCGCGTCCAGCGCGAGGCTGCGCGTGTTTGGTGCCCGGCCGGTGGCGACCAGCAGCTTGTCGGCGCGACATTCGCCGTGCGCGGTGGTCAGCACGAATTCGCCGTCTACATGGACGACCTGGCTGGCTTGCGTGTGCTCCAGCACCTCGATGCCCTCGGCACGGAAGACGGCTGTGACGGCCTCGCCGATGGCCGGGTCTTCGCGGAAGAACAGCGTGCTGCGCGCCAGGATCGCCACCTGGCTGCCCAGCCGGGCAAAGGCTTGCGCCAGTTCCAGTGCCACCACCGACGAGCCGATCACGGCTAGGCGTTCGGGAATGGTGTCGCTGACCAGGGCCTCGGTCGACGTCCAGTACGGTGACTCTTTCAAGCCCGGAATCGGCGGCACGGCCGGACTGGCCCCCGTGGCGACTAGGCAGCGGTCGAACATCACGACGCGCTCACCACCCTCGTTCAAACGGACGACCAAGTTCTGGTCGTCCTTGAAACGCGCTTCACCGTGCAGAACGGTGATGGCTGAATTGCCGTCCAGGATGCCTTCGTACTTGGCATGGCGGAGTTCATCGACGCGCGCCTGCTGCTGGGCCAGTAGTTTGCTGCGATTAATCGCAGGCACAGCCGCTTTGATCCCGCCGTCGAATGGGCTTTCCCGGCGTAAATGGGCGATATGGGCAGCGCGGATCATGATCTTGGACGGCACGCAGCCGATATTGACGCAGGTGCCGCCGATGATGCCGCGCTCGATCAGCGTAACGTGCGCGCCTTGCTCGACGGCCTTCAGTGCCGCCGCCATCGCGGCTCCACCACTGCCAATCACGGCTACTTGCAACGGGCGTTCGCTGCCGCTGTGCTTATCAACGGCCCCCATCCAGCCGCGCACCTTGTCGAGCAGTCCGGCGCGGTTGTCCGTCGGTGGCGCATCGGCAAGCATTGCCTTGTAGCCCAGTCCGGCCACGGCGGCAGTCAGCGCATCCGGCGACGTGCCCGCCTCGATGGCGAGTTGCGCCGTACCCTTCGGATAGGACACCAGCGCCGACTGCACGCCGGGCACTTTTTCCAGCGCTTCCTTGACGTGCGCCGCGCACGAGTCGCAGGTCATGCCGGTGATTTTTAGATGGGTCATGCAGCTGATCCTCTATCGTTTGTTGTGCCTAGGCAATAACGTCAAATGTGCTGCGCTGCCGTTTTCAGTGGCTCACGGCTTGACGCTGGACGGATAGCCCGCGTCTACGGTTGCCTTGGTCAGTTTCTGCACGCTGGTCTTGGCATCATCGAAGGTGACAACCGCTTCGCGTGTCTCGAAGCTCACGTCAACTTTGCTGACGCCTTCGACCTTGGAAATCGCCTTCTTGACGGTGATCGGGCAGGCGGAGCAGGTCATGCCCGGTACGGACAGCGTGACGGTCTGTGTGGCGGCCCAGACGGGGGCAACAACGGCGGCGAGGGCGATGGAGGCAAACAGTTTCTTCATGGTGAACTCCGATCAGTAGAAAAATGGCATGACATAGGGAAATCCGAGCGCAACCAGAACCAGCGCGGCTACGACCCAGAAGATGAGCTTGTAAGTCGCTCGCACTTGGGGAATCGCGCAGACCTCACCCAGTTTGCAGGCTTGCGCCGGGCGGTAGATGCGCCGCCAGGCGAAGAAAAGCGCCGCCAGCGCCACGCCGATAAAGATGGGGCGATAGGGTTCCAACACCGTCAAGTTGCCGATCCAAGCGCCGCTGAACCCCAAGGCGATCAGAACCAGCGGCCCGAGGCAGCAAGCCGAGGCGAGGATGGCGGCCAGCCCTCCAGTGAAGAGCGTGCCGTGCCCGTTTTGTGTTTCAGACATACGCTTGTCCTTTCGAATTTGAATGGGATAGCTTAAGCTTACTTCCGTACTAATGTACGGAGTCAAGCGATATGGAAAACAATTTGGAGAATCTGACTATTGGCGTCTTCGCCAGGGCGGCCGAGGTCAACGTGGAGACCATCCGCTTCTATCAGCGCAAGGGTCTGCTGCCTGAGCCGGACAAGCCCTATGGCAGCATTCGCCGCTATGGCGAGGCGGATGTAGCGCGGGTGCGGTTCGTGAAATCAGCCCAGCGGCTGGGCTTCAGCCTGGACGAGATCGCCGAGCTGCTCAAATTGGAGGATGGCACCCATTGCGACGAAGCGAGCCACCTGGCCGAGCGCAAGCTCAAGGACGTGCGCGAGAAAATGGCTGACTTGGCACGCATGGAGGCCGTGCTGTCTGAGTTGGTGTGCGCCTGCCATGCGCGAAAGGGGGACGTTTCCTGCCCGTTGATTGCGTCACTGCAAGACGCAACGAACCCCGCAGTGTCGGTGCAGGGTGGTCATGGGAGGACTGCGCCTTAGCGTGCTATGTTTTCCGTTTTCTGAGACGACCCCTATTACCTAAAGAACCACTGCAGTTGCACCTGGACTGCGTTGTGTGAGGCAGCGAACTCACGGCCCACGGTCGCGGTGAAGTGCTGTACACCGAAGGTCAGGTCCGTCGCTGGGCCGACAGACCAAACGATGCAGCTGTCGATGGCATGGCTGTGGTCATCGGCGTTGAGCACCAGATAGTTCACCCATTTCAACAGCGGCGTGATCTCATACGACGCGTACAGCCCCGCGTAGCGCGTCGCGAGGCTCAGCACCCTGCCCGAGCCCAGCCCCTCGAAGTCGTAGCCAGCCGAGTTCCGCGAGCCAGCGCCGTTGTAGTACAGCTCGGCGCTGAGTATGAGCCCGTTGGCGAAGGCGTAGTCCGCGCCCGCCATCCACCGGTTGAAGCCAGGGCGCCCGTCAGCTGGATTCAGCCGAGCCACCTCGGCGCGGACACCGACGTCACCGATCTGGCTGGCGATATCCATGCCAACAACGTCAAAGCCCCGCAAGCGCCCAACGACCAGGGAGGCGTCAACGCCGACGGCATTGCCATGCCATTGCAGCGCGCGGCTGGCTGAGCCGTTGTCGAAAGGCGGGGCATAGACCAACGACACTCGCGACAGCGGCCCCAGTTTGGCCTCGAGCAAGGCTGCATCGACGCCGACGCGCTCCTCGCGCTCGAGCGCCAGCGGGCTGACAGGGTTCAGGATGTCAAGCGGACTCCAGAAGCGGCCGGTCCCCCAGGCGATGCGCTGACGGCCGAGCTTCAAATCGACCTTGCCTCGGGTCAGGGTCACCGCCGCCCGGTACAGGCGATGGCGGCCGTAGACTCCGCCCCGCTCGACGTAGTTGGCGTCGGCCCGCCAATACTGTGGTGGAGCCCTGTCCTTGAGTGCCTGAAACTCGCCCGTGTCCAGGTAGCTGCCCGCCAACAGCTCATTGTCGTATTGAAGGTCGAGCGCGATTCCAGCGGCCAGATCGCCCTTCGCCTCGACACGCAGCCGGTTCAGGCTCAGCCCGTAGCCCTCACCCGTCGCGGCCCGCGAGCGCAGGTAGACGCTCTTCACGCTCCCGGCGAACTCCAGCGGTTGGGTCTGCGCCATCGCCGGGGCGACAGCGAATACCTGGCACGCCGCCAGCACGGCCGCGTATCCAAAGAAGCCCCTGAGTAGACCTGTCATCATATGTGCCGGATCGCTGCGGTCGGCTCCAATCTCGCGGCGCGCGCCGCGGGGTACAGCGACACAGCCACACTGGCAAGGAACAAGCCGACGCCCGGGCCGACGAGGTTCCCGGCGACTAGCCTCGGATAGACGATGCCGGTCAGTCCGGGAATGGCGCTGTAGTCGCGATAGAAACCCGACAGGTCCAGGCCGATGTTGCCAAACAGCGCGACGACCGCCGCGCCAAGCGCGTAGCCGACGACGGAGGCGACGAGCATCAGCGCCAGCGTCTCGTAGACCACCAATCGCAAGATGGCGCCGGGCGGCGTACCGAGCGCCATCATCACGCCGAACTCGCGTGTGCGCTCGGCCACCGCCATGAACACGGTGTTCATCACTGCCAGCGCAACGACAAGGAAGAAGACTGCGACGATGACCGTCCGAATGGCACGCACCAGACCAAGCATGTCTGCCACTCGTGGCAGCAGCCGCGGCCATGGCGATGCAATCAGGCCGTCCTTTCCCAGCAGCGGTGTCAGCTTCGCGACGACGCCATCGACCTCGGCGCGGTCCGCTAGGCGCAGGTTGATCGACGAGACGCGCTGGCCGAGGCCCAGCATGCGCTGCGAAGCAGGCAGCGTGACGAAGACCATCGCACCGTCGAACGAACTGCTCTCTGTCGCGAAGATGCCCCGTACCCGAAACGCCGCCGTGCCGAGTTCTCCGGCCACGCCCGGCGCCATCACCACCAGCTTCTCGCCCAGGCGGATGCCGAGCTTCTCGGCCAGGCGCCGCCCGATCACGATGTCGCGGTCCGTGCCCGCGTCCAGCGCCGATCCCTCGACGAGGGTCCGGTGCAGGATCGTGATGCCGCGCTCCAGCGCCGGATCGACGCCGTACAAGAGGACCCCAACCGACTTCGTTGCGCTGCTGACCAGTGCCTGCGCCTGCACCCGCGGCGCCGCGGCGGCAATGCCAGGCTGGTTGCGAACCGCGGCGAGCGCGGCGGTGGCATCGAAGGCCAGTTCTGGCGCGAGGTCGCGCCGCAACCCTTCGCGCTCGATCTGCAGATGCCCGGTGACGTAGCGTGTCGAGTTGTCGACGAGTTGCTCGCCGAAGCCATCGAAGAAGCCGTAGAGGAACACGTAGGCGACGATCGCGAACGCCGCACCGAACACCGTGATCGCGCTGCGCTTGCGGTTGCGCAGCAGGTTGCGCGTCGCGATCAGGGCGAAGACCGGCAACGGCGTGCGCGTCTCGCCGCGCACACCGCGCCGGCCGCCGGAGGACTTCTCGCCGATGCCGCGGATCGCCGCAACCGGTTCGAGGGTCGCCGCGCGAAACGCGGGGTACAGCGCCATGGCCAGCGCGATCAGGAAAACCAGCACCGAGATGGCCAGGCTGCGCTCGGCGCGCACGACCGGGTAGATCACGTCGGCCAGGCCCGGCATCGCCCGCAGCCCGGCTTCGAAGGCGCCGAGGTCGATGCCGATGCGGCCGAACGCTGCCGTCCCGGCAAGCCCGACCGCATTGCCCAGCAGCAGCCCGGCGGCACCGAGCAGCGCAGCCTCGGCGACGACGAGTCGGAACAGTATCGACTGGCCCGTGCCCAGCGCCAGCATGATGCCGAACTCGCGGGTGCGCTCGAGCACCGCCATCAGCACCGGATTGGCCACGCCGGCGGCGACCATCACGAAGAAGATCGTCAGCACAACGAAGCCCATCACCTCGTGGAACCTGATGCTGATCGCCACCATCGGCAGCAGCACCGGCCAGCCGACCACCTCGTGATCGGCGCCCACGCGCGCGGACAGCGTCTGGACTGCGTCGCCGAGCGCGCCGCGATCGCGCAGCCGCAGCGCGACGGCGGTGACGGCCTCGGGCGCGGCAAGGAAGTCGCGCATCGCCGCCATCGGCATCACCGCGACATAACCGTCCAGGTCGTCGATCTTGGTGCGGAACACGCCACGCACCGGCACGCGCGCGCTGGCGACCGAGCCGTCGTAGGCCTGACCCACCAGCACCAGATCGTCGCCGGCGCGTAGCGCGAGGGCCTCGGCCATGCCCTCGCCGATCAGCACCCCGGTGTCGTCGGCGCCGCTGAAGCTGCGGCCATCGACCACGGCCTTGAACAGGTCCGTCACGCGCGCCTCCTGGGTCGGGTCGACACCAAAGGCCAGGATGCCACGCGATCGATCGGTGCGACTCGCGAGTACGGTCGTCTCGAGGCGGGCGGTCGCTGCGGCTACCAACGGATCGGCACGCACAGTGTCGAGCACGCGCGCGCCGGCCGCGATCGCACGGTCCAGACTCGGGTCGTCGTGGTAGCCCTTCAGGTGCACCTGCGCGTCGGCGGCGAAGTAGCGCGTGGTGTTGTTGACCATCTGCTGGTTCATGCCGTCGATGAAGCCCCATAGAAAGGTCAGCGCTGCCAGGCCGACCGCGATCGACAGCACCGTGATGACAGAGCGGCGGCGGTTGCGCATCACGTTGCGAACTGCCAGCGTCCAGATCATCACCTTGGCCTCCGCTCGTCGGCTTCGATGTGACCATCGCGCAGCCGGATCACACGGCGCGCCCGCTCGACCACCATCGGGTCGTGCGTCGAGAACACAAAGGTCGTGCCCTGCTCCTCGTTGAGGCGACGCATCAGGTCCATCAGCGTCGCTCCCGATTGCGAATCGAGGTTGGCGGTCGGTTCGTCGGGCAGCACGATCACCGGCTTCGCGGCGATCGCGCGCGCAACGGCGACGCGCTGCTGCTGACCGCCCGACAACTCGTTCGGGCGGCGGTGCTCCATACCCGCCAGACCGAGCGTATCCAGCAGTCGCATTGCCTCCGCGCGGCGCTGCGCCTCGTCGACGCCCTGCAGCAGCATCACGTACTCGACGTTCTCGAGCGCGGAGAGGACTGGCACCAGGTTGTACTCCTGAAACACGAAGCCGATGCGGCGTAGCCGCACCTCGGCCAGCGCCTTGCGGCCGAGGCTCGTGATGTCCTGCTCGCCGACCCAGATGCGGCCGCTCGTCGGCCGGTCGAGCCCTCCGATGAGATTCAGCAACGTCGTCTTGCCGGAGCCGGACGGGCCGACCAGCGCCACAAAGTCGCCCGCCAGGATATCGAGGTTCGTCTCGTGCAGCGCCGGCACCGGGATGCTGTCGCGCTGGTAGACCTTTGTCGCCTTATCGACGCGGACAATGACGGAAGGCAGCGGCATGGCAGTCAGGCGGCCGTCGTCACGGCGATTGGATAGACGAGGCCTTGCAAGCGCAATTGCATCGGTAGGCATTGCCCGAGGGCAGAGCAACCGCGCACCCGGCGCGTGAAATCGGCATCGTGATCAAAGAACGGCCACGCGCGCTCGGCGAGCCAGAATAAGTTGCGCTTCATGGTGCCAGTAGGTTGTGGTTGGAGGTTGCGGAACGATCCGATTCAGGCATGGCGCACGTACGCAATCACCGCGGCCGCCCAGAGCAGCGGTGGCAGCAGCAGAACCCAGCGGAAGTCCGAATGCAGCGAGAAGTTCATCGCGCTCATCAGTACGACCGTCGGCAGCCCTGACAACACGATGGCCCACCCGGTGCCGCGCACCCTTGCAGGCACGGCGGTCCGCGCCAGGAACACGATCAGCATGCCCGCACCCGCCATGAATCCGCCCATCACCATGAACACGATTCGCAGCCAGGCTTCCAGCCCCGGGGCCGCCTCGCGCAGCAGCGCCAGCGGCGTGCCGATGAAACGGGGATCCTCGGGCAGCAGCGCCGGCCGTAGGAAGGCGAAGTACGCGCCCAGGGCAATGAGCCAGATACCAAGCAAGGTCACGAGCCACTTGGCGAGACGCGGGGTCGAGGTCTTCATCGCTTCTGTAGGTTGCGCTGGCTGAAGATTTCGTCGTCAACCGGACGGTCAAACGTGGCCTCCTTGAGCACCACCGTCGTCGAGTTGCCGGGCTTGGCGTCGGGCCGCATCTCCCAGCGCGTCGGCAGGATCCGCCCGCCGACCTGCCGGACGTCGGCGAACGACAGCACGCGCACGCGTTCGCCGCGCTCGCTGAAGAACTCCTGCTTCAACGGCATCGTGTCGACGCGCCGCACCCAGTAGACGATGCGGCCCCAGACCACCGCCGCGTCGGGTTTCGGCACGGCCTCGACTTGCACGACCGCCGCACCGTCGAGCTGCACTGTGGCGATCACCTTGTGCGTGTAGTCGTCGAGAATACTGCTCTCCTTCACAAGGTCGTCGTTCGTGAAATCCGAGCCCATCCACGGCTGCAGCATCATGGACGGTGGAATCTTGACGATACGCTCGACGTTGGGCAGAAAGTTCCACATCTCGGTGCCGATGCGCAGCGAGCCGATACCGGCCTCCTTGGCTGGCGTGATGATGCGCACGAACGAGCGCCGTGGCCGGTCCATCCACAGCCGCAGGCCGAGCGTGCGCTGCCAGCGCGGCGTGACGATCGTCATCTCGTACTCGCCCTGCACGGTGCTGCCCCACAGCAACTTCTCGACCTTGTCGAGGATGTCGCGTCCTTCGGACGACTGGGCGCGCACATCCGGGAGGGCGAGCCCGGCGAGCGGGGCCGTGCCGGCGATACGAAGCAAGGCGCGGCGCGTGCTCATGAGACACCGTCCACCGGCGGCAGCGCCACCGCGGCCACGCGCAGTTGGGGCGGAGGGGTGCCCGCCGCCAGCAGGCTGTCCAGCATTGTCCGGTCCACGACTTCTTTCTCGAGCAGCAACGCGGCCAACGCTTCGAGCGTCTCGCGTTTCGTCCGCAGGGTCTGAGTCACTCGATCGCGCGCCTCGTCGAGTAGCCGGCGCACCTCGCCATCGATCGCCTCGGCGGTGCGCTCGCTGAAAGTCCGCGGCTCGGGCAGCGTCGGACCGTTCAGGAATAGCGGCGCGGGCCGCGCGTCGTAGGTCGCCAGGCCAAGCACCTCGCTCATCCCGTAGTGGGTCACCATGTGGCGCGCCAGGTCGGTAGCTCGCTGCAGATCGTTTTCCGCGCCGGTCGAGACGTCCGCGAACACCAGCTGCTCGGCCAAGCGCCCGGCCAGCAGCACGTCGAGCCGATCGAGCAGCTCGCTGCGGCGCATCAGGTAGCGATCCTCGGTGGGCGACTGCTGCGTGTAGCCAAGGGCCGCGATGCCGCGGGGGATGATCGACACCTTGGTCACGCGGTCGGCGTTCTCGCGCATCTCGGCGACCAGGGCGTGGCCGGCTTCGTGGTAGGCGACGAATTTGCGCTCCATCGGGTTCATCACCCGGTTCTTCTTCTCGAGGCCAGCAACGATGCGGTCCAGTGCTTCCTCGAAGTCCTGCATATCCACCGCGGCCTTGTCGCGCTTGGCGGCACGCAGCGTCGCCTCATTGACCAAATTCGCCAGGTCCGCACCAGCGAATCCAGGCGTGCGCGCGGCGAGCGCGGAGAGATCAACGGCCGCCGCCAGCTTGACGTTCTTCACATGCACTTCCAAGATCTGTCGACGTCCGATCAGGTCGGGCCGGTCGATCGCGACGTGTCTGTCGAATCGCCCTGGCCGCAGCAGTGCGGGATCGAGCACCTCCGGCCGATTCGTCGCGGCGAGGATGATTACGCCGCGGTTGGTGTCGAAGCCGTCCATCTCGGCGAGCAGTTGGTTCAGCGTCTGCTCGTGCTCCTCGTGGCCGCCAGACAGGCCCACGCCACGCGCCTTGCCGAGCGCGTCGATCTCGTCGATGAAGACGATGCACGGTGCCTTGGCCGTCGCCTGCTCGAACAGATCGCGCACGCGCGCCGCGCCGACGCCAACGAACATCTCGACAAACTCCGAGCCACTCAGCGACAAGAAGGGCACGCCGGCCTCGCCGGCGACCGCCTTGGCTAGCAGCGTCTTGCCGGTACCGGGAGCACCGACGATCAGCACGCCCTTGGGGATCTTGCCGCCCAGTCGCTTGTAGCGATCCGGGTTCTTGAGGAACTCGACCACCTCCATCAGTTCCTCGCGCGCCTCGTCGATGCCGGCCACGTCCTTGAAGCTCACACCGGTCTCGGTCTGCATATAGACCTTGGCCTTGCTCTTGCCGATCTCCAGCATGCCGTGGCCCATGCCGCCACCCATGCGCTTCATCAGCAACCACCAGATGCCGAAGAACGCCAGTGCAGGTGCAACCCAGGAGATCAGCGCGCCGAGCCACTTGCTCTCGCGCACGCTGCCGTAGCGCACTTTTGCCGCGTCGAGCTGCGCCACCAGGCTCGGATCATTGACCAGCACCGTCGCAAAGCCGTGCTCACCGCCTGCGCTCTTGAGCGCCTCAAGTTTCTCCTTCGACAGAATTTGTTCGAGCCCTTCGGCACGCAGCTTGCCGGTGGCAATACCATCGGCAATCACCACCTCATCGAGCTTGCCGGCCATCAACGCCTGCTTGAACTCGCTGTAGGCCAGCGTCTGTGTGTGCTGGGGGGTGACGAACTCCTGCAGCAGGATCATGCCCACCAGGGCGGCCAGCACGTACCAGAGCGAGAAAGTCTGCTTCTTGTCCATCAGAAAGTCCTCTTTGACATAGGGCGCCGGTGGCCAGTGCTACGTGTTGGCATGGCCGTTCGCAACCACGGCAGACACTGCTGCAGTTGGCAGTTCGGCGGCTCGTACTGCTTCATGGCGTCCTCCTGGGATGCAGTCACTTGGGGCCGTCCCCGCTACCGCCATCAACGCGGATCACGAGGTATAGCAGCGCCACGCATAGGCCCAGCAGCAAAGCATGCAGGCCCCAGCCGAGCGCGTGCGCCCGGTGCTCCAGCACCAGCAACACCAGCGCGATCGTCGCAAGTATCCAGAAGATCCATTTGGGCCAGGCAGATGCCGGTCCGGTGTCGGAGGGCTTCATCGGTGTGCTCATGTCACTCCCCTCAAGGCTCGGATCGATGCGGCGACCAAGCATCGAAGCTGAACTCGATCTCGGCGCTCTTCTGCGGCAGCCGCACCCAGAGTCGGAATCGGTAGGGTGCGTCCTTGGCAACGCCAAAGACCTGCCCGAAGCTGGCCTGGTCGTTGACCGTCATCGGCAGCAGGTACTTGGCGGGTTCATCGACGATGCCGGTTTCACTGAGCTGCGCGCGTACCACTGCATCCTCGATGCGTCGGCCGCTCGCGCTGTCGTAGAGTGCCACGACAAGGTGGTGCACTTGGCCGCCGCCCTTCGGCGGACCGCCATGGAGTTCGGCCAGCGCGTGCTTGTCCGTAACCACCGCCGCCGGCACCAGCCCCCAGTAGAGCGTCACGCCTGAGCGTTCCAGCCGGCCCTGTGCCTGCGCAGGGCTCAGCATCATGGCCAGTAGCAGCAACAGCAGCGACGTGGCGGCAGCGAGCCGCCAGCATGCCGCGGGAATCGAGATGGTCCTCATGTTGGACTCCTTGTGTCGCTCGGTCGATCAATAGGCATAGAGTTGCTGAAACACCACCTCGGCCCACAGATCGCGGCTCGTACGCCACGACTCCCAGGCCTGGGCGCATGCGTCCGCGCCTACGCGCTCCAGTTGGTACCAGGGGTTGTCACTGCGGTCCGGATCGCGCGCGCCCCACTGATCGAGCCACTGCCGCATCCATGGCAGGCAGGCCAGCGCCGGCGTGGCCTTCTCGGACCAGATCTGCCGGCTGATTCGCATCGGATGCAATTGGCGCAGCAAACGCGCCGATTCTGGCGTGACGGCCATGCGCACCCAGGGCGAGACCCACTGCGCATAGGCATGCTCGCTGGCTTCGGACAGCGCCTGCACCTTGTCGAATCCGGCCGGATTGGCGTCGAACGGCAGGTCCTCCAGGCGGCGCGGCTCGAAGCGGACCCCGGCGGCGGCGTCGCCGGTGGTGGCAGCTTCGAGAAGCATCTCGTAAAGGCCGGGGGCGAGGTTCTGGATCGCTCCCGCGTGATGCAGTATGGCGCGGTGCTCGCGGCGCGCCACGTCCGCCGACACGAAGATGCCGAGATGGCCCACCTGCTTTTGCAACAGGTAGACGACAGGCTGGCCAGCTGCCACCAGATGCTCGGTCGTCGGGAACACCACCTTGAGCCAGCCCAGCGCCTGGTGCGGCGGTGTGATGTTGTCACCGTAGGAGCAGAAGATGACCAGCGGCGCCCCGATGCGCCTGAGGTCCGCACGGCAATGCCCGTCAACCACGACCTCGCCGTCCTCGACGCGGTTGCCAACGAACAGGTCCCCGGCAATGGCCAGCATCTCTTCGCGCGCCAGTTGGTAGTAGCCGTTCCACCAGCGTTCGAACTCCAGAAATCGATCATGCTCGGCTTCCGGCTGGGCAAATAGCGTGTCGTACTTCCTGAACACACCCTCCGGCCGCAAAGCCTCAAAGTTCTGCACCAGCCATGCGCCATCGAATCTGCCATTGCCAAGGTCCGACATCCAGTGCGCTGGCCAAACGCCACCGGTGAAACCGCCAAGCAGGCGCATCGGGTTGATGCCGCGTTCACCGGCCCAGTAGGACAGCGGCGAGCCATTGAGCACCGCCAGCGCCGCCCGATGCTCGCAATGCGACAGCGCGAGCGTGATCGCCCAGCCGCCTTGGCAGTTGCCGTACACGATCGGCGCCCTGCCGCGATGGTGCCTGGCGACGATGTCGATGAACGCTGCGAGCGTCTGCACGACCGCCGCCATCGTCTGCCCTTCCACCGGCTCCGGATCGAACGCCACGAAGTAAACCGGATGACCTTCAAGAAGCGCCATGCCGACCTCTGAATCACGTTTGAAGCCGCCAATACCCGGCCCGTGGCCGGCCCGTGGGTCGACCACGACGACCGGCGCGGTACCCTTGCGCACGTATTCCTCGAGCGCATCGGTGCCGCAGCGCGTGATCCGCAACAGCCGGTAATTCGACGGCGGATCGAGATCCCGCCCATCCATCACCGGCTCGGACTCGAAGTGCAGCAGCGGAGGCATGCCCGCCGCCTCGTGCGCCCTCATGTTGGCCGCGCGCTCGCGCAGTGTTTCGGCCATCGCGACGCTGCGCCACATTGCGTCCAACCAATAGCGGGCGAGCAGGTGACCAGGCTTGACGCCAGCAGCATCAATCATGGCAGCAGCGTTCGATGTCGGCATGGCGTCTCACCCGCAGCAACAGCCGCCCCGGCCTTTGGACGCCGCATCGGCGCCACACCCGCCGGCCGGGCGTTGGGGCGCCGCTGGCGCGCCCGCTCCGGCGCCAGCGCCAGCGCCGTAGCCAGCCTCACCGACTGCAGCGACCAGCATCGCCAGCTGCTGCGCGACCTGCTCGCCGCGGACACGCGCAACACCACTTTGAAGATCGACCTCGACATCCTGCACGCCCGGCACACGCTTGAGCGCCCTGGTGACCGCCGCGACGCAGGACCCGCAGGTCATACCGTCGACTTTGAGTTCAGTGGATTCCATATCGATACTCCTTTGATTTCAGTGTTGGTGGCCGCCCTGACCGCCGGGAGGGAGCCGGCCCGCGTCATCCTCGGGTTTCGCGTCCAATCCGCCGCCGTGCCCGCCATGGCCGCCATGGCCGAACAGGTGCATCAGCGGGCAGGCAAGCAGGATCAGGAATGGCAGCAATTGCCCAAGGTGCGCGTTGTGGCGGTAGAACATCCAGACGACCGCCGCGGCCAGGCCGATCCACAGCACCCATTGGTTGATGCGCGACCAATTCGGGCCAGACGGATGGTCATTGCCGTGTTCATGCGAGTGGTTCATGTGATCCTCCAGGTTGACGTGACGCGCCGGTCATTGGTTCTTGTGGAACTTCGCGTGGTCGTGAGTCGGCTTGGACTCGGTCTTCGCGCCAGAGGCAGCTACCTGTGCCGCGCACGGCATGGACTTCGACGACGGGACATTGCGCTCGGCGCCATGATCATGACGTTTCATGGTGCTGGCACCACAGTCCATGGGCGTGGATACAGCGGAGGTGGCGGCCGGCGGCGCCACGGAACTCTCCTGTGCCATCGTGGAGGCGGAGGTAAATGCAAGAGCGGCGAAAGCCGACAGCAGTACGAG
>Ga0208125_100374_pt1 | contig 28162 bp, 29 predicted proteins | sample LakWasM128_HOW14_2_FD_183938 | JGI IMG/M metagenome (GOLD analysis project Ga0208125, IMG submission 183938) | Freshwater sediment methanotrophic microbial communities from Lake Washington under simulated oxygen tension - Sediment Metagenome... | ecosystem: Environmental > Aquatic > Freshwater >...
GTACTGGGCGCTGCCGATCTCGCCCATCGCCCCGTTCAGGCCGGGCACGACGCGGGCGTTGTTGCTCATGTTCTGCGCCTTGTAGGGCGCGACCCTGAGCCCCTGGCGCGCATACCAGCGGCACAGCGCGGTGGCGAGCCAGCTCTTGCCGGCATTGCTGGTGGTGCCCAGCACCATCACGGCCTTGGCGGTCATGGCATCAACTCCTTCAGGGCGAGGCGCAGCGCCTGCTGCGCCGCGGGGGATTGGGTGGAGACGCGCAGCCAGCCGGTCAGGCCGAAGCTGCTGGCATCGCGCAGCTTGATGCCGCGCGCGCGCAGCGCTGGCAGGGGCAGCTCGGCGGGTGGCAGGGTGAGCCAGAAATTGCTGCAGCTGGGGCGTTGCCGCCAGCCCAGCTCGGCCAGCAGCTCGCGCTGCACGGCCCGCCATGCCAGCAGGCGCGCCCTGGCATCGCGCAGATAGGCCTGCGTGGCGGGGCTGTGCCAATGGCTCAGGAGGGCGCAGCCCTCGCCGGACAGCACCCAGCTGGGGGCCAGATCTTGCATCGCTGATAACCAGCGGCCGCTGGCCGGTGCCAGCAGATAGCCCGCGCGCACCCCCGTCAGGCCCAGGGCCTTGTTGGGGCCCTGCAGGCGCCAGGCCTGCTCGGCCAGCGCCGGCGGCAGGCTCGTCTGCCCCTCCAGGCGCAGCGGCTCGTAGGCCTGGTCGATGGCCAGCTGCGCGGCCGAGGCCCGCAGGGCGGCGCCCAGCTGGGTCCAGTCATGCGTGTCCAGGCTGGCGCCGGTGGGGTTGCAGGGCTCGCAGACCCAGACCAGCGCTGGCCCGCTCAGGTCCGCCACCAGCTCGGCCACCGAGGCATAGCCGCGCACCTGCAGGCCCAGGGCCAGGGCGGCAGCGGCATAGTCGCCATAGCCGGGCTGCGGCACCCAGACCTGGCGCAGGCCGGCCAGCTGCGCCGCCAGGCTGAGCCGGCGTATCGCCTCGCTGCCGCCGGCGCTGGGCAGCACGCGCTCGGGCGCGACGCCATGGGCGGCCGCCAGGGTCTCGCGCAGCGCCAGGTAATGCGGGTCGGGATAGCGGCCGCGCTCGGCGCCCAGCAGCGCGTCCAGCAGGGCCGGCGGCGGGCCCAGCGGGCTGGCATTGCTGGAGAAATCGTGCGGGATGGGCGGGCCGGAGTCGCTGCCGCCATGCATGGCTTGCCGCATCAGTGAAAACCTCCGCGCAGGGCGGCAGCGCCCAGCATCAGCAGCAGGGCGGATCGCAGCATGCCGCGCAGGGTCAGGTCTTGCCCGCGCGCCATGTCGGCGGCCACGGGCGTGGCGCCGCCTGCGTTCAGGGCATAGACACCCGGCTTGGCCAGGCGCAGGTTCAATCGCAGCGCCAGCGCCGCCATCGGCCAGCCGCTGTTGGGCGATGGCGTGCGCGCGGCCTCGCGCGTCAGCCTGGGCAGCAGGCGCCAGTGCCGGGCCAGCATGGCCAGCGCGCTGAGGCGGGCCGGCAGCCAGGAGAGCGCGTCGTCGGCGCGTGCCGCCCATTTGCCGGCCCATTCCCAGCGGCCGCGATAGCCCCACATGGCGTCGGCCGTATTGGCGAAGCGGTAGACCGCGGCGCCCGGCAGGCCGGCGATGGCAAACCAGAACAGCGGCGCGACCACCGAGTCGTTGAGGTTCTCGGCCAGCGATTCGAGGGCCGCTTCACGAACCTCGGCGGCGCTGAGCGCTAGCGTGTCGCGGCTCACCAGCCGGGCCAGGCGCGCGCGCCCCTCGGGCAGCGAGCGCTGCAGCGCCGCCTCCACCGCGTCGACCTCCTGGCTCAGCATGGACCAGGCCAGCAGGGGCTTGAGCAGCAGCGCCAGCGCGCCGGCACAGCCCAGCAGGGCCAGCAGCGAGCGCCAGGGCTGCAGCAGGCCGATCAGCCATCCCTCCAGCGCGGCCGCCAGCAGGCCGACCACCAGCGCGCCCAGGCACCAGGCCAGCGCGCCCCCGATGAAGGCGGGCGCGGGCCGCAGGGCCGGCAGGCGCTGCGAAAAGAGGCCCAGATAGCGGCCCATGCCGACCACCGGATGGGCCCAGGCGGGCGGCTCGCCGAACATGCGATCGACCAGCAGGGCGAGCAGCATCGCGAGCGGCAGGAGCAGGGCCATCTGCATCGAACAGTCAGTCTTCGATGCCGCGCTGCGCCGGCACGCCGGCCTTGAAGTGATGCTTGACCAGGGCCATCTCGGTGACGGTGTCGGCCAGGGCGATCAGCTCCTCGGGCGCGTTGCGGCCGGTCAGCAGCACATGCACATGGGCGGGGCGCTCGCGCAGGGCTTGCAGCACCGGCTCCAGCGGCAGCCAGCCATAGCGCAGCGGGTACATGATCTCGTCCAGCACGACGAGGAAATGCTCGCCCGCGCGTATCGTGCTTTCGGCGCGCGCCCAGCCGTCGCGCGCGAGTTGGGCCGAATGCTCGAGATCCTTGCTCTTCCAGCTGAAGCCGTCGCCCAGGCCCTCGATGGGCAGGCCCAGTTGCTCGAACATGCGGTGCTCGCCGAAGCGCGCGCTGGGCACCTTCATGAACTGGTAGATCTTCACCGCCTTGCCGCGGCCATGGGCGCGCAGCGCCAGGCCGAAGGCGGCCGTGCTCTTGCCCTTGCCGTCGCCGGTGTGGACGATGACGAGGCCGCGGCGCTCCGCGCTGGGCTGGACGCGCTGGTAATCGACGGGTGGGGTTTCAATCTGCATGATGGCCCGCGGAGATAAAGAAGCGCGCGAGCGCCTCCGGGTTGGATGGGAAGTAATGGTGCACATAGCTGGCGCGCAGGCTGCCTTGGGCATACAGCGCCTCGGCCGTGCGGCCGCCATTGGGATTGCTGGCGCGCGCCAGCGGCAGCAGCGGCGTGTCCAGTGTCGAGTAATGGAAGCTGTGGCCGCGCAGCGTGCCCTCGGGCCAGTCCAGCGCCTGCAGGCCCAGTGCGGACAGGCGGGTCTGCATTTGCGCCCGGCCCGGCAGCAGGCCGGCCATGGGCTGGGCCCGGCCCTCGGCATCGCACAGCTCGTCCAGCAGGCACAGCATGCCGCCGCATTCGGCCAGCAGCGGCTTGCCGAGGGCCAGGTGTTGCGCCAGGCTGGCAAAGAAGCCGGGCTGGGCGCGCAGCGCGGTGGCGTGCAGCTCGGGGTAGCCGCCCGGCAGCCAGAGCGCATCGCAGTCCGGCAGGGCCTCGCCGGCCAGCGGCGAGAAGGGCCGGAGCTCGGCGCCGAGCGCGCGCAGGCAATCGAGGTTGGCCGGGTAGATGAAGGAGAAGCAGGCGTCCTGTGCCAGCGCGATGCGGCGGCCCGCCAGCAGGGGCGGCACTGGCTCAGCGGACCGACCCGCAAACTCGACGCGAGGGAACTCGAAGCCGCCCACCAGGCCGGCCTCCCAGGCGTCGGCCCAGGCATCGAGCTGCGCATCCAGCCCGGGCAGCTCCAGCGCCTGCACCAGGCCCAGATGGCGTTCCGGCAGGGTCAGGTCTTGCTGGCGCGCGATCGCGGCCACCAGGGGCAGGGTGGGCGGCAGGCCCTCGGCCACCATGGCGCCATGGGCGGCGCTGCCGACGCGGTTGGCCACCACGCCGCAGAGCCGGATATCGCTGCGAAAGCCCTGCAGGCCCAGCGCCAGGGCCGCGAAGGTCTGGGCCATGGCGCTGGCATCCAGCACCGCCAGCACCGGCAGGCCGAAGGCGGCCGCCAGGTCGGCGCTGCTGGGCTTGCCGTCGAACAGGCCCATCACGCCCTCGACCAGGATCAGGTCGGCCTCCTCGGCGGCCTCGGCCAGCAGCTGCCGGCAATGCGCCAGCCCGCCCATGAAGAGATCGAGCTGGTAGACGGCATGGCCGCTGGCGCGCGCCAGCACCATCGGGTCCAGGTAGTCGGGGCCGGTCTTGAAGACGCGCACCTTGAGGCCGCGCCGGGCATGGGCGCGCGCGATCGCGGCGCTGACGCTGGTCTTGCCCGATCCCGAGGCCGGGGCGCTGATCATCAGCGCGGCGCAGGGGCGGCTCATCGCGTTGCCCTCTGAGACCCGCGCAGCGGCAGGATCTGCGCGCCGCCCTCGGCCGGCGGCCTGGGTGCGGGATCGAAGGGCAGGGCCAGCCAATGGCCGTCCAGCTGCACCAGGTGCAGGCGTTGTTCGAAGGCGGCCTGCAGGGCCTGGTGGCAGGCGGGCGTGCCGGGCGGGCCCAGGTGGCGCAGGCGCCCGCCCTGCATCACCGCCAGCTGATCGGCCTGCAGCGCCATATTGAGTTCGTGCAGCACGCTCAGCACCGCCACGCCCTGGCGCGCCAGCTCGCGCACGATCTGCAACCAGTCGGCCTGGTGCGGCGGGTCCAGATGTGCCAGCGGTTCGTCCATCAGCAGCACCTGGGCCTCGACGGCGAGCGCGCGCGCCAGCAGCACGCGCTGGCGCTCGCCGCCCGAGAGGCGCGCCAGCGGGCGCTCGCGCCAATCCCAGCACTGCGTGCGGTGCATGGCGCGGGCCACGGCCTCATGATCCTGCGCGCTGGGCGGGGCCAGCCAGGCCTGGTGCGGCAGGCGGCCCAGCATCACCACCTCGTAGGCGCTGAGTTCGTCGGCGCTGGCCTCGTTCTGGCCCAGCCAGGCGAGGGCGCGCGCGCGCGCCCGGGGCTCCCAGCGCTGCAGCTCGCGGCCCAGCAGATCGATGCGGGCGCGGGCCGGCAGCAGGCCGGCGAGCGCGCGCAGCAGGGTCGACTTGCCGGCGCCATTGGGCCCCACCACGGCCATCCAGCAGGCCGCGGGTAGGGCCAGCTCGATGTCGCGCAGGATCTCGGCGTCCTGCAGGCGCAGGCTCTGCAAGGCGGCGCTCAGGGCAATGTTCATCGTCATGTCAGTGTGCTCCCCTGCGCGACCCGCGAGGCATGAAACGGGCCTGCTCAGTGGCGGCCGAGGCTCCGGCTCTGCCGGGCCTGCGGGCGCGCCCCCTTGAGGGGGCCGGCGAAGCCGGTAGGGGGTGGGTCACTTCAACTCCCCGACCTTGCCGCGATGCATCAGCAGCAGCAGATAGGCACCGCCCAGCATGGAGGTGACCACGCCCACCGGCAACTCCTGCGGCGCGATCAGCCAGCGCGCGGCGATGTCGGCGGCCAGCAGCAGGGCGCCGCCGGTGAGGGCCGACAGCAGCAGCAGCCAGCCGTGCGTGCTGTGGGTGCGGCTACGCACCAGGTGCGGTGCCACCAGGCCCACGAAGGCGATCAGCCCGGCCTGGGCCACGGCCGCGCCGGTGGCCAGCGCCAGGGTGGCGATCAGGCTCAGCCGCACCAGCGGCAGGCGCACGCCCAGCGAGCGCGCGGTGGCCTCGCCCAGGGTCAGTGCGTCGAGCGAGCGGCTGGCGCCCAGCGCCACCAGCAGGCAGCCGAGCAGCACCGGCAGCAGGATCCACACCGAGGCCCAGCTGAGGAAACCGGTGGTGCCCAGCATGAAGGCTTGCATGGGGCGCATGATGTCGGGCGTCATGATGGTGAGCAGGGCGGTGGCCGAGCCCAGCACCACGCCGACGATCACGCCGGCCAGCAGCAGGCGCATGGTCTGCTGCACGCCGCGCGCCAGCGTCAGCGTGAGCAGCACGGCGCCCACGGCACCCAGAAAGGCCGCCCCGGTGAGGCCCAGCTTCATCGACCAGGCGGCGGTGGCCGGCGACAGACCCAGCAGCACCAGCAGCACCGCCACGCCCAGGCCGGCGCCCGCGGAGGCGCCCAGCAGATAGGGATCGGCCAGCGGGTTGCGGAACAGGCCCTGCGCCACCGCGCCGGACAGGCCCAGCAGGGCCCCGGCGGCCCAGGCGCCGGCCGAGCGCGGAAAGCGGATCTGCCACAGGATCTGCTGCTGCACCGCATCGCCGCCCTGCAGCATCTCCAGCGAGAAGCCGGTGCTGCCCACGGCCACCCCCAGCAGGCTGAGCGCGCAGCTCAGCAGCAGCAGGCCCAGCAGCAGGTGCAGCGGCTTGGTGGCGTTCATTTCGCCGCAACCTCGCGCAGGCAGCGCGCCATGAACTTGGCGGCTTCGCCCATCCGGGGGCCAGGTCTTGCCATCAGCTCGGACTCCTGCGGCGGGAACACGCACAGGCGCTTGTCCTTCAGCGCGCGGATCTGGTTCCAGCCCGGGCGCTCAGCCAGCTTCACCGCATTGCGCTGCGCCACCATGATGAGCTGTGGATCGGCGCGCACCACGAACTCGGGGTTGAGCTTGGGGAAGGGCCCGAGCTCCTTGCCGACGATGTTGCGCGGCCCCAGGCGCGCCAGGGTTTCGCCGATGAAGGAGCTCTCGCCGGCGGCAAAGGGCGAGCTGTCGACCTCGTAGTAAACCGTCAGGCCGCGCGCGCTGGCCGGCACGCTGGCGGCCGCCTCGGCCATCTGGGCCTCGATCTGCTGCCAGACCTTCAGCGGCTCGGGCACCGCGAGCAGCCGCCCGACGCTTTGCAGCACGCGCTTCACGTCGGCATGGCTGCGCGTTTCCAGCACCACCACCTTGAGACCCAGCGCGGCCAGGCGGTCCTGCACGCGCGAGCTGGGCGCGACCAGTACCACATCGGGCCGCAGCGCCACGATGCTCTCCACCTGGGTGTCGTCCAGGCCGCCGAGCTTGGGCAGCTTGTCCACCGCGGCGGGGTAGTTGGAATAGCGGTCCACGCCCACCAGGCGCTCGCAGGCACCCAGCGCGCAGACGGTCTCGGTGAGCGAGGGCAGCAGGCTGACGATGCGCTGCGGCGGCGCGGGCCATTGCTGCAGCAGGCCGCGATCGTCCTTCACGCTCACCGGTGCGGCGCCGGCCTGGGCGGCCAGCGCGAACAGCCAGATATGGAGCCAGGGCTTCATCTTCTTGATCATCAGGGCAACTCCGCTTCGACCGGCCGGCGCCAGGCCTGGCCGGCCACCATCAGGGTGAGGTCCGCGCAGCGCGCGGCAATGGCCTGGTTCAGCCGCCCCAGCTCGTCCACATAGTGGCGCACCGCGCTGGACAGCGGGCTGACGCCCCAGCCGACCTCGTTGGAGACGAACAGCACCGGCCCCTGCAGGTGCGGCAGCAGGGCCAGCAGGGCGGCCTGCTCGCGCTGCCAGCCCGGCAGGTCGGGCTCGGCCTCGAAGGGCATCAGCCAGTTGGTGAGCCACAGGGTCAGGCAGTCCACCACCACCAGATGGCCGGGCGCGTCGGCCGCGGCCAGCGCCCGGCTGAGGTGGCGCTGCTCCTCCAGCGTGGCGAAGCCGGCCGGCCGATCCGCGCGGTGGCGGGCGATGCGTGAGCGCATCTCCTCGTCATGCGCGGCGGCGGTGGCGAGCACGCTGACGCGGTGCGTGGCCGCGGCGCGCAGCCAGCGCAGCGCCAAGGCCTCGGCGTGGCGCGATTTGCCACTGCGCTGGCCGCCGACGATGAGCTGGTGCGCGGCCGTCATCGCTGCTTACAGCGCGGGGCTGTAGCGCAGGCCCACGAACAGGGTGCGCGGCGCCTGGGCAAAGCCACCCGCGGTCTGGTAGGCGCGGTTGAAGGCGTTGTCCAGATTCAGCTGCAGGCGCAGCTCGTTGCTGAGCTTGTATTGCGCGTCCAGATTGATCAGGCCATAGCCCGCCAGCGGCTTGGTGTTGGCGGCGTCGTCGTAACGCTTGCCCGAGGCCTGCAGGGCCGCGCCCAGCGCCCAGGCGCCCAGCGTCGTATCGGCACGCAGGGTGCCGTACTCGCGGGCCCGGCGTGCCAGCAGCTTGTCGGTGCTCTTGTCCTTAGGCGCCTGCAGGTCCAGCGTGCCGGAGAGGCGCACTGGCCCAAGCTGCGTGCCCGCCGCCAGGCTGAGGCCCTGCAGGCGCGCCTTGCTGACGTTGGCATAGCAGCCGAAGGCGCTCTGGCAGCTGCCGGCGGCGCCGAACACGATCAGGTCCTTGACGTGGTTGCGGTAGGCGGTGATGGAGGCCTCGTTCTGGCCCTCGTTGTACTTGAGACCGAACTCGATATTGCGGCCATGCTCGGCCTCCAGCGGCTTGACGCCGGGCTTGCCGAGGTCGGGGCCGTAGACGCTGCCGCGCTGGTACAGCGAGGGCGCGCGGAAGGCCGTGCCGGCCGAGCCGACGACGCGCAGCGTGGGCGCGAGCAGCCAGCCCAGCGCCAGCGTGCCGGTGTTGACGCCGCCGAACTGGCTGTCCTGGTCGTGGCGGGCATGGGCTTGCAGGCTGAACGCGCCTTCGCTCATCAGCCAGCCGAGCGCCGCGGCGTTCTGATGACGCTGATCCTCGCCGTGCAGGCTGGCCACCAGGCCGGTGTTTTCAAGCCGGTCTTCGCGACGCTCGAGGATGAAGTTGAGCTGGCGGTTCTTGGCGAACTCGTAGCTGCCGTTCAGCGCCAGATTGCGGATGCGCGTCTTGGTCAGGTAGGGCGAGGGCTTGGTCTCGTAGCGCTCGCTCGATTCGCCCAGGCTGGTCTGGGTCTGCAGGGCCGGCAGCCATTGCGCGCTCCAGCTCAGCTGCTTGGCCTCGGTGTCCTGGATGCTGTGGTCGTCGTTGAGGGGTTTGGACTTGGAGCTGTCGTACTGCGCGTCGGCATGACTCTTCAAGGCGATGGCTTCGAGGCGATGCTCGGCGTTCAGCTGCGCGCCGACGCGGAACTTCACGTTGTGGCTGCGCCAGCCGTCGCGGTCGGGCACATAGCTGAAGCTGCCGGGCAGATCCAGGGTGGCGTTGAAGCCATCGCTGCGCTCGACGGCGCCGCTGAGCGCGTAGTCGATGATGCCGGCCGTGCCGGTGATGCCGGCATCGGCCTTGCGCGTGCCGAGGCTGCCGAAGCCCAGACCCAGATCGGCCTGGGTCTTGCTGCCGCCCTTGCGGGTGATGATCTGCACCACGCCGCCGACGGCATCGGAGCCGTAGATCGCGCTGGCCGGACCCTTCAGGACTTCCACGCGCTCGACCTGCGAGATCGGGATCGCCAGCCAGCTGGTGCCGCTGCTGGCCTGCGAGTCGACGCGCACGCCGTCGATCAGCACCACGGTGTGGCGGGTATCGGCGCCGCGCAGGAACAGCGAGGTGTTCAGCGCCGGGCCGCCGTTGCGCACCATCTCCACGCAACCGGCGTTGCGCAGCAGGTCGCCGATGCCGCCAAAGGCCTGGCGCTCGATGTCCTCGCGCGTGATGACGGTGAAATCGGCCAGCACCTCGCTGAGCTTCATCGGCGAGCGGGTGGCGGTGACCACCACGGTGCCCAGCTTGTTGGGGCCGGCGCCGCCTTGGGCGAGCGCGGCGTGGGGGAGGATGGCCAGCGTGGCAGCGGCCAGGGCCAGCAGGGTACGGGCGTGGGTAGGCGCAGGCAGGGAAGCCGCGTGTGCGAAGGAAAAGCTCATGGAATCCAGACAGCAAACAGCCAGGTGCCAGCTTCCCCGCAGGCCCCTGTGAATCGACGCATCGCGTCGCGATGCATCACCTGTTGGCCGGTATCCGGGCTGGTGGATTCAAGCGCCGCATCCTTCCCAGCGCGATTGCGCCAGTGGATTGCTGTACGGGCCTTGGAGCACTGAGGGCTCCATCCACTTACCGTTGCGGGGACAGCTCAGGTTGGGTTTGCCTCGGCGAGACGCGCCCTTCTGATTCCCGTTTAACTGCCCAGACATGAATGGCTGGGCGAGCACCAACGAGCGGCATTCTAGCCGGGCTTGTGCAGCGCGGCATTTGAGCCAACTCAGTTGCTCGGCTCGGGCGCCTTGGGCAGCTTGGGTGCTTTGGGTTTCTTGGGCGGCTTGGGCTTGGACGGCTGCTGCGCTGCGGCGGCGCTGGCGGCGCGTGCCGGCTTGTCGCTGGTTTGGCCGCGATGGCCATGGATGCCGGTGGCCGGCGCCGCGTGGCGCTGCTGCTCGGCCTCCTGCTTGAGGCGGGCCTGCTCCATCGCGTTGACCTGCTTGGCCTCCTGCGCGGCGCGCTGCTTGGCCTCGGCGCTCTGTGCGCTACTGGGCTGGTCGTATTGCAGGGTCTGCGCGCTGGCCTTGGCATCCGGCGGGCAGGGGCTGCCGCGCAGCTCGCGTCCTTCCGGCCCGCAGCGGTAAATCGTGGTGCTCTGCGGCTGGGTTTGCGCCAACGATCCGTCACTGCCGCAGGCTGCCAGCAGCAGCGCGGTGCTAAACAGGCGGATCGCCTTGCTCATGATGCGACTTCGGTGCCCACCGGCGCTGGCGGCTTGGGTGGCTTGGGTCTTGGCGGCTTGGCGTGGATCTTGGCCAGCGCCTTGTCCATCTCGCCCTTGAGCATCAGCTCCACCGCCTGGTAGGACTTGCCAATGCAATCCTCCACCGCCTGGCGCTCCGCCAGCGGCGGCTTGCGCAGCACATAGTTGGCCACCTCGGCCTTGATGCCGGGATGGCCGATACCCAGGCGCAGGCGCCAGAAATTGGCCGAGCCGAGCTGGGCCTGCATGTCCTTGAGCCCGTTGTGGCCGCCATTGCCGCCGCCCAGCTTCATCTTCATCTCGCCGGGCGCGATGTCGAGTTCGTCATGGATGGCGAGGATCTCCTCGGGCGCGATCTTGAAGAAGCGCGCCAGCGCCGCCACCGATTTGCCGCTGAGGTTCATGAAGGTCATGGGCTGCAACAGCCAGATCGGGCCGGGCGCGCCGGGCGCGTTGTTGACGCGCGCCACCAGGCCGTAATAGCTGCGCTCCACCTGCAGGTGGGCACCCAGGCCGCGCGCCAGGCCGTCTATCCACCAGAAGCCGGCGTTGTGGCGCGTGTCCTCGTATTCCGGCCCGGGATTGCCCAGGCCCACAAAGAGTCGAATCATGGCGGTGATTATCGATGCGAGCGTGCAAGAAAAAAGGCCCTGCAGAGCAGGGCCTTCGTGCCTTTGGATGAGGCTGAAGCAGGAATTACTTCTTGCCCTTCTTCTTGCCCTTGCCGTCGTCGGCAGGCGCGGCGGCGACCACGATGACCTCTTCGGCCACCGGCTCAACCGGCGTGGCGATCACGGGGTTGGGCTTGCCGTGGACCTTGACCTTGATGTGGTCGGCCAGCTTGATGTCGTTCACGTGCACCGAATGACCCTTGGTCAGGCCGCTCAGGTCCACTTCGATGAACTCGGGCAGCTGCTGGGCCAGGCAGGTGATTTCCAGCTGCGTCACAACGTGGTTGACGGTGCAGTGGTCCAGCTTGACGGCCGGCGAGTTCTCTTCGCCCACGAAGTGCAGGGGCACCTTCTTGGTGATCTTGGTGGTGCTGTCCACGCGCTGGAAGTCCACGTGCAGGACTTGCGGCTTGTAGGGGTGCATCTGGTAATCACGCAGCAGCACTTGCGAGACGGCGCCGTTCAGTTCCATCTCGAGGATGGAGCTGTGGAAGGCTTCCTTCTTCATGGCGTGGAACAGCGCGTTGTGGTCCAGCTCGATGGTGGCAGGTTCGCCAGCGCCGTACACAATGGCAGGCACCTTGCCCGAGATACGCAGGCGGCGGCTCGCTCCGGTCCCCTGCAGCTTGCGCTCGAAAGCGGTGAATTTCATATGGTTCTCCAAAATGGATAGAGCACCCGCGACCAGGTGCTCAAGGAATGTGATCTTGCGATCACGGCTCATCACGCCACGCCCGTGAGGGCCCGGCGCCAATGTCTTAGAAGTTGTTGTTCTGCTCCGAGAACAAGGAGGTCACCGACTCACCGTCCGAAATGCGGCGGATGGTCTCGGCGAACAGGAAGGCCACCGACAGCTGGCGGATCTTGCCGCAGGCCTTGGCCGCGTCGGACAGGGGAATGGTGTTGCTGATCACCACCTCGTCCAGGTGCGAACCGGAAATGCGCTCGATCGCCGGGCCGGACAGGATGGGGTGGGTGCAATAGGCGAACACGCTCTTGGCGCCGCGGTCCTTCAGCACCTCGGCCGCCTTCACCAGCGTGCCGGCGGTGTCGATCATGTCGTCCATGATGACGCAGTTGCGGCCGTCGATTTCGCCGATCACATGCATCACTTCGGAGACATTGGCCGCGGGGCGGCGCTTGTCGATGATGGCCAGGTCGCAGCCCAGCTGCTTGGCCAGGGCGCGGGCGCGCACCACGCCGCCGACGTCGGGGCTCACCACCACCAGGTTGGAATAGTTGCGGGCCTTCAGGTCCGACAGCAGCACCGGCGAGGCGTAGATGTTGTCGACCGGGATGTCGAAGAAGCCCTGGATCTGGTCGGCGTGCAGGTCCATGGTGAGCACGCGCTCGACGCCCACGGTTTCCAGCAGATTGGCCACCACCTTGGCCGAGATCGGCACGCGCGTGGAGCGCGGGCGGCGGTCTTGGCGGGCATAGCCGAAGTAGGGAATCACCGCGGTGATGCGGCGTGCGCTGGCACGCTTCAAGGCATCGACCATGATGAGCAGTTCCATCAGGTTCTCGTTGGTCGGCGCGCAGGTCGGCTGGATCACGAACACGTCGCGGGCGCGCACGTTCTGCTGGATCTCGACCGTCACCTCGCCATCGGAGAAGCGGCCGACCACGGCCTTGCCGAGGTCCACGCCCAGATGGGTGGCAATTTCTTGGGAGAGGACCGGGTTCGCGTTACCGGTGAAGAGGACGGTATTGAGCAGCACAGGCCATCCTTTGAGTCAGTGGCCTTTGGCCAGCCGAGCGGGGCGCCAAGGCCCCGGAGGTGGAAAAGAAATTTGGCAGGGGAAGAAGGATTCGAACCTTCGCATGTCGGAATCAAAATCCGATGCCTTAACCAACTTGGCGACTCCCCTACACAGGACACTGCAGAGCTGCAGCACCCCATAACTTTACTCAGTCTTCAGCCCATTCGCGAAGCGGATGAACATCCAAACTGCGGCATATTTTTCCGAGCCATCCCGGAGGAAGATCCTCCAGATTTGTCGCCATGGCCTGGTCCGACATGCCTGCGCCTTGCGGCGTTTTTTCTCCTGACACTCTGGCAAACACCGCACTGCCCGAGCCCGTCATCCGGCTGTTGCCGAAGCGGTCTTGCAGCAGTCGCAGCGTCTGACTCACTTCGGTACTGTGATGCTCGGCGGCGGCTTGCAAATCGTTGCGACCCCAACCTTGAATCACGCTGGCAAGCCAGTCGGACCTCGTTTTGTCTTCGCTGCTATTGTGTGCAGGAAAGCCCGCTACTATAGCCACGCTTTTTGATCTCTGCAAGAGCGGAGACGAAAATATTTCCTTTGTGCCTATGCTGGTGGCCGGTTTCAGCACCGCCAGGGTCTGGGCGGGCAGCGCGATGGGGTGCAGGATTTCGCCCACGCCCTCGACAAAGGCATTGCTGCCGCCCAGGAAGAAGGGCACATCGGCACCCAGGCTGAGACCGAGCGGAAGCAGGCGCGCGCGCGGCCAGTGCAGGCCCCAGAGCCGGTTCAGCGCTAGCAGGGTGGAGGCGGCGTCCGAGGAGCCGCCGCCCATGCCGGCGCCGGCGGGCAGGCGTTTCTCGATATGGATGTCGGCGCCCAGCGCGCAGCCGCTCTCGCGCTGCAGGGCGCGCGCGGCGCGCAGGCAGAGGTCGTCGGCGGGCAGGGCGTTGCCCCGGTCATGGCGCAGCAACTGGCCATCGCCGCGCTTCTCGAAGTGCAGGGTGTCGGCCCAGTCGATCAGCGCGAAGACCGATTCGAGCAGGTGATAGCCGTCGGGCCGCTTGCCCACCACATGCAGAAAGAGATTGAGCTTGGCCGGGGCCGGGACGTCGTAGAGCGCTTGCATGGCAGCGTGTCAGGGTTTGGGGTCGAGGCGCACGCGCAGCGTGGCCTCGGGTTCGGTGCTGCGCCTGGCCAGGATCAGACCCTCCTCGTAGCGGCTCAGGTCCACCTCCCAGCCCAGTTGCCGGAAGCCGGCCTCGTCGCCGGGCCTGCGCAGGTGCGCGGCCTGCGGCCAGGGGCGGCCCATCAGCCAGTCGAACATGGCGGCGATGGGTATGGCCTCGCCCAACAACTCGCGGGTGAGGGCGTCGAGGTCCTCGAAGCGGCGTTCATCGCTGGGGGTCTGCAGCAGCACCTCGCTGCCGCTCCAGCGCGCGCGCGCCAGCAGGCTGCCCAGCGGGGTGCTGAGTTCCAGTTGCCCGGCCTTGGCCGAACCCTGCAGCTCGAAGCCGGCATTGCCGCCCTGGGCGCGAGCGCCGTTGAGTGCCGCTACCTGCACGCTCAGGCGGCCGCTCAGGCGCAGGTCCTCGGCCTGGGCCTGATAGGGCTGCGGTTGCGGCGGCACGCTGACACAGGCCGCCAGGGCCAGGCAGGCGCAAAGCGCGAGCGCACGCCTCATGGCTTGGCTTTGAGGCGCTGCATGGTCTCGCGCAGGGCTTCGTTCTTGGGGTCGCGCTTGCTGCCCTCGGCCCAGATGCGCTTGGCTTCGTCACGCTGGCCTGCCGCCCACAGCACCTCACCCAGGTGGGCGGCGATCTCGGCGTCGGGGCGCGAGCCATAGGCCTGGCGCAGCAGACGCTCGGCCTCGTCGAGCTTGCCCATGCGGTACTCCACCCAGCCCATGCTGTCGACGATGAAGGGCTCCTGCGGCGCGAAGCTGAGCGCCTTGGCGATCAGCTCGCGCGCCTCGGGCAGGCGCTCCTTGCGATCGGCGAGCGAATAGCCCAGCGCGTTGTAGGCGTGGTAGTGGCTGGGACGCAGTTCGATCACCTTGCGCAGCAGTGCTTCCATCTCCGCGGTGCGCCCCAGCTTCTCGGCCATCATCGAGCGCTCGTAGATCAGATCGGCATCGTCCGGGAAGCGCTCGCTGGCCTTGCTCAGCACGTCCAGCGCCGGCGCCCATTCACGCGCATCGCGCAGCAGCTGGGCCTCGGCCAACAGCTTGGCGCGCAGATCCTGTTCGCGCTCGCCGGGCAGGGCCTGGATGAGCTGGCGCGCCTGCGCCAGCTTGCCCTGCCGCGCCAGCAGCGAGGCGCGGCGCAGCTGGGTTTCCATCTGGCGCTGCGGCGCATCCACGCGCAGCAGCCAGGCCTCGGCCGCCTTCAGCTCGCCGCGCATCTCGGCCGCTTGGGCCAGCAGCAGCCAGGCCTGCTGGCGCGCATCCTTGCCGGCATCGCTGAGCTCGGGCTCGGCCGCCTTGTCGCCCTCCAGCCGTTTCAGAAAGCTGCGCAGCGCGCCGTCGGCCGCCTCGGCATGGCCCAGCTCCAGCTCCAGCGAACCCAGCGCCAGCCAGGACGAGGGGTTGTCGGGCATCTGCTCGGTCAGCAGGCGGAACTCGCGCGCGGCATCGGCCGGGCGCTGGGCGCGCGCCAGGGCGCGGCCGTAGGCCTGGCGCAGGCCGTGGTTGTCGGGCTTGGCCTGCAGGGCCGACCTGATCAGCGTCTCGGCCTCGGCGCGCTGCCCCATCAGGTCCAGGGCCAGGATCAGCGGCTCCTCGGCGTCGGGGAATTCGCTGGCGGCGCTGCGGGTCAGCGCCATCGCACCGTCGACCTCATCGGCCACCTGCTCCAGCTTGGCCAGCACCAGCATGCCCATCATGCGGGTGTCGGGCTGTTGGGCCGCCTCCTGCAACGTCGGCTTGAGGCCTGCCAGCACCTGCTTGGGCTCGGGCGCGCGCTGGAACAGCTGAGGCAGCGATGCCAGCACCGCGCCGCGCTGCGCGGTCGGCGTCAGGGCCAGCAGCGACTTCAGCGGCGCGGCAGCCTCGGCTGGCTTGTTGAGCAGGGCCAGCAACTGCAGCAGCGATTGATGGGCGTCGACGGAATCGGGCGAGGCATCGCGCCAGGCCTTGGCGGCGATCAGTGCCTGCTCGCCGGCGCGTGCCTGCAGGGCAATGCTCACCACGCGCTTGAACAGGGCCTGGTCCTGGGTGCGGCGCGCCGCGTCCAGCAGCACCTGGTAGGCGGTGCCGGCCTGGCCGGCATTGAGCTCCAGCTCGCCGATCAGCAGCTGGTAGAACAGCGGAGCATCCATCGCCGAATTGCTGATCACGGCGGGCGCGGAGTCGGCCTCGCTGGCGGCCCAGGCCGGAGCGGCGCAGCCCATCAAGACGGACAGGATGGCCGGCGCCCACAGCGGTTTGGCGGGCGGGCGGCGATTCGAGGCGGGCATGCGGGGCTCCTGGAGAACGAATGGGCCAGCCCGTGCGAGCTGGCCCTGCAGTCATTCTAGGCAAGGCGTCGCTCGTATCATGAGTCATGCCTGAATTGCCCGAAGTCGAAGTCACGCGCCGCAGCTTTGCCGACGCCATTGCCGGAGCCCGCGTGCTCGAACTCAGGCTGGGCAAGCCGCTGCGCTGGCCGCTGGGCGTTGCGCCGCAAAGTCTGGTGGGGCGCCGCGTGGGCGAGGTGCGGCGGCGCGGCAAATACCTCTGGCTGCCGCTGGAGCCGGGCGGCTTGCTGCTGCATCTGGGCATGTCGGGCTCACTGGCCTTCCGGGAGCATGCGCCGCCGGCCGGGCCGCATGACCATTTTGAATTGCTCACCAACCGCGGCAGCCTGCGCCTGACCGATCCGCGCCGTTTCGGTGCGGTGGTCTGGTCGGATGCCCTGGATGCCGACCCGGCCGCCAAGCTGCTGGCCGGCCTGGGGCTGGAGCCCTTCGACGCGCGCTTCGATGGCGCGCATCTGCATGCCGGCCTGAGCGGCCGGCGCGTGGCCATCAAGCAGGCCCTGCTGGCGGGCGACATCGTGGTGGGTGCCGGCAATATCTACGCCTGCGAGGCCCTGTTCCGCGCCGGCATCGATCCGCGCCTGCAGGCGCAGCGCCTGAGCCGGCCGCGTGCCGGCCGTCTGGCCCTGGCGGTGCGCGAGATCCTGGCGCAGGCGGTGGAGGCGGGGGGCACGACGCTGCGCGACTTCAAGGACGCACATGGCGTGGCCGGCAGCTTCCAGATGCAGGCCCAGGTCTACGGCCGCGAGGGCGAGCCCTGCCTGGTATGCGGCACGCCGATACGCCGCATCGTGCAGGGGCAGCGCTCGACCTATTACTGCCCGTCCTGCCAACATCGCTGATTCAGGCGCTGACCCAGGCGCTGATTCACGCGTTAGCATGCGCCGCGCATGAGAGAAGACCAAGAGCCCAGCCCCGCCGAGATCCAAGCCCTGTTCGCCACCACCCTGGTGGCCTGGCAGCGCAGCCATGGGCGCAACGCGCTGCCCTGGCAGAACACACGCGATCCCTACCGCGTCTGGCTGTCCGAGATCATGTTGCAGCAGACCCAGGTGAGCACGGTGCTGGGCTATTACCAGCGCTTTCTCGCCAGCTTCCCGAGCGTGCGCGAGCTGGCCGCGGCGCCGCTGGACGAGGTGCTGACCTTGTGGGCGGGGCTGGGCTATTACAGCCGCGCACGCAATCTGCACCGCTGCGCCCAGGCCGTCTGCGAGCTGCATGGCGGCGAGTTTCCGCGCAGCGCCGACCTCCTGCAGACCCTGCCCGGCATCGGCCGCTCCACCGCCGCCGCGGTGGCCTCGTTCTGCTTTGGCGAGCGCGTCGCCATCCTGGACGGCAACGTCAAGCGCGTGCTGTCCAGGCTGCTGGCCTTCGACGGCGACCTGGCCAGCGCGGCGCAGGAGAAGCTGCTGTGGCAGCGGGCCGGCGAGCTGCTGCCCGGCAGCGCCGACATGCCCAGCTATACCCAGGGCCTGATGGATCTGGGCGCCAGCCTTTGCAGCGTGCGCACGCCGCAATGCCTGCTGTGCCCGGTGAGCGAGCTGTGCCTGGCGCGCGCCCAGGGCGAGCCGCAGCGCCTGCCCATCAAGACGCGCAAGCTCAAGCGCAGCCGGCGCGAGAACTGGTGGTTGTGGCTGGAGCATGAGGGCCGCATCTGGCTCGAACAGCGCCCGGCCACGGGTGTCTGGGCGGGGCTGTGGACCCTGCCGCTGTTCGACGACGAGGCCGCGCTGCAGCGGCAGTTGGACGGACTTGCCGGCCTGGGCGCCAGCGCCGAGGTGATGCCGGTGATCCAGCACGCGCTGACGCATCTGGACTGGGTGCTGCATCCGCGCCGCGCCGAGGTGGCGGGGCCTGTGCCCGAGTTGAGCGGCGGCGTCTGGGTGGCGCGCGAGCGCCTGGCCAGTTATGCGCTGCCGGCGCCGCTCAAGCGCCTGCTGGATTGATGGCGGATGGATGGCGTATGCTTGCGCCCCTCGACAGCCGACCCCACACCATGCACAGCACTGCCAAGCCCGCCGTCAAGAGCGCGATCGAATCGGCCGTGGTGGCGGCCCTCGCGGGCGCCACCTGCCTATGGTTTCTGATCTCGGCGGCCAATATGGACGAGGTCGACGGTGCCAAGGCCACCCTGTGGGGCCTCGGTCTGGCGGTTTGCGTGATCGCCCATATCAGCTTCGTGGGCGTGGCCCTCAAGCATGCCGGCCGCCGCGTGCTGCCCTGGCTGCTGGGCATGGTGATCCTGTTCCCGGTGGTCTCGGTGGTGGCCATGGTCCTGCTGCTGCAGGACGAGCAGGCGGGCTGATTACTTCGCGTCCAGCTCGCGGTGCCGCTTGAGCACCTGGCCGTGATAGGCGAACTGCTTGGCGAGCGTTTCCACCAGATAGACCGAGCGGTGCTGGCCGCCGGTGCAGCCGATCGCCACGGTCAGGTAGCTGCGCTGGTCGGCCGCGAAATTGGGCAGCCATTGCGAGATGAAGGCGCCGATCTGGCCCAGCATCAGGCGCACCTCGGGCTGGGCCTCCAGATACTCGGCCACCGGCGCATCGCGGCCGGTCAGCGGGCGCAGCTCGCGGTCGTAATAGGGGTTGGGCAGCACGCGCACGTCGAAGACGAAATCGGCATCGCTGGGCACGCCATGCTTGAAGGCGAAGGATTCGAACACCAGGGTCAGCGAGGTGCCGCTCACCACCACCAGATCGCGCACCCAGGCGCGCAATTGCGCGGGCCGCAGCTGGCTGGTGTCGATCACCGTTGACTCCACGCGCAGCGCCGCCAGCAGCTCGCGCTCCAGCTCGATCGCGTCCAGCAGCATGCGGTGCGCATCCTCGCCGTCCTGCTGGGCCTGGCGCAGCGGATGCGGGCGGCGCGTTTCGGAGAAGCGCCGCATCAGGGTGTCGGTATTCGCGTCCAGGAAGATCGAGCGCAGGCCCACGCCCTCGGTGCGCAGCTGCTTGATGAGCGGCAGCAGATGCGGCAGCGAGCCGGCGCTGCGCACGTCCACCGCGATCGCGACGCGGCGCTTGCCGCGCTGCTTTTCCAGCGTCAGGAATTCCAGCAGCAGCTCGGGCGGCAGGTTGTCCACGCAGAAGAAGCCGGCGTCTTCCAGCGCATGCATGGCGATGGACTTGCCGCCGCCCGACACGCCGGTGACCAGCACCACATCGCTTTGCGGCGCTGGCTTGACCTCGGCCCCCCGCTTGCTATTGCTGCTCATGACCTGGCCTTCTTGGGACGCGCTGCCGCGCCGGTATTGGAAAGATCCAGCATCTCCTGTGCATGGGCGATGCTGGTGGACGAGAGGCGCTCGCCGCCCAGCATGCGGGCAATCTCGGCCACGCGCTCCTCGCCATGCACCGGCTGCACATCGCTGCAGGTGACGCCGGCGCGCAAGGCCTTGGAGACGACGAAGTGCTGGTCGGCGCAGGCGGCCACCTGGGGCAGGTGGGTGACGGCCAACACCTGGCGCTCGCGCCCCAGCTGCTTCATCAGCCGGCCCACGGTCTCGGCCACCGCGCCGCCCACGCCGGCATCGATCTCGTCAAAGATCAGGGTGCCGGCGCCGCTGTCCTGCTGCTGGCAGGTGGTGACGGCGATCGCCAGCGCGATGCGCGAGAGTTCGCCGCCCGAGGCCACCTTGGCCAGCGGTCGCGGCGTGCTGCCGGCGTGTCCCGCGACCAGGAATTCGGCCGACTCCAGGCCGAAGCTCTGCGGCTGTTCCTGCTCGAGCAGGGCGATCTCGAAACTGCCGCCGGCCATGCCCAGCAGCTGCATGGCCTGGGTGACGGCGGCCGCGAGCTGCGGCGCCGCCTTGGCGCGCGCGGCGCTGAGGCGCCGCGCTTCCTGTTCATAGGCCTGGCGCGTCCGCTCCAGCGCGGCCTGCAGGGCGGCCAGATCGCTGGCGGCGTCCAGCGCCGCAAGCTCCTGCTTCCATTCCCGCAGCAGGGCCGGCAGCTCGGCCGGCTGGCGCCGGTAGCGGCGCGCCAGCGCCACCCAGGCGGAGAGGCGTTCGTCCAGCTCCTGCAAGCGCTCGGGCTCCATGTCGGCGCCGTGCAGATAGGCGCTGAGCGTGTGCGTGGCATCCTGCAGCTGCGCCTGCACGCCCTGCAAGGCCTCGACGGCGGGCTGCAGGCGGGCGTCGTAGGCCAGCACGTCCTGCAGATCGTCCAGCGCGCGCTGCGTCAGGCCCTCGGCATTGAGCTCGGCCTCGCTGAGGGCTTCGAGCGCCTTGCGCGCCGCATCCATCAGCGACTGCGCATGCGAGAGCCGCTGGTGTTCACCGTTCAGCTCGTCCCATTCATCGGCGCCGGGCGCCAGGCGATCGAGCTCGCCGATCTGCCAGCTCAGGCGTTCATGCTCGCGCGCCAGCTCGCCCTGGCGCGCCTGCGCCGCCTCCAGGCCTTCGCTGGCCTGCTTCCAGTCGGCGTGTGCCTTGGCTACCAGCGCGGTCTCGATGCCGGCATAACCGTCCAGCAGGGCGCGCACCGCGGGCGCGCGGGTCAGGCCTTGCCAGGCATGCTGGCCATGGATGTCGAGCAGGCTGTCGGCCAGCTCGCGCAGCTGCGCCACCGTGGCGGCGCTGCCATTGATCCAGGCGCGGCTCTTGCCCTGCGCGTCGATGACACGGCGCAGCAGCAGGCAATCGTCGTCGCCGTCAAAGCCGGCCTCGGTGAGCCAGTCGTGCAGCGAGGCGGGGCGGTCGAACTCGGCCGTGATCTCGGCCCGCGCCGCGCCCTCGCGCACCACGCCGGCATCGCCGCGGCTGCCCAGCGCGAGCTGCAGGGCGTCGATCAGGATGGACTTGCCGGCGCCGGTCTCGCCGGTGAGCACCGCAAAGCCGTTGCTGAAGTCGAGTTCAAGTTCGGGCACGATCACGAAATCGCGCAGGTTCAGGCGCCGCAGCATTCAACTCACCCCTTCGTACCAGCGCAGCTTGCGGCGCAGCGTGGCGTAATAACTCCAGCCGGTCGGATGCAGGAAGCAGACCTTGTGCTTGGAGCGCCGCACGGTGATGCGGTCGCCGTGCAACAGGCTGGCCAGGCTCTGCATATCGAAATTCACGCTGGCATCGCGGCCGGCCACGATCTCCAGCCGGATCTCGCCCAGGTCGGGCAGCACGATGGGGCGGTTGGAGAGCGTGTGCGAGGCGATCGGCACCAGCACCCAGCCGCCGATGCTGGGGTGCAGGATGGGCCCGCCGGCCGACAGCGAATAGGCGGTGGAGCCGGTGGGCGAGGCGACGATCACGCCGTCGGCGCGCAGATTGGCCACGAACTCGTCGCCCACGTCCACGCGCAGCTCCACCATCGAGGCGGTGGCGCCGCGGCTCACCACCACGTCGTTGAGGGCCAGGCCCTCGAAGATGATGCGCTCATCGCGCCAGACCGCGCCCTCCAGCATGGCGCGCTGCTCTTTTTCGTAGGTGCCGGCCAGGATCGGCTCGAGCGCCTCGCGAAAGCGCTCGATCGAGATGTCGGTGATGAAGCCGAGCCGGCCCTGGTTGATGCCCACCAGCGGGGTGCCATGTCTTGCCATCTCGCGGGCAAAGCCCAGCATGGTGCCGTCGCCGCCGACGACGATGGCCAGATCGCACTCGCGGCCTAATTCGTCGTTGGAGAGGGCATCGAAGGCGGTGATGCCGGTGTTCAGGGCGGTCTCGCGCTCCAGCGAGACTTCCAGGCCGAGGCCGGCCACGAACTCGGCAATCTCCTCAAGCACAGGGCGTATGCCCCTGGCCTGGTGCTTGCCCACTAACGCCACATGACGGAATCGCTTGGCCATGCGCAGAATTACACCACAGGGTTGCGACGACTTGCGGAACATGGCGGGCCTGTCCGTACAATGAAAACCATGCTCGACGAGCGCTCCAAATCACTGCTGAAAACCCTGGTCGAACGCTATATCGCGGACGGTCAGCCCGTGGGTTCGCGCACGCTGTCCAAGGCCTCGGGCCTGGAGCTCTCGCCCGCGACCATACGCAATGTGATGGCCGATCTGGAGGAGCTGGGCCTGATCGCCAGCCCGCACACCAGTGCCGGCCGCATTCCCACCGCGCGCGGCTATCGCCTCTTCGTCGACACCATGCTGACGGCGCAGCCGGCCCTGCTGGGCGCGGACGCGCGGCCCATCGAGACGCAGTTGCAGCCCGACCAGCCGCAGCGCGTGATCGCCAGCGCCGCGCATCTGCTGTCCAGCCTGTCGAGCTTTGTCGGCGTGGTCACCGCGCCGCGCAAGCCCAGCGTGTTCCACCACATCGAGTTCCTGCGCCTGGGCGAGCGGCGTGTGCTGGTGATCATGGTCTCGCCCGACGGCGATGTGCAGAACCGCGTGATCTTCACCGCTCAGGACCTCAACCAGGCCGAACTGGCCGAGGCCAGCAACCGCCTCAACGCCCATTACGCCGGCCTCACCCTGGAGGCGGTGCGCGAGCGCCTGAGGAGCGAAGTGGATGCGCTGAAGGGCGAGATCGGCCTGCTGATGAATACCGCCGTGCAGGTCGGCACCGAGGCACTGGAGCATGAAGAAGAGCGCGTGGTGATCTCCGGCGAGCGCAATCTGCTCACCGTGCAGGACTTCAACAACGACATGGGCAGCCTGCGGCGCCTGTTCGAGATGTTCGAGCAGAAGACCCAGCTGATGCGCCTGCTCGACGTCTCCAGCCGCGCCGAGGGCGTGCGCATCTATATCGGCGGCGAGAGCCAGGTCGTGCCCTTCGAGGAACTCTCCATCGTCTCCGCGCCCTACGAGGTGGATGGCCAGGTGGTGGGCACCCTGGGCGTGATCGGCCCCACCCGCATGGCCTACGACCGCATGATCCAGATCGTCGACATCACCTCGCGCATGGTCAGCAACGCGCTGTCGCAGAAGTAGGGCGCAGCCAACTGCCCTATACAATCCGCGCTCCTGGCGCCGGCCGGGGCACTCAGGGCCGTTAGCTCAGTTGGTTAGAGCAGAGGACTCATAATCCTTTGGTCGCAGGTTCAAGTCCTGCACGGCCTACCATCAATTTATTCAAGCAAATCAACGACTTAAGTTGGATGTTTTGCTCGTTGTTTGATGTGGATGGACCCCGAATCGGACCCCGCGTGGCATTCGGCGGGGTCCAGGCGGGGTCCGGCGTCGCTCCGCTGGATGGCTACGCCGATGCAACCACGGCCGCAGCAGCGCGCCGACCTTTCATCACGTGCTCGGCCGCGTAACCAACCGCGTCGAGAACTTCCGCGACGGCGCCATGAGACATCAACATGGGCTGCTCGATCTCATAGGCATAACGCCATTCGACGAAAGGCGCCCCGCCGATGCCGGTGAGCGCTTGGAGAAACAGCGTCTTGCGTGTTTCGAGCCCGGCCGCGACCGGTGTGTGTGACGGATTGCGAAACATGCTGGCGATGAGGTCTTGGTTGACTGGCTTGATCCGATCCCACAGCTTCTGAAGGTAGTGCCCTCTTCGGTCATCCTGCGGCAGTGCCGGGTTGTCGGCGTTGTCGAGCGTGAGGAAGAACTTCAGGAAGAGTTCGACGGCGAAGCTTGAGCACACCATCGCGGGGAACGCGAACGTGATCTCATCAGTCTTGTCCGCGTGCTTGTTCAACATCAGCCCCGAGTGCGCGTAGGCCGTGGCGATGGCGTACAGCGAGGCGAAGTCGTGCGCGTCTCCAGGAATGACGAGCAGCGACGGAATTGCCGGTTTTGTGGACATACTGGCCTCAACGCGACAGGTGATCCAAGAAGGCATCGAGGTTCACAAACTTGGTCGCCACCTCCTTCAGTTCTCGCGATGCGTGTCCCCAGAACACCACATGGACTGGAATCCCCCGCTTCTTCAGCTTCTCGATGGCGGGCACGTAGTCCGCATCGCCAGATACCAGAGTCACTTCGTCGCCAGGCTGAAGAATCGTGAACGAGTCTTCGATCATGGTCGCCACAATGTCTGTGTCGATCTTCTTCTCGTGGTTTGCGACGTTGCGGTCGTAGACGATCACGTCAAACCCATTGCGTTCGGCCGCCTGCCAAACCGAGTCGTTCTGCGGTGGACGCGAGCCGAACAGTGCGGCGCGTCGAACCTCGGCCTTGTCGCCGCCCGCAAACTGGAAGAGCTTGCCGAAGTCGAGCTTCCAGTTGTAGTCACATATCTTGTTCTGGACCGCTGCCCAAACATCCGGCGCGTGGCCGTGCTTGGCCGCCGCGACATGCATCCCCTCGATCCAGACGTTCGAGTTGTCGACGTACAAGAGATTCGCCATTCTTAACTCCCTGTTGTTGAGCTTCCATTCTGAGCACAGTCCGCACAACAAGGGACGGGGCAATCCCGGCATCCAGTGGCGTTGTGCTTCAATTGATGGATGGACATCTCGACCATCACGGCACTGATTGGCGGCGTCAAGACGGCGACCGACATTGCGAAGGCAATCAAGGACAGCGGCGCGACGCTCGAAGCCGCAGAGGTGAAGTTCAAGCTCGCGGAACTCATCTCGGCCCTGGCCGATGTGAAGATGGAAGCCGCGACGGTGCAGACGGAACTGCTCGACGCGCAGGAGCAGATTCGCAAGCTCGAAGCCGCCGCGAAGCAGCGGGCCGCGCTCGTGTGGCGTCAGCCGTGCTACTGGATGCCGCGCGAGTCGGACGGGGTGGAGGAGCCGTACTGCCAGCGCTGCTACGACAAGGAGCAGAAGTTGGCGCGACTTCACGATGACGGCCGAGGCGCCTATCGATGCAGAGTCTGTGGCGGCTACGTTGAAACCGAGTCGCGCAAGGCGGCAGACAGGGCCGAAGCGGAAGCCGAAGCAGCACGAAACCGGTCGGACTACTTCTGACTGTTCGCGCAAACTTTCTGCGGGCACGAAGCCGCCCGGCCGAAATTCTTGTCCCCAAAATGAGACTTGGCGATGAAGGAAGGGTACCCACCCGGTTTCCTCTTGGCCACCTATTAGAGTTTTGATACTCCCCCTCCCCAGGGGCGGCGGCCCAGGCGGGGCGCAGCGTTCCCACAGGGTGGGCGCAGGCTGGGCGATCAGGGGTTGGTCCAGGGCAGGGCAGCGGGCCTGCAATTCGCGTGGCTCCTGAGCCCAAAGTGCCCGAGTTCGATTACAGCTCTGCTTTGGCCTGCCGCACGGTCGAATGAGCCGCCACGACGACACGGCCGCCGCGTGCGCTGGAGGCTGCCAGCTCAACGCAAACCGCGTCCTCGTCCACGCGCAACGTGAGCGTCATGGCCGCGCCCTGCGTCGAGAGGATGCGCGTCGCTTGCTGGCTCAGCTCGTGGGCCTCGGAGCCGAGCATCTTGAGGCCGTAGTTGTCGAGCCGCGCCGCGAGGTCGATCAGCTCGGCTTGCTTCTTGGTCGAGGGCAGTTCATCAGTCATGGTCAATTCTCCGGTCGAGGTGGTGCAGTCATCGCGGCGCAGTAGCCGCAGCAGTGGGGGGCGATCCGCCGATCCGCCCGATCCGCCTATCTCCCTAAACTCCGTAAAGCTCTTCCTATTTCCAGTCCAGACTGGAGAGATGGAAACTGGTCTTTTCTAGACAGGCGGATCGGGCGGATCGGCGGATCGGGGCGGATCGGTTGATTCAGGTGGCATCGCGTCGATGCCCGTCGCACGCGGCTGCTTCGCACGACGGGCTCGCGGCTCGAACGTGGGTCAGAAGCCACCGGCCAGCCCTCGGAACCCTGGCGCGGCTCGGTATCGGGCCACCTCAGCGGCGAGGTCGGCCGGCAAATCACCTTTGCCCTTCAGCTCCCACAGCCGCGTCGGTACGCCGCCGATGCGTGGCCGGGCTTCGATCTTCTGGTGCCCCAGCGCCTTCATCGACTTCGTGAAGTAGCTCGAATGCCGCGTGTCGTCGGGCTGCAAGCCGCAGGCCACGAGCAGATCGCCAGCCGCAGCAATCGACGAAGGCCAATCGGCGATGACCGCCCGAAGCTCCTTCTCCAGCTCGGGCGTGGTCGCCTCGATCACTGCGCGCTTCGCGTCATTCACGGTCGGCGTGGCGCCGGGGTTGAACTCGGCAATGTCGAGCGTCGCCAAGTACCAGCCCACCGCCTGGATGAACTCCGGGTCAGCGAGCGCGCCATACAGCCGGGCGTAGTAGTCAGCGCCGCCCGCGTGCCGCTCGGTCGGATTGGCGATCACGGCGAAGCGCCGGTCATGGGCCGGCATCGGCAACCCGTCGGCATGGTTCGAGAACAGCAGCCAGCGCAGCACATTCCATTCAGTGAACTGGCGGCCGTACTTCGGATTGATCACCCGGTATTCCTCAGTGATCAGTTGCCGCAGCCGGTTCTCGATGGCGTACCGCGACTTGCCGAAGTCGTTCACATAAACCTCATCGACGACGGCGAGGCGCTTGCCGGCAATCTGGCCGTTGAAGCTGCTGTCGATCAGCGCCGGGAGGTTCACGCTCGCAGCGACCTCGCCCGCCCAGACGCGAGAGAGGATGGACGCCAGCGCATTGCGCCCGATACCGAACGACTCTGTGAACATCAGGTAGCCGTGATGAGGCAGCTCATGAGGGCGCTGCTCGGCGTGCGCGAGCCACAGCAGGAACTGCCGGCGCTCGCCCTCGTTGGGGATCAGGTACGCGAGGTGTTCGAGGAACAGCCGCACTTTCTCATGCGCACCGGCACGCGGCTCGCGGCGCTGCATGGGCGTCCACAGGTTCACGGCAGGGGCGCCCGTGTCGGTGCGCCACACACGCGCCCGGCCAATCGCCATCGTCGTTGCCGCGACTGTTTTGCGCTCAGGCGAGTTGCGCCAAGCCTCCACGAAGGAGCGCCATGTGCTGTTGCCGTCGTCGCGCTCGATGAGTTCGCCGGAGGACTTGAATGTCTCGGTGAAGTCGGCCAGCTGCATGACGACGGCGCGCTGGCCGCTGGATTCGTCATCGGGCAGCACTGCGACCTGGCGGCCCTCGGACACGAAGACAGCCCGTTCATGCAACTGCTCAGGCGTCAAGAACTCGGCCACGGGGAAGGCATGCGCGCCGTTTCCAATCTCGACGTTCTCGGCGCGCTGTTGGTCGCGGCGGCGCTGTTCATCCGGTGTGCGCTGCATCAGCGCTCGCTCAATTGCGTTCATCGCCCGCAGCCCCTTCGTTTGCGGCGGCCAACTCCTCGGCCGACTCGTCGTTGATCCAGTCGGTCAGCTCGCGCCAGCCCTTGTCGGCGCAGTGGCCGTGATGGCAGCGGAAAGCACCGTGATAGCCGTTGTCCTCATGCGGCAGGCGCAGTGCGGCGCCCGAGTCCGCGCCACCCGTGTGGTCGTCCCTCCAAGGGCAGACCATCGCAACCCAATCGCCAATGTCGGGCGCATCGCCTTTCATCATTCGGCGCTGCTCCAGCCAGCGGTAGACCGTGCGGAAGGCGTCGATGCGCGCCGTCTGAAGGGTGGGGTGCATGCCTCGCGGCCGGTGCAACTCATCGCGCAGTGCAGCGGCCGTCTTGCGCTGCTTGGCAATGTCGAGGCCGAAGGCCGCCGCGATCTGCTCGGGCGTGTAGCGGTGCGCGTCGAGCGAATGCAGCACCGTGACGAAGCCGCCGTACTGCGCCTTGCCGTTCACAAAGCCCGGCAGCCGGCCGACACGGTTGAAGCCCGCCATGCCGGGGTCGATGCCGGCCGCGTGCTTGGCGATGAACGCTTCGCCCAGCGCTGCGTACTGCCGCATGTCGGTCATCGGCTCGGCGAAGAAGTACCAAGCCTGAAAGTTGCCCGGCGAAGTTTCGATCAGCGCGCTCGGCGGCAGTGCATCGAGCAACGAAAGCGGCAGCTTCGTGCCGAGGTCGTCGAGCATGAAGGCATGCGCGGCAGCGAAGCCCTCGCGACGGCGGCGCCATGTGCCGTCAGCGCTGACCCGGAACGTGCTGACGCACACATAGCCGTTCGCCTTCGGGCTCAGCGGGACCGGGGCGCCCGGTGCCCACGGGCGCGGCTTCCATGCGTTGGTCGGCCGGTCGTTAGGGTCGCCCATGAAGCCGCAGGTGATGGCGCGCTGGTCGGCGGGCATCGGCGCGTTGAACAGCGCGCTCAGGAAGCCAAGAGCGAGTCCCATGGTGCCTCCTTTTGCTGTTGGTATTCCGCGTCCCAGTCCTCGTCGAGCAGGCCG
>Ga0208125_100377_pt1 | contig 28058 bp, 26 predicted proteins | sample LakWasM128_HOW14_2_FD_183938 | JGI IMG/M metagenome (GOLD analysis project Ga0208125, IMG submission 183938) | Freshwater sediment methanotrophic microbial communities from Lake Washington under simulated oxygen tension - Sediment Metagenome... | ecosystem: Environmental > Aquatic > Freshwater >...
CTTTTCCTTTCCCCCCGCTTCTCCTGCCGGTGCTGACCCTGGTGTCGGCCCTGCTGAGCATCGTGGCGCTCAGCGACATGGGCCTGCCGCGCGAGATGGCCTTTCTGGCCAAGCCGCTCACCACCGTGCTGATCATTCTGTATGCCTGGCCGCGCGGCGCCGCGCAGCCGCGCATGCAGCGCCTGCTGCGCGCCGGCCTGCTGTTCTCGCTGGGTGGCGACATCGCCCTGCTGTGGCCCGAGCAGGGTTTCCTGCCGGGGCTGGTGAGCTTTCTGATCGCCCACCTCTGCTACATCCTGGGCTTCGCCAGCCAGGGGCGGTTCGCGCGGCCCTGGTGGCCCTTCGCGATGTTCGCCCTCATCGCCGGCGCGGTGCTGTTGCGCCTGTGGCCCGGCATCGGCGCGGAGCTGCGCCTGCCGGTGCTGGTCTATGTGGCCTGCCTGGCCAGCATGGCGGCGCAGGCCTGGAGCTGGTGGCGCAGCAGCCTGGGCCAGGCGAGCGAGGCGCTGGCGCGCAATGCCGCCTGGGGCGGCACGCTGTTCCTGCTCTCCGACAGCCTGATCGCCATCAACAAGTTTGCCGGCGCCGTGCCGCTGGCCGCGCTGTGGATACTGGCCAGCTACTGGGTCGCGCAATGGCTGCTGGCCAGCAGCCTGGGCAAGGACTGACCCCGGGCCGGGCGCTTACATGCCCTTGAACAGCTGCGTATAGCTGCGGCTGACCTCGAGCTTTTCGCTGAGGCCCTTCACGCCCACCAGCTGGCGGCCGCGGAAGTCGCGCGTGATGCCGTTGATGGCCTTCACATTCACCAGGGTGGAGCGGTGGATCTGCCAGAACAGCGCGGGGTCCAGTTCGTCCACCAGTTCCTTGATGGGCTTGCGGATCAGCGCCTCGACGCCGGCGGTCTGCACGCGCGTGTACTTCTCGTCGCTGATGAAGAACAGCACGTCCTCCACCGGGATCATCTGGATCGCCTGGCCCACGGTGGCCTGGATCCACTGCAGGTATTTGGGCGCGCCGCCCGGGTTGAGCTTGGCCGAGAGCTGGTGCAGCAGCTGCTGCAGCGGCTGGGCCTGGCCGGCTTCCGCGGGCGCGGCCTCGGCACTCTCGCCGCCGCCCCCGTTGTGGCGCTGCGCCAGGCGCTTCTTGATGCGCGCGACGGTCAGCACCAGGCGCTCGCGCTCGGCGGGCTTGAGCACATAGTCGGCCACGCCCTGCTCGAAGGCCTCCACCGCGTACTGGTCGTAGGCGGTGATGAAGACGATCTCGGGCACCAGCCAGCTGTCGTCCTCGGGCAGTTGGGCGATCTGGCGCGCCGCATCCACGCCGGTGAGGCCGGGCATGCGGATGTCCAGGAACACCAGGTCGGGGTGGTGCTCGCGCACCAGCTCCACCGCTTCAAGGCCGTTCTTGGCCTCGGCCACGATCTCGAGCTCGGGCCAGACCTCGGTCAGCCGGCTGCGCAATTGCTCGCGCATCAGTCGTTCGTCATCGGCCAGGACGGCGCGCACGGGGGAGAGTGTGGTTTCGCTCATGGCGCGATGCTAAATCACGCCTTGGCGATTTTTCTCGGTTTGCGCAGTATCAGCCACAGCAGCAGGCCGAACAGGAACAGCGGCGAGAACAGCACCGCGCCGATGCCCGAGAACAGCAGGCACAGCAGGGCCAGCACGCCGCCCACGATCAGCAAGGGCAGGCCGATGCTGAACAGCAGCACCACCGGCACCACCAGCAACACCACCACGCCGGCAATCCCCAGCCCCAGCACCAGGCCGAGGAAGTCGCCCAGGCCGAAGCCGGCCGCGCTCAGCTCCTCGTCGTTGATGGTGATGTGCAGACCCGGGGAACTGGCCAGCTCATGCCAGATGGCCACGCCGGCCAGGCTGGCCAGCAACATCATCACCAGGCCGAAGGCCAGCACCACCTTGAAAGCGGTCCTCATGCTCAAGCTCCTTGTTCACGGCTGCGATAGGGCACGGTGATGGTCACGACGGTGCCCGAGGGTTGGTTCTCGGTGACGGTGATGCCGCCCTTGCTGCCATACAGCAGCATCAGGCGTTCGCGGATATTGGCCAGGCCCACGCCGGTGCCGGCGGTGGCGGCGCGGCCGAAGCCCAGGCCGGTGTCGGCCACGGTGACGGCCAGCTTGCCATGCACGATCTCGGCCTTGACCTTGAGGCTGCCGCCCTCGGCCTTGGGTTCCAGGCCATGCTTGATGGCGTTCTCCACCAGGCTCTGGATCATCATGGGCGGGAATTCGGCCGACATCAGGCCCTCGGGCACGTCGATCTCGGTCTGCAGGCGCTCTTCCATGCGCACCTTGAGGATTTCCAGATAGGGCTTGATCACGCTCATCTCGCGGCCCAGGTCGCGCACGCCGCCGGCATTGGCCTCACGCATGGTGGGCATGGAGGCGCGCAGCAGGGCGATCAGGTTGCGCTGCATCTGCGAGGCGCGCGGCGGGTCGGTCTCGATCAGGTGGTCGATCGAGGCCAGGGTGTTGAAGAGGAAATGCGGCTCGACCTGGGCCTGCATCGCGGCCATGCGCGCCTCGATCACCTGGCGCTTGAGCGATTCGGCCTCGGCGGTCTCCTCGGCCTGCGCGGCCTTCACCTCGGCCTGGATGCGGCCCTTGTAGGTGACCTTGATGACGCCCGAGCCGAGGATGATGAAGACGGCCAGGTTGACCAGGAAGTCGCCCAGATGCACCACCCTTGTGCGCGTGTGGCTGCCCACGGCGCCGGCCTCCTCGAGCGCCTGGCGGGCCTCGTCGCGCACCTCTTCGGCGGCTTCCTGGGCGGCGCGGGCCTGCTGGGCCAGCTCCTCCAGCGCGTCCTTGGCCTGCTCGATGGCGGCCTTGGCATCCTCGCTGCTGATGCTCTCGGGCAGCTTGATCTCGACGCCGGGCTGGGGCTCGACGCCGGAGGCGCCCGGTGCGGCCGGGCTGGCCACCGGCACGATGCGCACCCCATGCTTGTCGATCTTGACCTCGTAATGCATGCCCGCCGGCAGCTTGGCGGTGCTGGCGGGCTTGGGCAGCTTGGGGAGCTTGGGCATCGCGGGCCCGTCCACATGCTCGGTGACGCGCCAGGTGAAGGGCGGCAGGTCCTGCAGGATGTTGGTGCCGATCAGCAGCAGCACGGACAACACGATGAAGCGCTTCCAGCTGATGCTCACCAGCCAGCTGGCATAGACATGGAAGCCGCGCACGCAGGCCTTGGAAAAGCTCTGCCAGCGTTGCATCAGGGTCGGATTGAGGGGGACGGCGTTCATCGGGGACCTTGTTCGATGGTTCCCACTGTACGCAAGGCCGCGTGGCGGCCCTAAGCCCGGGCGATGCGCCGGCCGGGCGGCGGCATGAAGTGCAGATCGCGCCGACGGGCGGTGCGGCGCCCGCGGCGAGGCTTCAGAACAAGGCCTGGATCACCAGCACCAGCAGCAGGGCCAGGGCAAAGGCAAGTTGGACGGCACGCTGTGACTGCACTGAGGGTTTCTCCCGAAATTGAGGCGCATGCTAGGGCGCTTCGGCGCGCCCGGCACTCCCCATGAGTGGGGAGCGCCAGGCATCATCGCCGCGCCCCAGGCTTCCGGGACGCAAGTCTTGTGTCGGGATGTGACCGTGCCGTGCCGTGCCGCTTGAGCCGCTTACTGGCGCACCGCCTCGACCTGGATCAGCAGGCGCACGTTCTTGGGGAAGCCCCAGGCCAGGCCGTAGTCCACGCCCCATTGGGTGCGGTCGATGGTGGCCTCGAAGTCGCCGCCGCAGACCTCGCGCTTGAGCATGGGGTTCTGGTAGCAGTTGAAGTGGCTGGTCTTCAGCGTCACCGGGTTGGTCTTGCCGCGCAGGGTCAGCTGGCCCGCCACCTCGGCCACCTTGTCGCCGTTGAAGACGAACTTGTCGCCCACGAACTTGGCGGTGGGGAACTTGTCGGCGGCGAAGAAGTCATCGCTCAGCAGGTGCTTGTCCAGCGGCGCCACGCCGGTGTTGATGCCGGCCAGCTCGAAGCTGATCTCGACCTTGCCGGTCTTGGCCGCGCGGTCCAGCTGCACCGAGCCTTCCTTCTTGTCGAAACGGCCGCGGTTGGTGGAGGTGCCGAAATGCTGGATCTCGTAGGTCACGAAGGTGTGGGTGGGATCGACCGCGTAGCTGGCGGTTTCGGCTTGGGCCAGGCCCGAGAGGGCGGTGAGGGCGGCGATCAGGAGAGTCTTTTTCATGTCGGAGGTCTTGCTGGGTTTGAACGGGGTTGGAAAAGAGGACATCACAGCGGCGCCACGCCGCTGAAGGCGAGCTTGAACTTCACTTGCACATCGTTGGCGACCATCGAGGTATCGGCCCATTCGCCGTCGCCGATCTTGAATTCCAGGCGTTTCAGCACGAAGCCGCCGCTGGCGGTGGTGGTGGTGCCGGTCTGGGCCAGGCTCAGCGGCACCACGACGTCGCGCGCCTGGCCCTTGATGTTCAGCTTGCCGGCCACCTCGAAGCGGCCGCCGCCCAGCGCCTTGATGGCGCTGCTCTGGAAGCTCGCCTGCGGCAGCTTCTTGCTGTCGAACCAGGCGGGCTTGGCGAGTTCGCCGTCGAAGGCGGGGTCGCCCAGGCTGACGCTGGCCAGGTCGATGTTGAAGCTCACCTTGCCGGCCTCGGGCTTCTTGGGGTCGAAGCTCAGCTGGGCATCGAAGTGCTTGAAGCGGCCGTCCACCGGCACGCCCATCTGCTTGCTGGTGAAGCCCAGCTCGCTTTGCGCCGCCAGCAATTGCGGTGCGGCCGCGGTGGTGGCGGCGGGCTTGGCGGTGGCGGCGCAGGCCGGGCCCTGCACCAGCAGGGCGGCCGATGCGAGCGCGATCAGGGTGGTGGAAAAAATGGCTTTCATGGGGGCTTCGTTCGTGAGGGTTTAGCGGCGGCCGGGCAGCATGCGCTGCAGCAGGCCGTCGCGATCGATCCATTGATGCTTGAGGGCACCGGCCACATGGGCCAGCACCAGCAGGGCCAGCAGCCAGGCCAGCTGTTCGTGCCGCTCCTTCAGGGTCTCGGCCAGCAGCTTGTCCACCGGCACGAAGTCGGGCAGGGGCAGCACGCCAAACCAGACGATGGGGAAACCGGCGGCCGAGCTGTAGGCCCAGCCCGACAGCGGCACGGCGAAGAAACACAGATAGAGCAGGAAATGCACCGCATGGGCGGCGCGCGCCTGCCAGGCGGGCATGGCCAGATCGGCCGGCGCACGCTTGGCCAGGCGCCACAGCAGGCGCAGCGCCGACAGCGCCAGAATCGTCATGCCCGCCCATTTGTGCCAGTTGAAGAGCTTCAGGCGGGTGGGCGAGAGCGGCAGGTCGCTCATATAGAGCCCCATGCCGAAGGCGCCCACGATGGCCAGTGCCAGCAACCAGTGCAGGAAGATGGTGAGGCCGTGGTGGCGGGCGCTTGGATGGCTTGGCATGGTGCGGGGGCTTCGTTGCTGCGATGCTCTCAGTGTGCTTGCCGAAGGCCGGGTGGTGGTTCAGCCTGCTTGAGGTCAAGGTTCAGCGCTTTTGAACGCCCAGGTCATAACAACGTCACCAGCGCACCCGAGACTGCGGCAAGGAGGTGAGTCATGGACCTGATCTGCAAGATCGAAGCGCTGTTCCTGCGCCGCGGGGGGCTTTGCTACAGCGGCGAGCGCCAGGAGCCCGTCAGCGCCCTGGCCCATGGCCTGCAATGCGCGCAGCTGGCCGAGTGGGCCGATGCCGACCACCATCTGGTGGTGGCCGCGCTGCTGCACGACCTCGGCCAGCTGATGGACGCCGCCCCCGGCGAGGCGCTGCGGGACGACCAGCATGAGCTGCGCGCCCTGCCCCTGCTGGCCACCGGCTTCGGCCCGGCCGTGCTGGAGCCGATACGCCTGCATGTGCAGGCCAAGCGTTATCTGGTGAGCGTGGATGCGCACTATGCGCAAGACCTGACCCCGGCCTCGCGCCACAGCCTCGGGCTGCAGGGCGGGCCGATGAGCGGCGAGGAGAAGCTGCTCTTCATGGCCCAGCCGTTTGCGCGCGAGGCCCTGCAGCTGCGGCGCTGGGACGATCTCGCCAAGCACCCCGGCAAGCGCACCCCGCCGCTCGCCTATTACCTGGGCATGATGCAGGAGCTGCTGCGCGCACAGCGCACAAGTCCTCGCCTTGCGATTGCCTGAGCGCCTGCATCCCTCCAGAGAGGGATAGGCGCCGGCGGGCCGCGTCGAGATACTGCAACCCAGATCACGCGCTGCCTGGACCTCAGCGTGATGATCGAGGGGAGGAGTGCTATGCCGACCACCAAGGCTCGCAAGGGCGGCGGTGGTCGGCATAGTTATTTCTGCAGTGCCGGCCCTGGGCACCATGCTCCGTTCTTGATATAAATCAGCCGAACCCTGCCACTGCGGCGCAGCGGGGGGCTGCTGGGAGGCGCCATGGCTGTTGAGTCGCGCGAAGGCGAGTTGCATCTCGCCTCGCTGCATGCCTTGTTCGCAAGCGAGCTGCCGGTCGGGCTGGCGGTGCTTGATGAGGAGCTGCGCTATCGCCACATCAACACCATGCTGGCCGAGGCCAATGGCGTGAGCGTGCAGCAGCATCTGGGCCGCACGGTGCGCGAGGTGCTGCCCGCGGCGGCGGCCTCGCTGGAGCCGCTGCTGCAGGAGGTGCTGAACACCGGCCAGGCCTTGCGCGACTTCGAGGTCGCGGCCGAGGTGCCCAGCCTGCCGGGCGAACTCTCAGAGTGGTTGGCCAGCTATCTGCCGATCGCGGATGGCGCGGGCCGCGTCGTCGGCGTGCTGGTGCAGGCCCTGAACCGCTCGCTGGAGCGGCGCGCCGAGCGCATCAAGCTGGAAAGCGACCAGCAGCTGCGCCGCGTGCTGGACAGTCTCTTCATGTTCGTGGGCGTGCTGACGCCCGATGGCGTGCTGCTGGAGGCGAACCGCGCGCCGCTGGAGGCCGGCGGGGTGACGCTGGAGCAGGTGCGGGGCCTGTATGTGTGGGACACGCCCTGGTGGAGCGCCGATGCGGCCAACCAGGAATGGCTGCGCGGGGCGGTGGCGCGCGCGGCCCAGGGCGAGACCCTGCGCCGCGACGTGGTGGTGCGCATGGCCGGCGACACGCGCATGGAGATCGATTTCATGATCGCGCCGCTGCGCGACGACAGCGGCCGCATCACGCATCTGATTCCCTCGGGCATCGACATCTCGGCGCGGCGCGCCAGCGAGGCCGCGCTGCAGACCAGCGAAGACCGCTTCCGGCGCGTCTTCGAGGGCGCCACGGTGGGCATGGGCCTGGTGGACCAGCGCGGCGTGATCCAGCTCGCCAACGAGAGCATGGCCCAGCTGTTCGGCTACGCGCGCGCCGAGCTGGTGGGCATGGAGGTGCACCAGCTGGTGCCGCAGCGCCAGCGCGAGCAGCATGTCTCCCACCTCAGGCAATACATGCGCGAGCCGGCGCTGCGCTACATGGCCAAGCGCCAGGAGCTCTACGCGCTGCGCCGCGATGGCAGCGAGTTCGCGGTGGAGATCGGCCTCAACCCGCTGCCCGAGAGCGCCGGCCAGCAGGTGCTGGCCACCATCAGCGATGTCACCGAGCGCCGCGCCGCCCAGGCCCAGATCGAGCGCGCGCTGGTCGAGAAGACGGTGCTGCTCAACGAGGTGCATCACCGCGTCAAGAACAATCTCCAGGTCATCACCAGCCTGCTCAATCTGCAGGGCCGCCATGCCGAGCCGGCGGTGCAGCAGGCGCTGCGCGACAGCCAGAGCCGCGTGCGCTCGATGGCGCTGATGCACCAGATGCTGTTCGAGCGCGGCGACCTCAGCGCGCTCGAGCTGGGCCCCTATCTGCAGCGCCTGTGCGGCCTGCTGCGCTCCACCTATCTGGGCGAGAGCAGCAGCATCGCGCTGCTGGTGGACGTGCCCGAGCAGGGCCTGCGCATCGACCCGCAGCGCGCCATTCCCTGCGGCCTGCTGGTCACCGAGCTGGTCACCAATGCCTTCAAGCATGCCTTCCCGGGCGGGCGGACCGGACGGGTGCACGTCAGCCTGCAGCGCCTGGCCGGCGAACGCGCCCTGCTGGAGGTGCATGATGACGGCATCGGCCTGCCGCCCGAGCAGACGCCCGGCCAGGGCCGCAGCCTGGGCCTGCAGCTGTTGCCCCTGCTGGCCGAGCAATGCCGTGCCACGCTGGAAATCGAACGGGCCGCCGGCACGCGGGCCCGGCTGTTCGTCGACATGGAAGGAACCGCGCCATGATGGCCACGCTGGATCGACCCTTGCGCGTGCAGATCGTCGAGGACGAGCGCATCGTCGCCTTCGACTTGCGCAGCGGCCTGGAGCAACTCGGGCACGAGGTGGTGGGCATTGCCTCCAGCGAGCAGGAGGCGCTGCGCCTGGCGCTGCGCGAGACCCCCGACCTGGTGCTGATGGACATCCACCTCGACCAGGGCAGCGACGGCGTGGCCGCCGCCTGCGAGCTGCGCGAACAGCTCGCCATCCCGGTGATCTTTCTCACCGCCTATGGCGAGACCGAGACACTGCGGCGCGCGGCGCAGGCCGCGCCCTACGGCTATCTGCTCAAGCCCTTCGAGCTGCGCGAGCTCAACGCCACCCTGCACATGGCGATGGCGCGGCGCAGCGAGGAGCGCAAGACCGAGGCGGCCGAACGCCGCCTGCTGCTGGCGCTCGAGTCCGCCCAGCTGGCGGTGCTGGAGTCGCAGGGCGGCCAGCTGCGCTGGGGCGGCCACCAGCTGGGCCAGGAATTCCGTGCGCTCACCCAGGCCGCCAGCATGCTGGAGCTGCAGCAGCATCTGGAGCCGCCGGCGCAGCGTGCGCTGCAGGCCCTGCTGGAGCATGGCATTCCGCTCGACCTGACCTGCCGCTGGCTGGCCCCCGGCGGCGCGGCGCGCTGGCTGGAGATCCATGCGCGGCGCTTCGAGCATGAGCAGCTGGTGATGGGCATGGTGCGCGACGTCACCGCGCGCGTCGAGGGCGAGACGCGCCTGCGCCAGGCGGTGGCGGCCTTCGACGCCACCGACGAGGCCATCATGTTCCTCGACGCCCAGCACCGCGTGCTGAGCTGCAACCCCGCCTTCACCGCGCTGACCGGCTGGCCCGAGAGCCAGGTGCTGGGGCTGCGGCCGGCCGAGTTTCTCTACGCGCGCCGCCATGGCGACCATCCCGATCGCAAGGAAGAGGCGCCGCGCCATGGCGAGGTCAGCTGCATGCGCCGCGATGGCAGCACCTTCCCGGCGCTCGAGCATCTCAGCGCCGTGCTCGACGAGCAGGGCCTGCCGGGCCACCATGTGCTGAGCTTCTCGGACATCTCCGAGATCCGCAACGCCCAGCACAAGCTGCAGCATCTGGCCCTGCACGACACGCTCACCGGCCTGGGCAATCGCGTCGCCATGCAGGACGTGCTGGATGCCCCGGGCCTGCGCAGCCTGGGCCTGCTGTTCATCGATCTGGACGGCTTCAAATTCATCAACGACAGCCTCGGCCACGACTGCGGCGACGAGCTGCTCAAGGTGCTGGCGGTGCGCTTGATCTCGATCCTGCGCAGCGACGATGTGGCGGTGCGCCTGGGCGGCGATGAATTCGTGGTGCTGATGCGCCACCCGCGCAGCGCCCACGATGCGCTGCAACTGGCCGAGAAGCTGCTGCAGGCGCTGGCGCAGCCGGTGCCGCTGACGGCGCAGCCGGTGGCGGTGACCGCCAGCATCGGCGTGGCGCTCTTCCCCGAACAGGTGGACAGCCCGCAAAGCCTGCTGCGCGCCGCCGACGCCGCCATGTACGAGGCCAAGGCGCGCGGCCGCAACCGCGTGGCCCTGTATGCCCAGGCCCATGCCGATGGCGCGAGCGAACAGCTGCGCATCGAGCAGGGCCTGCGCCTGGCCCTGCAGGCCGGCCAGCTGAGCCTGCATTGGCAGCCCATGCTGGAGATGGGCAGCGGCCGCATCCTCGGCGCCGAGGCCTTGCTGCGCTGGCAGCATCCGCAGCTGGGCCAGGTGGCGCCGCAGCGCTTCATTCCGGTGGCCGAGGCCAACGGCATGATCTGCACCATCGGTGCCTGGGTGATGGAGCAGGCCTGCGCCCAGGCCGCGGCCTGGCGTGCCCAGGGCCTGGGCCTGGTGCGCGTGGCGGTGAACGTCTCGGTGCGCCAGTTCGAGCAGGACGATGTGCTGGGCCTGGTGCGCCATTGCCTGCAGCGCCATGCGCTGCCGGCGCAATGCCTGGAGCTGGAGCTGACCGAATCGCTGTTCGCCCAGTCCGCCACCCTGCGCGGCAGCCTGCAGGCGCTGCGCGATCTGGGCGTCAAGCTGGCGCTGGACGATTTCGGCACCGGCTTCTCCTCGCTGGGCCAGATCGTCAGCCTGCCGATCGACCGCATCAAGATCGACCGCAGCTTCGTCATCGAGCTGGTGGACTCGCACCACAGTCGCGCGGTCGTCAAGTCCATCATCATGCTGGCCCAAACGCTGGGGTTACAGATCACGGTGGAGGGGGTGGAGACGCTGGAGCAGCGCGACGTGCTGCTCGCGCTGGGCGCCGTCGAGGCCCAGGGCTGGCTCTACCACCGCGCCATGCCGGCCGAGGAACTGCTGCGTTTGTTGCGCGCGCATTGATTGCGGTGGGCTCCGCCGGGCTATATTGCCCCCTGCCTCGACCACTCACTCTATGGCGCGCGAACTGACCCCCGAAGACCACAGCGTCAAGCTCGAACTCCTGCAATTGCTGGCCCGGCAGGGGCGGCGCATGCCCTACCCGGTGGGCCTCAGCGCGGTGGTGATCGCGGCCATGGCCGCGCCGCGCCTGCCGCTGTGGGTGACGGTGGGCTGGGTGGCCCTGGTGTTTGCGGTGCTGGCCCTGCGCTGGGTGCTGCTGGGGCGCCTGCCCGCCATGCAGCAGGTGGCGGTGGACAAGCGCCTGCAATGGGCGGTGGGGCTGAGCCTGCTGAACGGCCTGGTGTTCACGCTCTCGCTTGCCTTCGCGCCCTATATGAGCGATTACCAGCGCATGGTGCAGACCCTGCTGCTGCTGGGGCTGTGCGCCGGCGCGGTGGCCTCCACGGCGGGCAATGCGCCGGTGTTCCGTGCCTTCCTGGTGCCGCTCACCCTGGCCAACAGCCTGGCCTGGCTGGTGGGCGGCGCGCATGACCTGGGCTGGGAGGACTGGGCGCTGAGCCTGCTGATCCTGGGCTTCGGCCTGATCCTGGCGGGGCTGGCGCGCGACACCTACCGCGTCTTCGTCGAATCGGTGCTGATACGCCAGCAGCAGGTCAAGAGCAACCAGCAGCTGCGCCTGGCGCTCTCGCAGGCGGAGCAGGCCATGCTGGCGAAGACGCGCTTCCTGGCCTCGGCCAGCCACGATCTGCGCCAGCCCATGCACACGCTCTCGCTGTTCGGCGCGGCGCTGGAGATGCGCCAGCTCGACAAGCCCACCGCCGAGATCGCCGTCAACATGAATCTGGCGCTGCGTTCGCTCTCCAGCCAGATGGATGCGCTGCTGGACATCTCCAAGCTCGACGCCCAGGTGGTGCCGGTGCACAACCAGGCGATGGCGCTTAAGCCCTGGCTGACCCGGCTCTACCAGGAGTTCCTGCCGATGGCGCAGCGCAAGCATCTGCGCCTGACCCTGCTGTGCCAGCCCGCCGCCTGGGTGGAGAGCGACCCGGTGCTGCTCGAGCGCGTGGTGCGCAACCTGCTCGACAACGCCATCAAGTACACCCAGGCCGGCGAGGTCGTGATCGAGGTCACCGAGGGCGACGAGGTCTGGATCATCGAGGTGCGCGACACCGGCGCCGGCATTGCCGAGCATGAGCAGGCGCGCGTGTTCGAGGAGTTCTACCAGATCGGCAACCCTGAGCGCGACCGCAACAAGGGCCTGGGCCTGGGCCTGTCCATCGTCAGCCGCCTGGTCGATCTGCTGGACCTGCACCTGGAGCTGCGCTCGGTGCAGGGCCTGGGCAGCTCCTTCAAGCTCAGCATCGCCGCCACCGAGGCCGGCAGCGCCGTCAGCGCGCCCAGCAGCGGCATGCCCGAGCTGAGCCTGCCGCCGCTGCGCGTGCTGGTGATCGACGACGAGGAGCCGGTGCGCCTGGCCATGCAGGCGCTGCTGAGCGCGCATGGCTGCGAGGTGGTGGGTGCCAGCGGCACGCGCGAGGGCCTGCTCAAGAGCATGGCGGCGCGCCCCGACATCGCCCTGGTGGACTACCGCCTGCGCGCCGGCGAGGACGGCATCGCCGCGGTGCGCTCGCTGCGCAGCGCCGTGCCCGAGCTGCCGGCGGTGCTGATCAGCGGCGACACCGCGCCCGAGCGCCTGCGCGAGGCCCATGCTGCCGGCCTGATCCTGCTGCACAAGCCGGTTTCGCAGGAGCAGCTGGTTGCGGCCATGCATGCGGCGCTGACGGCCGCCCCTTCCCAGGCCTGGCATGACGGCCCCGGCATCTGAAGCCCCACAAACGCAACGCTGGCTCTCGCAGGGCCTGGAGCGCCTGTGGTGGGAGCTCGTGCAGGCCGAGCGCGCGGGGGTGCGGCCGGCGTTCGACTTCGACCTGCTGATCGTCGGCAGCGGCTATGGCGCGGCGGTCGCCGCGGCCGAGCTGGCCGGCAGCGTGGACGCCGAGGGCCGGCCGCTGCGCATCGCCCTGCTGGAGCGCGGGCGCGAATACCTGCCCGGCGCCTTCCCGGCGCGCCTGGCCGATCTGCCCGGGGCGGTGCGCTTCGCCAGCGCCGAGGCCCAGACACCCAAGGGCCGGCGCGAGGGGCTGTTCGACATCCGCCTCGGCCCCGACATGACGGTGGTGCTGGCCAACGGCCTGGGCGGCGGCTCGCTCATCAACGCCGGCGTGATGGAGCCGGCCGCGCCGGCGGTGTTCGCGCAAGCGCCCTGGCCCGCCGCGCTGCGCGAGGAGCCGGCGCCGCTGCAGGCCTGGTACGAGCGCGCGCATGCACGCCTGGGCAGCCAGGCCAACACCATCGCGCGCTTGCCGGGCTACCAGCCGCGCCGCCTGCAGTGGCTGCAGGGCCTGGCGCGCGCGGATGTGCCGAAGAACGCCCAGGCGCGCGCGGCGCGCATCACCGTGGCCCTGGCCGAGCACCCCAAGAGCGCCGCCGGCCTGGCGCTGGAACGCTGCATCGCCTGCGGCGACTGCGCCACCGGTTGCAACGCCGGCGCCAAGGAATCGCTTGACACCAATCTGCTGGTGCAGGCCGCGCAAGCGGGCCTGCAGATCTATACCGGCGCCACCGTGGAGCTGCTGCTGCCCGCGGCTGGCGGCGGCTGGGAGCTGCAGCTGCAGCACACCGACGAGCTGCTGCGCGCGCGCGAGCCGGCGCCGCTGCGCCTGCGCGCGCACCGCGTCATCCTCGCCGCCGGCAGCCTCGGTTCCACCGAGATCCTCATGCGCTCGCGCGCCGCCGGCCTGGCGCTGTCGGCCTGCCTGGGCCAGCGCTTCTCGGGCAATGGCGATGTGCTGGCGGCGGCGGTGGATGCGGCGCAGGAACTGAACGGCATTGCCGATGAAGACCTGGCGCCGGCCGAACGCGGCGTCGGCCCCACCATCACCGGCCTGCTCGACAGCGGCGAGGGCTTCGTGGTCGAGGACCTGGCCATCCCCGGCGCCCTGCGCTGGGTCTGGGAGGAAAGCTTTGCGCTCGCGCGCACGCTCGACGACCTGGCGCGCGGCGACGAGGGCCGGCATGCCGGCGGGCGCGAGCCCTTCGACGACCCTTTTGCCATCGGCACCGCGCGCAGCCTGCGCAGCGTGGCGCTGGCCATCATGGGCCTGGACGCGGCCGCCGGCGAGCTGCGCCTGCCGCCATCCAAGGCCGGCGCTGCCCAGGAGAGCGGCGTGCTGAGCGTGCACTGGCCGACGCTCAAGGACGATGGCCAGGTGGATGCGCGCCACCGCTGGCTGGCCGAGCGCCTGGCCCCGCAGGGCGCGCGCCTGCTCGCCAACCCGGCCTGGCGGCTGCTGCCGGCCGAGCTGGAGTTCATGCTCGGCAGCACGCGCGGGCCCATGCTCACGGTGCACCCGCTGGGCGGCTGCGGCATGGCCGACGCGGCGGATGGCGGCGTGGTCAACCAATGGGGTCAGGTCTTTACCGGCAAGAACGGTCACGCCAGCAGCGAGGTCTACGCCGACCTGGCGGTGCTGGACGGCGCCATCATGCCCACCGCTCTGGGCATCAACCCGGCGCTCACCATCACCGCGCTGGCGCTGCGCGCCGTGGCCGCGCCGACGGGGCTCAGGCATCAATGGGGGCTGCAGGCGCCGGCCGCGCCATTGCCGGTACGGGGGCCGCGGCCGCGTTACCGTGCGCCCGCGCACCAGCCCGGCCTGCCCACGCTGGCCGAGTTCCGCGAGCGCATGGCCGGCTTTGTGCGCCTGCCCGGCGCGCCCGGCGGTGAGGTCAAGTACCTGGAGCTGAGCTTTGTGTACGGCGAGCTGCCGCTGCGCCAGCTGCTGCAGCCGGGCCCCGAGCGCGCCTTGCGCATCGGCGCCGAGCAGGGCCGCGGCATGCTGCGCCTGTTCGATACCGAGCCCGACCCCGATGCGCCCGGCCGCTACATGGTGGTGGCGCGCGAGCGCCGCCCCGGCGAGGGCAAGCTCTGGATGCATGCCGAGCGCCGCGACGAGGACGCACGCTGGTGCGCGCCGCTCGCCAGCGCCGAGCTGGCGGTGTTCCATCGCGCGCCCAGCGGGCCGCTGCGGCGGCGCCTGCGCGGCCTGGCCGCCTGGTTCATGAACCGTGGCTGGCGCGACATGGTGTTCGCGCTGGAGGATCAACTCGCCGGCCGCGTTCCAGCCCAGCCGGGCCAGGGCCGAAGCCATGGATCTTTGGCCAGGCTGCTGGCGCAGGCCCGCAACGCCTGGCACCTGGCCAGCCACGCGGGCGAGCGCCGCCTGATGGACTACCGCCTCACCGTGGGCCACCCCGCGCCCGAGGCCGGCCGCCTGCCGATCTGGGCCATCGGCCTGGTGGGGCTGGAGCTGCGCGGCAGCAAGCGCATCGGCTACAGCCGGCGCGGCAACCCCTGGATGCAGCTGAGCCGGCTCTATCTGGAACCGGGCTCGCCCTTCGAGCCGCTGGCCGGGCAGCGCGAGGCCATGCTGGAGCTGGACCTCTACTACCTGGCGCGCCAGCGCGTGCCGCTGCTGCGCCTGACCCAGGCGCAGGACCTGCCCAGCGCGATCCGCGACGTGGGCGCGCTGATGGCCTATGCCGCGCGCATGCTGATCGGCCTGCATGTCTGGAGCATGCGCAAGCCCGACCCCGCGCCCGAGCGCGAGATCCGCCGCCTGCCGCACGCGGTGCCGGACCTGCCCGCGCCCGAGATCGTCGAGCTGCCCACCGGGCGCTGGGGCGAGGCCGGGGCGCAGCGCCGCCCGGTGGGCCGCGCGCCCAGTGCCGACGATCAGCGCACCGTCTATTGCCGGCTGACGCGCTACCGCGCCAAGCGAGCGGGCGCCACGCCGCTCCTGATGATCCATGGCTACAGCGCCAGCGGCACCACCTTCGCCCATCACTCGGTGCAGCCCGGCCCGGCCAAGCTGCTGTGGGACGAGGGCTACGACATCTGGATCGTCGACATGCGCACCAGCGCCGGCATGCCCACCGCGCGCCTGCCCTGGACCTTCGAGGAGGCCGCCTTCAACGACATCCCGGTGGCGATCGACCACATCCTGCAGGCCACCGGCCAGGCACAGCTGCAGGTGCTGGCGCATTGCATGGGTTCGGTGATGCTGCACATGGCGCTGCTGGAGCCGCGCGAGCAGCCGGACATCGAGCATTTCTATCCGCTGCGGCGCGCGCTGATGGCGCAGCGGCAGATCAGCAAGCTGGTGATCTCGCAGGTCACGCCGATGCTGATCTTCTCGCCCACCAACACCTTGCGCGCGCATCTGATGCAATACCTGCGCCCCTATCTGCCGCTGCAGGACTATGCCTTCCGGCCGGACGGCGACAAGCTGCTGGACCAGCTGATCGACCGCCTGCTCGCCACCTTGCCCTACCCGGACAACGAGTACGACATCGAGAACCCGCCGCCGCCCAGCATCGCGCGCACGCCCTGGGTGCGCACGCGCCACCGCATGGACATGCTGTACGGCCGCGACTTCGCGATCGGCAATGTCGACCAGCCGGTGTTCGACCACATCGACGACCATTTCGGCCCCTTGAGCCTGGACACGGTGGCGCAGGCGATCAACTTCGCGCGCGCCAACGAGATCACCGACTGGCAGGGCGCCAGCATCTACCTCGACGATCTCTCCAAGAGCCTGGCCCTGCTGCAGGCCTTTCCGGTGCTCTCGGTGCACGGGCAGGACAACGGCCTGTGCCAGGCCGAAAGCGCCGAGCTCACCGCCGACCACTATGCCCATGTGGCCCCGGACCGCTACCGCTACCACGTGGTGAGCGAGCATGGCCACCAGGACTGCCTGATCGGCCGGCATGCCGCCACCAAGGTCTTCCCCGTCATCATCGAGTTCCTGCGGGAGGGCGTGGCGGATGCGTGAAAGCAAATCGGTGCTGTGCGCCCATGCACCCTGGCACCGGGTCGAGCGCGCCCCCGACCCGGACGGTATCCACATGCAACTGCTCACCGCGCTCAAGCCCGAGCAGGGCTGGCCGCGCCTGTGGGCCTGGGTGCCGGTGCGCTGGCGCGGCGGCGAGCGCTTTGAGCGCCTGGACTTGCCGGTGCACAGCGAGGTATTCAATCCTGAGCCCGCGGCCAGCCCGGGCGAACCGCTGCGCCATGCGCTCGCGCTGCGGCACTTCCCGGCGGGGCCCGATGCCGGCCTGCTGTGCCTGTTCATCTACCTGGACCCGCGCGCCGATGCCGAGGAGGGCGGCAACGGCGCCGCGCTGGCCGATCTGCGGGCGGAGGATCTGGACCTGGCGATCGACGAGCTGCTGCAAAGCCAGCCGGCGCTGCCGGATTGGGGCCATGCCTTCGTGCCCAGCCCTTCTGCCGAGGCCGAGGGCGGCGAGCTGAGCTTGCTGCTCGCTGCCTGCCAGTACCCGCCCGGCATGCTGGACGTGAGCCGCGGCGCCGAGCGCGACCCCGCGCTGGCCAGCCCCGCCGATGCGGCGATGGCGCGGCTGGTGGCCTTCTGCCGCCAGCATCCGGACGGCCGCAAGGTCTCGCTGTTGCTGATCGCCGGCGACGAGATCTACGCCGATGCCAGCGGCGGCCTGGCCGATGCCAGCACCAGCGCCGAGCGCTATGCGCGGCCCTATCAGCATTTCAAGGCCGGCCTGGCCCGCTACCTGCCGCCGACGCTGGCGCGCATCGTGCATGCGCCCGACGATCACGAGATCCAGGACAACTGCGAGCCCTGCCTGCTGCTCGACGGCAGCCACCACCCCGGCGAGTACACCGCCAGCGCGCGCGCCGCGGCCTGGCAATACCGCTGGGAGCCCGATGGCCAGCGCGAGCGACAGGGCTCGCCGGAGCGTTTCTGGCACAGCTTCGACTGGCGCGGTGTCGCTTTCTTTGTCGCCGACAGCCGGCTCGAGCGCGAGCCCCGCACGGTGGCGCGCGTGGCCGAGGCGCAGATGATCGGCCGCGCGCAGCGCGAGGCCTTCAGCGCTTGGCTGTGCGCCAACGCTGGCCGGCCGCGCTTCGTGCTCAGCGGCGCCCTGCTGCTGCCGCGCCGGCGCAGCAGCGCCGCTCATGTCTCGGGCGCGTTGCGCTCCGATGCCTGGTGCGGCTATCCCGCCAGCCAGCAATGGCTGCTGGCCGAACTCTGGCGCCAGCGCGCCAGCGGCGTGGTGTTCCTCTCCGGCGACGAGCACCGCTCCGGCCATGTCAGCGCCGAGATCCGGCGCGCCGATGGCCAGGGCCCCAGCCTGCGCCTGCATTCCATCCACAGCTCAGCGCTCTATGCGCCCTGGCCCTTTGCCATCACCGACCCCGAGGAATTCGCCGCGCCGGAACGCTTCGGCATCGACGCCGCGACCGGCGCCGCGCCTCATCAAACGCCATCCGAGTTGCTGTGCTGCGAGGTGGGCGAGTGGCAGGACCATCCCGGCGATGGTTTCGCCTGGCTGCGCGTGAGCGAAAGCGGCAGGCGGCTGGAGCTGCGCTATGACAAGGCGGGGGCGGGGGCGCTGCATGCGGCGCTGCCGATGCGGGGGGCGGATGCGGTGCTGGAGTTGGAGTGAAGCGGGCGGGCTGGACTGTGGCGGCAGCAGGTGGTGGCGGGATTCCACTCAAGCCGTGGGCTTCGGTCGGCGCTAGACTGGGTGCATAACGTGGAGATGTTGTGGTGCGATGGCGAGCAGCGCGATGGACGTATCTGGCTATCTCCATGTCTGGCAGTAAATGGACAGATATGGCGATAAATGGACGTGGCTGGCCATTGGCAGCGCCGTCTAAATTACGCTAGGCATCGTGGAACGCTCGGCACGGCGCTGAAGTTGCAGCGCAAACACAATGACAATTCGATAAGGAGAAAATTCAAATGGTGCAACGTCCCGCGAAGAAGGTGAAGCCAGTTGCGAAAACCGCAGCAAAGAAAGTTGCGGCTGAAGCAGGCAAAACAGCGGACAAGACACGCTCGTACATGTCACAGGAAGACATTCCCGCCTATGAGCTGGACGAAGCGCTCCTGGTGGCTAAAGCACTCTTTCAGCAATACGGCGGCCATGCATCCACGCCATTAGACGTGGCTGCAGCGATGGATCTGACGCCATCGAGCAGCAAGTTTCGGATGCTCTGCGGTGCGTCAATCGCATATGGACTGACATCCGGCGGGTACAACGCCGCGCAGATATCTGTCACCGATCTCGCCAAGCAAATCGTGGAACCCCAGGAAGAAGACGCTGATCTCGCAGGCAAGCGCGAAGCGATTATGAAGCCCCGGATTCTCCGCGAGTTCCTGTCAAAGTACTCGGGAGCACAGTTGCCGCGAGAAGACATCGGCATGAACGTGCTAAAGGGAATGAACGTTCCGGCTGATCGTACGAAGCAGGTCTGGGACATGATTCTGAAGAGCGCTGATTCCGTTGGCTTCTTACAAACGATCAAAGATCGTAAATACGTCAATCTTGGAGGTGTGAAGCCCTCGGCACCCGCGAGTGCTGTGCAGGAAGAAGACGTGCCTGCCGAGTCGCCTGAGGCCCAGATCAAAGCCATGGTAAAGAAGGTGCACGAGCCCGAACCTGCGGCGGTGGCTCAGGAAGCTCGCAGACCTTCGGTCCAGAACGAGTCACGGATGCGTCGTGTGTTCATCACTCACGGAAAAAATACTTCGTTCATCGAACCACTCAAGGAACTTCTTGGCTTCGGCGAGCTGATCCCAGTTGTGTCTATCCATAAGGAGTCAGTAGCGCAGCCCGTGCCCGACAAAGTAATGAATGACATGCGGGGATGCGGTGCTGCAATCATTCATGTTGACGGCGAGATGAGGCTTCTTGATTCAGAGGCGAAAGAACACACGATCATCAATTCGAACGTGTTGATTGAGATCGGTGCAGCTATGGCCCTGTACGGAAGGCGTTTCATCCTCTTGGTGCGCGAGGGCGTCAAGCTCCCATCAAACCTCCAAGGTCTATACGAAGTTCGATATCAGGGTGACGCGCTCGACGGGGCGGTCACCATCAGATTGCTCAAGGCGATCAACGAAATGAAGTCGGCTCCTCTTCCAGTTAGCGACTGAACTAGTATGTCCCGCCGCAGCCTAACTGTTTGGTCAAGCCGACACCAACAAGCTTCGCTTGTTGGTTCCCTCCGTGCTGCGCACTCCGGTGCGGCTTACCGCGGGCGTTATTGGCACGCCATGCCAACTGCATCCAAGCTCTTATGTGCCATCGCTCTTCTCGCCGCGGCCGGCTCCGTGATGGCTGACGGAATCCCGCGGGTCATTCGCGTCGAAGTCTCCGCCGCAGGTGCCAGCGCCGAACGGGTGGAGCGTGACCTCACGTTGCCTATGGAGCGGGCGCTGCACACTGTGCCGGGTCTGGCGTCGTTGGCGTCCGTTTCGCAAGAAGGGCTTAGCGTCGTCGAGCTCAAGTTCAACAGCGAGCCCGGTCCACAGGATGAACTCGCGGTCACCCGGGTGGTGTCCAAAGCCCTCGCGCCGATGCGTCCCTGGGCGTCGGTGCAGCGCATTTCATCAAGCGCCGAGCCGACGCTGCGCTGATGCCGGCTGACCTTTCATCGAGGCCAAACCGCTGATGGAGTTCATCGTCGAACTGCTGCTCGAGTTCCTGATCCAGGTCGTCGGCGAAGCGCTGTTTGAATTGGGCCTGCACTCGATGGCCGAGCCGTTTCGGCGGCCGCCCAATCCCTGGCTGGCCGCGATCGGCTACGCGATCTTTGGGCTTATCGTCGGCGGCATCTCGCTATGGCCGTTTCCGCAGCACATGGTGGTGGCGCCGATGTGGCGCTGGGTCAATCTGCTCGCGACACCGGTGCTGGTGGGCCTGTGCATGTCGTGGCTGGGGGCCTGGCGGTCGCGGCGGGGGCAAACGGTTTTCCGTATCGACCGCTTCTCGTACGGCTACCTTTTCGCTCTATGCTTTGCCGCCGTCCGCTTCGCGTGGGCGGCGTGACGCCTGCTGGACCGTTGAAGCCTGCGGTCCTGCGGTCAGCCGCTTGCGCCCAAGCTGGACGTGATGTCTGAGTGAATGATGGATTGAAGCGATGCAACTGATGCGATGGATTGCGATGCTGCTGCTGCTCACCTGCGTGCTCGCCGCCGCCCCCGGTGCCCACGCATCCGAGCCCGTCACCAACTTCAACGTCGTGCTGCTGCAGCCGAGCGCGGTACTGGAAGCTCGTGTGCCAAGCGTCGATGCCCTCGCGGAGTACATCAAGGCGGTGCAGCTTGCGTTGCGCGAGGCTGTGGCGGGCAGCCAGGACAAAAACAAGCAGTCGGTGGGCGGCTTCATCGTGCTGGCGGTTCGCCCCGGCCCGCAATCCAAGGTCTGGATCGACTTCGATCAGTTGCTGGACCTGGAAGTCAGGAAACAGATCGCCCTTAAGGTCGGCGCCGTTAAACCCTTCGAGGCGCGCGAGGGTCCGGTGGTGTTCGCGCTCAAGGTGGCATTGTGGGATGGCAAGGAATCGAAGCGAGTGGCACCCCTGCCGGCCGAGTGGAAGCGAAGCGCGCCGGCATCGCCGGGCGCCGCAGCACCGGAGGTCGGCGCCCTGGTCGAAAGCATCTGGAACGACTGAGGCTGCAAGCAGGCACGTCACACCATGTCATCCTCCGCTCAGCAAATGCACAGCTACTACACCGCCCGCGCCGCCGAGTACGACGCCGTCTATCGCAAGCCCGAGCGCCAGGCCGATCTGCGTGCCATCGAGGCCTGGCTGCCCGCGCGCTTCGATGCGGGCAGGGCCGTGCTGGAGGTGGCCTGCGGCACCGGCTACTGGACCCGGTTCATCGCCGCCAGGGCGTCGCGAGTGCTTGCGCTCGATGCGGCGCCCGAGACCCTGGCGATCGCAAAGACCCGAGTACCCGACGACAGGCGCGTCGAGTTCATGGTGGGGGACGCCTATGCCCTGCCCAAGGGGCACGGCATCGCTTTCAATGCGGCCTTCGCCGGCTTCTGGTTCTCGCATGTGCCGCTGAGCCGCCGCAGGGCGTTTCTGGCCGGGCTGGCCGAGGCCGTCGAACCCGGCGCGCGCATCGTCCTGATTGACAACCGATTCGTCGCGGGCAGCAGCACGCCCCTGAGCGAACGCGACGCCGAGGGCAATACCTATCAGCTCAGGACGCTCAATGACGGGTCCAGGCATCGGGTGCTGAAGAACTTTCCCAGCCAGGCGGAACTTGAGGCCGCCATCGAGGGCTTGGGGACAAGCCCTGTTTTCACTGAGTGGCAGTACTTCTGGGCCTTTGAATATGTGGCGGCCTGACTCAAACATGGCTAACCTCTCGTGCCAGTGCCACGAGTGATCCGAGCCGGAGGGTTTTTTGCGATGTCGACTCATCATCAAGAAGCAAGGGCCAGGAACTACTGGTTCCCCGCCAAGCGCTATGGCTGGGGCTGGGGTGCGCCCTGCGCCTGGCAGGGCTGGCTTGTGATTGCGATCTTTCTGGCGCTGCTGGCCGCGGGCACGCTGCTGCTGAGAGCGGAGCAAGCGCCGCTGCTCTTCATGGCCTATACGGCGGCCCTGGGCGTCGCGCTGCTGGCCATCTGCTGGCTCAAGGGTGAGCCACCGCGCTGGCGCTGGGGGGCGACGAACCGATGAAGATGATCCTGACCCCGGCCACCACGGCCGAGGAATACGTCGCATACCTCTCCGGCTGGCAGCGCCGCTATGTTGAGGCCTTGCGCGATACCGTTCGCGCCAGCGCGCCCGAGCTGGAGGAGCGGCTGAAGTGGGGGCATCTGGTGTTCTTCTCCGCCGTCGGTCAAGGCCCGGTGCTGATCATCCGTGCCGAGCCCACGCGCGTGCTGTTCGCCTTCTTTCGCGGCCAGCGCCTGCGCCATATCGAGCCGCGCCTCAAGCCGGGCGGCAAGTACGAGCTGGCCACGCTGGAGCTGCGCCAGGACACGCCCCTGAGCCGGGAGACGGTGGTGCAGCTCTGCGTCGAGGCGGCGCGGCTGAGCAGCGGCAATGGCGGGCCCGGCGCGGGCTGAGCGGGCGAGCCATCGTTTCAACAAATATGCAGCTGCTGCCCCTCCGCCTCACGCCCGGTGCCGACCTCAGGCCCGCTTTGGACGAGGCCCTGCGTGCGCAGGGCTGGGACTCGGCCTTTGTCGTCGCCGGCATCGGCAGCCTGTCCGAGGCCAGGCTGCGTTATGCGGGCGAGCCGGCGGAGGTGGTGCTGGCCGGCCCGCTGGAGATCCTGAGCCTGGCGGGCAGCCTCGGCGCCGACGGCGCGCATCTGCACATGGCCGTTGCCGATGCCAGCGGCCGTGTCGTCGGTGGCCATGTGGGCCTGCTTGGCAACCTGATCCGGACCACGGCCGAGATCCTGCTGGCCCCGCTGCCGGACTGGCAACTCACGCGTGCCTACGATGGCCGCACCGGCTTCAGGGAGCTGGTGGTCCGCCCGCGTTAGCCATCTACTTCACCCAATCTCAAGCTCACGGGAGTCCGCGATGCCCAATGCCAAAACCGCCAAGCCCGGCGCGAAGCCGGCCGCAGCGCCCGCTGCCGCCGAGTCTCCGGCCGCATTGATTGACGCCAAGATACAGGCGCTAGGTGATTGGCGGGGCGCCTTGCTGACGCGGCTGCGCGCGCTGATGCGCGAGGCCGACCCCGAGGTGGTGGAGGAGTGGAAGTGGAGCACCCCGGTGTGGTCGCGTGGCGGCATCATCTGCACCGGTGAGAGCTACAAGGCGGTGGTGAAGATGACCTTCCCGAAGGGCGCATCGCTGCCCGACCCCGCGCGCCTCTTCAACTCAAGCCTGGAGGGCAATGTGCGCCGCGCCATCGACATCCGCGAGGGCGAGGCGCTGAATGAGGCGGCGCTGAAGGCGCTGATCCGCGCTGCGGTGGCGCTCAATCTGCGGGCGTGACTAAGAGAGGAAGGCAGCCATGAATCTCGGCACCGTGGAGCTCAAGGCCTTTGTGCCGGCGCGCGACTTCGAGCTCAGCAAGCGCTTCTACCAGGCCATCGGTTTCACGATGCCCTGGTGCGACGAGGGCCTGGCCTATCTGCATGCGGGCGCCTGCAGCTTTCTGCTGCAGAACTTCTATGTGGCCGAGCTGGCCAGCAACTTCATGCTGCACCTCTCGGTGGAAAAGGTGGACGACTGGCATCGCAAGCTGCTGGAGGACGACATCCCCGCCCGCTTCGGCGTGCGCCTCGGCGCGCTGGAGAACCAGCCCTGGGCGATGCGTGACTTTGTGCTGCACGACCCCAGCGGCGTACTCTGGCGCATCTCCGAGAACCTGCCCAAGCCCGCCTGAGAAGCGCAGAAGGACGAAGGCCCATGCTGCATGAGCTGCGGCCCTGCTTGATCGGGAAGAGCCAGGAGCCCTGATGCGCGCGTCGCGGGCCGGGCGGGCGCCGCCGTGATGGCGCGCCGCCTAGCCCGCCGGCAAGTCATTTAGTCATTCGTTCATTCGTTCATCAATCAATCAACGCTTGCCCAGCGATGCCAGCACGGCGCCGGCGTCGGCATCTTCCAGGCATGGGGTGACCGACATGGCGAGCAGATCGGCCCATTGCGCCTGGTACTGGAACATGGCCTTGGCGTCATCGGATTCGGTGATGCAAAAGCCCTGGCCGCTCATGCCGTGCCAGCGCCCCAGCAGGGCCACGCCCTTGGGTGGTGCGCCGCCGGTCTCAAGGAAGCGCGCGACGGCCGCGTTGTAAGTGCCTTGCGGCAAGGTCCAGCTAACGATGTACTTCATGGCTGAAATCTCCAGCTTGGATGGCGATGAGCCGCCGCCGCATCTGCGTGGGCCTCGCGGCGGCCCTGATCCTTCGCCCACAGAGGGGGAAGGCAGCGTACGCCCGCAGCCCTGGCAATGAAACCCCCACTTCGCGATGGCCGGCCAGACGCCTAGCCCCAGCGCCGCAGCAGCGCCTCGCGCTTGGCCGGCTGCAGATTGGCGCGCCGCGGGTCGCCGCCGTAATGCCTCAGCACGCGTGCATCCATCACGCGGAACCACAGCGGCGGCAGATAGGCCAGCATTAGCATGGCGGCATAGCCCGAGGGCAGTTGCGGGCTCTGCTCGAAATGGCGCAGCGCCTGGTAGCGCCGGCCCGGGTGGGCATGGTGGTCGCTGTGGCGCTGCAGCTGGTAGAGGAAGAGATTCGAGACGCGGTGGCTGGAGTTCCAGGAATGCTCGGGGGCGCAGCGCACCGGGCGGCCGGTGTTGGCGTCCAGCTGGCGCAGCAGGCCGTAATGCTCGATGTAGTTCACCACCTCCAGCAGGCTGGCGCCGTAGAAGGCCTGCACCAGCAGGAAGGGCAAGGTGGCGCCCAGGCCCAGCCAGATGCACAGAGCGCCATACAGGAGCACGGTCATGGCCCAGGCCTGCAGGCATTCGTTGCGCCAGTGCCAGGGGCCCAGGCCCAGCCTGGCCAGACGCGTGCGCTCGATCTCCCAGGCCGAAACCAGGCTGCCCCACATGGTGCGCGGCAGAAAGGCCCAGAAGCTCTCGCCCAGGCGGGCGCTGGCCGGGTCGGCCGGCGTGGCCACGCGCAGGTGGTGGCCGCGGTTGTGCTCCACATAAAAATGCCCGTAGGCCACCGGTGCCAGCGTGATGCGCGCGAGCCAGCGCTCCCAGCGCGGCAGCTTGTGGCCCAGCTCGTGGGCGGTGTTGATGGCCACGCCGTTGATGCCGCCGACGCTGAGGATCAGGCCGGCCCAGCCAAACAGGCTTAGCTCCTGCGTGGCGGCGATCCAGGCGCCGTGCAGGGTGAGGCCGAACTGGAAGGGCACGAAGGCCACCACGATGGCGCGGTACCAGCGGTCCCGCTCCAGCGCCGGCACGGCGGCATCGGGCGGATTGCGCGGGTCGGCGCCCAGCAGCCAGTCCAGCAGCGGGATCAGCCCATACATCACCGCGCTGCTGACCCACAGCCACGCTTCGTGTCCGCTGAGCTGGTACTGCAACAGGTTCAGCCACACCAGGCCCGGGAAGGCGGGCGAGAGCAGCCACCACCAGCGATAGCGGTCGCGCCAGGCGCCGCCGGCCGGGGCGGCGGGGAGGGTGTTGCTGCTGCTACTGCTGCTCATGCGCCGCATGCTGCGCGCGGCGGCGGTGCGGGTCAAGCTGCGGCCGTTACGGAGCCAGGCGGTAGTTCAGCTCGTAATGGTGCACGCCGGCCTCGATGCGCAGCAGCAGCGCGCCGCTGATGCCGGCCAGCTCGCCCTGGCCCGAGCCCGGCACGATGGCGATGCGCAGATCCTGCTGGCCCTCGCTCATCAGGCCCAGATGCGCCAGCGCGAAGCTGCCGCTGCGGCCCTGCAGCTGGCCCACAAAGGATTCCAGCGCGGTGTAGGCGGCCGCGCCGGCCTGCGGCTGGCCGGCCGCCAGCATCTCGCCCAGGGCCTGGCCCTGCAGCTCGCCCTCGTAGCGCTTGTCGAGGCTGCGCCTGAACATGGGCGTGCCGCCGGCGGGGGCGGGCATGGCCTCGGGCGCGCCGATCTTGACGCTGAACTGGCCGCGGGCGGTGTGCGGGCCGGTGGAAGTGGTGGCGCTGCTCATATGGATGCCACCATAGCAGAAGCCTAACTCACCACTTCATCTCGCCCTTGTTGACCTTGGCGCCGATCTCCAGCGCGATGCCCAGCCCGGCCTGCGGGTAGGCGGCCTTCATGGTGGCGATCAGCGCGGTGGCGTCGGCGGCCTTGGGCAGTTCGGCCTCGAAGCGCTGCAGATAGGCACGCGTGTGGTTCACGGCCGTGAGGTCCTGCGGCGTGCCGGGCAGCATATGGCCGGGCACCACCACGGCGGGCTGCAGGGCGGCGATGCCGTCCAGCTTGGCGAGCCAGGCGGCGCGCTCGGCCGCGGTCTGGGTGTCGGCGGTCCAGGCATGCAGATTGCCGAACACATTCACGCCACCCACCACCGCCTTGATGGACGGGATCCACACATAGCTGCAATGCGCCAGGCTGTCGTCCAGGCCGCGGATCTCCAGGGTCTGGCCCTCCAGGCTTAGGCTGTTGCCCGCCAGCGCCTCGGGCAGCACCGGTTGGCGCGGCGCATTGGCGCCCAGGCGCGGGCCCCAGACCTGCAGCTTGGTGGGCAGGGCGGCGGCCAGCTTCTTCAGCGTGGGCGCGGCGGCCACGATGCGGGCCTCGGGGAATTCGGCGTGCAGCACTTCCAGGCCGAAGTAGTAGTCGGGGTCGGCGGCGCTCACATAGATGGTGCTGAGCTTCTTGCCGCTGTCCAGCACGGCGGCGGCCACGCGCAGGGCGTCGGCGCGGGTGAAGCCGGCGTCCAGCAGGATGGCCTCCTTGGCGCCGCTCACCAGCACCGAGTTCACATGGAAGCTGGCCGGGCCGTGGTTGATGATCTGCAGGCTCAGCGGCGCGGGCGTGCCGCTGCCCTGGGCCTCGGCGGCCAGGCCGCTGCTCACCAGGGCGGCGGCGAGCAGGGGGCGGATGAAACGGGGCAGTTGCTGGTTCATGGTGGTTTGCTTGCTTCGGTTGCGGGGTGAAGTGAACTTTATTTGCCCATGATCAGTAGATAAACATCTAAGGCGTAGACTGTTTGTTGCATCAATCGAGCAAATGGACGGGCGATGGACAGACTCAAGGCGGCCCAGGTCTTCGTGGCCGTGGTGGAGCGCGGCAGCCTCACCGCGGCGGCCGAGGCCCTGGGCCTTTCGCGCGCCATGGCCAGCCGCCATCTGGAGGCGGTGGAGCAATGGCTGGGCGCGCGCCTGCTGCAGCGCAGCACCCGGCGCCTGAGCCTCACCGACGCGGGCGCCGAGGCCCTGCCGCGCTGCCGCCAATTGGTGGAGCTGGCCGAGGAGGCCGAGCAGGCCGCCAGCGCGCGCCAGCTGAGCGTGCATGGGCGGCTACGTGTGGCGGCCTCGATGTCGTTTGCCCAGCAACACCTGGCCCCGGCGGCGGCGGCCTTCCTGGCCCTGCATCCGCGCACGCAGATCGAGGTGCTGGTGTCGGAGCAGGCGGTGAACCTGGTGGAGGACCGCATCGACCTGGCGCTGCGCATCAGCAACCAGCTCGACCCGGCCCTGATCGCCCGCCGGCTGACGCTGTGCCGCTCGGTGCTGTGCGCCGCGCCCGCCTATCTGCGCGAGCATCCCGCGCCGGCGCAGCCCGGCGAGCTGCTGGCCCATGCCTGCGTGGCGCACGCGCGCTTTGGCAGCGAGGCCTGGTCGCTGCAGAACGCCCAGGGTGAGCGGCTGCTGCAGCCGCTGCCGCCACCGCGCCTGCTGGCCAACGAGGCCTTGCTGCTGCAGCAGGCGGTGCTGGCAGGCGCCGGCATCGGCCTGCTGCCCACCTATCTGGTGGGCCCGGCGCTGGCGGCCGGCACGCTGCTGCGCGTGCTGCCCGGCTGGGAGCCCGAGCAGCTGGGCGTGCACGCGGTCTACACCAGCCGCCGCCACCAGCCGCTGCTGCTGCGCAGCTTCGTGGACTTTCTGGCCGAGCGATTTGACCCGAGCCTGCCCTACTGGGACCGGCC
>Ga0208125_100379_pt1 | contig 27801 bp, 38 predicted proteins | sample LakWasM128_HOW14_2_FD_183938 | JGI IMG/M metagenome (GOLD analysis project Ga0208125, IMG submission 183938) | Freshwater sediment methanotrophic microbial communities from Lake Washington under simulated oxygen tension - Sediment Metagenome... | ecosystem: Environmental > Aquatic > Freshwater >...
GGTAAAGGGGGAGCCCGTAGGGCGGAGGACACGAACGGCGGCGCTTACCCCAGTTCTGCTGCGGGCGCATAGCTGAAGTGGGGGCTAGGTTTCACCGCCGGGCCGCCCCTAGGTGAAACGCGTGAAGCGCGCCGCGATATTTGAGCGCGGTTTGCTGCGATAAATGGGTATGGCATTCGCTTTCGTGACGCAAAAGGAAATTATCCGTCAGGAAATAGTGAGGCCCAACCAGAACTGTCAGGGCAAAAAAAATCCACCTGACTGTTTAGGCCGGTGGATTTCAACCATCTGTCGATGGACCCGCTCAGGGAGGTGAAGCGGGTGGGCCGAAGCCCGGCTGGAACTATACCAGCGGGGTCACCTAATCACCGTCACCAAGGAACTACCCCAAACAGCCAGCGCCCCGTCGGCGCACGCACCAGGCGTGGCAGTATCCGTTGGCGTCATACGGTCCACCTTCCAGATCGACAGCGCATACTCCGCGCATTGCCCTAACGTATCGGCTCCAATCACCAGCCGCTTCAGCGCGCCCAGCACTGCCTGCCAGCGGGAATACGTCCACTCGCCAAAGCAGCTATGTGCGTACTGAATGGCGCTTTCTGAAAGTTCCTGCGGGGCTGGAGCCCAGTCAAAAGGGACGTTTCCCGACAGCAAACGCGGCGCGCACCCCTTGGTGGTGATCTCCATCACCCACACCCGGTCATGATCGGCCCAGGCCACACCTACATGGGTCCACGGGCTGGCGGTACCGTGCCGCACAATCCAGCGCTCAATGATTCCCCTCAATGGCCCACCAATGTGGTCCCGCCACAGCAGCATGTCCCCCGTTTTAATCTTGTCGCGTGCGTCCTCGTAGCGCATGACCTACCCCGTGTACCGCTCGGCGTCAGCCAGCGGCGTGTTGAGCATGGTGTCCCGCTCGGTAGCGCTTAGCCGAAAGACGGCGGGAATGGAAGCCTGCGTCAGCAGCCCGGTCAGGCCGGCAGCCTCAGCTGTTGGTGCCAGGTCCACAAACGGGCTCGCGCTCATGCGGTTAACGCCCGTGGCGATCAGCATGCGCAGGTCGTGCATGTCAGCCCCGGTCACCCCAAGAGATCCGGCGTAGCTGTCACTGTTCAAAAACTGCGTCAAGGCATCCCACTTGGTGCTGATGCCGTTGGCCAACTTGGGGAAGCGGTTTTGAAAGGCGCGCTTGGTGGCGTGCTGGGTGACGGGCGTGAGAACCACCACAGGCGGCGTAAAGGTTACCCCGTTGTCGGTTGTAGTGGCCCCCGGACCATGATCGCCACAAACGACCCAGTTTCCGTTGATGCCATCCGGGTCCGTCTCTGACTCAACAACCTGCATGATTGTGCGAACCGGATCTCCCACTACGCCGGATAGTTGCGCGTAGCGATCCACCATGATGATGAGTCCGCCTGGAAGAATGTGTTGCTGTGCCATGTTTATGCTCCAAAGTCTTCAATTTCGATACAGCCGCCGCGCCCAGAGGCACCCGGACCACCTCCGGCACCATAGGCATCGGTAGCTGGGCTGTTTCCGGTTGTCGCGCCTTTTCCGTAAAAAGAATCCCCACCACAGTACGCACCAATGCCGTTATTAGGGTCTAGTCCTGCCGCGGGCGATGCTGTGTAGTTGCCGCTACCGTCATTGCATATCGGGAAACCAACCTGCCCACCGCCAAGGTTGTATCCGCCGTGTCCGCCAGAAACACCGGCTAAAGTATTGCCAGCGGACATAGTTGCTGCGGTTGCGTTAACCGATCCCCGTAACAAACCTCGAAAACCCCCAAACCCCGGTGTCGCTGCTGCCGATGCACCACCGCCTGGGTTTGCCAAGAAATTGCCAAACGAAGTGGAAGACCCATTTGTAATAACAACACCGCCCGCGCCGACCACATAGGCTTTCCCGGCAATAGGGACACGCACCCAGAACTCCAACATTTCGCCGCCGCCGCCGCCGCCGGACGAGCCACCCGCAGACCAGCCACCCCCACCACCGGCCTGCAAGCGGACCCTACACAGTGCGTTGTCAACACTGGGAACCCAATTGCCAGTTCCCGTAGTAATAAGCGTGCGGATTGGCTTTGCGCCCGACGCAAAAAGCGAATTCATGGTCATAAATTAAATCCACCCGTCGGTGGCTCCGTTGTCGGTGAGAATTACTTTGAATGGCGCATCAATGGGTTGCGATCCCGATATGCCGCACACTTTGTCAGCGCCGGCCGGGGTGAAAATTGCGCCGGCGACGCCAGGGAGCACCTGCACACCAAACTGCTTGCCGTTGCCACTGATGGCAGGGGCTGTCAGCGTGCATGCACCGTAGATGGCGTAGGTCTTCCAGGGTTGCGCCGTGGTGTTGGTATTGATGCGGACAATGGGCCACGCACCACCAACAACCTGCCAGTCTGCCGTGGCGCCTGGCTGGCTTGTCGTCACATCAGCCAGGTTGTTCAGCAAGGCCCAGAAGGCGCCGTTGTGAAACACGGCAGCGGGCTTGGCAATGGCACCAGCCTGGGCCGACCAGTTGCCTTTGAAGTTGGCCAGGGCAGATACGTTGGCTGCTGAGGATGCTGCGGAGACTGCGCTGGCTGCAGCGTCTGTGGCATTGCTAAAGGCGTTTTGGGCGTTGGCATAAACGTTCGCCTTGAGCGCCTGCATTTCCACCTGGAACGGGGTTAGCGCTGCGAATGCCGCGTCTCCCCTTGCATCGAAAGTGTCCGGGTCGGCCGTACTGGGCGCTGTCGGTAGTACAGGCCCGTTGGCGGGTGGCGCGGTAGGTGCTGTTGCCATGTTTAGATTTCCTCCAATTCAACGCTCACGCGTGCTTTCAATTTGTTCAAGGGTTTGATGCGGAACCTGTTCCATTTGCCAGCGATCAAGAACAGGTTGAACCAGTCGCTGGCAATGTTGTCGTCCAGGCCGCACCACAAGGTGACCTTGCCGGCCGTGTCCTTGCGCAGGTCGCGCAGCTTGTCGACCCTGTTGGAATCGACGACCAGGCTCAGGCTCGGCCGGGGTACTACAGCGCGTGGAACCAGCTTGGCCTTGCCGTAGGCATCGCGATCGGCTTTCGACAAGTCGAGCACGTCTCCATCAGCGTCCAGCTCGGCCTTGCCCATATCCACGGCAGTGCCGATAAACCAGCGCCCGACCTTGACGGTGGAACCGGTCAACGTGATCGTCAATGTTGCACTCGTGATCGGGGGGGCGTCGAAGCGTACGAGTGCCTCCAAATAGCGGAAGGCGCCCAGCAGATAGTCGGTCCAGTTGAGCGTGTTGCGCAGCGATGTCTTGATCTCCGGGCTCCAATAGACCGTGCTTCCGACCTTCAACTCAAACTTGACCTTGCTGGCCTGCAGGCCGGTGACACCGATGGCGTTGAATCGCTTGCCCAGCGTCAGAACGATGGTTTGCGGGCCGGTTGCCACAGACTGCTGGTTGCTGGTCAAGTCGAACATCGCCATCTTGTTGGTGGCGCCTGTGTCCAGCCAGTTGGCCGTATCCAGTTCCGGGGCGGTTGTACCGGTGCCCGTGACCAGGCGCGTGAACTTGCGATGAATTGCTGCGCGGATAACCTCTACCCCCTTGGTGTAGGCCGCACCGCTGACCCACTCGGCTTCACCAGGCCCTGGCTCCGTAAAGGTGGAGCTGGTGATCATGGCGTCGGTGACGGCGATGGACGTGATGTTCTTCATGCGGCAGCTCTCGTTGCAATGGCGTCGCGATCGGGCATAGCCAGGGTGAGCAGCATTGCGGTCGTGTCAGTCGCTTTTGCACTCTCAGCGGTGTTTTCATTGATGGCCTGCAACTCAATGAGTAGAGCGCGTACGGCCATGACCAAATCCGCTCCGCCACCACTTGTGCCCCCGGAAATCTGAGCGGCGGAGACGCTGTATGTGGCCACTGGCGGCATGTATGCCAACTCGGGCGGGCTCGGCTGCGCCACTGGCACGCTGGCGGCAGGCGCAGGCACGGTAAAGCCGTTCTTTGAAGCAACAATGTTGGCAGTGCGCTCCAGTGTGTCGGCGGTCTGCGCCTGCACCATGCGGTACTCCAGCAAGGAGCTGGTGTTGTCTTTGGCCAAAGCCAGTAGGCCCTGGCTCAGAGCGGGCAGCGATTTGAAGGCTTCTTCTGACCCCGCCTGCGCCTGGACGGCCGTCAGGTCAAGCCGGGCCTGGGCAGCGGCATAAGCCTGCTGATCTGTGCCAGCCATGTCATCCCTGATCCGCTTCACTTCACCCAGGATCGCGTCGGTGTATTGCTGCAGGGCGTTCTTGACCTGGTCGGCGGCGGATGGGCCGGAGCTGCCACCACCGCCACCGCTGCTTCCAACCTGCTGGGCAACAGGTGCTGCCGTGACTGCTTCAGTCAGGGCGGGCGTAACAGCGGTGAGCGCGTTGGCGGCCTTGATGACAGCGGCGTATTGCCTTGCACCCTCTGTGGTGTCCTTGTTGGCGGAGTAGTAGTCAACTACGGCGCGGATCTGGTCGCGGCTGGCACCGCCGATCTGATCTGCTGAATAACCGCTGATACCTGCCGCACCAAGATCGCCGATAACCCCGTTGATGGTGTTGGCGCGCTGCTCAGACTGGCTGTAGTAGCCCTGGTAGTAGGCCGACATCTGAGACTGAAAGCTTTGCATGCCACCCATGGCATCAATCAGCCCAGACGCTGCCGAGGCACCGGCTTGACTCAGCTGGAACAGCGTGCCGCCGACCATGCCCATGACGTTGTTGACGGTCAACAAGCTGTCGCCGAGCCGCTTCAGCGTGACGGAAGCAGTCTCACCGTCTCTGATGTAGATGGGATCGAGAATCTGCCCTGCCATGTTGTTGGCGAGGTCAGCAAACATTTTTGTGATGGCGGCGGTGTTCGCGGCGGCATCAGCCGTCAGGTTCACCGTCATATCGGACGTGAAGTTCTTTATGGCATCAGTCGACAATCCAAGCGCAACTGCATAGGCGGCCGTTTCAATCTGAATCGCCGCATACGCACCAGATACCTGCTTGCTTAACTTGTCGTCTGCAGCAGAGTAGTTGATGCCGGTTGACGCTGAAGCACCCCCAATGCCAAAAAAGCCGCTTGACCCGTCGTTGCGCCATTGGTCATAGCTTTTGGTGCTCACGGATCCACCGCCACCTTGCACGCGGATGCCCCTGGCAACGCTGTATTCGCTGCCGCCACCAAAGGCCCTATCCACCGCGCTACCAATGGCCCCGCCAATGGCCCCACCAATCGGACCGAAGAAGTAGGTCCCGATGCCCGCTCCAATCGCCTCTCCCCATTTGCCCTTTGATGCAGCGATGGCAGCGCTCAGGTAGCTGAGGCCGCTGCCAATGGATTCCGCTGCGGATCCAATTGCAGACGAATTGCTGACAAGGCTTGCGCCCATATCGCCAAGCATTGAGCTACCAGAGTTCATCATCGCCGCGCCAGCGCTATCAACTAACCCCGTAACAGAGCCGCTGAAGTCGGTCAACCAGCCCATTGCAGATGCGCCCTGTTTGTACAAGTTAGCCATTCCCGCCGCCTGCCCAATGACTCCGCTACCTGAACCACTTCCACCACCACCGCTCATGCCAGGGAACGCAGCATTCGCCACCCCCTCGCCACTGGTCGCCACTGCAATATTGAAGAGCCAGCGCTTGGCCGTCATCTGGTACAACCAGTCATACACCGACGCCTTGAGCGAGTCGCGCAACTTGGTGCCCATGTCCTGGCCACCCTGCAGGATGTTGTTAAAGGTGGTGTGAGCCGCCTCCCCAATTGAAGACCACATGGCCTTGGATTGCTCAACGGCCGCACTCTTTTCGAAACCCCTGGTGTTCTCGACAATCAGCTGCCGCAGGGCCGTTGCCTGGTCGCGGTAGGCTTTAGCTAGTTCCGGGCTGGCGTTTTCAAGTACGGTAGCCAAACGCTCTTTCTCAGCGGCGGTCAACTCCATCGTCGCCGAGCGCAGTGCATTCACCTCTCTTGCCGACAGGCCAATTTCCGCATTGGCAATACGCTGCGCCTTGACCTGGTCTTGCAGGCTTGCGGCTTTGGCCTGCTGTGACTCGATGACCTGCGCATTCTGGTCAATGGCCTGGCGGTAGACCTTCATGTCTGCCGCCGCCATGTCCTGGTCGGCCTTTTGGACGATGCTGGCGGCCTGTTCCCTCAGCTTCTGCAGTTCGGCCGTGTATTTCGTCTCTTGCGCAATACGATCCTTGAGGGCCAGGCCGGATTTACGCACTGCCTCCAGCTCCAGCTCCACCACGGCCTGCTGATCAATGTTGGCGTTTTCCTCCAGCGACTGCTTGGCCGCCAGGTAGGAGCGATCCGACTCGATACCCAGCGCATGGGCAGCGGCCAGGGCTTCCAGCTTGCGCTGCTCGCCCGCCGTGGATACCAACTGCTCTTGTTCGTAACCCGCAATGAGGGCGTCCAGGCGCAGCTTGGCCGCTTCCTTGGCAGGTGCGGCCTTCTGGTCATCAAAGGTCTTCAGCGCGGCGGTGGTTTCCTGTGCATTCGTTATCAAGCGGGCGCTGCGCTCTTTCTCCAGGGCAAACGCCACTTCGGGCGAACTGGCATTGGCGATCGCCTTGCTGAATGCCTTGGCGATGTTCACCGCCTGGTCGTTGGCGTCAATCAAGATGTCATTGCGCAGCTTGGCCATCTTGCGCACTTCATCCAGGGGCTTGGAGCCAGCGTAGGCTGCTTGCTCAGCGGCAACCTTCTCCTGAAGGCCCTTCATTTCCTTGGCGTTGTAGCTGGCGTTAGCCGCACTGCTTTGGTCCTGCACGGCCATGGTCTGGCGCAATGCATCGCGCTTGTCCTTGAGCGTCTGGATCTCGACCGCAGCGCGCGCCCTGACCGCTTCGGTTCCCGATCGGGTGCGCTCTTCTGCCAGGCTGATGTCCGCATTGATGCCGTCCATCTGGGCACGCATGCCTTCGGCGCTCTTCTTCCAGTCGCTGGCCATGGATGCGATACCGGCCCCCGCTGCGGCGATCAACGTCAGCGCCAGAATGGCCGGGTTGGCCAGCATGGCAACGCCGAGCGCCTTCACAGCAACGGTGACCGTTCCAATCGACCCCGCCATGGCCGCTACTCCAGCGACGACGGCAGCACCGGCCAGGCCGTTGGCAATGGCGCTGAACGCTTCCTTGTGGTTGTTGATGGCGTTGCCTACCGAATCAACTACCCCGGCAACGCCCTGCAACGCGCTTGCAAGGTTGCCGGTCGCACCACTGGCAGCGTCGGCCTCGCCCACAAACTTGGTGGCGCTGTTGGTCAGCATGGTGAAGGCCTGGCCCACGGTGACCGTGGAGCTGCTCATTTCCTTGGCCAGTTGAGGACCGGACTTTTCCAGGGCACTGATGACAGTCTCGGCTGTCAGCTTGCCCTGCTCACCCAGCGAGCGCAACTGCCCGATCGGCACACCCATGCCGTCCGCCAGCGCCTTGGCCAGGCGCGGTGTTTGCTCCAGGATGGAATTAAGTTCTTCACCACGCAACGTGCCACTGCTCAGGCCCTGGCCCAGTTGCACCAGCGCGGCCTGCATGGACTGTGCGCTGCCGCCACCAATGGTCATTGCATTGGCGATCGCCTGTGTCACCGTCAACAGCCGGTCTTGGGATACACCCAGTTCCTTGCCCGATCGCGCGATAGTGGCGTAGGTGTCGCCCAGCGCGGTGAAGCTGACCCGGCCTTGCTGCGCGATGACAAAGAGCCGGTCATACGCAACGGCCGCCTCTGCAGCACTGTTGCTGGCCAGATTCAAACTGGTGCGCAACGTGGTGACCGAGTCAGCCATCCTGATCACTTCCACCGCCGTGCCGATGGTCACAATGCCCGCCAGAACGGTCCTGAGCGACTCCGCACCCGAAGATGCGCTCTTGGCGGATTTGTCCAGGCCGTCGAGTGACTGGCTGACGCCGTTGACGCTTTGAACAACGACCTGGCCGCCCTCTATGGCCAGCTTCAGTTTGACTTCATTGGCCATGGACGCTACCGGTTACTTTGTTGCTGCTGCTGGCGCTGTTCGTCCCAAGCCTCAAGGGCTGCGCGCTCCATGGCGCGGATGCACTCCATAATTTCGGGCACACGCCTGGGGCGTATGTGGTCAACCTCGCGCATGTACCTGAGGACCGCGTCATAGTTGAGGCCTTCGCGCCCGTGCATGCCGACGTACCACTGCGTTTGGAGCTTGCCCCAGAGCTCGTACACCCGAACATTGCAGGGCCACAGATAGCACTTGTCAGTTGGTTCCTCTGACTCGTCTTCTTCGTCATCTGACGGCAGCACCTGAATGCCGAGCGCTGCAGCGGCCTCGTCGGTGGTGTCATCAGAGTGGTCCTTGCGGGGGTCGTGTAGCTGGCCGAGCGCCCACAGGCGCGCGACCTGCGCTAGTTTTTTTCCTTGGCGCCAACTTCAAGCAGATAGGCGTTGAAGAGAACGGTCCCAACACCGGCCGCACTCAGCATCATGTCGCGCGATTCGTCATTGAATTCAGCCGGCTTTCCTTCTTCGTCCAGCACCAGGCGCTGGTTATCCCAGCCGCGCATCACGTCGCGCATGAAGTCGGTGACCAACTTGGCCTTCTGTTCGCGCCGTTCATTGATTTCCTCTTGGGAGAGACGCAGGGCCTCAAAGTTGAAGGAAAACAATTTATTGACATTGCCCACCTTCATGGTGAACTTCACTGGCACGATAACGGTGTCTTCTACGACGAGTTTGTATTTGCTCATGGCTGTCTTTCCTGATTGGGGATGAAGTGGTTGAGCCCGCACGCTCTCAGGCGGCGGGCAATGAAAACGCTTTACAGGTGGACGATGCGCAGCTCGTCGTTGCCGGCAACCGGGTTGAGCTCAAAGTCGAAGCCAACCGTGCGCTTGCCGTTGACCTCTTCCTTCTTGTGGGTCTTTAGCCGCATGGCAGGGGCGTGCAACAGGATCTGGTTGCCCGATGTCTTGCCGATCACAAAGCCCATGCCTTGCATGGTTGCGGCTTCAATCTCGGCGATCTTGGCTACCTCTTCGGCTGCGGTCAGTTTCAGGCTCAATGAACCCGTGATCTTGCGATCGCTAATGCCCACCTCTTCGGAACTCAAGAAGTCAGAGAAATCAACCTTGTTGCCCCAGTCCAGAGTCAAACCGGTCGAGTTGAACGGTGTGCCGCCCACCAACGTGCCAGCAGCGTAGGTGCAGCCCAGCACAATGTCGGTCACATTGGCCTTGGTGATAGAAACCGGTGGCTTCCAGTTGGCCAGTACACCCGCCACATTGGGCGTCGCCGTGGCAGGCACTTTCAGGCCAGTCAATTCAAACATCAACTTGGGAGCCTCTCCCGACTTGGCCGACAGCTTCACATTCCCCGAAGCCCCCAGCAGCTTGTGCAGCACGCCATCGTCATACCAATAGATGGTGAGCGTCTTCAACAGGTCGGTGGCGGGCAGGTATTCAACGCGATTCGGTACCAGCAGGCCGCTGGTTTCAGAGTTTCCGCACCCCAGCATCAAGGTACCCCAGGCAGGCGGCGTGGCGGCAAGTCCTGCACCAGACAGCGATACCGAGAAACTGCACTTCGAGAACACTGTGCCCGGAATGGTCTCGCTTGATCCGAACCAGGCCGTGATGTAGTCCAGCTGGATTTGCTTCAGCTCCACCGGGCTGATGGACACGTCAAACACTTTCAGCGCATTGGCGGCGCCCGTGGGCACGGCATCCGTGCCGATGACGGCCTCCAGTGCGGCGAGGATGACAGTTTTTTTGATGTAGCGAGTGGTCATGGTGATTGACTCCGGGTAGGTTTTTGGTTTGTGCTGCTAGACGTTGCGTGGCGGCTATTCAGTCGCCACGACCCAGCCTGGCCCAGCGATGTCCCACTTCCAGCGGCCACCGCCAGGCACCGGCGTGTTCTCGGATGTGGCGCCTTCGGCAGCGGGCGCAGCCGTGGTGTCGGCAACGACCACTGCGGCGACGGTTGCGCCGGCTGCGCTTGTCGCGTCCGCTGTGGCTGTATCAGCTGCACCAGCGACGGCTTTGGTTGGATCGGCTTTGGCCATATCAGTTACTCCAGTAAGTTTTGAGTCGAAATTCATCAATCCACCACAGGCAGCCATCGCCATCCATGCGCAGCAGGCGGCCCGCATAGAAGTGCATGGGCTCACCGGTAGCGGCAAGGGGTACCCAGCCCACCAGGGCCGTGCGCAGGTTGCTGCGCAGGGGCGTCAATTCGTCCAGGGCGGCAGAGCCCTTGGTGTCCCTGCGGTTGCTCACCACATGCACCACACCAAAAGACTGCACCACGCTCTCGGCGGTTTCGCTCAGCATGTCTTCATCGGTGGCGCTCTCGGCCAGCGGCAGCACAAAAGCGCTGGGTGTCACCGGCTTGCCCGCAATGGCTGCGTCCAGATCGACGCTTGCACCGATGTGCTTCAAGCCGGTCAACTGGCTCTTCAGGCGGGCGACCAGCGTGGCCGTGTCCATTACGCAAAGCCCCGCACGCTGTCATCCGTGATCTGGCGCGGTGCGAAGGCGTGGTAGGCCGTATCCACACCCGCCACCGCCACAGAGGCCATGCCCGCCAACTGCACGTCGCCGCTGCTCAGGCGCTTGAGCAAGCTCACCGCGTCCTCATAGCGCTGGCGCACCGCCTCGGGCGTGCCGTCGTCATACAACCGGTAGCGCGCTATGTCTGCTGCCAAGCGGGTCAGCACCACCGGGGCGCTGGCCAGCGGCAAGGTGTAGCGCGCAGCCAGGTAACCATCAATCTCGGCATCGGCATCGGCCAAAGCCCGCCCAAGCACAGCCGTGTCAATGGTCAAACCATCCACACGGTTGGTGCGCTGGGCCAGCTCGGTCTCGCCGAAGCGGTCGACCAGGTCAGCCTGGGTGGCGTATGTCATGGGATCAGCGGCCGATTAGCGTGGCGATCAGGCGTGGGCGTGCTTGACGATTTGCATCTCAAACAATTGGCCTGCCGCAGCGGTAGCACCCAGGGCGCGGCCGCAATGGTCTGCCAAGGTACCCACTGCCCCACGGCCGGTGCCGTCAATGGCGGGTTTGATGTAGTCGCCAAAGGCAATTGCCTCGCTGCACTCCACCAGGTACGAGTAGCCGGTGACCACGCTCACGGCATCACCCACGGCGGCACCTGTTTCAGATACGCCTTGGGCATCGTGTACGCCACCGGCGACGGTTGCATAGCCGCCGTCATAAGCGACGATGCGGCTGGCCGCCAGGATAGCAATGGCAACGAAGGTCAGCGAGTGCTGCTTGTCGTACTGGGCGCCGGAATTGTTTTGAGAGGGCATGATGGGTTCCTGTTAGTCGAGAAGTCGGGTCGGAGGGGTGGTGTTACTTCTTGGATGCAGTCGACGCCTGCGCGGCGGCCACTGCTTTTTTCTCACGCGCAAAGTCGCCTGCGGCCTTTGCATCGGCACGCACCGTAGCCTTTTCGCCAGCAGCGGTTTCGTCCGGGTCTTCAATTGCGCCTACGCGCTTGAGTTCCTCAACGTCATGCGCTGGCAGTTCAGGCAGATCGCTACCTGGTTGGAATTCCTGGCGCACGCCGTCTACGATGGCTACGACGAGGACCTTGGCAATCAGTCTTGGCATGTTCTGGTTCCTTCAAAAGTTTCGGGGCAAGTTCCCAGGGGCCAATGCCCCTGGGGTCTGCTTGCGGTGGGGGTTATTTCGGGTTCTGGAACAGGAAGGCGGCCGTGTTGTAGCCCACGTTGGGCTGGCGCTCAAAGGTGGCGCCATAGATCCAGCTCTTCGCGCCGTTGTCGTAGTAGGGTGTCTCGGCAAACGGGTGGCCTTCAATGACGTTGGTGAAGCCGAAGCCAGGCTCAGCCAGGCTGATCTCGCTACCGTTGCCACCAATTGATGGCACGTAGGCCAGGATCGCGTTGTTGCCCCATACGTCTTGACCCACGTCGGCGTTGTCGATCCACACGGCATCGCCGCAGACCACTTCCGCCACTTCAACGATCTTGGCGATCTGTTCCAGCGTGGCCGGCCCCATTTGCGTGGAAGGCAAGTAGCTCTTGACTTCCGGGTTGGTCTCCAGCGCCAGCTTGGCGTCTGCCGACAGCGTCAGCTTGTTGGGCCGCTTGCCGATCTTCTTGCGGATCACATTGGCCGCCGCACGAATGTCGGTGACCGGCGTGCCGGTGGCTGCGCTCCATTTGGTTCCCGCAGCCAAGGCCGTGACGTGGCCCGCCGCATAAGTGCCGATGGTGGTGGCCAGGCTCGCGACCTCAATCTCGTAGTCCAGGCCAAGGATGTCATTGGCGGTCACCATGGCAATCTTGGACACGTCCAGGTGGTTGCTGACATTCAGACGGCGGCTTTCGTCGGCTTCGCGGATCACCTCGCGCGGAATCGGCACTTCGACCGAGTACTGCGCCACGCTGTAAATCTTGCCGTCAAACTTGATGTCCACGCGCTTGGTAGGTGCACCAGGTGCACGACGCAGGTTGTAGCGCTTCAGGCGCTCGTTGCCCAACTGGGCCAGTGCGACCGAGCTGAGCGCCTGCGGCAAGCGCGGGAACAGCTTTTCAGCCACCATGGTGCCCTGGCCGAGGCCCAGCAGCAAGCTGGTGAGAATGGGGTTTTGGTTGAGGCGAACGCCTGCGGGAGTCATCATGGTGGCGAGTCCTTAAAGTTGGGTCAGGTGGGTCGGTTGGGTGCGGTGATCGGGGGGCGGCTGTTTTAGGATCCGCTCGTGAATGAGGTGGTCACGGCGGTGACTGCTTCGGAGTAGTTCACCTTGTGTTGCACGGCGTAGGCCTTTGCAAGCTTGTCCACTTCGGAATCGCTCATGTCCTTGCTTGCGCGGCCATCAGCGCCAGCACCATGTGCGTGCTCGCCAAAGCTCACGGCGGGCTTGGAGCGGGCAATCAGGTCTTTCAGCCAGTCCACAGCAGACACGGTCTTGGTGGCACCGGCCTCGGCAAAGCTCACTTCCTTGGAGTCGGCCAGCGTTGTCATCACGGCAATGGCGGCGTCTTTTTCCTTGGGCAGCAAGCAACCGGCTTTGATCTGCGCTTCGCAGAAGCTGGTGAAGCCTGCAACGCGCTCGCGCTGGGCGGCCTCCGCAAACTGGGCCAACTTGGCAGTGGCTGCTGCGGCTTCGCCTTCAGCCTTGGTGCGGGCAGCGTCGGACATTGCGGCCTGTGCTTGGGACGCGGTCAGTTGGTCTTGCAGTTCTTTGGTCATGCGGATTTGCTCCTGGTTAAAAAGGGGTTCGGAAAAGTTCACAGTGCCGGTGCTGTCGCCCTCGGCAAAGTCGGCCAGGCCGGCAATGGCAGGCGCCTGTGCGCCCAGGAAGGCGACGTGGCGCAAATACCAGTTGCCGGGCTTGGGGTTGTTGGCGTGGCCAGGTGGGTAGAAGCTGGCGCTGCGTTTTTTGAACAGCTTGGCGTCCACCATCTCGGCGAACTGCGGCTGCACCTGGTGCGTGTCCATGGCCAGGTTGCCAGCGGCGTTGAGCGCCAGGCCTTTGACCCAGCCGTATGCGGGCAGGTTGTGTGCGGGGTGGCCTACGGTCAGCGGTGCTTCGCGCAGTGCGGGGTCGTAGCTGGTAACCATGCCTGCAACATCAGCGGCGCTGAAGTTGTGCACCGTGCCCAGGTCGTCTGTGTGGCGACCGGCGCGGAAAATCTCTATCTGCGAGGGCAGACTGACGGTGGCGGTGGCAGTGGTTTTGGAAGGCATGCCGCAAGTGTCGGCAGGCAGGCCCTCGGGGGATAACTAAAGCGCTTTAGTATTTGCAGGGGCATTTGGCAGCATGGCTGCAGGCGCCCTGTGGGCCATCAGTCCAGGCCAGGTAGACCCTGTTGGCGATTCAAGAATTGTGCACGCTGCCAGGTATCCACAATCTGGCGCACGCGCATTTCGGTCAGGTTGTACTTTCGGGCCAACAGCTTGTAGTCGCCCCGGAACTCTGCACACATCTTGCGATCGCGGGCAGACAGATGCGCAGTGACACCCTTTGCCAAGTACATCACCACGCCGCCTTTTTGATTGGCCAGGTGCTGCAACTGCATCAATGCCAGGCTGGCCCAGGCTTGCAACTGGTCGCCCCAATCTTGCGCAGGGAATTGCCCGCAACGCGGGTCTGCTAACACGGGGGCCTCAAACAGGCACACCGCCACATCACGCATATCCGGCGTCAGGCCTTCGGGCAGCATGGCCTCCAGCACTGTCAGCTCGGCCTGCGTGATGCGCGGTTCATCCATGCGGGACCGCCTCGGTCGGCACGCCCACGCGGCGGCACCAACGCTTCAGCGCTTCGATCACGCTGTTGATCTGAAAGCTGTTCATGAAGCGCCAATGCTCCACCCTGGTCTGGCGCTTGGCGTAGGCCAGCAGGGCGGCATCGGTGTCCACCTTCACCTGGTCGGCCTGGGCCAGCGCGGCCCACAGTGCGCGGGCCTTGCTCCAGCGTTCGTCCTGGTCATCGTCGACTGAGCGCTGCGCAGCTGGCCGTGTTGGCACATAGGCGGGCTTGTGCCCCTGCGCCGTGGCTTGGCCCGCCTGTAGATTGGCCAGGTGCGCCAGCAGGCGCTTGCGCTGTTGCTCAGTCATGTCGCCCGCGCTGGCAACCCCTGTGACCGACTGCTTCAGGGCGCAAGCGTCATCCTTGCTGATGCCCAGCGCCTTGAAGGCGATGTGGATCGCAGCCAGGTGGTTTTTGTGGGTGGTAGGCCTGTTCATGCGTCCACCCAGCCTTTCTTCGCATCCCACCGGATCAGCGCACGTTGAAACGCATCGGCCGTCGCAATGCGCAATGCCGTCCGGCCATCGGGGTCGGCAATGACGACCAAGTTGGCCGCAGCAACCTGTAGCGCCTCGGCGTCCACGGTGTCCAGGTCAAAGGTCAGCACATCGCGCCAGGCACCCTTGGTGTTGATCTGCAGCTTGCTGGGGCGGCTCATTGCGCTAGCCCTTCGGAGACTGTGTTTACTTCGATGGCTTTCTGAACATAGTGCAGTGCCTTGTGCAGGTCTTCAACGCCGTTCTTGTCTTTCCAGCGCGTCAAGTACTTGATGGCGTTGCCTTCCAGGAAGCCAATGCCATTGGCGGCGATGTAGTCCCAGGGTTCAATGCGCAGGCCCTTGTAGTGCTGGCCGCCATGCTGGACGGCATTGGCCGGCTTTGGCGCCCGTGCACGCATGGCCGCGCGAGGTTTGGCTGGTGACTTCAGAGCGCTCATGCAGCCTCCTGCGTATCCACCTCAAACGGCACAATCACAAAGTCCTCAATGCCCGTGATGATCGTTACGCCAGGAACTGCGCGGGCCTTGTCCGGCTCGTTGAGCATGGCCTCCTTGTTCACCTCTTCCTTGCTGCGCACAAAGCTGACCATGCCCATGGTCTTGAGCCAAGCAATAACGGCGTCTACCCCACTGATGCGAACGCTGGGTGGGCGCTGGCGCCACTGCACCTCGCCTGTGACCAGGTTGGCGCTTTTGCCTTTGCCGCAGATTTCCTCGCGGTGCGCCTCGCACCAGGTGTGCACGCCGCCTTGCAAGCGGATTATTTGCTCGCTCAAGGATTTGAGCTGGGGTGCTGCCACTTGTGTGAGGTTGGCAATGGCATCGTTCAGGTCCGCGCTTTGTCGGGCATGTTCGCGTTGCAGGTCGCCAATGGTTTTGATGTCGCTCTGCACATCAGTGCGGGTTTGGGAGGCGTAGATTTTGGCGGTGGTTTTGAGTTTGGTGGCCATAGGGTAATTCCGTTTAGTGAATGGGGTGTTGCGGGTGGGTTGCGGAGTGCTGTGCCAGCAACAGGGATGCAGTCATGGCGGCATTGGCAGCGGCCTGCGTGCAGCAGCTGTGGCTCTTCGCGACCCATATGTAGGTGTTGATCAAAGCCTCCAGGAATACCTGATGTGGATACCCGTCTGCAGCGTCAATAAAGTTGGCGGATAAGTCCTTCACCTGGCGTTCCATTTCTTTTGACTTCATTTCCATGGTGTACCTCCCGTTTAGCAGCGCAGGCCGACGGTGGCGATGCGTTTGAAGTCCAGCGCACCAGGGCGCAAGGTCGGGCCTGCCTCGGGCACGTACAGGGAGCAGCGCAACAGGTCATAGCGCGGTGACTGGGCAACCGCAGAGAATTCCGGGGTAACTTCCTCTTCTGCAGCAGCGTCCATGGCCTGCGGATGCGGTCCATGCACCCACAACATTTCATCGCCACGCAGCACCCGGTGCACATGGCCCGCCTCACGCAGCTTGTGCAACACCCTGCCCAGGCGTGCAGGATCGGCGTTTTGCCCGTAGCCATCGACTTGCACCAGCGCACGGTCCAGGTCGATTTGTTTGCTGGGACCGTTCGCCTGCAGGTGCGCCACGATGGCAATGGTGACCGGGCTCTTGAGCGTTCCCTTGGTATTGGTGGAAAGTACAAGTGGTTTCATGGTTTGAGTCCTTTTTTGGCGGCATCGGCAAGCACCGCCGCGATGTGTTGACGTTGGGCAGTTGGCATGGCGGCGGCAGTAACGGCGTCTTGGTCCAGCTTGGCAATGGCAGGGTCAACGCCGCCGTACACCACGCCCAGAGCGGCACCAATGGGCATGGACTGGCCGCGTACCTGGACGGTGTCCTGGCGCGGTTCCGTGCGGGCGGCGGTAGCGGCCTGCACCTCCGTACGGGCTTCCACCTTGTCAGCCAGGCTGACCAGGATGGAGTACAGGTAGGCGTGGCCCTTCATGGGCAGGTCCAGCTTGCCGGTGTCGCGGGCGGTCAGCATCTGGTCGATGGCTTGCGCCCACGATGCCAGTGGTGCCGCCCACTCGCGCCCCTTGTGCATGACGGCCTGGCGCTCCAGGTCCGGCAGCAGGGCCAGAATCAGCTTGACCTGTTTGGGCACGGTCAGGCGGGTCTTGGGCGGTGCAAACAGGGCGCAGTACTGCAGCACCCTGGAGCCGATCGGGATGCTGACGCTGGCCAGCCGGGCAAAGGCACGCTGGGTGTCTTCGCTGCTGAAGAGCTGAGCCAGCGTCAGCTCGGTGCCGCAGACCGGGCAGGCAATGTCCTGGCTCACAGCAGCCACCCCGGCAGGTTGAGGTAACCGCTGGCAAAGCCCAGCACCGCAACCACTGCACCCAAAGCAATGGCCAGCGCCACTACTTCGACAGCCCAGCCGTCCTTGGTGCCAGGCGCAAGTCCGTCGATGACGCCCGGTGCAAACTGGTAACGGTTGGGACCGGGCGGGCCAGAGCATGGCAGGTGGCACTCGGCCAGATCCTGCACCACGCCCTGTTGGCATTCGGCCAGCGCCTGGCAAAAGCCGAGTTCGTGGCAGGTCGGGCGCTTCATGGCAACCTCCGGGCAGAAATGCGTTTCGCGTCAGGAAAGTGGTCCAGCGCATATATGGCGGCGGCAAAGCCATCGGCGTACAGGCCGTGGTGCTGGCCCTGGCTGCCGTCGGGCATGGTGATTTGGATGCAGTAGGAGTGCATGGCTTAGCACCCCGCAATCACGTCGGCCGTGACCTTGGGCCAGGCGGCGCGGGCGGCGGCGTTCATGGAGCGCGCCACCAGGTTGTTGACCACCAGGGGATAGCAGGCGCTGGTGGCGTCGGAGGGTTTGCCGCCACGCGGCATGCGGATCAGGCGGGCACGAATGGCGTCGAAGGCATCCGGCTCAAAAACATCGGCCAGCTTCAGGTCGAAGCGGGAAAACTTGTGCTGCAGGTAGCCTTCCAGTTCAGCGTCCAGTGGGTCCAGGGTGATCACCTCACAGCGCTGGGCCACCTCGCGCACCTCGGCGTTCTGGCTGGTCAGGCGTTGGCGCAACTCCGGCTGGCCGATCAGAGCGACACCCAACAGGCGGTGCATGCCGTCCTTGAGTTCCAGAAAGCGCTTCAAGTGCTTCAGCGTGGCCAGGGGCAAGCAGTGGGCCTCTTCTATCAGCACCAGGTGATGACGGCCCGCGTTGCGGCTGGCTTTGAGCAGCTCATGCACCTGCCTGAAACGCCCCTCGGAACTGATTCTGAGGATCACGCTAGGGTCCAGCGCATTGACGATGGCCTCTGCAATTTGGGTAGCCTTGAGCGTCTTACCCCGGTCATCGGTACCCTCCATGCCCAGCACATAGGGCCGGATGATCACAATGTCCTTTCCCTCGGAGCGGATGCGCTCCTCCAGGTCTTCAGCCAAGGTGGACTTGCCAGCACCGCTTTCACCCACGATGGCAATGAAGCCGTGGTGCTGTGCGCAGTCGGTCAGCGCGGCGCGCACGTAGCGCACGCTGGGCGTCTGAAAGACGTCTGCAGGGGTCTGCACGTCATCGACGAAGGGGTTGCGCGCCAACTTGAAGTGTTTGCGGGTTTCTGGTTTCAAGCCTTCGGATACAAGTAACATCGAATCTTCCTTTGTGGTTTCTGTTTCAGCGGGGACTTCAGGGACGGCCTCGGCAAGGTAAGAACTTGCCGGGGCCAACTTTTTGGAGGACGCCCGAACGGGCTTTGGAGTGGATGCGAACCAACCGGCGCTAGGGTGCAGGACAGACCAACCTGGGGCCGTTGGACCAGCGGGTTCGTTTGGAGCGCTAACCCCCGGGGGTTCCCCCCCTTCGCGGGCCTTATCAGGCCCAAATAGCTCTTGCCAAACCGCTTGGGTCTCGGCATCCACCGATGGATACCGCCCCGCACGCACCCGTTTGATCACGTCCATGGACAGACCCAGCTCAGCCTGCATCTGCTTTTTGGTGTAGCCCAGTAGAGTCATGCGGTGGATGCCCCGGACAATGTTCGGCGTGACCTTGCGGGCAACCGGCATGGCGGGCGTAACAATCGCGACGGACGTGTTCATATGCCACCCCCTGCCACCATGCGCAGGCCGGTGCGCACCGTCATCCGGGCTTGCAGGTCATCCAGCAGATCCTCTGGAACGCCGTCTGGGTGCAGGCTGCGCAGCGTGGTCACCAGCTCAGCGTTCATGGTCATGCCCCGCGCCACCAGGGCCTGGGCGGCTTCGAAGGTCGTCAAGGTGCGCACTGGTAGCGGCGTGCTGGTTGTAGTGACCTTGGTGACCAGTTCATCCCCACGCTTGGGCATGAAGGTGCGCTGGGGCGCCTGGTCAATCACCTTGTAGGGGTCGATACGGCTGGCGAATGGCGTGACGCCTGCAGCGCGCTTTTCATCGGCCTCGGTATCGGTCTGCGCGTCGTAGGCGAAGCGCTGCACTTCCTTGCGGTTGGTCTCCAGCACGGTGTCTGATGGGCGGCCATAGTCCTCGCCGATGGTGTTGGCATCTTCGCGAAAGCCGTCCGCATTGCGGTCGACCTGGGGAATGCTGTGCAACAGTTCATTGCCGTCGGCATCCTTGAGCACCACCTGGGCAGCGTCTGCCTGGTAGGGGTTGAGCGTGATCTGCAGCTTCTCGCCAACCATCACGCCAGGCACGCTGCTGACATTGAACTCGCGGCTCTTGAAGGTGACCGTCAGGGTGACGCTGACCTTGCGGGACTCTGGCGTGTGGGTGAGCAGCTCGAAGCACATCTCGGCAGATGGCGCAATGCGCAGTTGCTCCTGGGCGATCGTCATCCACTGGTCGTAGCGGGTCTTGCCGTGCCGGCTGTGGATCTTGTTGCCGTTGTACCAGCGCGCCCAGCGTTGGGCCTGGGCGTTGAGCTCTGCCAAGTCGGCCACCGGGGACAGGCGCAGCCCAGACTCGAAACTGCGCTCAATCTGATCTCGGGCTTTTTCTACCTGGCCGGTGGCGCGGGCATTGCCAGGGGCGTGGGCGATCAGCTGCACGTTGAGGCGGCGTGCCAGGTTGCCAAACAGGCCGCTAGTATTGGCGCTGCCCATGTCCATCATCAGGATGAAGGGCACGCCGTGCATGGGGTCACCATCACGCTTCTGGATGGCACCAATAAAGCTCTCGGCCAGGTTGGTGCCGCTCTCTGCACCCATGACGTAGTTCACGAAGATGGTGCCGCTGTTATGGTCCGTCACCTCGTATGACCACACGCGATCGGCTTCAATGCGCTTGAGGTTGGCGGGCTTGTTCTTGTAGAACTTGTCGCGGTCCATCACCTGCAGGCCGCTTTCCTTCTGGGTGCGGGCGTTGAGGTAGTACAGCACGCACAGGCTGGCGTCGATTTGCCAAACATGGTTGGGGTGCAGGCTTTTGAGTTCAACGGCTGGTGCGGCGCGGTTGAGCTGGTCGGGGTGCAGGCTGTAGGCGCGCAGGGCGCGGGCAATTGAGCTGTCGCTCAGACGTGTGATTTCGCCGGTCTCCGGGTTCATGGACTCGGCACGTACCTCGCCGTTGGCGATCAGGATGTCAACAGCCTGGCCAATGCTGAGCAGGCGCTTGGCAGTCTTGCGGTGGCTACTCATCAGCATGGCGCTGACGGCAATAGCCTCTTCGCGGGGGAGCTGCACTTCGCCCGCGTCGCTACGTTGTTTGCGTTGGGGTTTCACGGTGACTTTTCCGAGGTGGCGGTGAAGGGTGGCGGCGCTCATTCCCAGATCTGCACAGGCTGCGTCGTACAGCGCCTGCTTGGTGCCGCGCGGCGCTTCGGCTATGGCTTGCACCAGTTGCACCAAGCGCTGCACGATTGCGGGGTTGAGGGCCATGGGCTATTGACCTGGGTTACTTTGCCCACTGGGCCACGTCTGCGGCAAGCGCCTGGTCAGCGGCGTTGCTTACGTCGGGCAGGTTGAACTCCTCACGCAGCGCGGTCACATCCGCCTGCAACTGGCCCAGCAACCCAGCCAGGAAGATGCTGTGATCGTCTTCGGTGTGGTTGGTGATGGCTATCAGGGACTGACGGATTTGCCCGCGCACGCAGCCCAGGGCGTCGTTCATGTGGGCGGTGGCTTCCTTCTGCAGCTCCAGTAGCACCTGGTCGGGTGTGGCTTTCTTGATGTGGCGGCTGAGCTTGTCGATCTTGGCGTTCTTGTCGGCCAATATCTTGTCGTCCGCGACCTTTTCCGCGCGAGCTTCGCGCAGATTGGCACGCAGTTCACGCACGCCCATATTGGCTATGTCGTCTGCAGCCATGCCGCGTACGGTTCCGGTGTCGGCCAATTCGGCAATCTCTTCGTCGTCCAGAACAAGCAGTTCAATGACCTTACCCTGACTGGCGGCCATCTTCAAAAGTTGCGACGTCGCAACCTTTGAGAACTTTGTCGCAACAGCCATGAAGCGAGTCGCCGCCGTGTATTCGATACCCAGGAGCTCAAGACGTGGTTTGAATTCGCCGTGCAGACTGGCCTCCTTCAACAGCACCAGGCGCTTGCCCAGCTCCAGGCAGGCCTCGGCGGTACGCTGCTGGTAGAAGCGAATGCCGTCTTCCAGGGCGCCCACCGTCAGTGCGCCGTCGTAACCCAGCTGCTGAGCCAGCGCCAGCACGTTCTCAGCAGCTTCGGCGTCCAGGGTTGCCAGTTGGTTGCGGGCCTGCAGGTCACCTGCCAGCAGCACCTCATTCATGGGGGTATTTATTACGACTGGGGCGGGGGTGGGTTTTTTAGCCATGGTTTTCTCAATGAGTTGAGGAATGGGTTACAGGGAAATGCTGTAGCGCTGGCCGGTTTCTTCCAGGCGCTTCTTGGCGGCATTGAGCTGGGTGGACACGTTGAACGCAATGCGCACAAATGGCACGCCCAGGCGCCAGCGGTTAGTGCCGTCCACGCGCTCCACAAAGCCGGTGGTGGCAAGTCCTGGCAGGTTGACGCTGACCCAGCTGGGCGGCACGTCAATGCCCTTAGATATCTCGCTGGGACTCAGGCCCAACAGCTCATGGCCTGCCAATAGGCGAAAAAGATCACAGGTCTTGCGGATGGGCTCGGCCAGCTTGTAGGTAGTCTCAGTGGTCATGCTCAAAATTCCAATTCAGGGTTGGTGAACTGGCCCACATTGGCGTGGTGCCAGGCAACTTGGCTCAGGTGGCTGGTCAGTGCAGCCAGGGTCTCGGTGGCGTCGGCTTTGCCGGGTGCGCTGTAGAAGTCGGCCAGCAATTTCAGGGCGGCGCCAAAGCAGCTGTTCAGCTCCACCAGGTCGCCCTGGGTGACAGCCCTACCGGTGGGGATGTTGATGACTACCTTGCCCGCGCTGGCCGAAGCCCATTCACTGGCAAAGTGGCAGCCACAGGCATGCTCAAAGGCGGGCAGCAAGATGAAGGGCAGACGACCTGCGGAGAGCCACTTGTAAAGGCTGTCATGCGTCACGCCCATACGGTCGGCAATGCGCTCGATGCTCAGGTTCTTTTTCTCCTGTGCGTATTCCTTACACAGGCGCAGGGCGTCAATGGCGCTGTTGGGGCGCACCTGTTTCCAGTTGCGACGGGTCATTGGAAAGCCCTCGCGGTGTAGGCCAAGGCGGCGTCCAAACAAATGGCCTTACTGGAAATGCGGTTTGCTGCTTTTTGGGTGCAAAGTTGAGTCAGCGCAACTTTCAACCAGGAAAACACCATGGACAGTGACGACTTTGACAAACTGGCAGGCAGTATTGATGGCATCGGGCAGGCGCTGCTGCGACTGACGGCTGAGCTTGAAATGCAGGGCGTCATTGACGGCTCCCGAGTGTCGGCAGCGTGGCTGCAGGTGGCAGACTGTCGGCCTGAGACAACTGCGGTGCACCGCAGTGCGCACAACACACTGCGGCAGTTGTCTCAGATGTTGGACGAGGCACGTAGCTCCCGCCAATCACGTTGGCTTCCAGACTGAAGCCATGGCGATCATGTCCATCCTGGCGCGTGCTTTGCAGGTCCAGCAGCTCACACTGCAAGGCCCGGCGCATGTGGTCTGCCATGCAGTCGGCCATCCATCCCGCTTCAATAGTGATATCGCCGTAGCTGGTAGCAATGGTGAAGCCGCGCTGCATGGCGGGCACCTGCTTGGCCAGGGCGTATCCGATGTCTTGTTTGTTCATATAGCGGTTAAAGTTGGGGTTAAATGTGTGAACGCTTTGCACAGATGCAAAGTGGTTCAGACCAGCCTCTGGTATTTGCCGGGCCAGAGCTTGGCAATCGGTATGCCGGTGAGCTGCGCAATGCGCTTGGCCACGGGAGCGCTGGTGCCACGGCCATAAATGACGTGACTCACGCAGGCACCGCTTACCCCCAGAGTGCGGGCCAGGGCGGTGGGGGTGATGCCTTTCATGCGGATTTCGGCTTTGATCAGTTCGGGGTTCATGGCGTTGTCCTTGGGTGGTATTGCTTTGTTTGTGTCGGTAAATTTGCGGCGTGAATGGATTATGAGACCAAAACATCTCTTTTTGCAAGATGAATGAAATTAATTTGTCTCTTTTTGGCGGCCGCCTAAAGGAGGCGCGTAAAAAGCTCGGCATCAACCAGTCAGAAGCTGCCGATTTGGTTGGTGTTTCAAGGGAGCACTGGGGGCGCTGTGAGCGTGGGCTGGGTATGCCAGGAGGCGAGGTGCTAGCCGCTCTCGCAAATGCGGGCGCCGACGTCATCTACATCCTCACTGGCCAGCGCAGCGCGTTTCATGCGGCGCTGGGGCATGTACGCACTGCCTCTGAGATGGCACAAAAGCTGGGCGGATCGAATGCAGACATGGGGCACACCAGTGAGGCCCTGTTCGATCAACTCAACCGTCCAACCCTTTCCCCCGACGAGCAGATGTTGTTGGACACCTACCGCCGCTGCACGCGCGAGGCCAAGGCGAATCTGATACAGACAGCAGCGTTGTTGTCAGCGGGTATGGCCGCCCCGGGCGCGGCACCTGATGCGCCATCCATGGGCAACAACAACCAAGTCAACTCAGCATCCGGTGCAGTGCAGGTCAAAGGCTCTAGAAACACGGTGATGTCACGCACCAAAAAGTAATTTACTAAGGGGGAATGAGTCGATGGGGGATGAGAACAACCAAGAAAATGCGGGCCAAGGTGCCATACAGATCCACGGCAACCACAACACGATCCATAACCAGCACACGCACCATCACCAGCACAGCCATACCCATAGTCACCATCACAGCCACAACCACACCGTGCATGCCCATGGGCCGGTGCACGTGCACACGCATGTGGAACCGACCGCCTTTGCGCTGCAAGCGCCTCCCGCGCCGCCAGCGCACTTCCGCCAGCGCGGCCAACCTGCAGCTGACATTACCGCAGCACAAAAGGCTTTGCTGGCCCTGATGCGCCCGCTGCCCAAGCCAGTACGCGCGCAGGTGCTGCACTTTATGCGTGTGGAGTTCGGCACCGGCCTGGTGGTGGAGTTGGACCCAGACGAATTGCAACGCGTGCGCCGGGCTGTTCTGGATGCGCGGCGGGCGGCAGGTCTTTGAGAGAAACTAAATGCTTGGTTACTTGCTTACCTTTTGCATAGTTGTCGGGCTCGTTCATTGGATGGTTCAGGCACATGCCAAGCGCCAATTGCTGCGGTCGTCAAAGTCACTATCGCAACCAGCCGTAACTGACGAAGTTAATAAAAAGGTAGGAGAACTCACTTTGCAGACGAGCGTGGTATTTGAACGCGACGACGTTTTGGCGGATTTAAACCGGAGAGCCACTGCGGCTAGAGATGAGAAGAATTGGGACAAAGCTATTGGCCTTCTTCAGCAGGCAAAGAGGCATGAAGGTCAGGGCTATCGAGACACACGCTTGGCCATGTACTTGCAACAGGGCGGGCGGTTTGAAGAGGCAATGCGTGAGTTTGAGTGGCTATTGAGTACCGTGCCGTACCACTGCGACATGTCCAGCGCGCCCATGACGGACGCTTTCAGAAATTACTCAATCGCGCTTGAGCATACAAATATTCATAACAAAATTCGCATCGCAGCATCGCGGGAAAATCGGGCTGACCTGGTCAGCAAACATCTGGAACTTTGCCAACAGTACCAAGATACTGTCGATAAGCTGAAACCTGTCATAGAACGGGAATGGAAAAAGGAACGCCTTGCCTACGCTGCCAAAGAGGCGAGATTGAAAAAGAAAAGGCAAGCCACAATGTAGAGCCTGGCCATTACCACTCTGAATTCAGTAGCGCCCTACATTTGATTGTAAGGTTTTCAACCAAATGGAGATTCACATGAAGATATTCGTGGCGACCGTCATTGCGGCATGCAGCCTGGCCGTGCACGCCGACCCACTTGCAGAGTTTCAGGCGATTGTTAAGCAGTGCAGACAGGCGCACGAAGCGGCTAGACCGCTCACCGAAGTAGTCCGATCTAAGCGAGATTCATCATGGGTCAAGCGTGTATATGGCCCTGCTGCAATTTCGTACGATGTTCGCAAGACCGACTCTCTGGTTGCCCCTTTTTCGGCATACATTGAAGTCACAGAAACACTGGATGGAGATTCAGCGTCAACTGAGGCCGAGGCGGGTGCCATCACGATTGATTTGGAAGCCCGTGCAATGCGCACTGTTAGCCGACTCAGATTCGCTTACCAGGATAGCGTTTGGCAACTGGTTGATGGGCGGACAAGTGGATCCAGCAGATCAGCGAAGGGCGAACCATTTCGGCCCGATGTCTCCGTCACCAATAGCCGTGACGATTTAATGAAGCGGCCAGCAGAAGCTCCGATGCGGTCTTGCCTCGGAACGACCAGTTAGCCGGACCATTTCCCACTAAGGAACACACAATTTAATGTGCTACGTCTTTGCCTTGAAGTTCGTTATCAGCAACTCACCAACCTGCTGATTCTTGTTGGCACTTACCGAGTAGCGGGTCTTCACCTTTTCCAGATTGAACCCACCAAACACCTCGCGCACGCCCGGGTGGTCGTTCAGGCTCAAGATGAACTTGCCTTTGACCTTGCCCAGCAAGTTGGCCAGGTTGGTGAAGTCGGACCGGCTGAATAAATCTTTGCCGTAGTCGTTCTCACAGCCCCAGTATGGCGGGTCCACATAGAACAGCGTGCCAGACTTATCAAAGCGCGCAATGATCTCCTGGTAGGGCTTGCTCTCAATGAACACCCTGGATAGGCGCAAATGGGCCTCGCTCAGGTCCTCTTCCAGGCGCAGCAGATTCAGCCTGGGCGGGGCGGTGGCCGCGATGCCAAAGGTCGGCCCGCGCACGCGGGCACCAAAGGCCATTTTGCTGAGGTAGTAGAAACGCGCCGAGCGCTGGATGTCGGTCAACGTATTAGCTGGTGTTTTCATGAACCGGTCAAACTCATCTCGGGCGATCAGCATCCAGCGGAATTGCTCCACCAGAGCGGGCAGGTGGTGCTTGACGCAGCGGTACAGGGTGACCAGCTCACCATTGATGTCATTGATGATCTCGACCTTGCTCTCGGGCTTTTTGAACAGCACCCAGGCAGCGCCCGCAAATACCTCGCAGTAGGCGGTATGTGCGGGCATGCGGTCAATGATCTGTTCAGCCAGGCGGCTTTTGCCACCCAGCCAGGCCAATGGGCTTTTTCGAATCGTCATCTTTCGGTCCTAAAGTTGATGACGCTCGGTGGCGCTCTGGTAGGGGGCTCTTGTCCATTTGGACAGCCCTCACATCATTGAGTGTCCGGCAACGCGGACACTTGATTTGAAGTCTCACAAACTCAGCCTCGGCCAGCTTGCGCTGGCAGTGGCCACATCGAATTTCTTGCATGGCATTTCCGAGATAATGCCCTAGCCTGTACAGGTGGCAGGGTCTTCGGTCAATGCCGTGCTAACTCACGGCGGAGGTGGGTGACCAAGGTGTTAGCGCACCCTGAGCATTCGCCCTGTTTTTTTCTATTGCAGAAGCGGTGCAGCGCACAGCTCAAGTGTTTTCCAAGATCCGCTGCTGAGACCTCTATCGTCGTTATAGAGATCCGTCATGTCCTGGCTCTTGTGTCCGAGCAAGATCATTGTGTTGAGTCCCTTGGCGCGATGCAGACGTTCCGACAGCGAGCGGATCTCATGCAATGAGACTGGTGATCCTGTTTCGCACATTGGCACCGATGCTTCGCGCGCCTCCTCAAATCTTGCGGACAGTGACGCATCGCCCAATCGCTTTCCGTTGTGCTTTCTCAGCAAGTACTCCTCGCCGACAGCATAGGTGCGGCAAGCTTCAATGGCCTCTCCCAATGACACGCCGATAGCATCAAGGCGCAAGGCGAGTGGCAGCGCCAGCTTTGCTCCAGTCTTGGCCTGCACCACGTGCAAGTGGTCATCCCATACGTCTGCAAATCTCATCTTGACGACGTCAGACCGGCGCTGGCCAGTGACCAGTGCCAACACAAGCATTCTGGCAACCCATGGCGGCATATCGGCTTCAGCGTGAGCATGAATAGCCTGCCACTGCTCAAGCGTCAGTCGATTCCGTTGTACGGTGACTTGTTGTGCCTTGACTTGCATAGCTGGGTTGCGATCAATCCAGCCATATTCAAGAGCAGAGTTGAAGACTGCCTTGGTTTCAATCAAAACTCGCTTTGACAGTGGCGGATGCTCTTTGTGGATCCGCACGATAAGAGCAGACACATCGTGTGGCCGTATCGCTGAAATTATTCGATGCTCCCCAAGCCCACTTAAGACGTGTGACAGTGAGCACTTCCGGTTTTGCTTGGTCTTCTCCGTCACTGGAAGCCCATCGACAATCTGGCAATAGACCTTGGACCACTGGTCCAGCGTCCGATACCGGGGAAACACCATTCCAGCCGTTCGAGAAAATACAAAAGATGCGAGCGACATTGGCTATCCCGCCACCATCGACCAGCACCATCCGAGCACGACCAGGTACAGGATCAGGTAAATCATTTTGTGTAGAGCGCGCGTGCAGAGGGGATTCGTTTACAGCGAATCGATGGACGGTAGGACACCGAATTCAATCAAGTCGATGTCCATGGCAACTGCCACCCCGCCAGTGATAACCGCTGGCGAATACGTGATCGTCATCGTTGTTGCA
>Ga0208125_100383_pt1 | contig 27691 bp, 21 predicted proteins | sample LakWasM128_HOW14_2_FD_183938 | JGI IMG/M metagenome (GOLD analysis project Ga0208125, IMG submission 183938) | Freshwater sediment methanotrophic microbial communities from Lake Washington under simulated oxygen tension - Sediment Metagenome... | ecosystem: Environmental > Aquatic > Freshwater >...
TGAAAAAGTAAAAGCGAGTGCAGAAAACTACTCAGCCTATGCCGCATTTATCGCGCAAAAGTGTCAGCAATTTAATTGCAGTCACTTTACAGCAGAAGCAGTCGTGTCCTTGTTGCAAGCTATGCACAGGCTAGAAGAAGACCAAACACGCATCAGTACCAAGTTTGCTGTTTTAGAAAAACTCATGCTCGAAAGTGCCGCTGCGGCAGAGTTACGCGGAGCAAAGTTAGTAGAGCAGGAGGATGTAAAAGCTGCGATTAGTCGCAAGTACGCCCGCCATAGTTACATTGAAGCACATGCGCGCGATTCTATCGTCGATAATGAATTGATGATTAACGTCCATGGGGAGACGGTAGGGCAGATTAATGGATTAACACACATAGATCTTGCTGATGCGAGCTTTGGCTCACCCGTACGAATTTCTGCCAACTGCTATGCAGGCCGATTGGATGTGCTGACAATCGATCGAGAAGTATCTATGAGCGGCCCTACGCATGATAAAGGCGTGATGATATTGCAAAGCTGGTTGCATACTAACTTTGCGCAATTCAATCCGTTAAACCTCACCGCTTCATTGGTATTTGAGCAAGAGTATAACGGCGTAGATGGTGACTCAGCATCATGCGCGGAGTTGTTCGCGCTGTTATCTGCATTAACGCAATTGCCCATTAAACAAGGCATCGCCGTCACTGGCGCGCTTAATCAGCATGGTGAAGTGTTACCAGTAGGCGGCTTAAACGAAAAAATAGAAGGTTATTTCAGAGTCTGTAAAGATATAGGCTTAGATGGCACGCAAGGAGTATTAATCCCTCAACGAAATATGCGACACCTGATGTTACGCGACGAAGTTGTCGATGCCGTTGCCAATGGCCAATTTCACATCACTACGATGAACAATGTAGCTGAAGGTATTTTGCACATTACTGGCCATACTCTGCAAGAAATTAATAAACTTGCAGAAACAAAACTAACAGCATTCAAACAAATATTAGAAGCTAATTCCCCTAAAATATTGACTAAGTAAAATGCGTGAACCAAGACATGTCAAAATCCTTAGAAAATGATGATGCTAAATGCAGGCTAGATAAATGGTTATGGGCTGCCCGTTTCTTTAAAACTCGCAGTTTAGCAACTGCAGCCATTGAAACTGGCAAGGTTCATGTTGACGGCGACCGAGTTAAACCCGCTAAAGAAATGCACGTAGGTCAAATCGTTCATATCCGTAACCGAGATTTTGAAATTGAAGTCAACGTACTCGCTCTATCAAATATCCGTAGAGGCGCTCCAGAAGCTGCACTTTTATACGCTGAAACTCAGGCAAGTATTATCAAACGCGAAAATGCTAAGGTAACAGGTGAGGGGGAGCATGCTCTTAGAGATCGTGGTGCGGGGCGTCCAACTAAGCGTCAATTGAGAGATATTAAGAAATTTACTGGTGGAACTGTTGGCTAATATGACTATGAATTCGAATGAACAAGCAAAGCTAACTTGCTTCAAAGCTTATGATATACGTGGCAGGCTGGGCGATGAGCTGAATGAAGATATTGCCTACAGAATTGGGCGGGCTTATGCAGTTTATTTGCAGCCTAAGTCAGTCGTGATAGGCGCAGATATTCGCCTTAGCAGCGAAAGCCTTAAAGCTGCGCTAGCCAATGGGCTTATGGATGAGGGCGTGAATGTCATTGATATAGGGTTGGCAGGTACTGAAGAAGTTTATTTCGCTACATTTCATCTTAAAGTTGACGGCGGTATTGAGGTGACAGCAAGTCATAATCCTATGGATTATAACGGCATGAAGCTGGTCAAAGAGGGGTCGAAACCCATCAGTGGTGACACAGGCTTACGTGACATACAAGAAATTGCAGAAGCTAACCAGTTTTCAGTAGTCAGCAAGCGTGGTGCTTATATTAAGCAAGATATTTTACCTGCATTTATTAAGCATTTGCTTACCTATATTAATGTTACTGAGCTACGCCCCCTTAAACTGGTTGTGAATGCGGGAAATGGTGCTGCGGGACATGTTATTGATGCAGTAGAACGTGTTTTTGTGCAAAAAAAAATTCCTATTAATTTTATCAAAATTCACCACGATGCCGATGGCAACTTTCCTAACGGCATTCCAAATCCATTGCTACTAGAAAATCAAGCGGCAACTTCTGATGCTGTTATTGCGCACAAAGCTGATATGGGTATTGCTTGGGATGGTGATTTTGACCGTTGTTTTCTATTCGATGCGCAAGGTCAATTTATTGAAGGATATTATATTGTAGGATTGCTTGCGGCTGCATTCTTAGCAAAACATCCCAACGAGAAAGTTATTCATGATCCTCGCCTGACATGGAACACTGTAGATATTGTGACTAATGCCGGAGGCCAGGCAGTAATGAGTAAAACTGGTCACGCATTTATTAAAGAGCGTATGCGGTTAGAAAATGCTATTTATGGTGGGGAGATGAGTGCGCATCATTATTTTAGAGATTTTGCATACTGTGATAGCGGAATGATACCTTGGTTGCTTGTTTGTGAGCTTTTAAGCCATACAGGGCAATCATTATCAGCGCTGGTTGCAGAGCGCATTAGCTTATTCCCCTGTAGTGGAGAGATTAACTTTAAGGTGGCTGACGTATCAGATGCTATACAGAAAATCAAAGACCATTTTATAGATCAAGCACTTGCACTGGATGATACCGATGGGTTGAGCTTCACTTTTAACCAATGGCGATTCAATTTGCGTGGCTCGAATACTGAACCGTTGTTACGTCTTAACATAGAGTCGCGAGGTGATTGGGAATTGGTACATCAAAAAGTGGATGAGATTTCAAACTTAATCCATAGCTTATAATTCCAGTTTATAACTTCAAAAATTCTTTTTCTGGAATTGGTTGCCAGTTGATGAGTTTTTTTGATAAACTTGCGTTCACCTTATGAACGCATAAATCACGTAGATTTAAATTGCTAACTGACGAGTATAGATACAAGATTCTGAAATTAGTAGAGGCTAAGCCTGAGATTAGTCAGCGAGAGCTTGCCAGAAGCTTGGGTATTAGTCTTGGTAAAGCTAATTTTTGTCTTAAAGCCTTAATTGAAAAAGGTTTTCTCAAAGCCACGAATTTTCGTAATAGCCAAAACAAATTGGCATATATGTATTTGCTCACACCAAATGGGATTGAAGAGAAATCTAGCATTACGCTAAGGTTTTTAAAAATTAAAATGCAGGAATATGAGTTACTTAAGGCAGAGATCAGCTTGTTAGTTCAAGAAACAAAGTCGGTGTTAACTATAGATGCAAGTTTAGATCTAGAAAAAACTGCGATTTCAAATGAAAGTCATCAATCTTGAAAAATAATTATGCTGTCATTCTTTGTGGTGGTTCTGGCACAAGACTATGGCCTTTATCTCGTACGTTGAGGCCCAAGCAGTTGTTGGCGCTGAATGGAGAGCAAACCTTGTTGCAGCAAACAGCTCAGCGTTTAGCTCGGCATATTGATCCCGCTAATTTATTCACTGTGACACATGAAGATCATAAGTTTGAAGTAAAAGGACAGTTGGCAGAACTCTACCCGCAAGCCGTTGCCAACGTGCTGGCTGAACCCATTGCCAGAAATACTTTGCCAGCCATAGCTTGGGCAGCCTACCAAATATATCAAAAAGATGCATCTGCAATGATAGGCGTATTCGCATCAGATCACTCAATTGATAACGAAGATGCTTTTTTAAGCGCATGGCAAACTGCAGAACAACTAGCAGAACAAGACTACTTGGTGCTGCTAGGGATTAAGCCGCACGAGCCCGCTACAGGTTACGGTTACATTAAACCAAATCAACAATTACTATTAAGTGGCGCATTACCAGTCCATCAGGTGGCGCAGTTTGTAGAAAAACCAGATTTGGAAATTGCAAAGCAATTTGTGAGTGATGGTTACTTATGGAATAGTGGCATGTTTGTGTTCAAAGCTAGCACTTTTATGCAGATGCTCGCGCAGTATCAGCCTGAAATTTATGAACAGGTTTGTGCTATGAATCATGAAAACTTGGCAGATAGTTATGCCAAGTTCCCAAGTTTATCAATGGATTATGGCTTGGCCGAGGTGTTGGCAAAACATGCGGATAAAATAGCCGTAGTGCCAGTGGATATGAGTTGGAGTGATTTAGGTAGCTGGGATTCTATCTACGCACGACATGAAAAAGATGAAAGTAACAATGTAACGCATGGTGAAGTAGTAAGTTTAGATACGCAAAATAGTTTAATTTGGACTGAAACTGGATTATTAGCTACGTTAGGTTTAAATAATGTGGTGGTGATTCAAACTGCGGATGCTACTTTAGTATGTGATAGAAGCCGTTCCGAAGACATTAAAACATTAGTAGCAGCAGTTAAAGCAAGCAAACCTGAGCTTACGGAAATTCACCAAACTGTATATCGGCCATGGGGAAGCTATACGGTGTTGGAAGCGCGCCTAAATTTTAAGATTAAACGCATTGTTGTAAATCCCGGTGCAAAGCTTTCCATGCAAATGCATAAGCATCGTTCTGAGCATTGGGTGGTAGTTTCAGGTGTTGCAACAATCAGTAATAACGAAATTGAATATAGTTTACAAGAGAATCAATCTACGTATATTCCTCAAACTCATCGACACCGCTTAGCAAATAATGGAACTGAGCCTTTAAGCATTATTGAAGTACAATGCGGCGAATATGTAGGTGAAGATGATATTGTGCGGTTTGATGATAATTATGGAAGGTTAACTACAAAGTGACTAAAGTTGCTTTTGTCATAGGGGTAATTATTCCTAAAATCAGTTGCAGCATATTAATTTATCGTATCAAGCTTCATTGAGAGGTATGTGCAACATTATTTAGTCCTGAACTGATTTGATCAATATAAATATTTCTAATTAATCGTCAAATATAACTTAATGAAATTAACTAATCAGATTGCCTTTCAAATTTGCAGTATTCGCTACTTTTCAACATGCTTTGCAGAGTGCGGCAATTAAGAGTTCAACCTCGAATGTTTAGAAACATAAATACTACACCTAGATTTTCTTTACCAATAATAATTTAATAAGCGAAAAACTAAACTTGTCTATAAGAAACAATACTCTATGGAATCTATTCGGATCTGCAAGTCCATTTATCGTAGGAATTTTCGCTTTACCGTACTTATTGCATAAAATTGGTATGGAGAGGCTAGGTGTCCTAACATTAATCTGGACTTTAATAGGATATTTCAGCATCTTCGATTTCGGCCTAGGTAGAGCGTTAACACACCAGGTTTCAAATCTCAGAGCGCAAAATACTCCAGATGAAATATTAGCGACTGTTAAAACAGGCTTGTTTTTGATGTTGGGATTTGGCTTTTTGGGGGCAGCAATCGTTGCAATATCTACTTATTTCGGAGCATTGCACTGGTTAAATTTGAGCTCAAGTATTTATGAGGAAACCTATAATGCAATTATGATAGCCGTGATTGGCGTGCCACTGACTATACTTACATCCGGTTTTAAGGGCGTGCTAGAGGGGTTCGAGGAATTTCAAGTAGTTAACATATTAAAATCAGTTTTAGGTATAGCTAATTTCGCATTACCTGTTGCAGTTGTTCACTTTTTTAACTCTTCACTTTCAGGCATAGTATTTGGGCTAGTTGTTGCTAGATTTGTTGTTTTCTTGTTACACGTACAATTAACAAATAATAGTATTCCACTAATGCAAATAATATATTCGCATAGCAGTAAGGGGAGGACTAAGTTGCTAAAGTTTGGTGCCTGGATGACACTCTCAAATGTAATTAGCCCATTAATGGTAGTGGCTGATAGATTTATTATTTCACATTATATAGGGGCTGCTGCAATTGCATTTTATACAGTGCCTTTTGATTTTTTATTTAGGTTTTTAATTCTGCCTGCAGCATTAACTACAACTTTATTCCCTAGAGTTACGTATCACTTTGCTGCGGATAAGCATCGAGCAAAGCAACTATATCTTAAAAGTTTGAAAGTTATAACTATTTTAATGTTTCCAATTTGCTTTTTGGCATCTCTATTATCCTATCGAGGCTTAGACTTTTGGTTAGGATCCAACTTTGCCCAAAGCTCATATTTAGTTGCCTCTATAATTGCCGTAGGCATTTTCTTTAATAGCATAGCTCAAGTACCGCATATGATGCTTCAGGCATCAGGTGATGTTAAAAGAACATCGTTAATTCATCTGTGTGAATTCTTGATATACGCACCCATACTTGTTTATGCGGTAATGAAGTTTGGACTTATTGGCGCGGCATACAGTTGGTTGCTGCGAGTAGCCGTAGACTTTTTTCTGTTACAGACATTCGCAATGCAAAAATTTGATGATTTAAAAGAAAAATCTAATGCAATATAATTTTGCTATTGGGTTCGTCACATACAATCCCACGCTAGAGTTTTTGCGCCGCCTAGAATTACTTAATCGAATGGGGTGCAAAGCGTACTTGTACGATAACTCTCCTGAATGTGTAGAAACAAGGGAGCTAGTTAAAACATTGGAATATACTTGCTACGTCACAGCAGGCAAAAACCTTGGCCTAGGAGTCGGACTTTCAACCGTATGCGCCCAAGCATATTATGATTCATTTCCAACACTATTGTTTTTTGATCAAGATACGGCGTTCAACGAAGAAACAATCAATTATATACAAGAGTTTATAGCAGAGAATCTTAGCAACATACAAGATGAATATACGGCAGTTGTATTTGGCGAAAGTAGTCATACCAGTCAGAGTAATACAGATGATGCAGAACTGAAAAAATTTGATTTTTTTAATGTCACCTTAGCAATCAGCAGTGGCAGCTTATTTATTTTAAAAAATTTAAAAAAGATAGGGTGGCACAATGAAAAGTATTTTGTAGATAGCGTAGATTATGAAATCTGCTTTAAATCTATCGTTAACAATCTGAAAATTGGAAAGTGTTTAAACGCTCCAGGTTTTGATCACTCAAGTGAACAACCAGACAAAATTTACAATATTTTTGGCATACCTATGTCGCTTAGGCGCTATTCATTTTTTAGAATTCTAGATACAACAAAATCTACTACAAGGTTATTTTTCTCATCTTTAAAAATGAGGCAGTTTAAATTCGCGTTGAGCATCCTTAGAAGTTACGGGATATATTCAGCAGCACAAATTTTGGCAAGAATCTTCAGTAAATGAGATGAAACTTATGGATACAATTAATCAATTAACGAATAAAGAAGTGGCTGTTTTTACAGTTTGCAATTTAGCATATCTACCAAGAGCTTTGGTTTTAGCTGACTCTTTGAATCGTCACAATAGTGGACGCTTGAAAGTCATAATTTTTGACAAAAAAGTTGATTTGCCAGGCTCTACTAGCATCGCCGATATTATTTGGATAGAAGATATTGGCGTACCTAAGCTATCTGAATTGGCTTTCATGTATGACATTATTGAATTTAGTACAAGTCTAAAACCTTTCATTGCGTTAAAGCTGCTAGAGACCCATCAATCAGTGATATTTATGGATCCTGATACCTGCTTATTCGCTTCATTAGCGCCTATCATTGAAGAGCTTCAACAGTCCCCAATTATCCTCACACCTCATTACACAACACCACAACCCAACACTGCGCATGAATCAGATATGGCAATGATGCGATTTGGCTCATTTAACCTTGGATTTTTTGCTGTTAATAACTCATCAGAGGCCAATAGCTTCTTAGCATGGTGGTCAGAAAGATGCATCGCGTTTAGCTTTATGGAAAGTCAATTTGGACTTTCCACTGATCAAAAGTGGGTAACTATTGCGCCATGCCTATTTAAAGACATTCACATATCTTTTAACCTTGGTTATAACGTAGCACCTTGGAATACTTACGAGCGACAGATAAAAAAGACCGACGCTGGCAACTATATTATTAATAACTTGTACCCATTAGTGTTTTTCCACTTTAGCAATTTTGTAGCTACTGATCCTGAGTATTTAAATAAAAGAGCCAGTTGCGAAGCGGGTGAGCGTAAACCAGAATTGTTGGAGCTAGGCCTGTTTTATAAGGAGGCTTTGCAAGAGATGACGGCTAAAGTGGGATTGTCAAAATACTCTTATGACTATATGTCCGATGGTGCTTACATTTCGCCAACTTTAAGAAGAGCCTATGCTGCTGTCCGTTCTGAGTTAGCGCCTAATCACGACCCTTTTGATGCTCAAGGATCTGTTGGAGATTTTGCTAGAAAAAATCATTTGTTAGAAAAAAATGAAGTTAAGTATGTACCTCAAGGTACAAAAGATGCGGAAAATCATGGTGCCGCATTTACCTTTATCTATTTTATAATGCGCCAAATATTACGTTTTGTTGGCCCTAATAAATTTTATAACTTATCAAGACTATTTGTGTACCTGTCAATGTATAGAAAAAACAGAGCATTATGGAAATTGTAAACAATATATGAATTTCAAACAGACGCAGATATGGATAGAGTTTGCTCTACTATTTAAAATCAAAAGTTTCATATGTAAGTTTTTTGGGGGGAGTGTACCTGTAACGAAAGTCACTCTTTTCAAGCATGTTTGAAATCGCTGAAAAGTTATTGGCGATATTGTTTAGTCTTCTAATCTTTGGCCAAGCATATTTAATTAGACGGACTTTTGGTACTTATCTTATACCAGCCGCTTTATTTTCATTGGCTTGGTTTTTATATACGATTATTCCCTTGGTCGTTCTCTTTAGTGTGCCCGTTAATCCACTTTCTATTTTTTATATTCTGATATGTGTTTCTGCTTTTTCATTGAGTTCACTACCTTTTAATTGGTTCAAAGCCCTTAAAAATAACGCATTAAAAACGACTTCTGATTACAGCCAATTTAACAGTAAATTTATCCACTATTTGTTTTACATATCAATTTTTTCATCCATTTTTTTTACAATTGCGGGGGCAGTTTCCAATGGATTTGATCCCTATTCAATGGTATTTAATCTTATGGAAACAAGTGGCGAATACGCAACGATGCGTGGGCATGGTGAGTTGGACTATGGTAGTTTGGGGCGTTTAAGTATATTTTTTACTTATATAACACCTATATTAGGTGCGTTCATTTCCTACCATCAAAAAAATAGAGTTTCTAAATTAACGATCTTGTTATTTGCTTTTACTCCAACCTTGTTTTTGATGCTCACGCAATCTACGAAGCTTATCTTATTCGTTTCTATCGGATTTTATTGTGCAGCTATTTTTTTAATGAAAATATATTCCAATAAACTTGAGCTCTTTAATTGGCGCTTAATACTAAAATTTATTGGATTGATTCTATTAGTATTTCCACTGATATCTATTTCATTCTTATCAAGAGATCATTTTTCAGACTTTGATGACGCGGAAAAAGTAATTAGTCAATTGAGTACATCTGTTAACTCTTATGCTTTTGGGCAAATATATGCATTTTCAGACTTTTTTACGCACTATTTAGGATTTGATACTGAGTTAAATTATGACGATAGTTATAACTCATATGGCTATTACACTTTTAAATCTATATTAGATTCGTTAGGTGGCGATAAAGAATTTCCTATTGGAATTTTTGAAGAAGGATATTCTTATAAAGAGGTTGTTGCTACGAATATTTACACAATATTTCGTGGGCTTATTTACGACTTTGGTGGCGTTGGTGCAATATGCTTTATGTTTGCTTTCGGCTTATTGATACATACTTTCTTTTATCGAGTTCTTAATTCTCGCAACTCATGGTTTGCTTGCTCAGTATTTATTGTGTCAGTTGTTTTTATACAATTTACATACCTTATGAGTCTATTTATGGCTAGATATGCTTATTTAATTTTAGTAGCTCTTGGTATTATTCTTTGGGCTAATAATAAATATTGGATGAAATCTTACAAGCATGAATGATATTCAATTGAAAGCAATTGTTGTTTCTAGAAATTTTAATCCAGGTCATTACTCTCACCTTCTTGCAAGTTATAAAGTGCTTTCTGAAAATAACATCAATACCTATATGTATCACCATGCACTTTTTAATAATATGAGTGTAATCGATAAGAAACGAGTGTTTAACAATATTTCTGAATTGAAAGCGTTAGGGAAAGTTGATTTAGCAATATTTTGGTTTCCTAGCTTCAAAAATATATTAGACACAATTTTTCTTCGTCTTTTTTATCGAACACAGGTTGTTTATGTCTTTCATGAGCCTTATGAGTCTGTTCGAGCTTATCTTGATGCTGGTTTTGGGTATTTAAAGACTTTTAAAATAGTACTAATAAGTTCGGTCAACTATTTATTGATTTTACTTTCTAGCAAAGTTGTATTGCCTTCAAGAAAGTCCCTGAATACATATGAGACCAAGTATTTGCATACTAATAAAAAATATGTGCTTATTCCTTTGTTATTCGATGATGAGGCATCGCAAATAAAAAACGGTAGCGAACGCTTTAACATTTCGTATATAGGTACAGTTGCTGAAGACCATGCATTTGATGAGTTTGTGACGTTTGCAGTTCATGCCATAAAAAATAATTGGTTTCCCAAATATAAGTTTTTAATAGCAACAAAGAGTAATCTACCTCTTGCCCAACGTGTAGCATTAACTCCATATATCACCTCTGGCAATGTTGTGATTGAAGAGGGTAAGCCTATGAGTAATGAGAGTATCAATGAGCACTATAATAATAGCGTCGTTGTGTGGAATGCTTATAGGCGCTCAATGCAAAGTGGTGTTCTGCCAAAAGCATACATGTTTGGAGCGCCATTAATTGTATCGTCATCTAATTTAAGTGAGTTTTTTCAAGACCGCCAACATGGCGTTATGATAAATAGCAGATATGATATTAATGAACTAAAAGAATCAGTCAACAATGTTATCGTTAATTTTGAAAAGTATTCATTGAACTGTAGAAGTACATTTATGACTACTTTCTACTACAAAGCTTATGAGAAAGTATTTATGGATTTTATTTTGGATGAAAAGAAAGTTGAACAGTAAATAATGACCAAAACTAGTGTTGATCTTGAATCCCCATCACCTTACATTGAAACAGGTTCATTTTTCTATAAAATTAAACGTAAGCTAACCTATGCATTTGCTATAAACGCGATTAAGAGCATTAAAAATAAAGATGAAGCGTTTTCCTTACTTGAAATAGGAACTGGATCAGGCTATTTTTTATCATTTATACATTCTGAGTTTCCACAAGCTTCACTAGCTGGTATAGAGTATGACCCAAGGTTGCTTGAGGTAACGAAAGAAAAAGTACCTTTTGCAAACTGCTTGATGGGTAATGCTGAAGTGTTTGATTTTGGTGATGAAAAATTTGACGTTATTGTCTCTTTTCAGGTGATTGAACATCTCTACGAACCTGAAGCAATGCTTGAGCGTGTTAAAAGTCACTTAAAACCAAACGGGATATTCATTCTTACCACTCCTAATCTAGATGGTTTGGGTGCCCGAGTTATGGGTAAGAAATGGCATGGATATCGAGATGATCACGTTTCGCTAAAGGGTTATAACGATTGGCGTGCCTTATTAGAAAGAAATGGTTTCGTAGCTATATATTGTGGCTCAACTTTTTTTTCAGGCATTCCTATTCTTAATAGATTTCCACTAGGCTTGGTTAACTGGATGTTGTTAGTAGTTTTTGGGACGGCACGTTGGAAAAAAGGTGAGTCTTTTGTTGGTATTTTTAAAACTATAGATTGATATATTACATATGATGAGGCAAGCATGAGTTTTTTAACATCATTTCAAGGTAAGTCTTTACTGATCACTGGTGGAACAGGCTCCTTTGGAAATGCGGTACTAAATCGATTTCTGAACACCGATATTTCGGAAATTAGAATTTTCAGTCGAGATGAGAAAAAGCAAGACGATATGCGCAAGCATTATAATAATCCCAAGTTAAAGTTTTACATTGGTGATGTTAGAGATCAGCGTAGTCTCGCTCAAGCTTTGCGTGGTGTGGATTATTGTTTCCATGCGGCTGCTTTAAAGCAAGTTCCATCTTGTGAGTTTTATCCTATGGAGGCTGTTCGTACTAATGTAATGGGTACGGAAAATGTACTTGAAGCTGCAATTGAAAATGGAGTGAAACGAGTTGTTTGCTTAAGTACAGACAAGGCTGTTTACCCAATCAATGCGATGGGTATTTCCAAGGCCATGATGGAAAAGGTGATGGTGGCCGCCTCACGTAATTTAGAGCATTGCCAAACGGTTATTTGTGGTACACGTTATGGCAATGTAATGGCTTCTCGTGGCTCGGTAATTCCACTTTTTGTAGATCAGGTTTTAGCCGGAAAGCCTATTTCAATTACCGACCCCAACATGACAAGATTTATGATGACATTGGAGGATGCAGTAGATTTAGTTCTCTATGCCTTTGAGCATGGTGAAAATGGTGATATCTTTGTGCAAAAAGCACCGGCAGCCACTGTAGGAGTTTTGGCTGGGGCGTTGTTGCAGATTATGGGTAAGTTAGATCATGATGTGCAAGTAATCGGTACTCGGCATGGGGAAAAATTGTACGAAGCTTTACTTAGCCGCGAGGAGCGGGTTGCCGCACAAGATTTAGGTGGATATTATCGCATTCCACCTGATTTACGTGATTTAAATTACGGTAAATACGTTGAGCAGGGTGAGGTGCAGATTTCTGAGGCAGTCGACTACAATTCCCATAACACAACAAGATTAGATGTTGATGCGATGAAGGAGTTGTTACTTAAACTTCCATTCATCCAAGCCGTTGCTCGTGGTGAATTTGCTCAAACGGAGGGCTAAATGCGAGTACTGGTTACTGGTGCGAATGGGTTTATTGGAAAAAATTTAATCGTGCATCTTCACGAGCAAGGTATTGAATCGGTATTGTTTACTCATGATATGCCAATATCGGACTTGGATACCGCGCTGGATAGCGTAGATTTTGTGTTTCATTTGGCTGGAGTTAATCGACCTAATAATGATGCAGAGTTCGCTGAAACCAATACAGGTTTAACTGAGAAGCTTTGTGATTTTATTCGCACAAGTGGTCGATCAACCCCCGTGCTTTATACCTCTTCAATTCAAGCAGAAGCTGACAATCTATATGGATTGAGTAAGTTGGCTGCTGAGGATGCTCTACAAGCGCTAGAGAATGATACAGGTTCACCTGTATACCTTTATCGTTTACCGAATGTATTCGGCAAGTGGAGCAGGCCAAACTACAACTCAGTTGTAGCCACATTTTGCTATAACATTGCCAATGACTTACCTATTCAAATCAATGATCCTTCCGCATTAGTGCATTTAGTTTACATTGACGATGTGATTAAAGACTTTTTACAAGTATTGGAAGATCGGCCCGCTGGAGTAGTTCGTCCAGAAGTAATGCCAAACTACACAATTACTGTGGGTGAAATGGCTGCTCAAATTAAGAGTTTTAAAACAAGTCGAGAGTCAATGATTACGGAGCCAGTTGGATCTGGTTTAGTAAGGGCGTTATATTCTACATATTTAAGTTTCTTTAAACCGGAACAGTTCTCATATTTGCTAACCGCACATGTTGATCCACGCGGTCGATTTGTAGAAATGTTGAAAACAAAAGATTCCGGTCAGTTTTCATTTTTTACAGCACATCCAGGAGTCACTCGCGGTGGTCATTATCACCATTCAAAAAACGAGAAGTTTTTGGTTATTCAAGGCAGCGCAAAGTTTGGTTTCCGCCATTTAGTTACGGGTGAAACATATGAGAAATTCACTGATGGTGAGAAGCCTGAAGTGGTTGAAACGGTTCCAGGTTGGTCACATGACACTACTAATATAGGCAGTAACGAAATGATTGTGCTGCTTTGGGCGAATGAGATTTTCGATCGTCAATACCCGGACACAATTACACATAAGGTTTGATATGAAGAAATTAAAAGTAGTCTCAGTTGTAGGAACTCGTCCAGAAATAATACGTTTATCACGTGTGTTAGCAAGTTTAGATGAGCATTGTGATCATATTCTTGTTCATACGGGTCAAAATTACGATTATGAGTTGAATCAGGTTTTTTTTGTTGACCTAGGCGTACGTAAACCGGATCATTTCTTAAACTGTGCTGCTAACAGTACCAGCGCAGCACATACTATTGGAAATATGATTATAGCTGTAGATCAAGTGTTGGCCGATGAACAGCCAGAGGCAATGTTGGTTTTAGGAGATACCAACAGCTGCTTATCTGTGATTCCGGCAAAACGGCGCAAAATCCCAATTTTTCATATGGAAGCAGGAAATCGTTGCTTCGACATGCGAGTGCCAGAAGAAATAAATCGGCGTATTGTTGATCATACAGCAGATGTGAATTTGACTTATAGCACAATTGCTAGAGATTATTTACTACGAGAGGGATTGCCTCCTGACATGGTGATAAAAACAGGCAGCCCAATGTTTGAGGTATTAACGTATTACCGCCCCCAAATTGATGCTTCTAAAGTATTGACACGCCTAGGTCTTGTAGAAGGAGGTTATTTTGTAGTCAGTGCGCATCGTGAAGAAAATATTGAAGCGCCTCAAACCTTTGCTAAATTGGTAGGTATCATAAATACTATTGCAGAAGATTATAATCTGCCAGTGATTGTATCGACACATCCGCGCACTCAAAAACGTATTGATGCAACAAACTCTAAGTTTCACGACCAAGTGTGCTTGTTAAAACCTCTCGGCTTCCATGATTATGTGAAATTGCAACTATCGGCTCGTGCAGTACTTTCTGATAGCGGTACTATTAATGAGGAGTCGTCTATTCTCAATTTTCCCGCATTGAATATTAGAGAGGCGCATGAACGTCCAGAAGGTATGGAAGAGGCTGCGGTAATGATGGTTGGACTTGAGGTTGAGAGAGTGCGGCAAGGGTTGGCAATCTTGGCTACTCAATCACGTGGCGAAGATCGTAGTGTGCGACAAGTTACTGACTACAGTATGCCTAATGTGTCTGATAAGGTGGTGCGAATAATTCATAGCTATACCGACTATGTGAACAGAAATGTATGGAAATTATAAATGGTTGACTCCCCAAAGGGCGACTTAGACCGTAGCAATAAATCTCGATTATTTATCATTTCAGAGTTTGTTGATTGCACTCAAAATTCTACTGGATACTACTGGTCAAAGATTATTCATGGGCTATCTGAAAGATTCAATGACATTTGTGTTATTGCACCTAAATCTAGTTATCATAAAGTTCAGAATGCCCCCGATTTTGTGACTTATATCCTTGTAAAGGATATTGTTTATAACAAAAAAAATTTAGTTACTCGTTTGTTCGGGCAGGTTGCTCAGTCCTTATTTTTTGCTAAGGCAATTGTTCAAAATGTTCATCGTGGTGATGTGATTTTTTCTGGCACTAATCCAGCGCTACTACTTGTTCTGATTTCAGTCTTAAAAGTAATAAAGGGCTTTAAATGGATGCTTCTTGTTCATGATGTTTTTCCTGAAAATTTGGTAGCTGCAAAAGTGATTGGGAAAGCAAGCATATTGTACCGACCCGTAAAATATTTGTTTGATAAGGTCTATTCATCAGCTGATACTCTTATAGCGATTGGTCGCGATATGCTTATTTTATTAGCTCAGAAGACAAAGGAGGCGAATAAGATTGAATATGTAGCAAACTGGGTCGATCCGAAGGATATAGTGCCTTTGCCGCGAGATAATAGTGAGCTTATTTGTAAGCTTGGCGCTGATGATAAAATAATATTCCAATTTTTTGGAAATCTTGGGCGTTTACAGGGCATTGATAACTTATTAAACGCTATCTTATTGGTTAAAAACAATAAAGCAGTTTTTGTTTTTATTGGGTCTGGGTCTGAGGAAGCTCTAATTTTAAACTTCATAAAGAATAACCCTGATAAAAATATCATTCATCTTTCTGGTATGCCATTTAGCCGCAATAATGTCGTGTTATCTTCATGTGACATTGCAATAGTGTCACTTGCTGAAGGCATGAATGGCTTAGGCGTTCCTAGTAAGGCTTATTTTTCACTTGCCGCTGATAAGCCTTTACTAATTGTTACTGAAAAAGATTCTGAACTTTTCAGTCTAGTATCTGAAGAAGAATCAGTGGGCTGGTTTTGTGAGCCGTGCAACCCTTCAAAACTTGCATCTTTGATCGATGATATTTGTAAGGGTGATCTTTTTATCTCTCAAGGAAGTCGCAGGTCTGTATTGATTAAAAAATACGGACACGAATATGCAATTGAAAAGTACTACAAATTTATATCTGAATTAATTGAATAACAATGGCTGATGGAAAGCTAGTACATAAAGTTTCTATTCGATAAGTTGAGGGTTGCTCTCGATTATTTTCTTACCTAAGTATTTAGAGCCATTTATATTTAGATGATTCTTATCCCTGTAAAATAAAACACCATTTTTTGCCATGCCGCAAATATTTTCGTCACAGAAATATTTTGCCATTTTTAAAATTTTCACATTTGGATTATTTTTTGTAATCGACTGTAGTGTTGAGTAGTAATTTTTATATTGGTTATAGAAAAATTTTCTATCTTCAATACAGGTACTATTAAAACTAAATTTTCTAGAATATTTACATTTTTTAGGGTCAAACGAAAAGTTAGGTACATCTTCAGCTATGTAAACATTCTTTTTTGCTGCAGTTAACACACTTACAGTGTGGACTAATTCATTTTTAAAAGTAGTATTTTTCGGTATTTCTACCATTCTTTCACTCCAGTAGGATGAAAGAATTACAGTTTTTATGCTGGTGTCATCAATAACATTCTTAAAAATATTTTCAAACTCGATGTTGTTTATATAGGGAAGTGAGTTTTTAATATAAAAAACAATGTTAGTTTCAGGTAACCCTTCAGCAAGACCTATAAACAAATGTTCTGCGTGGCTATCTCCGATAATTGCTATTTTTTTCGATTCGCTTTTTTTCGATTGAAAGCATCTTACGGAGTCATTCCAAATTAATGCCTCATTTTGAATATTAATAGGTGTGCATAGGTAAAATTTTTGGTATGGATATTTATGAAATTCGTCATGACCAATATCTCCAGTATTTTTTTCTTGAATTTTTGCTCCTGTACGAAATTTAAGTCCATCTCGCTCATAGATTTTATAACCGACATAGCCAACAACAATCATTAAAACTAATAAGATGCTTGTCTTTGCTTTACTGTGATTGCCAAAACGAATAGGCTTTTCAATTAACAGATAAGTAAGCCAAGCAAGAGCAATAGAAGTTAGAACAATAATAATTCTGATCAGACGGGATGGTGTCTCGCTTTCTATAATACGTGCGAATGACAACAATGGCCAATGCCACAAATATAGAGGGAAGCTAATTAATCCAAACCACACAAATACGCGACTAGATAGCACTACACGATTGAACCAGGCTTGCACACCTGCAGAAATAATTAGCATTGCACCAATGGTTGGTAGTAAAGCCCACCAACCTGGGATATGCCTCTCCTTTGAGATTACAAGAAAACTAATAAGTATCAAAACGGCACCTAAAAAGGCTTGAATATTTTGCAAGGTTTTGCCATTATTTTCTGGTGCTTGATAAAAAATTATTTGTCCTAGCCAACTGCCAATCTTACGTTTATATTTTGGTAATATGCTTAGCCTATGTAACGTCATGTAAGCTAAAACAGAACCCATAAGCAACTCCCAAAAGCGGGTATTCGGTGAGTAAAATGCTGCTACGCTATTGCCATGTGCTTCTTTAATATTTATTGCAAACGAAATTGCTGCAACAGTAATTGTTATTGTCAAAAGGTTAAATCGTTTTTTCCAAGCAAGCCATAGTAACAATGGCCATGCAATGTAAAACTGTTCCTCAATACCCAGCGACCAGAGATGTAGTAGTGGTTTTGTTTCTGCGGCATTGTCGAAGTAGCCACTTTCGTTCAAAAACAAAAAGTTTGAAATAAAACCTGCACCACCGGCAATGTGTTTGCCTAGTTGTTTGTATTCGTCAGCTAACAGTGCAAACCAACCAAAAGCAAAGCTGGCAATTAGAACTAAAATTAACGAAGGAAAAATACGCTTAATACGACGACAATAAAACTCAATAAAACTGAAACTATTTTTCTCCAAACTACTTATAATTATAGTGGTGATTAGAAAGCCTGAGATAACGAAGAAAATATCTACGCCAATAAAGCCACCTCTAAGTAAATTAGGAAATGCATGAAAAATTACTACTGAAAGAACTGCAATTGCACGCAAACCATCAATGTCTGGACGATATTTTGGATGCGTTAAATGCTCAGATTGATACTGTGGGATGGTTTTGATTATCATTTTTATTGATAGAGAATTTAGTATACAGGGTAATTTAGGTTTAAATTGAATATTTCACTACAGAAAAATGGCATCAGAGCATATTATGAAGTAATCTGAACTTTAAATTATAACCATTTGATTTTTATAATATTTATTAGTTTAGATGCTGTTTTTTTTGATAGTTAGCCTATATACTATAACATTAAGACTTCAGTGTTTATTCACATCATCGCGTTTTGTCAAAGAAGCTAGTACTGTGCCACATAGACTTGAGATTAATAGCGCTGATAGTGCTGCAGTATATTTTAAATTCCACACCTCTGTACTCATTGCACTTGCTAATTCACATAGCATATAAGCTAAGCCACACAGAGCTAATCTTGGTTGAGTGGAATTCCGTATAGCGCTAATAAATAGTATTAAAGGCGCAAAAAACAAAAGGCAGGTCGAAATTAATCCCCAAACGCCTGAACGTACTGCATTAGTCGTAAATTCATTATGAAACCCAGCGTTGAGATTAGATTCACGCACGGATAATTGAGAGAATCGTGAAATCTCTGAGTCATTAATATGCTCTTTAAATCCTTGATCGCCCCATCCTGTCAGTGGCTTAAGGCTAAAGTAGTACAGCCCCATGCGGAAAAATGACAGGCGCTGCCCAATTGACGTAATTGGACTGACGGAGTCAAGTTGATAGACTGAGATATCTTTTATTGCCTCATTAGTTCTGTTTTTAACGATGTCTACAAACTGATATGCTACAAGGCATCCTCCCACTGCAATGGCTACTCCCAATAGTGCTGTAATGATTTTATTCCTAAAATGAAAGCGATTGAAGCACCATATCGCCAAAACTACTGGTATAGCCGCCCATCCTGTGCGACTTCCGGATTTTATAGACAGATAAACACCAATAACAAAGCCAATAAATTTTAGAAGTAATAAAGGCCAAGAGTCTTTTCCCCGTAAATTGATTGCATATAGGCAGAGAAGCCCAATTGTCAACGTGACATGCCCAAAAGTTAGCGGGTCGACAAAATAGCTGGTAACTCGCTCTGCACTGCTGCTCCATCCTCCAGAATGAATGTAAGGAAGTAATGCCAAGGTTAGGATTGTCATAAGGGGAAAGCTATATTGAAAGAGTGCTATAGTGTCAATTTTTTTGTTGTAGATGTACAAAAATACTGGAATTGCTAGTAAAAAACGAGATGGCGCATCATAATATCGCCATGTCCAATCGTGTCTCAATGTTTGACTAATAATAATTGCCAGAATTGGTAGAGCCAGGGATAACGTTATGATTAAAACCCACCGCATTTGCTTTGCTGGCGGTAATTGAAGTTGCTTTTGAGGGTAAACATGAGTTTCGTTAATTATCCAATTCCATACTAATAGTGTAATTGAAAGTAAGGAGGCTAAAGCCAGTATAATCCCTGACCAGCCCTTTACTGTGAGCACAAAGAGTGGGGCGATGGCTAATGTGATGAGTAATGCTGTATGTATTGACTGCTTTATAAACTTTTTTTTCATTCAAAAAGCCTTGTTTTTAAGAGTTGGGGGTATTGATTATCATGCTATTACAATAGTAAACGCTCTCGTTCTATGATACGTTAAAAGTGAATAGCTTGATATCTACACCAGTAGCTTGGCGCTTGGAGTTTCTCATATTTGCTTTATATATAGAAAGAGATATCGATCGATAAGTTAACTTTGTGTTACAGGATGGTGATTGCTTAAGTAATTGTAGTTAATGATTTTAGAGGATATTAACCTTACGTTTTCTGTTTTTAATTTCCGTGCAATCATTTGCAGATAGAGTCATTTTTTAATTTTGTTTGGTTGTTTAATTATGGAAAGAAGTAAAAAAATTAACATTTCTAAAAATAGAGCGCTAGCTCAGTATGACGAAGATATGTCTTCTATTGATTTTGTGAAGTTTATCCGACGAAATTTCCGTATATTACTAAGTAGTATTTTGATGGGTATTTTTTTAGGCATTATTGTTGCATTTGTAGTGCCGGAAAAATGGGAAGCAACTGCTTTGGTTCGTGTCGGGCAGATAGGAGATGTGGATAGTCGGATAGAGACCCCTTTGGCGTTAGTCGATCGAATGAAAAGTACATCTTTTCAAAATGATGTTTTGAAAAGGTTGGGAATGCCTGTTTTAGTATACGATGCTAACTCAAGCGATTTCCGTGAAACATTTAAAGTAAAGTTAGGTAAGTCTGAATTAATAAATTTGACTTTGAGAGGCGCTTCTCATGATGGCGTCATGCTGCAAATGATAGAGGTTATCAATGAATTGAAGACTATACATAACGGTATTTCTGCACCAGCCCTGAACCGATTGCACCAAGAGTTAGCTATGATTGATTTGGAGTTAAAACGTAGTAATGAGGAAGTTGAGCTATTGAAAAAACTTATACACGGTTCATTATCACAGGATACTGGAATATTTTCGCAATCTGTATTAGTTAGTAGTGTTCTTCTTGCGAGTGAGGGAGAGTTGCGAGCTTGCCGTGATCGTAAGCGCATTATTGAAGCACAACTTAGCTCAGAAAGGACCTTTCCTACCGATGTTTTGGGAAAGGTGGAAGTTTACTCAACACCAGTATTCCCTAAGAAATCACTCTTTGCAGTTGTTGGCTTGCTTATAGGTTTACTCTTTGGCGTGGTCTTTTCAATTTTGAAATCAATTGACTACTCAAAAGGCTCTAATCAAGAACGCTAAGTTAATGTATATTTTCGCATGCACTTTAAAGTGCCTTAATGCTCTTGATGCGTGCTCTATGGTCGTTGCAAAGGGGGTGTCATAATTGGTTAATCTGCAAGTAAATGAATTTACACCTGAACTTCTTGATCAAATTAAGCCGTAGTCTCCAGTGTGGTAGAAAGTATCTATTTGACCTGATGCATGGTCAAGGGTTAGCAGTTAGCTTTGCTTTTCACCTCACTCTTGCATGACCGTGCCGTTAGCAGCCGCCATGCAAGAGTGTTAGTGTTATCTACGTCACGCCTCAGTAAATTGAAGGTTAATGTTACTTTTGCGGACGGGAACGGACTAATTCTCTTCTGTAGAAAGTGAGATGCTATCCCCGTTATCATGCTGTGCATATATTTCGATTTGCATTGGCAAATATGATGGAACTATCTGGCTGGCCTATAATGGCTATGCACGTATATCTTTCTTGAGAGTGTATAATATTGGTGTCGTTTTTTTGGCAATCCCGCCTAATATTTATGAGTATGACAATGTTACGATTATTGTCGCGAAGGACTTAGGCAAAACTATGAATAACGCCATCAATCGAGGTCGACACCTATGAAGATACTTGTCACCGGTGCCAACGGCTTCGTCGGGCGCGCACTATGTGCTGAGTTATTTCGTCAGAAACATCTGGTAGTGGCGGCAGTGCGCAAAGAGAATGGTCAGGTTGATGGATTGATACAAACTACTACCATTTTCTCCGTTGATAATAATACAGATTGGTCAGACGCATTACGTTATGTCGATGTGGTAGTCCATCTCGCAGCGCGCGTACATGTCATGAGTGATTATGCCGCGGATCCACTTGCCGAGTTTCGTAAAGTCAACGTTGAAGGTACTTTAAATCTTGCGATGCAGGCGGCTAGTGCGGGTGTAAAGCGTTTTATTTTTATTAGTTCTATTGGCGTGAATGGTAATGTTACTGCTTTTGGTCACCCATTTACTGCTGAAGATACGCCAGATCCACATGACGCCTATACTGTTAGTAAGTATGAAGCCGAACTAGGTTTACGTAAGATAATTGAGAATACTGGACTGGAAGTTGTCATCATCCGTCCTCCGTTAGTTTATGGATACGGTGCCCCGGGTAATTTTGGTCGTATCATTAGCGCTTTAAAAAATCACTACCCATTGCCATTCGGTGCAATTAAAAATCAACGTAGTTTTGTTTATATTGATAATTTGGTGAGCCTAATAGTTAAGTGTAGTGATCATCCTGCAGCTGCAAATCAAGTTTTCTTAGTTTCTGATGGGAGTGATTTGTCTACCACTCAATTGTTGCGCGACTGCGCTAGAGCGCTGGGCGTAAAATCAAGGCTTGTGCCTATTCCACAGAGCTTGATAGAGATTTTTGCAGTTCTAATTCGTAAAGAAGAGGTTGCCCAAAGGTTGTGTGGCAATTTGCAGGTGGACATCACAAAGGCATATATATTGCTTGATTGGATACCACCAATAACTGTCGAAGATGGTTTGAAGGCAATTGCAATTAGTTTTAATAAGGTAAATAAGTGATAAAACGTTTTTTTGATTTCTTACTGGCATTATCTGCAATATTGTTTTTAATCATTCCGATTTTAGTTGTTGCGATCGCTGTTCGGTTGACTTCAGTTGGGCCAGCTTTGTATTGGTCTGAACGAATTGGGCGCAATAACCATACATTCAAAATGCCAAAATTTCGCACGATGCGTATGAATACACCAGCAGTTGCGACACATTTACTATCTGATCCAAAGAAGTATTTAACACCTATTGGTTCATTTTTGCGTAAATCTAGCTTAGATGAGTTGCCACAGCTTTGGAGCATTATTAAAGGTGATATGAGTTTTGTAGGTCCACGCCCTGCGTTGTTTAATCAGCATGATTTGGTGGTATTAAGGACGAAATATGGCGTCGATAAGTTGTTGCCTGGCTTGACAGGTTGGGCGCAGATTAATGGGCGAGACGAATTGCCAATTCCAATTAAAGTAAAGCTTGATATGGAGTATTTGCACAAACAGTCATTTTTACTGGATTTAAAAATCATTTTTCTAACTTTTTTAAAAGTATTATGTAGAGATGGTATTCAGCATTAAAGTGAGTGTTACCTGAGTGCCTGAATGTTATGTTTACAGTTATATTGATACAATACAACTCAAATTGAACTTAAAAAATAAATTTATGCTAGCTACCTATTAAATGACCAAATCACTTATTAATCCACTAACTTTTTTGGCGTTATTGCACGATATTGCAGTAGCGGCTTTTGTTTGGTTTTCTGCGTACTTGTTGCGATTTAATTTTGCTATTCCTCCAGAACATTTTCAACATATGTTGCAATCAATCGTCTGGGTTGCTCCACTACAAGGTGCTGTTTTTGTATTTTATGGTTTATATCGAGGCATCTGGCGCTTTGCCAGTGTGTCTGATTTAAAGCGAATTTTGTTTGCAGTTAGTTCTGCTGCAGTCTTAGTTGCGGCCTTGCTGTTCATGATGAGAACTTCAATTTTCATTCCCCGTTCCGTATTGATTTTAGATCCACTCTTACTAATGTTGATGATGGGTGGTAGTCGCTTCGCCTATCGAGCATGGAGAGAGCACTCGCTTTATGGGGTGGCGCGATCCTTAGGTAAGCCAACGCTTATATTAGGTGCAAGTGATGCCGCTGTGGCTCTGCTTAAAGACTTATCTCGTAGTGCTGAATGGCGCGTTGTTGGTTTGCTTGATGACGACAAAAGTATGTTAGGGCGAGAGATATTTGGTGTTAAAGTATTAGGCACTGTTACAACTTTAGATGATATGCAACGACGCTTAGGTATTGAGCACGTGATTGTTGCGATGCCATCTGAGCATCATCAAAAGCGCCGTTCCGCGATAGATTTAGCCAACAATCTAGGTTTAGAAGTTTTGACTGTGCCAGCTATTGATGATTTGATGAGTGGTAAAGTGAGTGTTTCACAAATTCGCAAGGTGGATGTGGAAGATTTGTTGGGCCGTGATGCAGTATTGCTAGATAACTCTGGCTTGCAACATTTGATTGCAGATCATGCTGTATTGGTAAGCGGGGCAGGGGGCTCTATCGGCTCTGAGCTTTGCCGCCAAATATTAAAATTTAATCCTAGTGTATTGATTTGTTTTGATATTTCAGAGTTTTCACTTTACCAGCTAGAGCAAGAGCTTAGTGCATTAAATCTTACCACCAGATTACTTTTTATGACGGGTGACGTTAAAAATAAACAGCGCGTCAAAAGTTTGCTTGAGCAGTTTCAGCCTACGGTTGTATTTCATGCCGCGGCTTATAAGCACGTGCCAATGATGGAAAATGGAAATGTTTGGGAGGCGCTTTCAAATAATGTGATTGGTACACACACCATAGCTAATGCATGTAAAGAAGCTGGCGTTGAGAAATTTGTACTTATCTCTACTGATAAAGCGGTTAATCCAACCAATGTGATGGGCGCAAGTAAGCGCCTTGCTGAAATGGTCTGCCAAGGTTTGCAAGAAAACCTTGCACGCGAGACGATGGGTACACGTTTTGTTATTGTACGTTTTGGTAACGTACTAGGTAGTAGTGGTAGTGTCATTCCTAAGTTTAGAGAGCAAATTGCCAAGGGTGGTCCAGTCACCATTACTCACCCGGAAATCACCCGATATTTCATGTCGATACCTGAAGCTGCACAATTGGTTTTGCAAGCTGGGTTAATGGGTAAGGGTGGCGAGATTCTGGTGCTTGATATGGGTGAGCCAGTTAAAATTGCAGCTTTAGCTGCTGACATGATTCGGCTTTCAGGTCTTCAAGCGGATGAAATTAAAATTGAATATGTAGGACTACGTCCAGGTGAAAAGCTTTATGAAGAGCTGCTTGCAAACGATGAGCATACCATGCCAACACCGCATGAAAAGCTACGTATAGCCCAAGCACGTGAAGTTGATATTATCTGGGTAAAGAAACTATTGAAATGGATTGAAGGTACAGAGAGTGCGAATGAGGCGATGATAAAAAATGAATTGAAGCTTTGGGTTGAAGAGTATAGCCCGCAGCATCAAGCGGGTGTAGAAAAGCATTTTATATTAGATGTTGATCAAGTTACTTTGCATTAATTTATAAACATTTATTAACTTTTATCACATGCAATTGGGCTAAATTGAATACACAAAATCCACAGACCTTGCTCGATCAAGCGCAGCTTATTCATACGTCGGAAGCTGTTCAAGGCGCAATCAGTCAGCTTGGCAAAGAAGTTACTTTGCAATTTGAGCACTTATGTCCAATAGTGATTTGCGTGATGGGCGGTGGAATTGTTTTTGCTGGGCAGTTGCTCACGCAACTGACATTTCCACTCGAATTAGACTATGTACATGCGAGCCGCTACCAAAACAATACGGTAGGCAATGCCCTTATCTGGCAATCTTTACCAAAGTTGGATTTAACCAATCGAACGGTATTGCTTTTGGATGATATTCTGGACGAGGGAATTACATTATTAGCAATTAAAGAAAAATGCTTAGCACTAGGTGCTAAAGATGTTTACTCCGCCGTGCTGATAGACAAGAAATTACCACATTCAAAACCAATTCAAGCTGACTTTGTCGGCCTAGAAGTGCCTAATCGCTATGTGTTTGGTTGCGGTATGGATGCTTATGGCTGGTGGCGAAACCTGCCAGCTATTTATGCATTACCCTAAATTTAGGCTTTAGCCTCAATCAGATTTCATTTTGGTTTGACTTGCTTTCAAGCGCTTACCCACTACAACTTAGCTGTTTTTCGCTTATCTAAAATTCAACTTTCACTTAATCTAGCATAAAAATTTGCAAATGGTATACACATCTGTATACTTTAATTTTTCAATGCCATTAGATGAGTCAAAGGAAAGTTGTTATGCGCAGTTTTTTCAAATGCAAACAGTTGAGCAATGCTGGTATATTCGGTTTGGTTTTGTTAAGCAGTTTTGCAATAGTCGCGTGTAGTAGCTCGCCTACTCAGCAATCGAATGTTCAATCAAGCGCTTCAGATAGAGAGTGGCCTAGCTTTGGCCGTGATTTTACTAATCAGCGACTTTCTCCATTAACGCAAATTAATCCACAAAATGTTAAAGATTTAAAGCTGGCTTGGCAGTTCAAAAGTGGTGTTATTGCTAGTTTTCAGGCCACGCCTATCGTTACTGGTGGTGTGATGTATGTGGCTTTACCTTTTAATCATGTAGTTGCCTTAGACGCCAAAACGGGTAAAGAGCTTTGGCGATATAAGCATGAGCGTAGGGCAAATTGGAAATTGTGCTGTGGTCCCGCCAATAGGGGTGTTGCGGTGAGCGATGGTAAGGTATTTATTGGTACAGTTGATGCACGCTTGATTGCACTTGATGCTAAAAGTGGGGTTAAGGTTTGGGATATTGATGTAGCTGATGACACGGCATTAACAGAAAAAACCAGCTCATTAAGTAAGGCAGATGCTAAGAGCCATAAAGAAGCTTATGGTGGTACAGGTGTCGGCATAGCGATGGCCCCTGTCGTTTATCATGGAAAGGTGATTGTTGGCATCACAGGAGTTGGCTATGGGCTACACATTGACCAGCCAACAGCCAATGCCCCGTTGGGTGCTGTTGTGGGCGTGGATGGTCGCTATGGTCGTCCTGGTTTCTTGGCTGCTTATGATATTGCAAGTGGCAAGCGCATTTGGACGTTTGATACCATTCCAACCCAAGGGTGGGAAGGCGTGTTTGCTGAAACAACTTCGGACGGTATCTCGTTGAACCGCGATGTCGCAGCCGAAAAAGCTAATATGGTCAATAATAAAGATGCTTGGCGCTTTGGGGGCGGTTCAGCTTGGAGTACGCCAGCAATCGACACCAAAACCAATACACTTTTCTTTGGTACAGGTAATCCTTCACCACAAATGAACGACATTTCTCGTCCAGGCGATAATCTGTATACCGTGTCATTAGTTGCTTTAGATACTGAAACAGGTCAACTTAAATGGCATTATCAGCAAGTACCACATGATGTTTGGGGTTATGACTTAGCAAGTCCACCAGTGCTATTTGATTATAAGAAAGACGGCAAGACCATCGCCGCTGTTGGTCAGGCCAGCAAAACAGGTTGGTATTATGTGAACGATAGAGTAACTGGCAAGCTGTTGATGAAGTCAGATGCATTTGTCCCACAAAAAAATCTATTCGCTAAAGCTAGCAAAGAAGGCACTGTGCTTTATCCGGGTATTTTAGGTGGATCAAATTGGAGCCCTAGTGCTTTAGATGAGCATAATCAAACCAGTTTTGTAGCTGGTATACACTCACCAATTAAATATACTCTAGTGGAGGAAGTTGCAGCAGATGATAAGCCTGCTGTTCGATACGCCTCATCAGAACCAACCAAAGACCCGCGCTGGGGTGTGCTATCAGCAATCAATCTCGCTACAGGTAAAATGCGATGGCAAGTGAAAACTGAGCAGCCTTTGATGGGTGGATTGCTTGCGACTCAAAGTGGCTTATTATTTATGGGTGAGGGTAGCGGTAACTTCAATGCATACAATAGCAATACAGGTGACCTATTGTGGCAAACCAAGGTAGATGCAGGCGTTAATGCACCGCCTATTAGTTATGAAATTGATGGCGTGCAATATGTAGCAGTCGCTGCAGGAGGTAACTCTATATTTGGCTACACTACTGGTGATAACATTGTTGTTTA
>Ga0208125_100385_pt1 | contig 27654 bp, 19 predicted proteins | sample LakWasM128_HOW14_2_FD_183938 | JGI IMG/M metagenome (GOLD analysis project Ga0208125, IMG submission 183938) | Freshwater sediment methanotrophic microbial communities from Lake Washington under simulated oxygen tension - Sediment Metagenome... | ecosystem: Environmental > Aquatic > Freshwater >...
CTGGGCGAGGCGCAGGCGGTGCTGCTCAGCGCGCCCGCCGGCTTTGGCAAGACCGCCTTGCTGGCGCGCGTGCTGGAGCAGCAGCCGGCCGACTGGGCGCGCGTCTGGGTCTCGCTGGAGGCGGGCGACGAGCTGCGTCAGCTGATCGAATGCCTGCTCAGCGCGCTGGAGCCCTACGACCCGCCCTGGCGCGTCGCGCCAGAGCATCTGCTGGACCTGGCCGGCCGCGGCGAGGCCCTGCCCGAGCTGGTGGCAGCGCTGGCGAATGCGCTGGATGCCTGCGAGGCGCCGCATGGCGTGATCGCGCTGGACGATGTGCAGCACCTGGCCAGCGAGCCGGTGCTGCGCTTTCTGGACCTGCTGCTGCAATACCTGAGCCCGCGCTGGAGCCTCGCGATGACGGCGCGCCAGGCGCCGGCGCTGCGCTTGGCGCGGCTGCGCGGCAGCGGCGCGCTGGTGGAATTTGGCGAGGCCCAGCTGCGTTTCAGCGAGGCCGAGAGCTGCGAGCTGCTGTGCGCCGCGGGCCTTGGCGAGGCGGCGGCGCGCCAGCTGCATGCGCGCAGCGCCGGCTGGCCGGCCGGCTTGCGGCTGGCGCTCAGCGGCGCCCTCAGCGGCGAGCCGCGCAGCGAGGCCAGCATCGACCGCGCCGCCTTCGAGCTGCTCACCAGCGAGGTGCTGGAGGGCCTGGACCCGCAGCTGCGCCGCTTCCTGCTCGACACCTCGGTGCTGCAGGAGCTGGACCCGGCGCGCTGTGCCGCCGTCAGCGGCGAGGCGCGGCCGGCGCGCTGGCTGGAGGCGATCCAGCGCCAGGGCCTGTTCGCGGTGCTGATCGACGAGGCGCAACCGACGCTGCGCCTGCACGACCTGTTCCGCGATGCGCTGCGCCACCGCCTGCGCCAGGAGCGCCCGCAGGACGAGGCGGCGCTGCTGCTGCGCGCCGCCGCGGTGGAGACCGATGCGGTGCGCCGCCAGGGCCTGATGCTGGCCGCCGGCGCTCACCAACAGGCGGCCGCGGCCCTGCTGGAGGCCGCCCCCGGCATCGCGCCGCAGCGCGGCGGGGTCGAGATCCTGCGGCGCCTGTGCCAGCAGTTCCCGGCCGACCTGGCCGCCAGCAGCGCCGAGCTGCAGCGCGTGCAGGGCATGGTGGACTGGGCCAGCTGGGAAAGCCGCCAGGCCGAGCACCATCTGGCCCTGGCCGAGCGCCTGTTCAGCGCGCGCGGCGCGACGCTGCAGGCCGGCCGCGCCCGCGCCCACCGTGCCATCACCCTGGTGGCGCTGGGGCGCCTGGCGCAGGCCGGCGAGCTGGTGGCCGAGCCGGAGGCCGGCATCGAGGCGGCGGGCCGCGACGATCTCGAGACCCAGGCCGCGCTGGCGCTGGCGCGCACCTGGCTGGCGCTGGAATCCTGCCACTTCAACGCGGTGGCACCGGCCTTTGCCGAGCTGGTGAAGCAGCTGGAGCGCCAGCTCGAGCCGGGCCTGTGGTTTGCCACCGTGCCGCCGCCGCGCCAGACCCTGTGCCGCGGCATCTCGCCCTGGCTGGCGCGCTGGGCCGAGGGCGCGCTGGCGGTGGTGGGCGACCAGCCGCTGCCGTTGCGCGGCCTGGCGCTGTTGACGCAGGCCTGGTTGCAGACCTGGCAGGGCCGGCTGGACGATGCCCGCCAGCTGCTGGCGCGCGCCGAGGCCGATGCGCAATGGACCGGCGAGCAGGCGATCGCGCGCCACCATGGCCTGGCCCTGCGCGCCGTGCTGGCGCTGCTGCAGGGCGAGCATGAGCAGGCGCTGGCGCAGATGCGGCAGCGCCTGCAGGAGCACCCGCGCGGTTATGGCGACTGGGGCATGTGGCACAGCCTGTTCCTGGCGGCGCGCATTTCGGCCAGCTGCGCGGATGCGGCCGGCCTGACCGAACGCCTGCAGCGCCTGGATGCGCTTAGCCCCGTGCTGAGCGACACCACGCCGCAGCGCCTGCATCCGCTCTGGGGCCTGCGCGGCAGCCTGGCCTGGCTGCAGGGCCGCTTTGCCGAGGCCGAGGCCTGCTGGCGCGAGGCGCTCGGCGACGAGAACGCGCTCGACCTGTATGGCCAGGTGGCCGAGGTGCGCGTGCGCCTGGCCCTGCTGCTGGCGCGGCGCCAGCAGCAGGCGGCGGCCGCCAGCCTGCTGCTGCCCTGCCTGGCGGAGGCCCAGCCCGGCGGCGCGCTGTTCGCGCTGGCGGCCCTGCGCGAGCTGGCCGCGCTGGGCTGGGGCGATGCGCTGCCCGCGGCGGCGCTGGCGCAGCTGCGCGCCTGGGGCGAGCCCGCCAGCCTGGCGCCGGCGGCGGCCGCCATGCCGGCGGCGACCGAGGGCCTCAGCGCACGCGAGCAGGAGGTGCTGGCCCTGATGGCCCGCGGCACGGCCAACAAGCTGATTGCGCGCGAGCTGGACCTGAGCCCGCACACCGTCAAGCGCCATGTCGCCAACATCCTTACCAAGCTGGGCCTGGCCAGCCGCGGCCAGGCCGCGGCCTGGTGGCTGACGCAGGCGCGCGACTGAGGCTGGGCTCAGCCCCAGCCGCCGCCCAGCGCCTTCACCAGGCCCACCGTGGCCTGGTACTGCGCGGCGCGCAGCTGCAGGGCCTGGCGGCGCAGGCTCAACTCGCTGCGGCGCGCGTCCAGCAGCTCCAGCTGGCTCACCAGGCCGTTGCGGTAGCGCGCGTCGGAGAGCTGCAGTGCGCGCGTGGCCGAGCTCACCGCCCGCGCCTGCAGCTGCGCCTGCTCGGCCAGGGTCTGCAGCGCGACGAGCTGGTCCTCCACCTCCTTGAAGGCCTGCAGGACCTGCTCGCGGTAGCTGGCCGCGGCGGCATCGGCCTGGGCCGCCGCGCTCTCCACGCCGGCCGCACGCCGGCCACCGTCCAGCAGCGGCAGGTTCAGCAAGGCGTTGAGGCCCCACAGCCCGGCCGATGACTTGAACAGATCCGAGAGCTCGGGCGAGGCGCCGCCCGCCGAGGCGGTGAGCGCCAGGCTGGGGAACCAGGCCTTCTGCGCCACGCCCAGCCGGGCCTGTGCGGCGCGCAAGCTGGCTTGCGCCGCCTGCACATCGGGGCGGCGCGCCAGCACCGTGCTGGGCACGCCGGCGGGGATCTGCGGCAGGGCCTCGGGCCAGGCGCTTTGCGCCAGGTCCGCGTCCAGCGCCAGGCTGCCGGGCAGCTCGCCGGCCAGCAGCGCCAGCGCATGCAGCAGCTCGGCGCGGCGGCGTTCCAGCGCGACCGCCTGGGCCTGGGTGGCCGCCACCTCGGTGCGCACCCGCACCACATCCAGCTCGGCGATGTCGCCGGCGGCGTGGCGCTTCTCGGTGAGCAGCAGCGTGGCCTGGTAGGCGGCGACGGTGTCGCGCATCAGCGCGCGTTCGGCGTCGAGCGCGCGCAGCGCGAAATAGGCCTGCGCCACATCGCTCTGCACCAGCAGCCTCGTCGCCCGCAGCAGGGCCTCGCGCGCCTGCACATCCAGGCTGGCGGCCTGGCTGGCCTGGCTGAGCCGGCCCATCACGTCGATTTCGTAGGCCAGGCTCACACCGGCCGTGAGCTGCGTGCCGGCGGTGCCGGCGGCACGCGCGGCATCGCCGCCCTGGCGGGCGGCGCCCGCGTTCACATTGAGCTGAGGCGCACGCGCCGCATCGCTGTTGCGCAGGAGTGCGCGGGCCTGGGCCAGGCGTGCAGCCGCCTGCTGGATGCTGGTGTTGTGGGCCAGCGCGCCTTCGGTCAGGGCGTCGAGCCGCGGGTCGCCAAAGGCCTGCCACCAGGCGTCTGCCGCAGCGCTGGGCTGGCCGGCCGCGCCGGCATGCGCGAAGGCGGCCGGCGTGGCCGGCATGGCATGGGGCTCGGGCACGGCGAGGTTGGCGCAGCCGGCCAGCAGCAGGGCATACAACAATGGCGTTAGTCTGTTTTTCATGATGGGCTCCTCAGTCGAGTGGGTGGCGCGGTGCGGCCGGCAGGGGCCGGGCATCGCCAGCACTGAGATGCAGTTCCGGCGTACCCGCAAAGGCCTCCAGGTGCGGCACCTCGCCATGCAGCTTGAGCGGGCGATTGCCCGTGAGGCGGCGCAGCGCCACATAGAACACCGGGGTGAGGAAGAGGCCGAAGGCGGTCACGCCAATCATGCCGGCGAACACCGCCACGCCCATGGCCGAGCGCATCTCCGCGCCCGCACCGCTGGCCAGCACCAGCGGCAGCACGCCCATCACGAAGGCCATCGAGGTCATCAGGATGGGGCGCAGGCGCAGGCGTGCCGCCTCGATCGCCGCGGCCAGCGGGGCGTGGCCGGCGAACTCGAGCTCGCGCGCGAACTCGACGATCAGGATCGCGTTCTTGGCCGAGAGGCCCACCAGCACCATCAGGCCGATCTGGGTGAAGACGTTGTTGTCGCCCTTGGTGAGCCAGACCCCGGTCATCGCGGCCAGCAGGCCCATCGGCACGATCAGCAGGATGGCGAGCGGCAGGGTCAGGCTCTCGTACTGCGCGGCCAGCACCAGGAACACCAAGAGGATGGCGAGCGGGAACACCCACAGCGCCGAGTTGCCGGCCAGGATCTCCTGGTAGGTCAGCTCGGTCCACTCATAGCTGATGCCGGGCGGCAGGGTCTCGGCGGCGATGCGCTTGATGGCGTCCTGGGCCTGGCCCGAGCTGAAGCCTGGGGCAGGGCCGCCGTTGATGTCGGCCGAGAGGAAGCCGTTGTAGCGCATCGCGCGCTCCGGGCCCACCGCATGCTGCACCTTCATCAGCGCCGCCAGCGGCACCATCTCGCCGCTGGCCGAGCGCACCTTCAGCTGGCCCACGTCCTCGGCGCGCGCGCGGTAGGCCGCATCGGCCTGCACGCGCACCGAATAGGTACGGCCGAACTTGTTGAAGTCGTTCACATACAGGCTGCCAAGGTAGATCTGCATGGTGTCGAAGATGTCGGTCACCGCCACGCCCAGCTGGCGCGCCTTGCTGCGATCGATGTCGGCATAGAGCTGGGGCACGTTGACCTGGTAGCTGGAGAACATGCCGGCCAGCTCCTTGCTCTGGTAGGCCTTGGCCATGAAGGCCTTGACGGCCTGGTCCAGCGCCTCGTAGCCGAGGCCGCCGCGGTCTTCCAGCTGCAGCTTGAAGCCGCCGGTGGTGCCCAGGCCCTGCACCGGCGGGGGCGGGAACATGACGATGAAGGCGTCCTGGATCTGGCCGTACTGCGCATTCAGCGCGCCCGCGATCTCGCCGGCGCTGAGGCCCTTGCCCTTGCGCTCTTCAAACGGCTTCAGGGTGGCGAACACGATGCCGGAGTTGGAGCTGTTGGTGAAGCCGTTGATCGACAGGCCCGGGAAGGCCACCGCATGCTCGACGCCGGGCGTCTTGAGCGTGATGTCGTTCATGCGGCGCACCACGTCCTCGGTGCGGTCCAGCGTGGCGCCGTCGGGCAGCTGGGCAAAGCCGATCAGGTACTGCTTGTCCTGCGCCGGCACAAAGCCGCCGGGCACGGCCTTGAACAGGCCCACCGTCAGCAGGGCCAGGCCGGCATACAGGGCCAGCATCGCGCCCTTGCGCGCGATGGCGCGCTGCACGCCGCCGCCATAGGCCTCGGAGCCGCGCTTGAAGAGGCGGTTGAAGCCGGCGAAGAAGCGGCCCAGCAGGCGGTCCATGGCGCGCGTCAGCGCATCCTTGGGCGCGTCGTGGCCGCGCAGCAGCAGGGCGGCGAGGGCGGGCGAGAGCGTCAGCGAGTTGATCGCCGAGATCACCGTCGAGATCGCGATCGTCAGCGCGAACTGGCGATAGAACTGGCCGGTCAGGCCGCTGATGAAGGCCAGCGGCACGAACACCGCCACCAGCACCAGGGCGATCGCGATGATGGGGCCACTGACCTCGCGCATGGCGCGGTAGGTGGCGTCGCGCGGGGAGAGCCCCGCCTCGATATTGCGCTCGACGTTCTCCACCACCACGATGGCGTCGTCCACCACGATGCCGATCGCCAGCACGAGGCCGAACAGGCTCAGCGCATTGATCGAGAAGCCGAACAGATGCATGACGGCAAAGGTGCCCACCACCGACACCGGCACCGCCAGCAGCGGGATGATGGAGGCGCGCCAGGTCTGCAGGAACAGGATCACCACCAGCACCACCAGGGCCACCGCCTCCAGCAGCGTGTGCACCACCGACTCGATGGAGGCGCGCACGAACTGGGTGGGGTCGTAGACGATCGAGTACTCGACGCCCTCGGGCATATGGGTCTTGATCTCGGCCATGGTGGCGCGCACCTGGTCGGAGATCTGGATCGCGTTGGAGCCGGGCGCGGCAAAGATCGGCACGGCCACCGCGTCCTTGTTGTCCAGCAACGAGCGCAGCGCATAGCCCGAGGCGCCCAGCTCGATGCGGCCGAGTTCACGCAAGCGGGTGATTGCGCCGCCGGCCTCGGTCTTGACGATGATGTCGCCGAACTCCTCCTCGTTCTGCAGGCGGCCTTGCGCGTTGATCGACAGCTGCGTGTCGACGCCCGCCAGGCCGGGCGAGGCGCCGACGACGCCGGCCGCGGCCTGGATGTTCTGGCTGCGGATCGCGGCCACCACATCGCCGGCCGAGAGCCCATGCTGGGCCACCTTCTGCGGATCGAGCCAGACGCGCATCGCGTAGTCGCCCGAGCCGAACAGCTGCACATCACCCACGCCCTGCAGGCGCGCCAGCCGGTCCTTGACGTTCAGGAGCGCGTAATTGCGCAGATAGGTCATGTCGTAGCGGCCGCTGGGCGAGAGCAGGTGCACCACCATGGTCAGGTCGGGCGAGCTCTTGATGGTGGTGACGCCCAGGCGCTTGACCTCCTCGGGCAGGCGCGGCTCGGCCTGCGAGACGCGGTTCTGCACCAGCTGCTGCGCCTTGTCGGGGTCGGTGCCGAGCTTGAAGGTGACGGTGAGCGTCATCAGCCCGTCGGTGGTGGCCTGGCTGCCCATATAGAGCATGCCTTCCACGCCATTGAGCGCCTCCTCCAGCGGCGTGGCCACGGTCTCGGCAATCACCTTGGGGTTGGCGCCCGGGTACTGGGCGCGCACCACCACCGAGGGCGGCACCACCTCGGGGTATTCGGAGATCGGCAGGCCACGCACCGCGATCAGGCCGGCCAGCAGCATCAGCACCGAGAGCACGCCGGCAAAGATCGGCCGGTCGATGAAGAATTTGGAGAGATTCATGTGGATGTGCTCCTGCGGCTCAGCTCTTCTCGCCGGCTGCGGGCGCCGCCGGCTTGGTCTTGGCCTGCAGCTCGGGCTTGGCGTCCATCGCCACCAGGGTGGGGGCCAGTGCCGCGCCGGGGCGCACGCGCTGCAAGCCATTCACGACGATGCGCTCCTGCGCTTTCAGCCCGGCGCTGACGATGCGCAGCCCGCTCTTCGTATCCACCGCCGCGCCCAGCTTGACCTCGCGGTACTCGGCCTTGTTGTCGGCCCCCACCACGAAGACGAAGCGCTTGCTCTGGTCGGTGCCGACGGCGCGCTCGTTGACGAGCAGGGCCGAGGTCTTGCCGGCCTGGCCCATGCGTAGGCGCGCGAACTGGCCGGGCATCAGGCTGCCGTCCTGGTTGTCGAACAGGGCGCGCACGCGCACCGTGCCGCTCCTGGCGTTGACCTGGTTGTCGATCAGCTGCAGCCGGCCCTCCAGCGGCGTGCCCTCGGCGCCCATGGTGCCCATCTGCACGGGGATGCGCTCCAGCTGCTTGCGCTGGCCCAGGGCCTTCGCGATGACCTGCTCGTCGGCATCGAAGCTGGCGTAGATCGGGCTCACCGACACCAGGGTGGTGAGCAGGGGCGCGCTGGGGCCGGCGGCCACCTGGTTGCCCACCGTGATCTCCAGGCGGCCGACGCGGCCGGCCACCGGTGCCCGCAGCTGGGTGTAGCTCAGGCTCAGCTTGGCGGCCTGCAGGCCGGCCTGGGCGGCGCGCAGATTGGCATCGGCCTCGCGCTGCGCATTGCTGCGCTCGTCCAGCTCGCGCTGGGCAATCGCCTGTTCGGCCCACAGCGCCCTGGCGCGCGCCACATCGCTGGCGGTGTAGAGCGCGCGCGCCTTGGCGGCGGCCACCTGGGCCTCGGCACGCTCCACCTCGGCGGCATAGGGCGCCGGGTCCAGGCTGATGAGCAGATCGCCCTGGCGCACCAGCGCGCCCTCGCGGAAATGCACCGTCTGCACCGTGCCCGGCACGCGCGGACGCAGCTCGACGCGCTCCACCGCCTCCAGGCGGCCGGAGAACTCGTCCCAGGTGGCGACTTCCGAGGCCTGCACCGTGGCCACCGAGACCGGGGTGGCGGGCGGGGCGGCCGGCGGTGCTTCGGCCTCGGCGGGGCTCAGGCCGACGATGGCGGCCGAGATGGCGGTGAGGGCGGTCAGCGCGGTGAAGGCCGAGCCGGCCAGCCAGAGGCGGCGCTTGCTGTGGGTGGCGTGGTGTTGTGAAGACATGGTGACTGACTCCAGGGCAGGGAATTTTTTGGACAAAGCGGCGGCTGCACCGGGGTCACGCGACTCCGGCGAACAAAGGGTGCGAAAGGGTTCAGCGTGCCGGCGAAATGGGCTTCAGGGCACGGCGGGCAGCAGGGTCAACAACGACCGCGCGCAGGGACGACAATGGCGAACATGCAAACTCCCCGTTCATGATTCCGTAACGATCATTACGGTTTATGGGCTGGAATGTAGTCGCCTTGTTTTTAGGCGTCAAGACATTTATTATCGATCGCTATGGAAATCAACAAAGACCCCTGCGCCAAGGCCTGCAAGCCCCGTGGCCGGCCTTTGTCATTCGACCGCGAGCAGGCGCTGGAGCAGGCCATGCACGTGTTCTGGCGGCGTGGTTACGAAGCCGCTTCCATCAGCGAACTGACCGCCGCCATGGGCATCACCGCGCCCAGCCTCTACACCGCCTTTGGCGACAAGGAGCGCCTGTTCCTGGAGGCCATCGAGCGCTATGCCAGCGGCCCCGGCGGCGGCTATATGCGGGCCCTGCGCGAAGAGCCCAGCGCCTTCCTGGCGATCCAGCGCTGCCTGGAGGAATCGGCCGAGGAACTGACCCGGCCCTGCCATCCCAAGGGCTGCATGATGACGATGGCGGCCACCAACTGCACCGAGGCCTCGGCCCATATCCAGGCGGCCCTGTCAAAGCGCCGCGCCGAGGCCGACGAGGGCATGCGCTGCCGCATCGAGCAGGGCATCACGAGCGGCGAGCTGCCGGCCGGCACCGACGCGGTGGCGCTGAGCAATTTCTACGTCGCGGTGCTGCGCGGCATGTCCATGCAGGCCGCCGACGGCGCCAGCCGCGAGACCCTGATGGCCACCGCGGCCGCGGCCATGCGGGCCTGGCCGGCGCCGGGCTGAATCGGCGCCAGCCTCAGCCCTGGCCGGCGCGCAGCCGCCGCACCACCACCCAGCCCAGCAGGGCGGTGAAACCCAGGATCAGGCCCAGCACCAGCCAGAAGCCGTGCGGGTGCTCGCCCAGCGGGATGCCGCCCACATTCATGCCCATCAGGCCGGCGATCAGGTTGATGGGCAGGGCCAGCACGGTTACCATGGTGAGGGTGAAGAGGCTGCGGTTGTTCTCCTCGGCCACGCGCGCCGCCGCCTCGTCCTGCAGCAGCTTGACGCGTTCGTGCAGCGAGGCGATGTCGCGCAGCACCACCGCAAACTCGTCGTTGACGCGCCGCAGGCTGTCGTGATCGGCCGCATTCACCCAGCGCGGCGGATTCGCCACCACGCGCAGGAGCGCGCCGGGCTCGGGCGCCAGCAGGCGCTGCAGGCGCACCGAGAGGCGGCGCAGGCGCGGCAGTTCATCGCTGCCCTGCAGGCGGCGGCGCGCCAGCAGCTCGTCCTCGATGTCGTCGACCCGATCGCTGGCGGTGCGCACGATGTGCTGCAGCTCGTCGGCCTGGTCGGAGAGCAGATGCTCCAGCAGGGCCAGCGGCGTGGCCAGCGCCTCGCCGGCCTTGGCGGCGGCGCGCAGCCGGTCCACCGAACGCAGCGGATGCTTGCGCGCCGTGATCACCAGGCCGGCCTCCAGGCTCAGCCAGAGCGTGGCCACGTCCTCGGGGTCGAAGCTGAAGTCGAAGGTGACGTCGTTGATCACGCCCAGCAGATGCTCGCCATGGCGGGTGATGCGGGTGGAGCGCGAACCCTCGCGCAGGCCCTGGTAGAAGTCCTCGGGCAGGCCGGTATGGGCCTGCAGCCAGGCCAGGCTGGCGCCATGGGCGAGATTGAAATGCAGCCACACAAAGCCGGCGGCGGGCTCGCTCCGGCGCAGCCATTGCAGCGCCGCGTCGGTGTCGATCGCCGTGCCGGGCTGGCCGGGCGCGAAGCGGTAACCGCAGATCAGGCCGTCGGGGCTGGCGCCGTAGCTGGCAGGGGTCGTGTTCATCGCGCGCAGTCTAGGGCCTGTTAGCACTGCGTTTGCCCGTGCGAACGGGGCCGGCAGGGCCCAGGTCTAGGCGGACGACGCAGCCCAGGCTCGCTGCCTGGGCAAGGAGTTCAACGACGAGATGGGCCCTGCCAGCCCCGTTCCCTTCGGGTTGCCACCAGAAAAGCCGTGCACGTCGTTGCAAAGCCTCGCCGTGGGAGCGACCCCGGCTTCGGTTTGCGCCTAGTTCACGGCTTTTCTGGTGGCAACGCATCGGGCAAACGCAGTGCTAACAGGCCCTGGGCAGTTTGTGTGACTGTCATCAGCCTGGCATGCGGGGCTGGCTCAATCGGCCCATGCCTGCCGCCCGCTGCCCGTCACAACTGCCGCCCGGTTTTCACCTGCTGATCGCGGCCCAGTTCGCGTCGGCGCTGGCCGACAACGCCCTGCTGATCGTCACTATCGCGCTGCTGCAGGCCCAGGGCCAGCCCGGCTGGTGGGCGCCACTCCTGAAGTTCTCCTTCACGATCTCCTATGTGCTGCTGGCGCCCTTTGTCGGGCCGCTCGCCGATGCCATGCCCAAGGCCAGGCTGATGGCCTGGATGAACGGCCTCAAGACCCTGGGCGTGCTGGCCCTGTTCGCCGGCCTGCATCCGGTCGCCGCCTTCGCGCTGGTGGGCCTGGGCGCGGCGGCCTATGCGCCGGCCAAGTACGGCCTCATCACCGAGCTGGTGCCGGCGCGCCAGCTGGTGGCGGCGAACGGCTGGATCGAGGTCTCGGTGGTGAGCGCGGCCCTGCTGGGCACGGTGCTGGGCGGGGCGCTGGTGAGCGCCTGGTTCGGCGCGCTGGTGTCAGGTCTTGCCCAGCCGCTGCATGCCGCGCTGGCCTTGCTGCTGCTGACCTATGGCCTGGCGGCGCTGCTGCAGCTGGGCCTGGGCGACAGCGGCGCGCGCTACCCGGCCTGTTCGCGCCGGCCGCGCCTGCTGCTGAGCGAGTTCATGGCCGCCAACCGCAAGCTCTGGCGCGATGCCGAGGGCGGGCTCTCGCTGGCCGTCACCACCCTGTTCTGGGGCGTGGGCGCGACCCTGCAGTTCGCGGTGCTGCGCTGGGCGGAACAGGTGTTGCACCTGCGCCTGGACCAGGGCGCCTATCTGCAGGCGGTGGTGGCGGTGGGCGTGGTGGCCGGCGCCGCCCTGGCCGGCCGCCTGGTACCCATGAGCCGGGCCGCGCGCGTGCTGCCGCTGGGCGTGCTGCTGGGCCTGCTGCTGGTGGCGATGACCTGGGTGGATAGCCTGGCGCTGGCCTGGCCGATGCTGATGGGGGTGGGCGCGGTGGGCGGGCTGCTGGTGGTGCCGATGAATGCGCTGCTGCAGCAGCGCGGCTACCAGCTGCTGACGGCCGGCCGCTCGATCGCCGTGCAGGGCTACAACGAGAACTTGAGCATCCTCGTGATGCTGGCCGCCTATGCCGGCGCGCTGGCGCTGGACACGCCGCTGCTGCCGCTGATGACAGTGTTCGGCAGCCTGATCGCGCTGGCGATGTTGGCGCTGCTGCGCCGTCGCCGCCACTCAGGCCGGCAAGACCTGGCCCCGCAGGGGCAGCGCTGAGGGCAGCGGCCGGCCGTCGATGAGCGAGCCGTAGATTGCCTCGATGCTGCCGATGATGCTGTCCCAGCTCAGGCCCTCGGCGGTCTGGCGTGCGGCCTGGCCCATGCGGCGCAGCGCGGCCGGGTCTTTTTCGGCCAGCACGACCGCCTGGCGCAGGAACTCGGGGCTGTGGCCGAACGGGGCGAGCTGGCCGTTCAGGCCCGGCTGCACCAGCTGCGAGGCGGCGGCGTAGTCGTAGGCCAGCACGGCCAAGCCGCTGGCCATGGCCTCGGGCGTGACGTTGCCGAAGGTCTCGGTGATGCTGGGGAAGATGAAGAGATCGCCGCTGGCGTAATGGGCGGCTAGGTCCTCGCCATGGCGCATGCCGGCGAAGATGGCGCCGGGCAGACGCGCCTGCAGCTCGCGGCGCGCCGGCCCGTCGCCCACCAGCACCAGGCGGGCGCGCGGCTGCAGGCGCTGGAAGGCCTCGAAGGCCTCCACCAGCGTGCCCAGATTCTTCTCGGGCGCGAGCCGGCCCACATGCACGACCACCGGATCATGCGGCGCCACGCCCCATGCGGCGCGCAAGGCCTCGCTGCGCCGCGCCGGGTTGAAGAGGGCGGTGTCGACCCCGCGCGCCACCACGTTCACGCCCTGGAAGCCCAGCGCCTGCAACTCGCGGCGCAGGCCCGCGTCCGGCACCATGGTGCATTGGGTGTGGTTATGGAACTTGCGCAGATAGCCCATGATGGGCTTGTGCAGCCAGCCGATGCCGTAATGCTTGCTGTAGGCATGGAAGTTGGTGCGGAAGTCCGAGCAGACCGGCAGCTTCAGATAGCGCGCCGCCTGCAGCGCCGACCAGCCCATCGGCCCCTCGGTGGCGATGTGCACGAGGTCGGGCCGGCGCAGCGTCCAGAGCTTCACCAGCGTCTTCTTCGACACCATGCCCATGCGCAGATGCGGGTAGCGCGGGATCGGCAGGCCGCGCATCAGCACCTCGTGAAAGCGCTCTTCGTCGCCGCCGCTGCCCGGCGCCTCGCCCGCGTCGGGATTGGCCTGGCGCGGGCGTATCAGCTGCACGCCATGGTTGCGCGCACGCAGGCCCTCCACCACGCAGGCGACGGTGCGCGCCACGCCGTTGACCTCGGGTGGGTAGGTCTCGGTGACGATGGCCACGCGCAGGCAGCGCTGCTGCGGCGGCAGTTCATCGACCTCGATCTCGGCATCGGCGGCGGGCTTGATCGGCATCATCATGAGGCCATCATGGGCGGCGATTGCAACAGCAGCGTGACGTACGGGCTGAGCCGAACGCCGCACCGTGGCGTCACCGAAATTTCACCGGCCCTGGTCACCATCGCGTCACGACATGCAGAGGACACCAGGTGACGCACAAGACTCCTTCATTCAAACAGGCGCTGGCCACCCAGCGCTGGGACGACCACCGCTACTACCACCACAGCCGCATCAACCAGAGCCTGCATCTGCTCAGCGCGCTGAGCTTTGTGGCCGCCTATGCGCTGCTGCTGGTCGACCCGGCGGTGGCCGCGCTGCTGGCCTGGCTGGTCTCGATGAGCTCGCGCCAGGCCGGCCATTTCTTCTTCGAGCCGCGCGGCTACGACGAGGTCAACCAGGCCACGCACGAGTACAAGGAAGAGATCAAGGTGGGCTACAACCTGCAGCGCAAGGTGGTGCTGATGGCGCTGTGGGTAGCGGCACCGCTGGCGCTCTATCTGCAGCCGGGCCTGTTCGGCCTGTTTGCACCGGCCACCAATGCCAACGAATGGCTGCACCAGCTGGGCTGGCTGTGGCTGTGGCTGGGCGCGGGCGGCCTGCTGTTCCGCACCCTGCATCTCTTCATCCTCAAGGATGTGCAAACCGGCCTGGTGTGGATGTGCAAGATCCTCAGCGACCCCTTCCACGACATCTGGCTCTACCGCAAGGCGCCGCTCCATCTGCTGAAGGGCGAGCTGATCGACCCGATGGGGCATGCACGGCTGGGGCAGTAAAGACAGACGGGTGCGATGCGCAGGCGTCGGACAAGCCTGCGCTGCTATGACCCTTTGCGGCCGGGGGCCGGCTTCACGGAGCGGTGCCCAGCGCGGCGCTGCCGTCCAGCTTGCCATGCTGCGGACTGGCCGGTCAGCTGGGGCCGAATCTCTGTGGCGGGAACCTTGGAGCTGGCGTTGTCGGCCCGGGGCGATTCAATAGAGCTGAAACTGGACGCCGCTAAGCAGTCCCTTAGCGAAATCTTCCGGGGGATGCAAGCGAGAGCTACCCATGAAGAACACGTAGGATGCGTGCCCATGTGAACGCCTGACCGATAGGTACGGCGAACTGGCCTGTACAGTTGAGCGCATGCCAGTTGTTGCCTCCGCTGCTTCAGCCGCCTCCGCAGTTGCGTCTCTTGTTACTTCGGCTGCCTCGACTGCCTTGGTTCAGGCCGCTTCAGCGCCAGCAAGTCCCGCCTCGTCCTCGTCGTTCGCGTCAAACGACGCTTGGCTCAACGGGCTCGCCACGTTGGTCGGCGGTTTGGTCGCGTCGTGCGTCGCGTACGGGCTTCAGGTCCGAGCCACCAAGAAAAGGGAGTGCGAGCAAGGACTGGTCGAAGCGCACCAACTCATGTTCTGCCTCGTTCAGCAGTTGAATACGATTCTCTTGGTTTGGGATGACCACTTCAGGATGCACGTCGAGAATCCTGGCCGCTTCATGAATGTGCCTGCGACCACGCCCTTCGACCTCGAACGACACGTCGTCGATGTCGCGAAGATGACGATCCTGCTCGATTGCAAGGCCGGACGCTCAGTTTTGTACGACCTGAACATCGCCCAGGAAGCCTACCGCGAGGCCTTGTATATCCTCAACGAGCGATCGCGAGTCCACCGCCAGGAACTGCAGCCTGCTCTTGAAAAGTCGAGCCTGAATGGTCAGGACGTGACCAACGAAATGATGATGGATGAACTCGGCGAACGGCTCATGCTCACGATGATCGGTCTGACTGACGGCTGCTACACCATGATGCACAAGTCCTTCGCGAAACTCGTGGCGGTCAAGGACAAGGCACGCGGATACATCGTAGAGCGATTTGGAACCGACGACTTCACGAAGGTAGATTTCCCCGATACGAAGGGCATTGAGAACGAACCTCGGCTGCACTATCCCAAGCGCCCCTTCCGCCTCACGCCCAAGCGCTTGCATTTTGGCTTTGGCACCGCGTACAACTGGTGTCGCCTGTGGCCCGAAGCGAAAAGCTCCAACTCTTATAACGGGAGCCCTTCTTCGTCGCCTGGAGCGGGCGATCGGGAATGACAACTCCCTGCCGCGAGCGCCCATCTGGTCCCAGGCCAGAAAGCTGCAGCTAGCGGCTTCCGCCGCCCCGACCCTCATGCAGGGGCGGCCGGCCGTTCGCATGACCAGCGCTCTGCCTGCTCGGTGATCTCGGGCTCGCCTGAGCATCAGGCGAGCCCGAGCTCCGCGTCCGTCGCTGCAGGACGCGGCTTGCCGCGCGGTGGCCAGGGTCGGTTGCACCAGTCGGGCTGGAACACGAACGAGGAACGCTGCCGCCCCGCCGGCAGCGCGCCGTTGCCCACGCCGAGTGAATAGTCGTAGTAGAGCTTCACGATCTCCTCGGCGGTGACTTGCTGGGCGGCCGGGTGTGCCTGACAGGCGTCGCGCCAGGCGCGCACGCGCTCGAAGCGAGCGTCCGCTGGCAGTTCGAAGCCTTCGTAGTAGGGCAGGAACTCGAAGCGCCAGAAGAATGGCGTGTAGACCGTTTCCGCCCAGCCGAAGGAGTCGAACAGGAAGGGGCCGTTCGGCGCGTGCTCGAGCAGGGCTCCGTTCAGCTTCGCGTATTGCTCGAGCATGACCTCGCGCATGGCCGCGCGTTGCGCCTCGTCCTGCGCCATCAGCAGCCGATACCCCGCCGCCACGAAGTCGCCTTCCATACGCACGAGCAGATGCTCGATCGCGTGCTTCCATGGATCACGCTGCGCGACGGGCGGGCCGCCCAGCGTGTCCTCGATGTAGCGCAGGATCACCAGGCTCTCCTTCAGGATGCGGCCGTCGGCGAGTTCCAGCACCGGCAGCGCCGTGACCTTGCGCGTCTTGGCGAGCAGGCCCGGATCACGCGGCTTGGTGATGTCGACGACGCGGAATTCGAGTGCGTCGGCCGCGCCCTTCAGCCTGAGCAGGATCTCCAGCCGCTGGCTGAAGGGGCAGATGGGGATGTGGTGAACGATGGGACGGACCTGCGTCATGCTGCTCTGCTCCCGATACGGCGGCGTTCGATGTCGTGCTGCACAACATTCTGGCAGCGTGGCGGCGCTGCGATCAGAACATGCGCGCCAGCAGCTCCTTCAACAGTTGGCGCTTGATGCGCTGGTTGGTCTGGCCGGGCGGCGCCCACCACCAGCCATCGGCCTGCATGGCCCGACCGGCGGCGACGAAGCGCTGCAGCACCGCGTCGAACTGGGCCTCGCTGTAGTCCAGGCTGAAGATCAGCCGGCCGGTGCCGACCCAGCTCAGCGCCAGGCCTTGGGCGCGCAGATAGAACTGCAGCATCCAGTTGTAGCGCGAGGGCGCCGTGTAGACGACGGTCCAGATCGACGAGAGGTTGGCCACGCGCAGCGGCAGGCCGGCCTGCTGCAGGGCCGCGTTCATGCGCGCGGCGCGCGCATCCTGGCGTGCGTCCAGCCCGGCGTAGATCGCGTCGGCCTCGGGCGTTTCCAGATAATCGAGAAAGCTCGCCATCGCGCCCATCACATAGGGGTGGGCGTTGAAGGTGCCGCGCGCAAAGCAGATGTCGGCCGGGCGCTCCTCGCGAAAGCGCTTCATCAGCGCGGCGCGGCCGCACAGCACGCCCACCGGCAGGCCGCCGCCCAGGGTCTTGCCATAGGTGACCATGTCGGCGCGCACGCCGAAGTACTCCTGCGCGCCGCCGCGCGCCAGCCGGAAGCCGACGAAGATCTCGTCGAAGATCAGCACGATGCCGCGCTCGCTGCAGACCTGGCGCAGCTGCCTGAGCCAGGCCGTGTAGGCGGCGCGCTGGGCAGGATCTGCGCCGGCGCGGCGCGAGCTGTCCAGCAGCGCGCTGTCGCCCGGCGCGCCGCGGTTGGGGTGCAGCGCCTGCAGCGGGTTCACCAGTACGCAGGCGATGTCGGTGCGCGTGCGCAGCACCGCCAGCGCGCGCGGGTCCAGGTCGGCCAGCGTGTAGGTGTCGCGCGGCGGCTGCGGGTTGCCGGGGCCCGGCTGCACATCCTCCCACCAGCCATGATAGGCGCCGCAGAAGCGCACCAGATGGCTGCGGCGCGTGTGATAACGCGCCAGCCGCACGGCCTGCATCACCGCCTCGGTGCCCGACATATGGAAGCTCACCTCGTCCAGGCCGGAGATGCGGCGCAGCCGCGCCACGTTCTCCGCCACCACCGGATGCAGGCCGCCCAGCACCGGGCCCAGCGCCGCCACGCGCGCGCTGCCCTCGGCGATGCAGCGCTTGTAGCGCTCGATGCCGAACACGTTCACGCCATAGGAGCCGCTGAGGTCGTAGAAGGCCTGGCCGTCCAGGTCGCGCAGCAGCACGCCGTCGCTGGCGGCGTAGAAGGCGCCCAGCTTGAGATGGCGGCGCAGGAAGGGGCTGAACTGGAAGGGCACGCGGTAGGCGCCGGTGAACTGCAGGTCCGAGAGGCCCTCGCGGGCCTCGTCGGTGAGTGCGATCGAGCGCGGGTGCTGGGTCTGCAGCCATTGCGCCAGCGCCATGAAGCCGGTGCGGCGCTGCGCCGCGACCTCGGGCGGCGCGCCGTCGGCGGCGAAGAATCGCGTCTCATCGTAGGCATAGCCGGGCAGCCACGCCGCCACGCGCTTGGCCATGCGCGCGTGGCCGGCCAGCGAGCGGTGCTTGGCGCGCGAGAGCTGCAGGCGGCGCCAGGCCTTGGGGGCCAGCGCGCCCAGGGCCAGCGCGCCGAAGAGGTAGAGGGGCAGGGTCTCGTCCATATGTCACATGCAGTGGGCAGACTGCATGGAACCGCAATCAGTTGACGCTCTGATGAAAAAGCAAGCAAAAAGCCGTTGGCGCAATGCCCTGCTGCAGCAGGAGGATCTGAACTTCCTGCTCACCAACCGGGTGCCGCGCATCGCGCTGACCCGCGCGATGGGCTGGTTCAGCCAGCTCCGCAGCCCGCTGCTAGCGCGGCTGTCGATCCGCGTGTGGCGGCTCTTCACCGAGCTGGATCTCAGCGATGCCAAGCAGCCCCCGGGCGGCTACCGCAGCCTGCACGACTGCTTCATCCGCGAGCTGCAAGCCGGCGCGCGCCCGCTGGATGCCGACCCGCTGTGCCTCACCAGCCCCTGCGACGGCATCGTCGGCGCGCATGGCCGGGTGCAGGCCGGCCGGCTGTTCCAGGCCAAGGGCTACCCCTATCGCATCGAGGAGCTGTTCGGCAGCGCGGCGCGCGCCACGCCCTTCATGGACGGCAGCTACCTGACGCTGCGCCTGACCTCGGCCATGTACCACCGCTTCCATGCGCCGGCGGACCTGCGCATCGAGCATGTGACGCACATCGCCGGCGATACCTGGAACGTGAACCCGATCGCGCTCAAGCGCGTCGAGCGCCTGTTCTGCCGCAACGAGCGCGCCGCCATCCATGCGCGGCTGCGCGCCAGCGCGCTGCCCGAGCTGCCCATTGCGATCGTGCCGGTGGCGGCCATCCTGGTGGCCAGCCTGCGCCTGCATTGCCTGGACCTGCTGCTGCACCGCGGCTGGCGCGGCCCGCATGAGCTGCCCTGCAGCGCCAGCACGGCCAAGGGCGAGGAGCTGGGCTGGTTCCAGCATGGCTCCACCATCATCCTGTTCGTGCCGCCGGGGCTGGCGCTGCTGCCCGGCCTGCGCGAGGGTCAAGTCTTGCGCATGGGCACGGCGATCGCCCGCTACACTGAGGGCTCCCCCCATCAGCGAGCGCGCGACCATGCCGTGGCCTCCTGCGATCCTGGATCTTGAAGCTTCGGGTTTCGGCCGCGGCAGCTACCCGATCGAGCTGGGCTTCGTGGCGCCGGACGGTAGCTGCTTTTGCACCCTGATACGCCCCGACCCCGACTGGCTGCACTGGGACGAGCGAGCCGAGGCCCTGCACGGCATCAGCCGCGAGCTGCTGCTGCAGCATGGCCGGCCGGCGGCCTGGGTGGCGCGCGAGGCCAACGAGCGCCTGGCCGGCCAGACCGTCTACTGCGATGCCTGGGCGCACGACTATCCCTGGCTGGCACGGCTCTTCGATGTGGTGGACCTGGTGCCCAGCTTCCGCCTCGCCGATCTGCGCAGCCTGCTCTCCGAGGCCGAGACGGCCTGCTGGCAGCGCGTGCTGGACGAGGTGCGCGCCGAGCTGCAGATCAGCCGCCACCGCGCCAGCAGCGACGCGCGCGTGCTGCAGCTGGCGCTCTTGCGCGTCAGGCAGGTGGCGGCGCACTGAGGACTTCGCCGCGCGCGCGTCCGCGCCCCTCGCGCTTGGCCTGGTAGAGCGCCGCATCGGCGCGCGCCACCAAGCCATCCATCTCGGCCTGCACCGCCGGCACCACGCAAAAGCCCACGCTGGCGCCGATCTGCAGCTGCAGATGGCCCAGCGTGAAGAGCTGGCCGATCGCATGCACGAGCTTGTCGGCGATCAGCTGGGCGTCGCCGGTATGGGCCAGGTGCGGCAGGAACACCGCGAACTCGTCGCCGCCCAGGCGCGCCACGATGTCCTCGCCGCGCAGGGCATGGCGCAGGCGCCCGGCCACCGCCTTCAGCAGCGCATCGCCGATCGGGTGGCCATGGCTGTCGTTGACGGGCTTGAAGCGGTCCAGGTCCAGGTAGAGCAGGGCCACCCAGTCGTCCTGCTCATGCGCCTGGGCGAGGCGCTCCTGCACCTGGGCGGCAAAGCCGCTGCGGTTGAGCAGCTGGGTCAGCGGGTCGGTGCGCGAGGCATCGCGCAGGCGCTGCTCCTCGCGCTTGATCTCGCTGATGTCGTGCGAGATGCCGATCACGCCCTCGATCTCGCCATCCGCGTTGCGCAGCGGCGCGTACTGGATCTGCAGGTACTGCGCCTCGCCCGGCTCGCCATGGCTGCGCTCGAACTGGCCGCGCTGGCCCTGCAGGGCGGCGCGGATATAGGGCAGGGTGTGCTGGAAGGCGGCCGCGCCGATCACCTCGGCCACCGGCCGTCCCAGGCAATCGGCCAGCCGCACGCCATGGGTGCTGGCGAAGGCGTCGTTGAAGAAGCGCACCTTGTAGTCGGGGTCGATGACCGAAATCAGCGCCTGCGAGTTCTGCGCCACCGCCTGCAGGATCGCCTCGCTGCGGCTGCGCTCGCGCTGCGTCTGCAGCTCGGCGCTGATATTGCGCAGAATCATCGAGATGGTCTCGGCCTCGCCGGCGCTGTTGCGGTGCATCAGCACGGTGGTCTCCACCGGCACCACCTGGCCGGCGCCGTCCAGCAGTTCGCCGCGGCCGAACCAGTAGCCCTCGCCCTGCAGCGCCGGCAGCACCTCTTGCTCGTAGCGGGCACGGCTTTGCGGCGGCAGGTACTGGGCGATGTGCAGGCCCTGCAGCGGCGCTTCGGGCGCCAGCCCCAGCAGGCGGCGCACGGCGGGGTTCAGGTAGATCAGCCGCCCCTCGGCATCGCTTTGCAGCACGTAGTTGGGCGTCAGGTCGAAGATCGCGGTGAGCGTCTGGGCTGCCTGCTGCTGCTGCGCCGCGCGGGTGATGTCGGTGAAGGTGCCGACCTGCCCGACCAGGCGCTTGCCGACGCGCAGCGGCGCGGTGCGGATCGAGACCAGATGCTGCTGGCCCTCGCGCAGCGGCAGCGAGCGGATCAGCTCCTGCGGCTCGCCGAGTTCGATGATGGCGCGCCAGCGCTGCAGCGCGGCGGCGCGCTCGGCTTCGGGCACCAGCTTCAGCCAGGCAAAGTCCTGCTCGCTCTCGTCCACGCCGAGCAGCTCGCGATAGGTCTGGTTGGCATAGACCACCCGGCCCTGCATATCGCAGCGGAACAGGCCCAGCGGCAGGGCGTCGCTGGTGGCGCGCAGCTCGGCGTCGTAGAGATTGCTGCGCGCCCGCGCGCGCTGCAGCAGCACCGTCAGCAGGGTGGCGCCCAGGCTCACCGCCAGCGCCACCGTCAACAGGGTCAGGCGTTGCCCGTGGAACTCGGAGAGGCTGGCGTCCACCGACTGCGAGATCACCAGCCTGAGCGCATAGTTCTCGAAGGCGCGGAACGAGAACAGGCGTTCGTGGCCGTCCCAGCCCAGCTGGCGGAAACTGCCCTTGCGCTCGGCCAGGCGCGCGCGCAGCGCCGGGCGCTCGTCCAGCACATTGCTGCCGGGCTGGACGCGCTCGTCGTCGAGGCGCGGCAGGCGCAGCATCAGCAGGCCGTCGTCGCGCAGCAGGCCGACGGCGGTGTCGCGCGGGTTCAGGTCGGGGTGGCCGAGGTCGGGGCGCTGCTGCTCGGCCAGCAGCCCCAGATCGATCATCGCGAGCAGATGGCTGAATGCGCCGATCGGGGCACTCAGCCGCAGCGCCATCGGCATCAGCTCGCGGCCATTCGGCTTCAGCCGCACCGGGCTGCCGATCAGCAGGCTGCCGCCCGGCGGCTGCGCCGCCAGCTCGCGCATCAGGGCATGGTGGGCCAGGTCGGCCGAGGCACGGCTGCTGGTGGTGGGAATGCGGAACACGCGGCCGTCGCGCGACACCAGCATCAGCTCCATCAGCCCGGCCGAGCTTTCCTTCAGGCCATCGGCCATCAGGGCCACGGTGGCGTCGTTGGCGGGGCTGTCCTTGGCGCGGGTCAGCAGCAGCAGATCGATGGAGCGCAGCGCGCTTTCGGCCTGGCGCAGCGAGCTTTCCATGTTCTGGCTGGTCACCAGCACCGCGTCGTGCATGGTCTGCTCCCAGGCCTCGAGCTGCTGGCGCGGGTAGACCAGCGCAAACCAGCCCCAGGCGGCCCAGACGATGCCCAGGGCCAGCAGCAGGGCCACGTAGGGGCTGACCGTCGCGATGCGCGCGAGCAGGCGTTGTTCGGGCTCGGGCGGCGGCTTCAATTCCTCGCTCATGAGACTCCCGGGATTTGCGCTTTTTTCATTGTGCCCAGCGCCGCCGCGGCCGCAAGTGCGGTGGCATGATGGTAAAGCCATCATTGCCAAGGAGGATCCCATGTTCAAACGCATCCTGCTCCCCACCGACGGTTCTGAGCATGCGGCGCGCGCCGCGGCGGTGGCCTGCGACCTGGCCAAGCGCTATGGCGCGGCGCTGGAGATCGTCAGCGTGATCGATCCGGTGCCCTTCGTGAGCTTTCCCGAGGGCGGCGGCGAGGCGTTGGCCTATTACCTGGATGCGGCCGAGGAAGGTGCCAAGCAGGGCATCGCCGCGGCCGAGGCGGCGGCCAAGGCGGCCGGCGTGGCCTGGGCCTCGCATGTGCTGCGCGAGCATGGGCCGGCGCAAAGCATCGTCGAGCATGCCAAGGCCTACGGCGCCGACCTGATCGTGATGGGTTCGCACGGCCGGCGCGGCCTCGATGCGGTGCTGCTGGGCAGCGTGGCGCACAAGGTGCTGACCCTGGCCAAGGTGCCGGTGTTCGTGGTGAAGTGAGCGCGGCGCATGAAGGAAAAGGCCGGCAGCTTGCGCCGCCGGCCCTTGGCCTGATCGCGAATCGGGACGTGCTTGTTTAGAAGCGGATGTCGGCGCCGACGGTCAGCACATTGGTGCTGCTCTCGGGCTTCTGGAACTCGGCGCGCAGGCCGAATTCCTTGCTGACGGCGTAGCGCAGGCCGATGCCGAACAGCGCCTTGGTGGTGCTGTCCTTGGCCGAGTTGCCGCCGGCCGTGGCCTTGGCCTCGATGCGGTTCACGCCCAGGCGGCCGTACACGCCGAATTCCTTCGACAGGGGCAGCGTCGCCAGCAGCGAAGCCTGCAGGGCGTCGGCCTTCACGTCGACCTTGGTGTTGGCGACGGTCACGCTGTCGCTGCCGAGCCGGCGATAGCCCAGCTCCAGGCCCAGGTTCTCGTTCAGCTGGTAGCCGCCGAAGATCGACGCGCCGGTGCCGCTCCACTTCATGTCGTCGTCGGAGATGCGGGTGCGGCCCACATCGGCGCCGATGTAGAAGTCGCCGGCGAAGGCGGGAGCCGCGCATGCGGCGGCGATGGCGAGTGCCATGAGTTTCTTCATAGGGGATCCCTCTGTATGGTGTTGTAGGCGCCCGGACCGGTGCCGAGCGCGGCCGCGAGCATAGCGGCCGCGGCCGCACGTGCTGCAAGCCATGTAGGCAGCCTCGCCACACCCTTTGGAGGGGTACCAGCGCTCAGGCGGAAGCGGGTAGCACCGGCCAGCGCGCCGCGATCTGCTCGCCGTCGAACACCAGCAGATCGCCGAACTGCAGCAGCAGGGCCTCGCTCTGGCGCGGGCGCAGGAACACCAGATCGTCGGGCCGCAGGTCCACGCGCGCCGAGCTCACCATCACCTGCTGGTTGGACGAGCTGCCGTACAGGCCGCTCGCGGCCAGGCCGGCCGGCGAGGCCGGCTCGGCCAGCCAATGGCCGCCGTGGATGGCATAGCCGCGCGCCTGGTTGCGGTCCCAGCCCTGGGCCAGGCGGCTCAGCCAGGTGGCGCCCTCGGGCAGGCGGAAGGTCTCGAAGCGCTTCAGCACCGGGGTGGCGATGAAGGCGGCGGCCCGCAGGTCGGCCAGCAGCGGCTTCTCGAAGTCCAGCGGCAGCAGCGCGGCCGAGCCCACCGAGACCTCGTTGGGCACGGCCTTCCCCTCATGCAGGCGGAAGGTGGGCGAGCCGGCGGTGTTGAGGGTGAGGGCCTCACGCGGCTGTGGGCCCAGGGCCTCGCCCGCGATCTGCCAGGCCTGTTGGTAGCGTGCCTGCGCCGTGGCCCAGGCCGTTTCGCGCATGCCCAGGGCATCCGGCAGGGCGGCCACATGGGCGTCGTAGCCCATCAGGCCGCTCCAGCGCAGGGATGGGTCGCTCTTGAGGCTGGCCAGGGCCTGGCCCAGCAGGGCCTGATCTTCAAAGCCGCCGCGGTGCAGGCCCACGTCGATCTCGAAGTTCACGCGCAAGACCTGGCCCCGCTGTGCCGCCACCTCGCGGTACTGCGCCAGGCGCTCGGGCGTGTCGATCAGCCATTCGATGCCGGCGCCGATCTCGGCCGGCAGGGCCTGCAGCAGCTGCGCCGCCGCGGCCGCCGGCAGCGGTTTGCCCAGCAGCACGTTGGCCTGCGGGCGTGCCTGCAGCAGCTGCAGGGTCTGGGCGGCGTTGAAGGCCATCACGCGCTGGCTCTGCCAGGCCTTGGCCACCTCGTCCATCAGCGCCAGGCAGGGCAGGGACTTGAGCACCGCGCGCAGCGCCATGCCGGTCTTGGCACGGTGGCTGCCGATGGCTGAAAGGTTGGCGCGCAGGCGCGGCAGGTCGATCACCAGGCTGGCCTGGGCCACGCCGGCCGCCCTCAGCGCGGCCGAGAGCTTCTGGAAATAGGCATCGTGCGGCCCGCCCTGCTCGGCCGGGCGCGCCAGCCAGCCAGCCAGGGGCAGGGCGGCGGCGGCGCCGAGCAGCAGCCTGCGCTTATTTGCTGCCATGCTTGACTCCAAAGAGTTGCGCGAGGTGGGCGTTGAGCATGCGGCCCTGCGGATCGATGGCCTGACGCAGGCGCTGGAAATCGGCGAAGCGCGGGTACAGCGCCGCCACCTGCCTGGCGTCCAGATCGTGCAGCTTGCCCCAGTGCGGCCGGCCGCCATGGCGGCGGAACACCGGACCCAGCTCCTTGATGAGGTACTCGTGCGCCTCGCCGGCGGCGGCATGGGCGGCCACCGAGCAACTGTCGCGCTCGAAGAAGGGGCTCAGCCAGGCGGAGTCGGCGCGGATGAAGCGGAATTCGATCGGGAAGAACACCTCGTTGCGCTGCTCCAGCGTGCGCAGCACGTCCTTCAGGCAGGCGATGCCGGCCTCGCGCGGCAGGTGGTATTCGCTCTCGTTGAAGCGCGTCGGGCGCACCGTGCTGAGCAGGCGGTGCGACCAGTCCTGCGCATGCTCCACCTGGGCCGGGTCGATCAGCTTGGCGGCGGCCCAGCGCCGCATCTCGGGCCAGCGGCCCAGCCAGTCGCGCAGGCGCCGCAGGTCGCGCAGCACGTCCTCGTCGGCACTGTGCGGGCGCTCGGGGGTGCTGCCGGCCACCTCGTCGTGCAGGATGCCGGCGCTGTAGCCGGTGAAGGGCAGCACATAGAGCTCGAAGTGGCGATGCTGGCGCGCCAGCTCGGGCGCCTTCTCCAGCAAGGCCTCGGTGCGCTCCAGCCAGACCTTGCGGCGCAGCATGTAGCGCGGCCGCACCCGCAAGGTGTATTCGGTGATCACGCCCAGCGCCCCCAGCGAGACGCGCGCGGCGTCGAACAGCTCGGCGTTCTGGGTGGCGCTGCATTCGCGCAGCTCGCCCTGCGGCGTGACCAGGCGCAGCGCCTGCACCTCTGCATGCAGGGCCGGCAGGGTGAGCCCGGTGCCATGGGTGCCGGTAGCGAGTGCGCCGGCCAGGGTCTGCACATCGATGTCGGGCTGGTTGTGCAGGGCCAGGCCATGGGCGTCCAGTTCGCGCGCCAGCTGGGCCAGCCGGGTGCCGGCGCGCACCTTCACGGTGGCGGCCGCCTTGTCGACGGCGACGATGCCGCTCAGCTTGTCCAGCGAGACCAGATTGGCATCGGTGGGCACCAGGGCGGTGAAGGAATGGCCGGCGCCGACGCAGCGCAGCGTGCCCTGGCTGCCGGGCAGCAGGGCCTGCAATTGCGCCTCGCTCTCGGGTATCAGCCAGGCCTTGGGTTCGCAGCGCTGCAGGCCGGACCAGTTCTGCCAGGGGCGCACGGCGGCGGGGGCCGGCGCGGGGCCAGGTCTTGCCTGGGCGGCCATTAGCAGGCCCGCACCCAGGCCGGCACCCAGGGCGGCGCCTTGTTTCAATACCTTGCGGCGGGCCTGGTTTTTTTTGCTGTTCATAGCGGGGCGCTCATGAAGCGGGTCAGTTGTTCGAGTTCGGCATCGCTGCAGTCCGGGCACAAGCCCATCGGCGGCATGCTGGCCAGGCCGTTCTTGACGCTGGCGACGAGCGCCGGCATGCCGCGCCTGAGGCGCGGCGCCCAGGCGGCCTGGTGGCCGGTGAGCGGCGCCGTGCTCTCGGCGCGGCTGTGGCAGTTGAAGCAGGCGCGCTCGTAGAGCCCGGCCAGGCGCGCATCGGCGGGGCGGTGGCGCTCCAGCTGCGCCGCCGTGGGCGGCGGCGCTTGATCGGCACCGCAGGCGGCCAACAGCAGAGGGAGGATCAGCAGGCAGGTTCGCATGGGATCAGTAGGCCAGGCGCAGTTCCACAGACAAGGTGCGCGGCTTGGCCAGCGTGGCGTAGGCGGAGCCCAGCGGTGCGGACTCGTACCAGAGGCGGTTGATGTACTGCTTGTCGAGCAGGTTGGTGCCCAGCAGGCTCAAACCCCAGCGCTGGTCGGCGGCATCCCAGCCGATGCGGCCGTCCAGGCGCTGGCGCGCGCCGCCGACGCGGAAGCTGGGCGTCTGCAGGCACAGGCCCTGGATCACCGATTCCTCGTTGCAGCGCGTGGCGCCCACGTGGCTGGCCTGCAGGCTGGCGTGGGCCTGGCCGCTGAAGGCGTTCCACAGCAGCTCGGCGCCCAGCGTGGCCTGCAACCGCGGCGCGCCCGCGGGCTGGCCGGCCAGGTCGTGGCCGGTGCTGCTGCTGCCGCGGCGGTAGGTCTGGTCCAGCCATTCGAGGTTGCCGTAGAGCTTGAGCGCGCGCGTCGCCTGCCAGCGCAGGTCGAGGTCCAGGCCATGGGCCTGCTGGTCGCTGATGCTGACCTGGTAGGCCGGGATGCCGCCGCCCGCGTCGGGCACCAGCTGCAGGGTCTGCAGATTGTTGTAGCGGTACTTGAACAGCGAGGCGCTGTAGCTCAGCCCGGCCGCCGGCCAGCCGCCCTTGGCGCCCAGCTCCAGGCTGGTGACCTTCTCGGGCGCATAGAGCGAGTTGACCTGCAAGGTGTTGAAGCCGCCGGCCTGGTAGCCGCGCGTGAGCGAGCCGTAGAGCAGCAGGTCGCGGTCGACGCGGTGGTCCAGCACCAGGCGCGGGCTGGCGTCGGTCCAGGCTTTCTTGCGCGTCAGTGCCGCGGCGCTGGCGCCGCTGGTGGCCACCAGCGCGTTGTTGCGCAGCGCGAACTGCATCAGGTCGGCCTGCTCCTGGCTGAGGGCCCCGGCGGCCACCATGGCCGGGAACAGCTGGGTGGCATCGAGCAGGGCGAGCTGCTCGTCGAGGGCGGCGGCGCTGCGCAAGGGGTTGAACCAGCTGAAGCGCTTGTCGTCGCGCGTCAGGCGCGCGCCGGTGGTGAGGCGGGTCTGCGGGCTCAGCTGCCAGATCACGTCGCCATAGAGGGCGATGGCCTTGAAGCGGCCCTCGTTGCTCATGGCCTCGCCCCAGGGCTTGCCCAGCACATCGACGCCGGGGATGCCGGCGGCCTCGGCCAGGGCATTGACGGTCTGGAACAGCGGCAGGCCGGCGACATTGCCGAACAGCGTGTCCAGCGAGCTGGTGCTGGCGTCGACGAAGGCGGTCTGGCGCGCGCGCTCGCTGTACAGGCTCAGGCCGGCCAGCCAGTCGGCCATGCCGCGCTTGCCGCTGAGGCGGAACTCCTGCTGCCAGCTGCTGTTGGTCTCCTCGTTGGTGGTG
>Ga0208125_100386_pt1 | contig 27582 bp, 15 predicted proteins | sample LakWasM128_HOW14_2_FD_183938 | JGI IMG/M metagenome (GOLD analysis project Ga0208125, IMG submission 183938) | Freshwater sediment methanotrophic microbial communities from Lake Washington under simulated oxygen tension - Sediment Metagenome... | ecosystem: Environmental > Aquatic > Freshwater >...
AGATCGTGTCATCAGTACAACGCGTGACTGACATCATGGGCGAAATCTCAGCGGCATCAAGTGAACAAAGTGCAGGTATTGACCAAGTCAACAACGCGATTACCAGCATGGATGAAGTGACCCAGCAGAATGCTGCCTTAGTCGAGCAAGCTGCTGCAGCGGCTGAAAGCTTAGTAGAACAAGCGATACAGCTTTCTGATGTGGTGAGTGTGTTTAAGTTGAATATCGCCAGTGGGTCAGGCGATAATCGCCGTGCGATGAATAGTCCATTGCGAGCACCAGTCAAGAAAGTTCATGCTGTGGTAAGTAAAGCAGCCCCTCAAGTAGTAGCTAAAACTGGCACCAATGATGACGAGTGGGAAGAGTTTTAGTCTCAGTATATAAGTTTTATAAATTAAATATTTGTATCTAAATGTGAGAGCGAAATGAAAATAACTGTTGCTAAGAAAATGTTGTTACTTACCTTTATCGCCATGGCCGGGTTAGTAGGGGCTATAGCTTTGAGCCAGCATCAAATGGAAAAGGTCTATGCTGGAACCAACTATGCCAATACGAATATTGCGCCTAGTATTCTTGAGTTGGATAAGGTGCGATATAAATTCAACACTTTACGGATTCGCACGGCAAATCACACCATTATTACAGATGCGGCGAAAATGGCAGAGGTGGAAGTAGCCATTCAAAAACTGCAAAGTGAACTAGATGGGCTCTTTCAAGGTTATGAAACATACTTAGTCGACGATAAAGAAAAGCAAATGCTTGAGACAGATAAAGCCGACTTGAAAGAATATTATGCGCGTTTAGAACCAATTTTAGCGGCATCAAGAACCAATGAAAAAGATCTTGCACATCAGTTGTATATCGATATCCGCGAGACTGCAGAAAAAGCCAATACCGACATTGCAGCACATATGGATTATAAAGTGGCGCTTGGTAAGAGCATGGCTGCAGAAGCGGCACTCGTTAAAGACTCAGCCAGAAAAGTTACTTTAATTAGCGGTGCATTAATTTTGCTAGCCATCGGAGTTATTGGCTTCATGATTACGCGTAGTCTTCGTCAACAATTAGGTGGTGAACCTGATGAAGTAGCTGCAATTGCAAAACAAATTGCTGAAGGTGATTTGAATCGCCACATTAAAACCCAAAGCGGTGATTCTGGGAGTTTAATGGAAGCAATGCGCACCATGCAGCAAACGCTTAAAGCAGTGATTGAAGAACAAAGTGCAATGTCGGTTGAAAATAAAGCTGGCAATATTAAAGCGACTATCAATACAGATAAATTCTTTGGCAGCTATAAAACTATGGCAGAAAACGTCAATGAAATGGCGAGTAATCAAGCTGACGTGATGCGCAAAGTAACTGCATGTATCTCAGAATTTGCAAACGGCAATTTTGAAGCGCCATTAGAGCGCTTTCCTGGTCAACGAGTCTTTATTAACGATGGCATAGAGCTATTACGTAGCAATATTAAAACCTTTATCACAGATATGGATCACATGGCTAAAGAGCATGATGCTGGCGATGTTGATGTAGTCATTGATGAAACTAAGTACAAAGGTGCTTATGCGCAAATGGCGAATGGTGTGAACGCTATGGTAGGTGGTCATGTACAAGAAAAAAATCAAATGATTCAATTGATACGTGCTCTTGGCGATGGCGACTTTGAAGTTCAAATGCAGCAGTTCCCTGGTAAAAAAGCTGAAATCAATAAGAATTTAGACAGGCTAAACGGCAAACTTAAAGGCATTGTAGATTCAGTGAAGTGGGTAACCGCTGAGCATGAACAAGGTAATATCGACATGAGTTTGCATGCCCATATGTTTAAAGGTGGCTTTAGTGAAATTGCGACTTCTGTAAATAAAATTGTAGGCGGTCAATTAGAGCTTACTGAAAAAGCATTAGCTTGCGTTAAAGAGTTTGGTGAAGGTAATTTTGATGCACCATTAGAAACTTTCCCAGGTAAAAAAGTCTTTGTGAATGAGGCGATTGAGCAAGTGCGCGCTAATTTGAAAGCATTGAATGAGGATGCACAAATGCTGGCAGATGCCGCACGTGAAGGTCGCGTGATGGTGCGTGCTAGTACAGATAGACATTTGGGCGACTATCGCAAAATCGTTATTGGTATGAATGAAACGCTAGAGATGATTGTTAAACCTATCGTTACGGTGAAACAGTCTGCGGAAGCGATTAATACTGCGGCTAAAGAAATTGCACAAGGTAACGCAGATTTGTCACGTCGTACTGAAGATCAAGCAGCCAGCTTAGAGCGCACTGCCTCAAGTATGGATCAACTTTCATCTACCGTTAAACAAAATGCTGATAATGCCAAACAAGCAAATCAATTGGCTATTGCAGCTTCAGGTGTGGCCGTAAAAGGTGGCGATGCTGTTGGTGATGTAGTGAGTACGATGAGCGCGATTAACTCTAGTGCTAAGAAGATTGAAGACATTATCTCTGTGATTGACGGTATCGCGTTCCAAACGAATATCCTCGCATTGAACGCGGCAGTTGAGGCGGCTAGGGCAGGTGAGCAAGGTCGCGGTTTTGCGGTAGTAGCAGCAGAGGTACGCAACTTGGCGCAACGCTCTGCTAGTGCAGCAAAAGAGATTAAAGAGCTTATTTCAGACTCTGTAAGTAAAACGGCTGAAGGTACGAGACAAGTCGAGACAGCTGGTAAAACGATGCAAGAGATTGTTAGCTCAGTTAAACGCGTAACCGATATTATCGGTGAAATTGCGGCGGCATCAACCGAGCAAAGCACAGGTATTGCACAGATTAATGAAGCAATCATGAAGATGGATGATGTGACTCAACAAAATACCGCTTTAGTGGAAGAAGCCGCTGCTGCAGCTGAGTCTCTCATGGAACAGTCTGAAGAAATGACGGCGGTGGTAAGTGTGTTTCAGCTAGATAACAGCACACAAAAATCAGCGCACAAAGCTACTTCATTTCCTAAAAAAAATGTCAGTACCATTCAGAAAAAATCTGATAAAAGTGAATCTGCAGTGAGAACTGCTAAGACAGGTACGCATGACAGTGAGTGGGAAGAGTTTTAAATAGGAGCTTATATTTATAAGCAAGTATTTATAACTAAGTAAAAAAGGTCGCGCAAGCGGCCTTTTTTATGAAATTTATCGAGATTTGCCGCTACGGGTCTCGACTAGACGCTACAATCACGGCATGTCTTTAACACCTCATACCATTACCATCTGTGCGACTGCACGTCTTGTTCGCGGAGTGCTTGCTCAGCACCAGCAACAGCAGCTTGAAAGTGGCGCTACGCAATGGCAATCAGCTCAAGCCTATACGCTTCAGCAATGGTTAGATGAGCTGATAAGCCATGCAAGCCTGTTGGGGTTTCTACCCAACGATGCTTTGCCCACGCTGACATTAAGCACCATTGCAGAAACTTATTTGTGGGAGCAAGCAATTGGAACTTGTCTTGCGAAGCACGAAGCTGCAGCCTTGTTTGATATTCGCTCGATGGCGAAATCGGCAATTGAAGCGAATAATCTAATGCTTAATTGGCAACTGGTTGAGGCTGATATTAATCATGATTTCATCACGCAAGAAACCCGTCAATTTTTGCGTTGGCGCCATACGTTTGTGGATTTTTGTACCAAGCAAAATGCTGTCGAGTCTGCGCGTTTAACTTCAATACAAATAGCGCTATTTGCACAATTTCAACAGAAAATTATCCGTGAATTAGCCTTGCCAAATCACATTCAGCTAGCCGGATTTGACCGCATTACGCCATTAGAGGCGCGCTTGTTTGATCTGCTAAAAAGCTGTGGAGTACAAGTTGAAGTGATGGCAACCAATGCGCACAGTCATACTGAGGTTGAGTACTTTTCCGCCACTGATGCGAATAGCGAATGTCGTGCTGCGGTAGCATGGGTAAAGCAAAAGTTGACAGAAAATCCTAAAGTGCAATTGGCGATTATTAGCCCCGCGTTGGGCAGTATTCGTCGTGAATTGGCAGACTTGCTTGACGATACATTTCACTCTGAGACTTTACACTCCAGTCTATATGAAGCCGCACGCTGCTATGATTTTTCATTAGGTTTTGCGCTTACTGAATACGCTATCGTACACAGTGCATTACAGCTTTTGAGATTGGCTGCGAGCAAAGCGGATTTGATTTTTGATGAAGTCACGCCACTTTTGCAAGATGTGTATTGGGGTAGTCAGCAAGAGTTAGATGGTAGGGCGCAGTTGGATGCGCATTTGCGCAGGAATATGAATGCCAGCTACCACTTAGAATCGCTTATTAAACAGGCCAGTAAACTACTCACCAATGGAACGCCATTAGCCGAGCTGCTAGAGAACTTAACGCAGATTTCAAGGTTTCAAAATCAGCAGGGCAAACAACGTCAGGTACTTTCTTCTTGGGTAAATGCTTTTGTACAGTTATTAGACGAGTTACATTGGGCAAAAACACATTCACTTTCTAGTCATGAGTTTCAAACACAGCAAGCTTTTTTGAAGTGTTTAAAAGAGTTAAGTGGTCTAGATGCGATATTTGGTAATGTTTCTGCGAGCGTTGCCGTACAAAAAATCACCGAGCTTTGTAACGCCACTATGTTTCAGGCAGAAGCTAAAGGTGATATTCGTATTCAAATTCTGGGACTTTTAGAAACACCAGCCGTGCAATTAGATGCCGTTTGGGCATTGAATATGAATGACCAGCATTGGCCGCCAGCAGTAAAACTGAATCCGCTACTACCTGCAGATTTGCAAAGAAATCGCGGCACGCCCAATGCCAGCGCAGCGGTGCAAAGCCAATTTGCATCATTGGTACATCAACGTTTAATGACATGCGCGCCAGAGGTGATTTTTTCATATGCAACAAAAGAAGATGAACGCGAATTGCGCCCATCACCATTGTTAGAGATTCAAACAGATTTACAAACTCCGAATACGATTCAAACGCTTGCAGAACGTCTAGCGCAACCAGCCTCCTTGCAATTCCTCGATGACTTTATCGCCCCCGCAGTTTTGCCAGATGAAAACGTACGTGGTGGCGTCAATTTATTTGCCGCCCAAGCCAAATGCCCCGCATGGGCGTTTTATCAATATCGGCTTGGTGCAGCTAAGTTGGAAACGCCTGTAGATGGCTTAGATACGATGTCGCGTGGCAGTTTGCTACACAAAGTATTGCAACTTTTTTGGCTGGATTGCGAAACGTTAAACAATCTAAAAGCCTTATCTCAGGAGTTGTTAAACGAGAAAATTGATACGGCAATTGAAAAAAGTATACAAGCTTTAAGTGATGAGATTAGCTATCACATCCCACCACAAGTCTTACAGATTGAAAGAAATAGACTTCACCAACTCATGCAAGCATGGCTGACATTAGAACTGGAACGTGCAGATTTTGTAGTTGATGCATGTGAGAAAAAGTTTGAGTTAGACGTAGAAGGTTTAAAGCTCAATTTAAGCATAGACCGTATTGATAGGCTCGCAGAAGGCGGCTTGGTGGTCATTGATTACAAAACCAGCGCAGCAGTAAGTAACTCTAGCTGGGCTGAAGACCGCATTGCTGAACCACAATTGCCTATTTATGTCGTGTTGGCGCTCAAGTATGAACAAGTTGTCGCAGTAAGTTTCGCCAAAGTACGCAGTGATGAAACCAAGTTTATCGGTTTGTCTGCTGAACAAGATGTGCTACCAAAAGTAACTGCCTTAGCTAAAGTGCGAGAAAATTCAGCATTTTATGGTTTTGGTGAATGGGATGCCTTGCTAGAGCATTGGTACACAAGTTTGACCAATATCGCACAAGAAATCAAAGCGGGAGTTGCGGATGTGACTATGAGCAATGAAGCCGATTTGGTTTATTGCGATGTGAAACCGCTGTTACGCTTACCTGAACGTTTATTGCAATTTGAGCACATGCAAGTGACGTTAAAACAAGTGGCGGTAAAAAATGGCGGTGATGCATGACACTAACCTTAAATTCTCCTGATTTAAATACTTTAGATTTAAATGAAATGGACACTTTAAATCGTGTTCGTGCACTAGAACTCGCCTCATTTATTGTTGAAGCACCTGCTGGAGCAGGTAAAACTGAGTTGCTCACACAGCGTTATTTGAAATTATTGGCTACGGTTAATGAGCCAGAAGAAATCATTGCGCTGACTTTTACCAATAAAGCGGCAGCTGAAATGCGTAACCGTATTTTACTCAGTCTGGAAAATGCGCAAAATCAAACGATTGAAACCGCAGCTCATAAATTAAAAACACGTGAGTTAGCCAATGCTGCCTTGTTGCAATCAAATACAAAGTCATGGGATATTATTAACCAGCCAAGCCGGCTGCGCATTTTAACCATAGATGCTTTGTGCAGCAGCTTAACGCGCCAAATGCCTTTGCTCAGCAAGTTTGGCGGCCAACCTGCGGTGAGTGACGATACTGACAGTCACTACATAGAGGCGTCACGACGAGCGATAGCCCATATCACGCATGAAACCAAGCCTGATGAAACTGTCACTATTGCTTTAAGTTATTTAGATAATAATAGTGAAAAGCTGGCCGAGTTATTGGCAAAAATGCTAGCAAGACGCGATCAATGGCTGCCACATGCGGTTGATTTACATAGCAAAGACATTGAAGAGGTCTCTCAGAATACAGCGGTTGCACTGCAGTACTTAATCGCTGAAAACTTACAAGTGGTGCTCGATACCTTAACATCTAGAGTGCAAAGTTTGCTCATACCAATTGCCAGATATGCTGCGAGTAATTTAGAGGCAGATGCCGAGATTGCGCCTTTGCGAGATTGGCAACAGCCACTAATCGCAGAGGCTGAATGCTTGCCGGAATGGCAAGCACTGGCGAATTTCCTAGTGACTAAATCAGAGCGAACGTTTCGCAAGAGCCTCAATAAGAATATAGGCTTTCCAGCGACGCCTGAAGGTAAAACTTACAAAGAAGCTTATTCTGAGATAGTAAATAGCTTAGAAAATAGTCAAGTGATTGCAAGCGTGCTCGATTTACCTGCTTTAGCGAATATTGCCGAGAATCAAGAGATTATTAAAGCACTCACAAGATTGCTGATATTAGCTGAGCGGCATTTGTGGATTGTCTTTCAAGCGGCCGGCGAAGTAGATTTTGTGGCCATTGCGCAAAGTGCACAACTAGCGCTAGAAAACGAGCAGGGCGCGACTGATTTGGCACTCAAACTAGACTATAAAATCTCACATTTGTTGATTGATGAGTTTCAAGACACCAGCCCCGTACAAACGCGATTAATAGAAAAACTCATAGAAGGTTGGCAACCTGATGATGGTCGCACCTTATTTTGCGTGGGCGACCCTATGCAGTCCATCTACCGTTTTCGTAAGGCAGATGTGAGTTTGTTTTTGCAAGCAAGCGAGTTTGGTATCGGTCATTTGCCGCTGACACGATTGCAGCTAAGCCGTAATAATCGCTCACATCCAGCCGTGGTTGATTGGATTAATAACGCATTTAAGCAGGTTTTCCCTGCGAACGATAATATCAACCAAGGTGCAATTAGCTACAGAAAGTTTACAGCGACGCGACCTACTGTAGCGGGTGAAGGTGTGACTTTGCACCCCTTGATTTTAGAGTTGGCAGATCAAGAAGAAAGTCAAAAAGCTGACCTTAAGCAGATTGAGGCTAATTATGTGGCGGATTTAATCGTCAAACTTCGTTCGGAGAGCGGCACTCATCAGAACATTGCTGTGTTAGTCAGAAGTCGCAGCCATTTAAAAGAGCTAGTTTCTGAAATTAGACGTAATCACCCCGCGCTGAAATTCCAAGCCGTTGAGATTGAACACCTGAATGAGCGACAAACCGTGCAAGACGCGTTGTCATTGGTCTGCGCGCTTCATCACCGTGCCGATAGAACGCACTGGCTCAATGTGTTGCGTGCGCCATGGTGTGGATTAACCCTAGCAGATTTGCATGCACTGGCAGGCGATAACCACCGTGCAACCATATGGCACTTGATGCAAGATAAAGCGAGAGTAAGCCGCTTGAGTGAAGATGGTCAGTTACGCTTAGCACACGTTAATACCGTATTAACCGCTGCATTTAACGGGCAAGGTCGCATGCCTTTACGTCGTTGGATAGAAAGCACCTGGCTGCAATTAGGCGGCGGTAAGTGCTTGGTCGACGCAGGCGATAACCGCGATGTGCAGGTGTTCTTTGATTTGGTCGAAAAAACTGGTCGTAGCGGGCATTTAGACATTGCCTCATTAGAATTAGGCATGGAAAAGCTTTATGCAAAGCCAGACATAGAAGCTGATGGCAGCGTGCAGTTCTTAACCATTCATAAATCTAAAGGTTTGGAGTTTGATGCTGTGATTCTGCCAGCGTTAAATCGTCAGCCTAGAAACGGAGATAATGAATTGGTGCTATGGCAAGAGGTGATGGTGGATAACCATTTACATTTAATCGTTGCACCATTAAAGAGTAAGGCGGTTGCTAAAAGTAATACAGGCGCTGACGTGTATGATTTTCTTAAAAACCTAGAAAAAACACGTGCAGACAATGAACTGGTGCGTTTGTTGTATGTAGCTGCAACCCGTGCCCATAGACAGCTACATTTGATTGCGAGCTTACAAGCCAATAAAGATGGTGAGGTTAAGCCTACGGCAAACTCATTGCTACAAGCATTATGGCCTGCAGTAGAAGCAGATTTTGCCAAAGCGACACCTGTAATACAACATGTTAATGCCCAAGCAGGTCTAGATATAACGAAATTTAAACCGCAATTGCAACGTTTGCCTAGTGAGCATTTTGTACAGATTTCCACCCCCAATTTTATTGGGGATAATATTTTAGATCGAGATTTAGCTAGATATGACAGGTTAAAGCCCGACCTACAAATGAATGAGCAACCTGACGTTTTAGCTGACTTCTCAAGTGAACATGCGCGTGAAATGGACTTCCAAAAACACTGTGGCACACTCGCGCATCTCTACATGGAGCTGTTCGCAAAAACAGATCTGCAAAGTTGGACAAGTCAGCGTTTACAACAATGCCAACCCGCCATGCAAAAGTGGCTGGCACAACAAGGCCATGCAAAACAATTAGCTGATCAGGGCGCTATGCAAGTATTGGCAGCCTTGCAAACCACCTTAGCAAGTGAAGCTGGGCAATGGGTTTTGCAAAATCATACTAGTGCAGTAAGTGAATTAAGCTTATTGCAGACGCAAGAAGATGGTGTTAAAAACCATGTGATAGATCGTACTTTTGTTGAAAATGGCGTGCGTTGGATTGTGGATTACAAGTTGACGGCTTTGGATGAGGCGAAAAATACAGCAGATGATTTAAGTCTTCTGGCAGAACAGCACCGCCCACAATTAGAGCGTTATGCAGGGCTATTTAGTAAAGAAAATTTACCAGTTAAAAAAGCAGTACTGTTTTTAAATATTGGTAGCCTGGTTGAGTTATAAGCTAATAGGGTGGATTCAAGAACTCACCCTGCTAGTTTAAAGCTTTATTTAATCTTGCTTGAAGTGGCGTCTGACGTACCAAATCAAAAAAATGATTCCCGCACCAATAATGACGTAATGGAATTCATGGAAATATACTTTTAAATCTTCCCAATGCTCACCTGTCTTCATCCCAGCATAGCCCAGTAACCAACACCAAATGAATGAACCGATAAATGTATAAATGATGAATTTAGACATATTCATCCTCGCAACACCCGCAGGAAAAGCGATAAAAGTGCGCACACCAGGCAACATACGACCAAGAAAAATAATGAGTTGACCATGTTTTGCAAAGGCATTATCTGCCCAGTCTAAATCTCTTTTGCTAATTAGCAGGTATTTACCATAGCGTTCAGCTAGAGGCCTGCCGCCAAACATACCGACATAATAAGCTGGAATTGAACCGATGACGCAACCCAGTGCACCAGCTAGCGCAATGCCGAGAAGTGACATTTCACCTTTTGAAACCAAGAATCCAGCAAAAGGCATAATGATTTCTGAGGGTAGTGGAATGCAAGCCGACTCAATCGCCATAAGTAGTACGATGCCACCGTAGCCCATTGTAGAGATGACGCTCATAATCCATGCGGCGACAAGCGCGATAAATTTTTCCAACATATTTTTTTGCTACTTTCTTAAATAAATTCTTTTAACAATGTTTTCACAAAGTCAGTTCTTAGTTGGAGGTCTTCTAAGCCTATCGTCACTCTTAGTTTATCTGGACCATTCATTCGACAACGGCGATCACGCTGTAATAAGGCAATCAGTTTCGTGGGGTCAATATCTGCTTTAGGGTTAAATTGTAGCTGAATAGTTTCAGAACTGGCGTCAATTTTAATAATGCCAATCGCTTTAGCGGCAATACGTAGTCTGTGGCATGCAATGAGTGCTTCGCCCTGTTCTGGCAGCAAGCCAAAACGGTCGATCAACTCCTCTTGCATATTGTCTAAATCATCGTCGTTGACGCAGTTAGCTAGGCGTTTATAAATGACTAGGCGCTCATGAACATCCGGGCAGTATTTGGTGGGTAACAGCGCTGGCGTGTGTAAATTGATTTCAGTTGTGACGCCAAGTGGCGCATTTAAATCAGGTTCTTTACCTGCTTTGAGTTGCTTAACCGCATGGTTGAGCATGTCAGAATACAAATGAAAGCCGATTTCTTGCATTTCACCACTTTGGCTGTCGCCTAATAATTCACCTGCGCCGCGAATTTCTAAATCGTGCATGGCAAGGTGGAAGCCCGCGCCAAGATCTTCCATCAGTTGAATCGCATCTAAGCGTTTTTGCGCTTGCACGGTGATTTTACGATCTGGATCTGTAAGCAAATATGCATAAGCTTGGTGATGCGAGCGACCTACGCGGCCACGTAGTTGGTGCATTTGCGCTAAGCCAAACATATCGGCTTTATTTAAAATAATAGTATTGGCTGTTGGTACGTCAATACCAGTTTCAATAATGGTCGTACAAAGCAATAGGTTGTAACGTTGATTATAGAAATCACGCATGACATGTTCTAGCTCGCGCTCACGTAACTGACCGTGTGCCACGGCAATACGGGCATCTGGCACAATGCGCTCAAGTTTTTCGCGCATGGAATGGATCGTGTCTACTTCATTATGCAAGAAATAAACCTGACCGCCACGTTTAAATTCACGCATGACGGCTTCGCGAATAATGCCTTCAGAATAATCTGTATGGAATGTTTTAATGCTCAAACGCTTTTGCGGCGGTGTGGTGATAATTGAAAACTCGCGCAAGCCTTCCATCGCCATGCTGAGCGTGCGTGGTATTGGTGTGGCTGTTAGCGTGAGTATATCGACTTCAGCACGTAAGGCTTTTAACTGCTCTTTTTGGCGAACACCGAAACGGTGCTCTTCATCTAACACTACTAGACCTAAATTCTTAAACTTCACGTCTTTTTGAATCAAGCGATGCGTACCGATGATGATGTCGATATTGCCTGCTTCTAAGCCAGCTAAAGCTTCTTTTTGCTCTTTGGCAGTTCTAAAACGGGAGATTTCAGCAATTTTAATCGGCCATTCAGCGAAACGATCTTTAAAATTGTTGAAATGTTGTTCGGCTAATAGTGTAGTTGGTACGAGTACGGCAACTTGCCTGCCACCCATCACCGCTACAAAAGCGGCACGCAGTGCAACTTCAGTTTTACCAAAGCCTACATCGCCACAGACCAGTCTATCCATCGGACGACCAGATTGCATGTCTTTAATGACGTTTTCAATGGCCTCTAATTGGTCTGGTGTTTCTTCAAATGGAAAGCCTTCGCAGAATGTTTCATAATCGTGCAAGCTTAAGGTGAATGCATGACCACGCCGTGATGCGCGTTGAGCGTATAGATTGAGTAGTTCAGCAGCAGTATCACGAATTTGTTTGAGGGCTTTTTTCTTAGCTTTTTCCCAATTACCGCTACCTAAACGATGTAACGGGGCGGACTCAGGCGGCCCACCGGAGTAACGTGAGATTAAGAATAGCTGTGAAACTGGCACATAAAGCTTATCGTCACCGAAATATTCCAGCAGCAAAAGCTCAGTTTCGCCTTCGCCAAAATCAATATTCACTAAGCCTTTGTAACGTCCCACGCCATGCTGCTCGTGTACCACAGGGTCGTCCATGCGCAGCTCTGATAAATCTTTGAGCATGCCTTCAGTGCTGCGGGCTTTTTCTTTTTCTCTACGGCGTTGTTGGCGAACCGTAGCGGCGTAAAGCTCAGCTTCAGTAATAACAGCAATAGATTTGCTAACAGTTTTACTTTCTAAACAAAAACCATGATGCAGCGGTGAAACGCCCAGCATTACTTTTTCTTTAGAATCGGCGAATTCTGCCCAAGTTTCAATCAAGGCTGGTTGTAAGCCATGCTCAGCAAATAACTGTGAAATGGTTTCTCTGCGACCTAGGCTTTCTGCGGCAATTAAAATGCGACCAGAAAAGTCACTGATGTAACTTTGCAGCTTATGCAAAGGCGCTTCAGCACGACGCTCAATATCTAACGCAGGCAAGCCCGTTGATTTGCTATTGGTGTTTAATAAAATACGTGTAAATTGATGCGTGGCACTAAAGAAATCTTCTGTTTTAATCAGCAACGTTTCAGGTGTTAATAGCGGACGTTCAGCATCATGAGCCAGTGTACGATAACGAGATTGCGCTTCGCGCCAAAACTGTTGTGCGCTATGGTCTAAATCGCCATGCAAGCAAAGCACGCAATCCGTTGGCAGGTAGTCGAGAAAGGTTGCCGTTTTCTCGAAAAATAAGGGTAAATACCATTCAATACCACCAGAAGCTATGCCTTTGCTGACATCTTTATAAATCTTGGCACGTTGTGGGTCGCCTTCAAATGCTTCTCTAAATTGACCACGAAATAGCGCAACTCCAGCTTCATCTAGCGGAAACTCACGCGCAGGTAAAAGTCGGATTTCTGGCACTGGATAAAGGCTGCGCTGTGTGTCCACATCAAATGTGCGTATGGTTTCAATTTCGTTATCAAATAAATCAATACGATAAGGTAGCGCTGAACCCATAGGAAATAAATCGACTAAACCGCCACGTACACTAAATTCACCATGCGAAATTACTTGGCTCACATGGTGATAACCAGCTTCAGCACATTGGCGACGCAGCGCTTCAGTATCTAGTATCTGCCCCTTTTTAAGCATAAAGGTATTCGCACTTAAATAAGCTTTAGGGCTCAAGCGAATCAATGCGGTCGATAGCGGCACAATTATCACGTCACATGAATTTTGGCTAATCTGGTAAAGCGTGGTGAGTCGGTCTGAGATTAAGTCAGGATGCGGTGAAAATTGATCGTAGGGGAGTGTTTCCCAATCAGGCAACAAATTAACCGTGAGGGAGGGTGCAAAGTACGGAATTTCTTCAAGCAGCCGCTGCGCATCAAACGCATTCGCGGTAATAATGACTAATGGTTTTGTAGGCGTGGCACTTTTAATTTTTAGCGCTAATTCAGCTAAAGCTAGACCATCTTCGCCATTGGTTGAAAGTTCAACACGGTTAGATTGACCTGATTTTGGAACTAGCAGTGAAGTCTGCGACATGAATGAATTTAACGAAGTTTTGAAAGGCTAGATTATAACGGTACGAGCAATGGTGAGCTGCTTTTTCTTACAGTTAACCACTTAAATAATGGTGTATTTTGTTGATTTGCAGTTCTAGTATCACGTCGTCATTGCAGCTTAGGCAGTGGTATGACGGTGTTTTTTTGTATTCGTTCTAGCTGACAGGTGAAATACGAGGGTACTCTTGATTTATATTTAATTAATCAAGGGTTTATTTAATATTTCCTCCAGCACTTTTAGTGGTGCGGTTTCTGGCCATTTAAGTGCGTTAACTGGTAAAGAAAATGTTTGCTCCATCATGTATTGACCAGCCATGGCAGCATGCAGTACTTGGTCAGAGTAGACAATCCAAGTGGTTCCTGGCATGAAGTTGACTGTTTGCTGAGGCGCATGTTGTTGGTAATGCATATCGGCTTTTAGCAGGTCATGTAGTTGCAGCATGCGATGGTCGTATTCGGTTCGCGTTTTTTTTGTAATGTGAAGCTTATTCATTAGCCACGCTTGCATGGGCAGCAATGCTTTGGTTTTAGGTAAAAAAGCTTCTGCCATTTTGTCGAATGGTTCACCTACTCGCCAAACACGAGGTTTGCCGTTAGGGTTGACATTATTAAACACCCTGAGCAGTCGTGTGCCTTGCGTAGGGTTAGATGGAAACGCATCTGAATGTAAGCGCGTATCATCTTTACGGTATGAACTCGCGCGTGTTTCCACTTCAAGTGGCCTAAAGCTTGTATTGGCTACGGTTAGATTTGGCACATAACTCGGTAATATTGCCGAGATAAGCTGTAGTGACTGATCTGCATAGCGCTGTATCATCGCTTGGATTGCTGCTAAATCGGCCTCGCTTCCTATCGCGCCTTTTAGCCCACTGCTTACCCCTGCACGAGGTCTTAATGAGATGTTTTTAGACTTCTTATCTGCCCAATCTGTAGAGAGGAATTTCTGCTCTTCGGGCAATAACTTGAATTCAAGCTGAGGCAGCGCAATCACATGCCCATGCTCAAGAGCGTCAATTACTTCATCGCTGACAGAGGAATCTACCGTGGTATTCCACTGATTAAAATCGAATGTTTTGATGATGTTCATTACTTCAATCCTAGCAGTTACGCTGTCCCACCCACTGTTAGCGCATCAATTTTAAGTGTAGGCTGACCTACACCCACAGGTACGCTTTGACCTTCTTTACCACAGGTACCGACGCCGCTGTCTAAAGACATGTCGTTGCCTATCATAGAGACACGCTTTAATACTTCTGGACCATTACCAATCAACGTGGCACCTTTTACTGGGTAAGTGATTTTACCGTCTTCAATCATATAAGCTTCAGCCGCACTGAATACAAATTTACCGCTGGTGATGTCTACCTGACCACCACCAAAGTTAGCTGCATACAAGCCTTTTTTGACTGATTTGATGATTTCTTCTGGCGGGAGAGTGCCGTTTAACATATAGGTATTAGTCATGCGTGGCATGGGGATATGCGCGTAGCTTTCACGGCGCGCGTTGCCTGTCACTGGCATGTTCATTAAACGAGCATTCAGCGTATCTTGTATGTAGCCACGCAAAATACCATCTTCAATCAATACCGTTCTATTGGTTGGGTTACCTTCATCATCCATGCTCAGTGAGCCGCGTCTGTTTTGAATCGTACCATCATCCACAATGGTAATGCCTTTAGCAGCGACTTGCTGACCTACCATGTTTGAAAAAGCTGAGCTGCCTTTGCGATTGAAGTCGCCTTCTAAACCGTGGCCGATAGCTTCGTGTAGCAAAATGCCAGGCCAGCCAGCGCCTAACACTACCGTCATGCTGCCTGCAGGAGCAGGGCGCGCATCCAAATTTACAATGGCTTGGTGAACGGCTTTTTGGGCGTATTCTTGCAGAATGCTATCAGTAAAGTAACTATAGTCAAAGCGACCACCACCACCACTAGAGCCTTGCTCACGGCGACCATTGCTTTCTGCAATCACATTGATAGAAAGGCGAACAAGAGGGCGCACATCTGCTGCCATGACGCCATCGTGGCGCGCCACCATGACTACTTCGTATTCGCCAGCGATGGAGGCTGTCACCTGTGAGATACGAGAGTCTAAACTTCTTGCGATAGCTTCTAAACGCTCTAGCAATTTTACTTTTGCATCTGCAGAAAGCGAAGCAATCGGATCTTGTGGAAGGTATAGTTGTGATGCTTGGCGTTTTATCACTGAATTAGCCGTTTGCTCACTACCCAGGCTGGCAATCGCTTTAGTGGCTTTGGCAGCTTCTTGAAGCGCGCTTAACGTAATATCGTCAGAGTAAGCAAAAGCGGTTTTTTCACCACTGACTGCACGCACGCCCACACCTTGGTCAATAGAAAAATTGCCTGATTTAACTTGGCCTTCTTCTAGTCCCCAACTCTCAGCGCGGCTGTATTGAAAATACAGGTCAGCATAGTCAATTTTGTGCGACATCATATCGCCTAAAACATTTTGTAGCTTCGCAATATCTAAGCTAGCTGGCGCAAGTAACGACTCTGTAGCTAGGTCAAAATGCGTGCCTAATATTTTAGGTGAATTTGTTGGTGTGTCGACTTTTGTGGTCATCAATGGTGATTCCGATTTTAGTGGTTACGTCTATTTACTTACAAGTTTTACTTAATAGTACGGTGCTTAAGTGCAGGTAAACTTTTTCTCAAACTGGCTTGATATTGCGGGTTCATTGTAGCAATCACAACACCAGAGCCTCGTGGTAGCCTGTCTAAAATTACACCCCATGGATCAACAATCATACTGTTGCCATGTGTTTCGCGTCCTGACAAATGATAACCACCTTGCGCAGATGCAACCACATAACATAGGTTTTCTATGGCGCGAGCACGAATCAAGGTTTCCCAATGTGCTTTACCTGTAGTATCAGTAAATGCTGCTGGTACAATTATCATATTGACCTCACCCATGGCGCGGTAGAGTTCAGGGAAGCGCAAGTCATAGCAAATTGACAGACCAATTTTACCGAATGGCGTATCGACGACTTGAATTCCACTACCTGCTTCTATCGTTTTTTCTTCATGATAATGCTCGTTACCTAAGTCTAAGCCAAACAAATGAATTTTGTCGTAGCGGGCAACTTGCTTACCCTTATCGTCATACACCAAGCAGCTATTACGTACTTTATTAGGAAAATTGCTGGTGAGTGGTACTGAACCGCCAATAAGCCAGATTTTATGTTTTTTAGCCATTTTGCTTAAAAATGCTTGAATCGGACCTTTGCCTTCTTCTTCTCGTACCGCGACTTTATCGGTTTCTTTCAGTCCCATTATGGCGAAATACTCTGGCAGCGCAACCAACTTTGCGCCTTGATTAGCTGCAACTTCAATTAAGCGTTCTGCTTCATTTAGGTTGGCGGAAACTTGCGGGCCTGATGCCATTTGAATGGCTGCAATCTTGATGATATTGCTGTCAGCATTCAAGCTGCTTGGTTTTGCCTTGGTAGTTCTTAAGCGCGAGGTAATAGCCATAATTAATCCAAACGTTTTATTGTTAATCCAATTGTAGATTGATACGATTTCTAATTAGTTAGATTGATTAAGAGGTGAATTGGTGCTCAAGTCTGGTTTAGCTTCTTTTGTTTCACCTGACTTCACTTCTTGTGGGTTATCCCACGTACCAATAATCTCATATTCACTAGAAGCAATTTTATTTAGTGGATCCTTTAATATTTTTTGTGCTAAAAAAGCAACGGCACCAGCTAAAGGTCCCCCAGCAAGCGCTGCAAGTGAGAGACTATCACTTATGTGTGGTAAAACTTTTACCGTTAAATGTTGAGTCTCTTTTTGTAAGTTAGTTTCACCCTTAATGTTTACATCTGCCGCTGGGCCCGACATGACGAAGTTATCACTACGCATCACACCTTTGTCGATTTTAACTGTCGCATCTATTTTATCAAAAGCAAAGCCATTACTGAATAAGTCTCTAAAGTCTAAGGTCAAACGGCGAGGCAAGCTTTGCAGGCTGAGTAGGCCTAACAAGCGACCAACGCCTGGTTGCACTTTTAGAATTTGCCCTTTGTTCATAGTCAACTGGAAGTTGCCGTTCATACCCGCAGGATTAAATTCATGAGGGCTGCCAGGCCAATGTAACTGCCCAGTGAGAGTTCCATCTCCGCCCTTAATAGTGTCTGGATAGCCCATATTCCTGAGCGTTTTACCTAAGTTATTAATATCCCAAGTGATAGAAAGAAAAGTGTTTGGGCTTCTTACCCAATTATTCCACTGACCTTCAGCGCTGATTTGGCTATCAGGCGTGCTGAGTTTGAGTTTTTGTATGTTCCAATTTTCTTTTTGTGGGTAAGCAATCAACTCTAAAGCGCCAAAATTTTTCTTATTAAACTCAAAGTTATCTGCCGTGATATCCAGCGATGGATAGTCTTGTTCTAGTTTAAAGAACTCTTTTGCAGCAACTTCTTTTGTTTTGATTCGATTTGGTGCGGGTTCTGGTATGGTTAAATTACTCAGGCGAGCAATAAGCTTTCCATTGTTTTGGCTGATCCATTGCAAGTCACCAGAAATTTCTTTACTTTGTATATTTGCATGTAGACCATCTTTATCAGAGTTGTTAGATATTTTTAATTGATTGATACGTCTATCGAATATATCTAATGTATTGATTTTAATGGCTAGCTTCTGTATTGGTAGTGCTGGGCTTTGTTTTGATGACCCAGAAAAATCCTGCATGACATTACGCCACGCATCAGCGTCAAGATAATCTAAATTACCGTAAACTTGCAGCCCCTTAACATTACCTAGTTCTACGTTGCTTGTGAGTTCGTTGGTATTGGTAGCATTGCTAGCCGCGCTTGCATTGAGTCTAATACTGCCCCTATCAAACTGTAGATTGTCATTTGCACCCGTGCGGATAATTTTTGCAGCTAGCTTGTTAGCAAGATTCATCGTGATGGTATCTTTGGTGTCATCCTGCTTTTTATCAAGACGCATGTTCCAGCGCTCATTTGCAGCCTTGTTAAAAGGTGCGGGTAAACGCGATGTGATACCGACTAAATCTGAACGTACGTTGATAGTGACCACTGGTTTTTGAATCGTGATGTCGCTTACCCAATCGGTACTGCCAGAAATATAATTCGCACCTTTTACCCAAGAACGGTTAACTGGATCTTGATCCAGTAGCGCTTGTCTGATGGCTTCATCATTCAATCTACCTTTGGCTGTGACGTGTACGACTTTATCTTTACCAGAGTCAATATTAACCACCACTGGTGAGCCGAATGCATTTGCATTGATATTTTTTGCCGATAGGCTGCTTTCTGTAAAAGCCAACGCGCCATTAATATTAGTGAGGGCAGGGATGCTTTCGCTATCCATGCTGCCATTGGTAATTTGGTATAACCCTTTGTATTGAGCAGAGTCTAGGTCTTGCAAAGGTATTTTTAAACCTAAATTGAGCTTACCTTGACCGCTGGTTTTTAAATCGTCAGTAAACCCTAGTGTTACCGATGAAACTGGGCTTTTATTGACAAATTTAATGGCTTCGGACGTTGGTCCTTTAAGTTCACTTTCAATGCTCAGTATTGGCGAGTCAGCATCCAATTGGGCGATAACAGTTTTGCTCTTAATGATTTGGTTGCCAAATATATGGCCAGCATTTGCATTCAATTCCATGCGCTTGCCTTCAAATAGCAAATCAAGGCCTAAGCCTTCTATCACCGGCCAGTCAGTGCCATATTCCAGCGTGCTATTGCTCACTTTAGCAGTTACTCTAAATAGACCTAATTTAGCATTTAAATTGTTTTTACTGTCTACAAATGGGAAGTCAGCTAATCGACCTTTTACTGTTAGGTTAATGTCTTCTGCACGCCCAGACAAAATAGAGGTATCTAACCAATGCAAGGTGTCTTTACCTAGTATAGTCGGGTAGTAAAATGAAGCAAATTTCGCGTCACCTTTACCAAACCTACCGGTCAAATCAAGATAGCCACCCTTATTGCCATCCATTAAATACTCGGCGTTGAGTGTGCCTGCTAAGTGTTGGCTGCTGATATTGACCTGACTGGCTTTGATCGTCGTTTCTTTATCGCTAATGCGCCAGGTAACGTCTCCAACTAACTTGTCTACAGGAATAGGCCAGCGTAAAGTGTCTTTAAAATCTAACTTGGCATTTTGTGTGTTCAGTGTGATTTTTCCAGAGTTTTGATTGGCCTTAACTTCCCCTGTCAGGTTGTAAAAGCCAGGAATTTTTTCATAAGCAAGTATGCCTAGATTGTTAAACTTAGCATTGAATTGATACTTTTTCGTAATGGATTGTTTGCCTTCCCAACTAAGCAGCAACTTATCCAGTTTGCCAGTAGGAGATAAGCTATTAATTTTTTGCGATAGTTCTGTAGGCAAAGGCAGTTGAACTAAGTAAGTTTTGATAAATGCTAAGTCTATATGTGCAAGTTTGAGGTTGAACTTTTCATTGCCTTGTTGCGTTTTAGCATAACCACCAGCTGCGTCTTTTAAGGTCAAGCCATTGCTAGTGTTGAGCGTTAAGTGGTTCACGCTGAATGATTGCTCAGTCGCTGAATTTTTCCAGTCAAGTTCACCCACTAACTTGTTTAATATCAATGGCTCAGTATTGGCCTTGAGTAGTAACTGAACATTGTCTAAGGCTACATTGCTAGTCACAGATTGCACCTGATTTTTAGCAAACTCAATGGTAGTGTCTGTGCTACCAACGCCAGACTGTAAATTAATGGGATGTGTGATCGTTGAATAATCAAACCATGGTTTAAATGCAACCACATTGGCGTTTTTTAACTTTGTTTCTAAGCTACCGTGCCACTCGGATAAGCGACTGATGTCGTTACCATATACATTGGCGTTAATCATAATTGGCTCAGTAGTGCCTGCAGAAACGAGGGTGCTTAGTGTCACGCGATGGTTCTTGATAAAGCTTTTCCACGGCGGACTGACCACTTGCAGATTAAGTTTTTCTAAACTCAAAGCAGGTGCACCGCGCATTTCATCTAGCCAAGTGATTTTGGCATTTAGTACATCAAATTGAGATTGCCTCAATAGCCAATTTGGTAATTCAGGCTTTGATTGGCCTTGCATGCTAATACCAGCAACAAAAATGTCACCATTTAGGTTGCGGCGTATAGTTAACTCAGGTGAGCGAATGGTGAAGTTGGCTAAATGCGGCTCTAGCAATGGAATACTTAACCATGAGAACGATATATCCGTATTTTTAAGTGCTAAGGCAGGGCGATTTTCGGCATCGTAAAGGTCAATATTCGATAATGATAAATGTGGGTTAATGCCTTGCCAGCCCGCTTTAATATTGCCAATCACCACTTTTTGATGCGCCGCCTGTGTTGCGTAATTGGCGATTTTGTCTTTGTATTGATTAATGCTTGGGAATACATAAAACTGGATGACGAGTGCTGCAATCAAAAGAATGGCAATGATGATGGTTGCAAGCCCAAGCGCAATGCGATAAAGCCTGAGTAGTGATTTTTTGACCATATTTTAGTGGGTTTACTTTATCTTTTTATTATTTTTAGAATAGGTGATGATTCATTTAAATCTTGTAAATTTTAAATCGTTTCAATGGACGTCATTTTACTTCAATATCGTCTTCTACAGACGATTAGATACCAACTCATATAGGCAAATATAAGTAAAATTGCGTAAAACTTAACGATATTATCTTAAAGATTTCTTAAGACTATCGTAGTAATAAATTAGAATAGCGTTTTTGGTCAAATCTAGTTGACCAATACTTTATTTAACCTTGATTTACTACTTGATTTAATATTGGTCCTCACTTGATTCAATTCAAACAACTTACGCTGGTTCGCGGCTTAAAAATCCTCATCCAGGCAGCCTCTTTCCAGCTGCACCCTGGTCACAAAGTTGGCTTAACAGGTGCAAACGGCGCTGGAAAGTCGTCACTTTTTGCTTTGTTGCGCGGTGAAATGCAGCTCGAATCTGGCGATTTAGAAATGCCTGCCAGTTGGGTGGTTGCACATGTAGCACAAGAAACGCCAGCATTGGCGATGCCTGCCATTGAGTTTGTGTTGGATGGTGATGCTGAGTTGCGCAATATTGAAGCAGCGCTAGCGGATGCGGAAGCGAATCATAAAGGTGAATTGATTGCCGAACTGCATCATCGATTGATGGATATTGATGGATACAGCGCAAAGGCACGCGCGGCCGAGTTGTTGAGCGGCTTAGGTTTTAGCCAAGCAAATTTACAGCAAGCGGTTTCAACTTTTTCTGGCGGTTGGCGTGTGCGTCTAAACTTAGCTCGGGCGCTGATGTGTCGTTCCGATTTGCTTTTGTTAGATGAGCCGACGAATCACTTAGACTTAGATGCGGTTATTTGGCTAGAGGGCTGGCTGCAAAGTTATCGCGGCACACTGTTGTTGATTTCGCACGATAGAGATTTCTTGGATGCGATTGTGAATCACATTGCGCACATCGAGCAACAAACACTGACTTTGTATCGCGGTGGTTATTCAGACTTTGAACGCCAACGTGCTGAAAAACTGGCATTGCAACAAGCGATGTTTGAAAAACAACAACGCAAAGTCTCGCATTTACAAAGCTATATTGATCGCTTTCGTGTGCAGGCCACAAAAGCACGTCAGGCGCAAAGCCGCATTAAAGCGTTAGAGCGTATGGAAATGATTTCCGCTGCGCACGTGGATTCACAATTTAATTTTGAATTCAGAGCGCCAGTTGCCGCACCAGATCCATTGTTGGTATTAGACGAAATGTCTGTTGGCTATAACAATGTTGCTCTAATTAAAAATATTGTTTTAGCCATTAGGCCAGGCGAACGTTTGGGCTTATTAGGGCGCAATGGTGCAGGTAAAACCACGCTGATTAAATTACTCGCCAATGAATTACAGCCTTTAAGCGGCAAGCGTGTTGAAGGTAAAGATTTGAATATAGGCTACTTTGCGCAACATCAGCTTGAGCAACTGCGCCCGGATGAATCGCCACTGCAACACATGATGAAGCTAGACCCGCTCACGCGCGAGCAAGAGCATATGAATTATCTTGGTGGCTTTGATTTTAAAGGTGATATGGCTCGTTCGCCTTGTGCAAATTTTTCAGGTGGAGAGAAATCACGCTTGGCGTTGGCTTTGCTAATCTGGACACGACCCAATTTGCTATTGCTAGATGAACCAACCAACCATTTAGACCTTGAAATGCGCCATGCTTTAACGTTGGCGTTACAAGATTATCAGGGCGGCGTCATTTTAGTTTCGCATGATAGGGCCTTATTACGCGCCACTTGTGATGAATTTATCTTAGTAGCAGATGGGAAAGCAGAGCCATTTGATAGCGATTTGGAAGGCTATAGTCAGTGGCTAAATGAACAGCGTTTAAAAGAAAAGCAAGCAACGCAAGCCGTAGCAGAAAGCCTGACCTCTACAGAGAAGTCTAATAAGAATGACCGCGCTGCCAATAAAGCCGAGCGCCAAGCCAGAATCGCAGAACGCAGACCTCTAGTGAAAGAGGTTGAACAATTAGAGCTGAATATTGCCAAATGGCAAGCTGAGAAAAAAACGTGCGATGACCGCTTGAATGACAGCGAACTTTACAGTGCTGCAGATAAGACTGAATTACAGCAATTATTAAAGAAACAAGCGGAGCTAGCTAACCAAATCGAAGTGGCTGAAGAGCGTTGGCTAGAATTGCATGAGCTTTTAGAAGCAATACCTGCATTAGATTAATCATCATTAAAACGAATAAGGTTCAATATGGAAATGCAATACTCAAAACGCATCAAACTTATGCACGCTTTGTGCCTGACTGAAACATTACGTGACGATGAAGCCAAGCCCAATATAGATTTGAACGACTACGATGCGCTCGCTTCTGCTGATTATTTAAGTTGTTATGTCACCTTTAAGGCGATTCAAGCAGCAGAGCGTTCACCGCTGGCAGAGCGCACTGATAACTTTGATATGTTGAGTGTCTACCAAGCCTATGCCTTGTTGGCTTATGCGTTTTTTACGACGCCATTAGTGCGAGAAGATATTTCCCCTAACTTTCAAACTGCGCAAATCACTATCGCAAAAACACTGTTTGCTGGCTTGCCAGATGCAGAGCTGATTGAAATCATAGAGTCAGGTTTGCAAAAATTTAAATTGATTGGTGATGCTGAGGTTGACCATTGGTTTGAGTTTAGAGAGAACTTAGATAAATTAACCGTTGCCTTTGTTATTGCTGGCACCGATGATGAAAGTCCGCATGATAAAGAAGACGTGATTCCATTATTCGGTCAGCTATTAAGCCAATTGTGTGAGGCTTTTGAGAACGTTTAAGTCTATTAAATTTGTATAATAAAAAACGCCTATTGAGAATCTCAGTAGGCGTTTTTTATGTGCAAACACTTAATATTATATTGCAATTACATACTACGACTTTCTAACGGACGGCTTTGTTGTTTAAAGCGAGTAGGGCGCTTGTCGTCATTATCTCTACGCTCATCATCGTGGCCAAAACCATGCTCTTCCATTTTAAATTCACGCGCTTTCTTACGTTGTTCTGGTGTTAATAGTGCAAACACTTGTGCATCATGGCGCGCCCATGCTAGCACTTTTTCTTTCTCTAACTTAGCTGCTTTGTCTGAAAGTTGCTGTACTTTTGCATCGTCGAACTTTTCAGCTTGAGCCGTTGCACGCAATTCTTCTATCAGTTGTTGATGCTGTTTATGCTGATCACGCACCACTGGAATTTGTGCATAGTTTAAGTTAAACAATTGATCTTCTTGCGCGCTGGTTAAATCCAAACCACGCAAATAAGGTGGTCTGCCTTCATGCACGTTATGATGTGACTTGTCTCCATGCTCACAGCGCAGCCCTTTATCACCATCATGTTCTGCGTGGGCAAGGCTTGCAGCTGGTAATGACACTGCTAAAAATGACGCAAGCAGGATTTGTTTAAATGAAAACGTTTGTTTAAATCTGAATGGGGTGCTCATGATAAATCCTTTGTATGATTAACTTTAATTAGAAGCTGCTTAAGTTGTACAAGCCGTGATGGTCACATTTCATACGTGTTTAAGACGATGCCATTCTGCATTCAGGCAATGTTAAAGGGCGTTAAGTGCATGTAAATCTGAGTAAAGTCCACAATCTAGGATTGTGGCGAGCGCAATGGCTGGTTATGATGGCTATCAATAATGGATAAGATTAAATTCATTTTAAATAGATAAATTTGAATTGATTAGGTAGAAGCGACACATGCAAACAGTATTGCTGATAGATGATGATGTTGAACTGGTTGAAATGCTCAAAGAATATATTGAGCAAGAGAACTTTAGTGTGCTAGTCGCACACGATGGTATGGCTGGTGCACAAATGCTGTTAGAGCAGCCCTTCGATATTGTGGTGTTAGATGTGATGATGCCAAGGCTGAACGGCATAGAAACGCTAAAAGCCATACGCCAACATAGCAATGTGCCGGTGATCATGCTAACAGCTAAAGGCGACAATACCGATCGTATCGTAGGTTTAGAGCTTGGTGCGGATGATTATGTGCCTAAGCCAAGCAGTCCACGTGAGCTAGTAGCGCGTATTCGAGCTATTTTAAGACGAGTGCAACCACTAGAAACTATTAATGCGAGTACTAAAATCACAGTTGGTGCGCTCTGCATCTGGCCTGCTCAGCGCCTTGTTGAATGGGATAGCCAGTCCGTGATACTCACCAGCACCGAGTATAGTTTATTAGAAATATTAGCTAAAAACGCTGGGCAAATCGTTTCTAAGCAAGACTTGTCGCAACACGCGCTAGGACGCCCGCTAGCAAGATTCGACCGCAGCATAGATGTACATTTAAGTAGCATACGCCACAAGCTGGGGTTGCTGCCAGATGGGCGACATTGCATACAAACTGTGTTTCGTTCTGGTTATCAATTGCTTAAAAGCTAGTGCAACAAACGCACACAAGTTAAGGACATCAAATGGGTCGTTTGTATTGGAAGTTTTTTATTTTCTTCTTTTTAGCACAATTAACTTCAGTTATTGGCGTTGGTATCGCGGTTTCTATTGTGCATGAGCGAGAAGAACTGCAGCGTGAGCATGAAGTACAAATGCAAGCGCAAAATAAATCGTTATCACCTCCAGTGCTTTCTAAACCCTATAAACCAAGACACAAACGTTGGTTTCCACTGATGCCAATATTGGTTGGCGCAATTGCCAGTTTTATATTTGCGGCAATTTTGGCTTGGTATTTTTCAAAACCTATTAAACGATTAAGGCAAGCGTTTGCCAGTGCAGCGAATGGCAATCTCGATGTGAGAATTGGTGAGTCTATGGGTACGCGCCGAGATGAATTGGTTGATTTAGGCAATGCGTTTGACGTGATGGCAGTTCGACTCGGCGCATTGCTACAAAGCCAAACACGCTTGCTGCATCAGGTGTCACACGAGTTACGCTCCCCATTGGCACGCTTGCAAATCGCTGTGGGCTTGGCGCGTCAGCAACCTGATAAACTGGAATCCTCACTTACACGTATAGAGCGTGAATCTGTAAGAATGGATGATTTAGTCGGTGAGTTGCTTGCGCTTTCCCGCTTGGAGTCAGGCGTGATTAAGCTAGATAAAGAACGCGTCAATTTAAACGAATTGTTGACTACGGTTTTAGAAGATGCGCGTTTTGAAGGTGAAGCAAGAAAAATCACCATTGATTATAAAATGCAACTTGAAACATCCGACACATCGCTTAGCTTACTCGGTCAGCAAGATTTATTGCACCGCGCCATTGATAATGTTGTCCGTAACGCGCTTAAATACAGCCCAAGCCAATCACACGTTTCAATTAAAACCAGTATCGAAAATGCGCTCATCAAAATTGAAGTGAATGATCAAGGAGCAGGTGTTGCAGAAGAAGAGCTGGGCATTATATTCCAAGCGTTCTTTAGAGGAAGTAACACTCATCAAACTGATGGGCATGGCGTGGGCTTAGCCATTGCCAAACAGATTATAGAAGCACATGGCGGCACAATCACTGCAAGCAATATCGCTACTGGTGGGTTAAGTGTGGCAATCAAGTTGCCTGTTACGTAGTTTGATTATAAGTTTTTGCTAAGCATGCAGATGAGGTAAGCTATTTTAATAACCAACTCTTGATGTACGAGATGCCATTCAGTTTTTACACTGAATGGTGACTTTCAAACACTCCAAGCTATTTTTGACTAGAACGCTCTTTTTCATACTCTTCATATGATTTTTTATTCAGGTTTTCTAAACACCTCTCACTCTCATCTGATGACTGATTGCGACAGTTGTTTTCAGCGCCTCGTTTTGTGCCTTCGTACCAAGACTGAGTTGTACAACCAGCGATGCTGACAGTAAGTAGCGTTAGCCAAATAATTGTTGTAATGTAGTTTGTATTCATTGAAAGTAATTTTCAAATTTAATTATTAATTTATGCAAATATTACTCTAGCCCAACGTTTGAGTTAAGGGGCGCTGTTAGGCGTCCCGCTTGAATGATGGGTTAGAGGTTTTATTGCTTGCATGAATACTTGCCAACACTAATAATCTCATAATCTGATACCCAAGAGCCTTCCTGACAACTCTCAGCTTTTACATCGTTTACAAATTTTATTTTTATTTTAGCTTGCCCCTAATATTATTAACTTAATCATTGACTGCATTCTAAATGAGTTTAAAGGAACTTGCCTAGGGCAAGTTCACTTCAACGTAGGGTTAGGCTATTCCTTTGATGCTCGCACGAGCATGTAGACAGCACTCTCTCGCATCTATAAATGTTGCTTCGCGTCACCGACTTCACGCATTAGCCTGTCACCTTAATGCGCCCTATAGACCGATTGTGAGGGTTTTGGCGCAACAGCGCAGCGCGCACGCGCGAGCGGTGCACTGCGCTGAAAGCGCCAGAGCCTTTAGACTAGATATTGGACTTCACCCGTTTCAATAGACATATCATAATGTCGAAATTGGAACGGAGAGTAAATAATGAAAGGCATCAGATATACAGCCGAATTTAAGGCTGAAGCTATCAAACAAATCACTGAACGTGGTC
>Ga0208125_100387_pt1 | contig 27581 bp, 24 predicted proteins | sample LakWasM128_HOW14_2_FD_183938 | JGI IMG/M metagenome (GOLD analysis project Ga0208125, IMG submission 183938) | Freshwater sediment methanotrophic microbial communities from Lake Washington under simulated oxygen tension - Sediment Metagenome... | ecosystem: Environmental > Aquatic > Freshwater >...
AACCGCTTACTGTTATCCTCACCCCCGGCCCGTACAACGAGACCTATCACGAACAATCTTACCTGGCGGGCTATCTTGGTTTTCCGCTGGTGCAGGGCAATGACCTGACCGTGCGTAACGGCGTGGTATGGCTTAAGACGCTGTCAGGCCTGAAACCGGTGCATGTGGTGCTGCGTCGGCTGGATGATGATTTCTGTGACCCGCTTGAACTCAATGCAGATTCCATACTCGGTGTGGCCGGGCTGACTGATGCCGCACGGCGCGGCAATGTGCTGGTGGCCAATAGCTTGGGTTCCAACCTGTTGCAATCTGGCGCGCTGCTGGGATTTTTGCCCAGCCTGTGCAAGCGCATGCTCGGCGAGTCTTTGTTGATGCCGTCAGTGGCAACCTGGTGGTGCGGCGAACCGGCAGCACTTAAAACCGTGATTGCCAACCTGAGCAAGCTGGTGATCAAGCCTGCATTCCCGCAGATACATGAAACCCCGATTTTTGGCGAAGATTTAAGCGCCAGCGAGCGCACTGAGCTCATCGCCAAGCTACAGGCCAACCCGCACAACTACGTGGCGCAGGAGCTGGTGCAGATATCGCAGGCGCCAGTGTGGGATAACAATAGCAGCCATGGCATCAAGGCGCTGGCAGTGGGGTTGCGGGTGTATGCTTGTGCCACGCCACAAGGCTATGTAGTGATGCCGGGCGGCCTTACCCGTGTTGCCAGCGGGCTGGATGGACGCGTGATTACCATGCAGCGCGGCGGCACCAGCAAGGATACCTGGGTGACGGCACCAACGGCAGTGAGCAAACTGAGCCTGGTGCGCCGGACTACTTCCAGCAAGGACCTGGTGCGGGACAATACGCACCTTTCCAGCCGCATGGTGGAAAACCTGTTCTGGTTCGGGCGCTATACCGTACGTAACAACCATACCGCGCGCCTGCTGCGCACGGCGATTCATTACCTGCTGGAATTCTCACCCGAGCATCGGGCAGTGGAATGGCCGACTGTACATGGCTTATGCATCTGGTACGGCCTGATGCCGGCAGATGATGACGAAGATGCAGATGAGTACTCACTCACGCCACCAGCCTTAAGTGACGAGGAGATTGAGGCATTGCTGATTGCTGCAGTATTCTCTGCCGAGACACCCAGCCTGGCCGGCAATGTGCAGCAACTGTTCCAACTGGCGTTTAACCTGCGCGAACGTTTATCCAGTGATAACTGGCGCATCATCAACCAGATGTCGCAGAGTTTCAGCGAAGTCAGTAAAAAGCCCAGCCTGACCGAGGCACTGTCACACCTGGATGACACCAATACCTCGCTGGTGACGCTGGCCGGCTTCACCCTGGATGGCATGACGCGTGATCAGGGCTGGCGCTTTCTCTCCATCGGGCGGCGCATAGAGCGGCTGCAATTTCTTTGCACTTTGCTGTTACGCGCGCTTACCATGCCGCCGCAAAGCAATCTGGATTGGCTGCTGGAACTGACGGACAGCATCGTTACCTATCGCGCACGCTACAGCGCCCAGCCGGAGTGGTTGCCGGTGCTGGATCTGCTGCTGATGGATGAAAACAACCCGAATGCCATGGCATTCCAGCTCAAGGGCCTGATCAAGTACCTGTCGCAGATATCTTCCACCTACAACGGCGGCGGCGGTGAGGGGCGTTTTATGGAGCGGCTGGAAGCGCTCAAGGCGATGGACCCCGACGAAGTGCTTAATCACGGCAGTCCGCAACTGATCAAATGGCTGAATGCGACATATCAGGCCAGTATCAGCATCTCTGACCAGTTGAGTCTGCGCTTTTTCAGCTATTCAGGCATGCAACAGGAATTTAAGTACAGCTAATGGGCATCTCCATAAATCCAATTTGCATTGCCATACGGCCTTGCTCGCAAAAAATTACTGCTGGCATAGCATGTATATGCGGCGTCATAATTTTTTACTCATGCCTGGTCTGGCTTCGCAGCTTGAATTTCTAGAGACACCCATAATTATGCGTTATCACGTCCTGCACCAAACCCAGTATGACTACGAGCGAACCGCGACGCTCTCGCAGCAGTTGCTGCATATGACGCCGCGCGATTTCCAGTACCAGAACTGTCATTTCCACCATATCAGCGTTAACCCCGTGGCCAACGAGCTGGTGAGTAACTTTGACTACTTTGGCAACATCATCCACCACCTGGCCATTTTTACGCCGCATAAGACCTTGGTGGTTGAGTCGGAGTCGAATATCGAGTTGTTGCCAAGGCCCGGCTTAAACGTATTACAAAACAGCCAGCCTTGGGATATCGTCAGGCATAGCCTGAGCCAGCAGAATGGCGGGCATGCGGATGCGGTGGCCTACCTGTTTGACTCGCCTAACGTCAATTGCAGCGATGCGCTGGCGGCATACGCTACGGCCAGTTTTGTCTCCGGGCGCCCGTTACTGGAAGCAGCGCTAGACCTGACCCAGCGCATCTATCGCGATTTTGAGTTTGACCCGGAAGCCACCGATGTTGCGACGCCGCTGACACAGGTGCTGGCCGGCCGGCGCGGCGTATGCCAGGATTTCGCACACCTGATGGTAGGCTGCTTGCGCAGCCTCGGCCTGGCTTGCCGCTACGTCAGCGGCTATATCCTGACCACGGCTCCAGCAGGGCGGGAAAGGCTGATCGGCGCGGATGCCTCGCATGCCTGGGCTTCTGTGTATTGCCCGACCTATGGCTGGGTGGATTTTGACCCGACCAATAACTGCCTGGTGCATAACGAACACCTCACGGTAGCGTGGGGCAGGGATTTCAGTGACGTATCGCCCATGCGCGGCGTAGTGCTGGGCGGTGGTGCGCAGACGCTGGACGTGAGCGTTACCGTGACACCGGTATTTGACCAGCTTAAATTATCCGGGTTGGTTGGCTAAACGACTGCAAGCCTAGCCAACTCCAAAGGCTAGGACCAGTCGGGATTAGGCAATTCAGAAAAGACTTTTTTCAGGCCTTCGCCCCAGCCTTTGCGTACCGTTGCATAGTATGGGTCGTTCTCGCTAATACGCTGTTGGCAATCCGCATTCAGGCAGTCGGTGCGATATAGCAGTAAATCAATCGGCGCAGACACTGAAATATTGCTGCGTATGGTGGAGTCGAAAGAGATCAACAGGCATTTCACTGCATCCATCATGTCGCTGTTGTATTTAACTACCCTGTCGATAATCGGCTTGCCATACTTGGTTTCGCCTATCTGGAAATATGGCGTCTCGGAGCAAGTCTCGATAAAATTCCCTGCGGAATAGACATGGAAAAGCCGTGGCTTTTCGCCCTTGATCTGACCGCCAATCAGGATATGCGAATTAAAGTCGGCATCATGATTTTTCAGGTGTTCCGCATCTCGCTCAAATACAGCACGTACTGCGTCACCAACCAGTTCCGCTGCTTCAAACATGGTGTTCGCATTGTGCAGATGCTTACCCTCATCCGCTTTGACCGAATCGCGCAGGCGATTCACCACCGATTGCGTGATGCCCAGGTTGCCGGAAGTAAGCAGCACGATGACGCGGTCGCCTTTGACTTCAAAAACATTCATTTTAGGGAATATGGCGACTTGGTCCACACCGGCATTGGTACGGGTATCGGAGGCAAAAACCAGGCCTTCGTCGAGCAGGAGGGCAACGCAATAAGTCATGATGGTCGATCTGGAGTAACGAGGTTGAAGGCTTTAATCATACCGACCCGCTTGGCAGGCCACAACTAAAGAAACCGCTTAGGCCACGAAATAAACCGCAATTAACCATTAAAATAGCTTACCTTCATCGTAACCGTATTCTTACAAACGAGTCAGCCCATGGAATACCGCCAATTAGCCCATACCGATCTCAACGTTTCCGCTGTCTGTCTGGGCACTATGACCTATGGCGACCAGAACTCACAGGCGGAGGCGCATGAGCAGCTGGATTACGCCGTCGCACAGGGCATTAACTTTATCGATACCGCCGAGATGTATCCTGTGCCGCCCAAGGCCGAAACCTGCACCCGCACCGAGACCATCGTTGGTCACTGGCTCAAACGCCAGCCGCGCGACAAGATCATCCTAGGCGGCAAGGTATCTGGCCCGCGCCGCAAGATAGACTGGATACGCGGCGGGCCACTATCGCTTGATCGCACCAATATCCGTACCGCGATTGAGGACTCACTCAAGCGCCTGCAAACCGACTACATTGATCTCTACCAGCTGCATTGGCCTGAGCGTAACGTGCCGATGTTCGGCCAGTATCAATTCGACCCTACGCAGGAGTTCGAGAATGGCCAGGAGAAAAACTGGGTGCCCATCCGTGCGCAACTGGAAACGCTGGCGGAGCTGGTGCAGGAAGGCAAAGTTCGTTACGTCGGCGTCTCCAATGAGCATCCCTGGGGCGTGATGGAATTTTTGCGTATCGCCAAAGAATACAACTTGCCACGCATCGCCAGCATCCAGAATGGTTACAACCTGATCAACAATACCTTTGAGTACGGCATGGCGGAAATTGCCTACCGCGAGAAAGTTGGCCTGCTGGCCTATTCACCGCTGGCATTCGGCCATCTATCAGGCAAGTATGTCGCCGACCCTGCTGCCGCTGGCCGCGTGACCCTCTTCCCCGGCTACGCACAGCGCTACACCAAACCCGGCGTCCAGCCTGCCTGCCAGGCGTATGCCGAGCTGGCACATCAGCACGGTATGAGCCCCGCAGAAATGGCACTGTCGTATGTCTATAGACGCTGGTTTGTCACAAGCACCATCATAGGCGCTACCAGCATGGCGCAGTTGCGGGAGAATATGGGCGCCTGGCAAAAACCTTTGTCAGCAGAGTTGCTTAAGCAGATAGAAACCGTGCAGATGCAGTATATGAACCCAGCGCCATGATGCCCTGCGAGGCAATACCCGTAAAGGGCATCACCACTCCACTAAGCGCTAAAGCGCCAAGTGGAAGTGCGATATCCATAAGCCTCAGAGGGTAGATGTGTGGAGAGGCAGGAGCCGTGAAATGCCCTGGGCTTATGGCCTCTTGGTGTGAAACTGCAGGGGCTGTGGAGGTGACATTTGCAACACAGGTTTGCGAATTTTCCCCATCACGTGCATTTCACAGGGCTTGCAGTCGAACTTCAAAGTGAATTTGTCTTTGCCATTGATCAATGTCATCGGCTCTGCGGTCACTGTGCCTTGTACGCCGATAACCCCTTTGGCTTCCTTGGGGCACAAACCGTGGCTGAAGCGCAGGCAGTGCTTGGTAATCATTAGCGGCACTTCACCCAGCTCTTCATTCGCTTCATAAGCTGCGGCTATCATTGTTACGCCGTGCTTTTCGTAAAAAGCCCGGGCTTTTTGGTTATATACATTGGCGAGGTAGCTCAGGGTATCTTCCGGGTAGATGGCTGGCGGCGTTGCTGGTGCGCGCAGTTCTGGCCGGGTGTAAGCATGGGCACGTTCGGCTTCCAGGTTTTCTATCGCTGAACGGCGCAGGGCATTGATGGTAGAAGCGCGGATAAACCATGGCTGCGTGAGTTCCAGCGCTATCTCTTTTGCCATAAAGTCTGTGCTGCCAAGCTTGTTCAGGTTTTCACGCAAGCTGGCGTATGCCTGCTCGGCGTGATCCGCCATCTGTTTTTCTGCAACGCATTCAGTGTTGGCCGTGCAGCCGATATCGTCGGTGATGGCCAGTGCAAAGCCGTCACGGGTTTCATACAGCACCATGGAAACAGGGACTTTCCTGTCGGCGGATTTCTTCTCCAGCAGGCGCATGAAAGCCTGGTCGCGGTTGCGATACGCCATCATGCCGCGGCGTATGTCGACAGGCATTTCGTTGGGGTAGAGGCGCTTGCCTTCGACGGTATTCACGCGCAGGCCAACCAGTTCTTTATGTACGTCAAAAAAGCATACGCCATCACCATTGTTGAGTTCGATAGTGGTATCGACTTCGAAATAGTCCTTACCTACCTTGGTGACTTTACCTAATTCCTCGCCTGCAAATTTTGGTGTATCAAAGGCACCGATATCGGCCTGGCGACCATTGACAAAGTAGTCGGTGGCGCTGCGGTTAAAGGTTTTTTCGGGTTGTGGCGTGAAGCTGTAAGTGCATAGACCTGAGGAGGCGCGTGCGTATTCCGGCTGGTCATGCAGGATTTCATCCAGTAGCTGGCGATAGTGTGCGGTGGCGTTTTTGACGTAGGCGACATCCTTGTAGCGTCCCTCGATCTTGAATGAGCTGATGCCGGCTGCGACTAATGCGCGCATGTTGGCGCTCTGGTCATTGTCTTTCATGGAAAGCAGGTGTTTGTCATTGGCGAGGATGCGGCCTTTTTGGTCTTCCAGCGTATAGGGCAGGCGGCACTCCTGCGAGCACTCGCCACGGTTGGCGCTGCGGCCGGTATGGGCATGGCTGATAAAGCACTGGCCACTGAAGGCAACGCATAGCGCGCCATGCACAAAGAACTCCAGATTGCAGGTCGTAGCCTGTGCAATTTTCTGGATGGTCTTGAGATCCAGCTCGCGTGCCAACACGATTTGCGAGAAACCGACCTGGTCGAGGAACACCGCTTTTTCCACGGTGCGGATGTCGGTCTGCGTGCTGGCATGCAGCTGGATAGGCGGCAGGTCCATCTCCAGCAGGCCCATATCCTGCACAATCAGTGCGTCCACGCCCGCCTCATACAGTTGCTGTACTACCTGGCGCGCACCGGCTAGCTCGTTATCGTGAAAAATAGTGTTAAAGGCGACAAACACCTCCGCATGGTAACGATGCGCATGACTAACCAGCCGGGCAATATCTGCCACCGAGTTATCAGCCTTGGCCCGTGCACCAAACGCAGGGCCGCCGATATACACGGCATCCGCCCCATGATTGATAGCCTCAATACCGAAATCGGCATTCTTGGCAGGGGACAGCAGTTCCAGGTGGCGACGCGATAAATTCATGACAAAGCTAGCAAAATCAAAGAGGTAAGACTATAGCATTTCTTGCATGCGGCTTCATCCAATACTTAGCGGGATTTGATGGTAATGATGAGTACACCCGCAATCACCAGCCCCGTCCCTGCCAGCTGCAGCAAGGTGATGCCTTCGCCAAGAAAGATAGAGGCCAGGAAAATGGTCGAGACCGGGCCTATCGAGCTGACGAGCGAGGCCTGGTTGCTGCCGATGCGGTGGATGCCAGCATTGAGCAAGATGGCGGGCAGTACGGTCGCCACCACTGCCATAAGCAGGCTCAGCCAGTAGACCGGTGCCGGCAACTGCAAAATTGAGACGGCATGTGTCGAGCCAGCGAAATGCAGGCCGCTGGCCAGGGTTGCCGCCAGCATGGTGTAAGCCGTGAACAAGGATGAACCGACACGGGGGATCAGGCGCCCGCTAGCTACCAGGTAAGCTGCGTAAACGAACGCACTTGCCGCCACCAGTGCAGCGCCCAGCATGGTATGGCCTACCGCGGATTTCAGGGTAAACAGGTCATGCCCCACCACCAGGCCAACCCCGGCATAACTGAGCGCCAGCGCCAGCATCTCGCGCTTGCCTATGCGTTGCTTGTACAGTAGGGCCGAGAGTATCACCACCATGGTGGGGTACAGAAACAGGATGATGCGCTCCAGCCCGGCAGTGACATAAGCCAGGCCGGCAAAATCTAGCCACATGGGACCATAGCCGCCAACTACGCCGAGGATGGCAATCGCCCAGGCGTCACGCTTGGTAATGCGGGCATCGCCATTGGTGGCGTGCCCCCACAACAATAACGCGATAAAAAACGGCAAGGCGAATGCCATGCGCAATGCGATCAGTGTCGCTGCGTCCACCGGGTAGGCGTAAGCCAGTTTGACGATGATGGCCTTGGATGAAACGGTGATGGCGGCAGCCAGCACCATGAACGAGCCTATCAGCACGTGGCGCCTGGATTCTGGAGTTTGGGGTTGCATGTGTGCCCTTATCAGGGGCTCAACGGGGAAAACACAGGTCAACCGCGGAGAGCCCGCGGTTGCTAAAAATTACGACAGACAGCAACCGCAGCACAGCATGGCACTTAGCCACAGTGCTTTACGCATTGTGACTTTCGGCTTGATGACTGCGGAGGCGGCGATGTGGTTGCGGTGTGTCATAGGCCGTGCACTTTACTGGAGGGCGGTGGCTGGGTCAAGCCGGGGCTATCGGGCAAGCCGCGCTTGCTCCTCCAGCACGCCTTCCTCTACGCCTGCGGCGGCTGTCAGGGCGGCTACGTTTTCGCGGGTAAAGAAGCCGTTGAAATCCCCATAGCGCTGCACATACTCAATAATGAGCGACGAGTGTTCGGAAGCATTGGAGAATATCTGCTTGAGGCCTTCTTCCTTGGAGCCGATTACATCCAGCAGGAAACCTTTGCCTTGTCCGGTGATGGCATTGACGACGAAGTCGATATTTTCAGTGCCAGCCTGTTCGCCATCCTTTACTGCAATGGCGATGTGATGCAGGCGCGGCCCGTAGTTGCGCACGAAGGTCTCTGTCGGTGAAGGCAGGTGCTCCAGGTGGTTGACGAAATAAGGCGTGTTGTTGGCAGTAAACACCTTGGCCGGGCTTTTGGACTCAGGGATAGGATGCACGCTCTTGGTGACGTTAGTGGAGGAGTTCTGGTCCCAGATGTTGTAGGCGCCCCAGAAGTAATAACTGGATAACGACAGGTATTCAAGGATCGCCACTTCGCGGTTCTGGCTGTAAACGCGTGTTGCCAGGTGGTCTACCGGTAGCAGTAGCCCATCGATACCCAGCTTGCTTTGCGCTTCCTTGGCACCCAGGTAGGCTTCCTGTACATCCGGGCGAATCACGCTCATGCCTAGCGCATAGACGCGCAGTTCCTCTGGTTCACGCTTCAGATAGCCGACAATGTTGTGGGTATAGGGCGATGGTTTGCTGATGGCGACATTGCCCGGTAGCTCCAACTTGCGTACTTCATCCTGTGAGAAGAAGCGGAACTCGCGCTCTTCCTGCAGCCGCACTACATCGTGCAGATTGCTGACGCGCAGGATTTCACCCATGTAGCGACTATTGGGCTTTCTTGAGCCAACCGGATAGATTTCATTCAATGAGCGGAAAATGCCACGCAGGTTAGGGTCCTTCACCTCGCGTACGATCAGGTCAGGCGAATTCAAGTCGATACGTAGGATATGCGTCCAGTGCTTTTCACTCTCCAGCGTAACCAGGTAGTGATACGAGGTCATCAAGGCCAGTTCGGCGATGTACTGGATAGAGTGGTCCGGGTCTACCGTGATCATCAGTGCATCGATCTCATGGATCATGGCGGTCAGGCCCAGCTTGTCGCGCTCTTCCAGCAGGCGTACCAGATACTCTTCAAAAAATGGGGAATTTTCTTTGTCGCCGTGGCGGGGGAAGCCGGTTGAATTCATGTCTAAGGCTCTGCTAGGTTGATTACGATTGATGATGGATTATTGCTGCGATTGCTGCATCTGGTTCACTTTAACGCGTACCTTCATGGTTTCCTTGCCGCCACCAACGCGCATGCCGCTCACCGGGGAGGCATCGCGGTAGTCCAGCCCCACAGCTAAACGCACATAGTTGCCATTAGCCTGGCAGCAGTTGGAGACATCGAAGGTCTGCCAGCCAGCATTGCCCAGCCAGACATCGACGCAGGCGTGGCTTTCCATGAGGCTGCCGTCATCGGTAAACAAGTAGCCGCTCACGTAGCGCGCGGGCAGGCCGAGCTGGCGGCAACAGGCGATAAAAATATGAGCATGATCCTGGCAAACGCCTTTGCTCAGTTCAAAGGCTTTGGCGGCGGTGGTTTCAACCTCGGTACTGCCTTTGACATAAGGGACGCGCTCAATAATTGCCTGCATCAGTACCTGCAACATTGCAGTATCGGCAGGCCGGTCTGCGAACTTTGCGGCGAATTCTTGCAAAGGCGCATCTGCCGCCGTGAGCGGAGTCGTACGTAAATAGATGGGGAGCGGCAATGCATTATCGACCACAGGAGCAACCAGCCCGGTCTCGACTTCGCCATATGCGAGGATGCTGATTTCCTCATGTTCACCATCGACCACCAGCGTATGCGTCACATTGCCGAAGGTATCGGCGCTTTCCTGCAGGTTGCCATTCACCCTGATTTCCCAACGACCCACATGCTGGCCGTAACCTTCCTGCGGGGTGAGCCGCAACTGCTGGATGGTGTAGTTGACTGGCTCACTGTAGGTATAGTGAGTGTGGTGTTCTATCGTTAACAACATATTGGGTAGCCTGTAGTTGCAGCACTAGATTGCTAAGGCAAGGGTAACTAAAAACCAGACAAATCTAAAGGCAAATATTACTAATTACCGTGAGCGTTAAGGAATGTGCGTTGTATCTCCAGGCTCAGATTGTTGTTTGCCACAATAAAGTCTGTGAGGAACTCATGCAAGCCATCCTGGAAAATATCGTCCATCTTGCCGTAGCGCAAGCGTGCATGCAGCTCACCGGCCAACCGTTTGCATTCTATATTACGGCGGCCGGCCAGTTGTTCAAGGATAGGCATGATCTCGGCAAAACACGCCAGCAGCGAGCGCGGCATGTCCTCGCGTAGTACCAGCAGTTCAGCCACACGCCATGGCTCAATGGTGTCGCTGAATACTTTCTGGTAGGCCTGGAATGCCGATACCGAACGCAGTACAGCGCTCCATTCATAGTAGTCGACAGCGCCGCCGACTTCCTCTTCTTCCGGCAACAACAGGTGATATTTCACGTCCAGCAAACGTGCCGTGTTGTCGGCACGTTCCATGAAGGTACCAAGCCGCACAAAGCGGAAGGCGTCATCCCTGAGCATGGTGCCGAAACTTACGCCACGAAACAGGTGTGAGCGCGACTTTACCCAGTCACAGAATCCATGCAAGTCGCCTGTGGCAAGGTCTGTGCCCAGAAACTGGCTGAATTCCAGCCATAGCGCATTGATGTTTTCCCAGGTTTCGGAGGTCATGGCGACGCGCACGGCTCTTGCATTCTCACGGGCATTGCGCAGGCAGTTATAAATGCTGGAGGGATTTTTTTCATCCATGGACAGGTAACGAATCACGTTACTGGCCGTGTACTCCTCATATTCTTCCTCGTAGGATTCGATGTTACCGGAGATCTCCAGCGCCGGGGTCCATAGCGCGGCCTCACTTTCGGCAGCATTCGGTACCAGCGACATGTGGTGGGTGACATCCAGCACGCGGGCCATATTTTCTGCCCGCTCAATATATCGGGCCATCCAGTACAAATGATCAGCGGTGCGACTTAACAAGAACAACTCCCCATATCAATCCGCTTAAATTAGTTAGCGTACATTTGCTTGCTGTTACGGTTTACCTTCGTTGGCTATCTTTCCAGCACCCAAGTGTCTTTAGTGCCACCGCCCTGTGAGGAATTGACGACTAGTGAGCCCTCGCGCATGGCAACCCGGCATAGTGCGCCTGGTACCAGCGTGACAGTTTTACCTGAAAGCACAAACGGGCGTAAATCCACATGACGCGGAGCAATACCTTGTTCCACCAAGGTGGGGCAGGTGGAGAGTGCCAGCGTTGGTTGCGCAATGTAGTTTGCCGGGCTGGACAGTATGCGCAGGCGGAACTCTTCAATTTCCTGCTTGGTGGCAGCCGGGCCAACCAGCATGCCATAGCCGCCAGAGCCCTGTACCTCTTTCACGACCAGTTCGGACAGGTGCTCCAGCACATACTTCAAGTCATCAGCCTTGCTGAGTTCGTAGGTGGGTACATTGGAAAGGATAGGCTCCTCGCCTAGATAGAAGCGGATCATGTCCGGCACTTTAATATAAGTGGCCTTGTCGTCCGCCACGCCGGTGCCCACTGCATTAGCCAGTGTTACCCCGCCATTGCGGTACACCGAGAGCAGGCCGGGAACCCCGAGCATGGAGTCTGCCTTGAATACCAGGGGATCGATATAGTCGTCGTCTATGCGGCGGTAGATCACGTCGACGCGTTTTGGGCCTTCGGTGGTGCGCATATAAACAGCATTGTTGCGTACAAACAGATCCTGGCCTTCCACCAGCTCCACGCCCATCTGCTGGGCGATGAAGGCGTGCTCGAAGTAGGCGCTGTTATATGCGCCGGGCGTCAATACCACGACGGTAGGTTCCTGTATGCCTTCCTGTGCGACGGCACGCAGGTTGTTCAGCAGCACTTGTGGGTAATGCTCGACCGGGGCAATCGGGTAGCGGCGGAACAGTTCTGGAAACAGCCGCATCATCATCTTGCGGTCTTCCAGCATGTAGGACACCCCGGAAGGTGTGCGCAGATTGTCTTCCAATACGTAAAACTGATCTTCACCGGTGCGCACGATATCGATGCCGGCGATGTGGGCATAGATGCCACCGGGCACGTCAACCCCGAACATCTCGGGGCGGTATTGGTTGTTGGTGAGCACTTGCGCAGAAACGATGCCGGCGTGGATGATTTCCTGCTTGTGGTAGATGTCGTGCAGGAACATGTTGAGTGCGCGCGTGCGCTGGATAGCGCCATCTGACAGCCGCTTCCACTCATTTGCGCCCAGTAGGCGAGGAATCACGTCAAAGGGGATCAGGCGTTCGGCACCTGCAGTTTCCCCATATACGTTGAAAGTGATGCCTACGCGTCGAAATAGCAGCTCGGCTTCCTGGCGTTTGCTTTCCAGCTGTTTTTGCGGAACATCGCGCAGCCAGTCAGCGTAGGCGGCATAAATGTCGCGTACCTCGCCGGCATCCAGTTGCATTTCATCGAACGGGGTTTTGATAGCAGTATCCATGGTGATGGCATACGCAAAGCGCATGCCAGATATTTAAAAACCAATATAACCATAGGGTTATATTGTCGGAGTTGCTTTTAAAACCAAAAGTGCACTGTATTGGAGCGTGCCCACAAAAGGTGCGCCCTGAGACAGGGCTTGCGTTCTGAAGCTTTACATCATGTTGTTAATTAGTCCCGGCCTGAGCGCCAGATGGAAATCATCAGCAACAGGCCGATAAAAAATGCGAGCGAAAAACCGATAAAGCCAAAAGCAGGTAAGCCGAACAGCGTAGGGCCGCCGTGGACGGTCATGACGATAGACGAGCCAATAATCAGCGCGGCAGTGATCATGGCGATAGTCAGGCGGTTGGTGCTATGGTCCAGCTGGTGCCCGAAATGATCAAGTCGCTTTAAATCCAGATTGATCTTAAGGCGCCCCCGTGCCGCCTCGCGCAATACCTGGGATACGTCACTCGGCAGTCCTGAGAGCGCCTTGGCCAGGTGACCCAAGCCGCTACGGCTCCGCTTGAATACGGCACCTGGCATGTAGCGGTCCATGATCACTTTTTTAACGAAAGGCGTTAAATGGCTGACAATGAGGAAGTCCGGATCCAGTTGCCTGCCCAGGCCTTCCAGCGTGATTAATGCCTTGAACAGCATGGTCAGGTCGGGAGGTACCACCAAATGGTTTTCGCGCATGATGCTGGTGAGGTCATTTAACAATGCACTAAAACGGACTTGTTTGAGAGAGGCATTGTCGTAATTACAAATGAACTCATCCAGGTCTGTGCTCAGTTTTTCTTCACTGATGCTGGTGTCGCCAGCCCAGGCAATGAGGATGTCGCGCAACATATCAATGTCGCGCGATACCAATGCCGCCAGCAAATCGGCAATTTCGTCGCGGCGGCTGAGCGTGATACGCCCAACCATGCCGCAATCGATAATTGCCAGCCGGTTTCCCGGCAGGTAAAATAGGTTGCCGGGATGTGGGTCTGCATGGAAAAAGCCATCGATCAATACCATTTTCAGAATGGCATTGGCGCCACGTTCGGCCAATAGCTTCAGGTTTAAGCCTGCAGCTTGTGCTTCTGCCAGGGCGTGGCCCGGGATGCCATCGACGTGCTCCATCACCAGTACACCTTCGCTGGAGTAGTCCCAATAAATCTTGGCAAACTTGATGTTTTCATCGTCTGCAAAGTTTTTGGCAAAACGTTCGGTATTGCGGCCTTCTAGCGCAAGATCCAGTTCACGTTTCAAGGACTTTGAGAACTGACCAATGATCTTGCCGGGTTGAAAGCGTTTTACCTGCTCGATCTCGGCCTCAACCAGGCGTCCAAGGTGCGATAGTAGCCTTAGATCAGCATCTATTCTCTCCTGTACGTTAGGGCGACGAATTTTCACTACCACAGGGGTGCCATCCGGCAACTTGGCCAAGTGCACTTGTGCGATAGAGGCGCCGGCAATAGGTATAGTCTCGAAATCTTTGAAAACTTCAAAAGGGGATTTACCCAGGGCTTTTTCCAGATCCGGTAGCAACTCCTCAAACGGTACAGGTGGCACCTGATCCTGCAGTTTGGAGAATTCAGCTATCCAGTTGGGGGGGAAGATGTCGGGGCGGGTGGCAAGCACTTGCCCCAGTTTGACAAAGGTCGGCCCCAGATCCTGTATGGCCAAGCGCGCCCTGACTTCCGAAGGCAGCTTCATGATCTCGCGTGAAGCCTCCGAGTTGATGGCATTGCCAGCCCAGCCTATGAGGCTGCGCTTGCCCAATCGTTTGGCGACATCACCCCAGCCGTAGTGCATGAGTATGCCGGCGATGGCACGTATACGGCTGAAATCACGAAAAACAGAGATAGTCTGACGAATCATAGGCGGCGGTTCTTGTGGCTTTTATAGTGCAATTAGGATGCTTAATCAGGGTTTAAATTCATTCTACACTAAACGTCAGAAAACCAATTCTGATAGTCTAGAAATTTAAGCTAAAAAACTCAATGGGTTGCAAAGCACGGCAATCCCTTTTAGAATCGGCCGCATGCGATATTTTCAACAGTGGTTTATTGCGGTAGCGCTACTTGCTGCGCATCATGCATACGCAGAGCCTGCGATGATGGGCGTTGCCAATGCTCAGGCATCTGTACCTGCCCAGCAAGAACAGGATAGCTCCTGGTCAAGTGCAGCTGAAGAGGTGCTGATCAATGCGCTTAGCCTGACAGGTGTCAGGTATAAGTATGGTGGAAACTCTCCCGAAACTGGCTTTGATTGTAGTGGCTTTGTGCGCTATGTATTCCGCCAGGCAACAGACCTAACCTTGCCACATGGCGCACGCGCTATCAGCCAGTTGGGGCAGTCTGTGGCCGTAAGCGATTTGCGCCCTGGTGACCTAGTGTTCTTCAACACCCTGAAGTCTGCTTTTTCACATGTAGGCATCTATCTGGGTAATAACCGTTTTATCCACGCCCCCAGCTCCGGTGGCGGCATCAGTGTCGTCAATATCAATGATCGCTATTGGGCAGACCGCTTCAATGGCGCGCGCCGCATGGAAAAAACAGCTGATATCTCGGAAAAGGTTAATTAGCTGCTTGCTTGAATAGTCAGGCGGCACAACACCAAAAGCGACTGGCGTATATGCGAGTCGCTTTTTTGTTGCGCTAAAACCTTGTCTGGCGCTGCTTAAAAGTGGCGGGTCTGTATGTTGTTGCGAGCAAATAAAGCGCCTTGCACGCAATCTACCCCCATGCGTTTTGCCCATTCAAACTGCTCGCAGCTATCCACGCCACTCATGACGATATTCACGCCGATGCGGCGCGCAGCGCTGACCAGCCAATCGACCATGGCCTGGGCCGCCTTGTGATTGAGCTGCCGTAAAGCGGCGCCATTGAACTTGATCAGGCGGGCATCCATGAATGCGCTTAATGAAAACATGCCCCAGCGCACGCCTATATCTTCCAGCGCGATAGAGGTGCCGCTTTGCTGAAGCATCTCTATCACCCGTTGCGCGCGATAGGCGTCGGTGAGGTTATGGTTCTCCACGATGTTAATAATCAACTCACGTTCCGACCAGGCATGTTCCTTGAACAGCGATAGAAATGGGTTGTTACTGCTTTCGCCGCCCTCAAAGAAGCTATCTATGTCTAGGTCCAGCATCAGTAAGCCATTGCCAGGTGCATGCGTGATTTGCAGTTTTTTCATTTCCAGTTCTGTATGAAAAAGCAGCAAGGGATTTTTGTGCAGGCAGGCGAACATTTTCCCGGCGCTGATGGCCTCTTGCCTGTTGTTCCAGAAACAGGCGGAAGCCTGGTGACCGACTATCTCGCCAGCCTGTACCTCAACGATAGGGTGATACTCAACGCCAAAGCGCCGCGACATAATGACATCCAGTACATCTTCTGCCTGTAATTCCTGCTCTGCAGAGTATTGCGACTGGAGTAAAGATAGCGTTTCCAGCTGGTTAAATGCATTCATTTGCGAGTACCTCAATAAATAACAATTTAATTGTAAATGAGAATCATTATTATTTAAAGGTGTTTGAGTGTGCTTGATATTGATAGGCTGATTTTTCCGGATATGCCTTAAGGTTTGCTGTCGGGGGCAACCGGCCTGTCGCTGTGTCCTAATGGTCTTTCCGGGTCTATGCTGTCGCGGATAAGCTGCTTTAACTCCTTGGATTCGGGGAAGCGTCCTGCCTGTTTGCGTGAAAACAAGACCTGTCCATTGAGCCTGACCTCGAAAATCCCTCCGCCGCGAGGCACCAGGCTGAGACTTGCGATATCTGATTCAAAGGTAGTCAGTAATTCTTGCGCCATCCATGCTGCGCGGAGCAGCCAGCGGCATTGTGTGCAATACTCAATCTCAATATGATGTTGCCTGGTATCGTCCTGGCTCATGACTTTCCTTTAAAATCCGCTAGAATTGCTTATGATAATATTGATCGGCTTTGCAAGCGCCTGCCAAATAGCGGAAAATGAACTATTGTTTAACCCTCTGTCTTAATATTGCACGCTATTTAAATAACGTAACAAGATCTACTTCAAATTAAGTATCCCTCAATGAAACGGAATCACATGCGCTCAAAATTTGAAAAAATTGGCTTAATCACTATCAGTGCCATTATGGGGGTCATGCTTAGCCTGACATACTCGGCCATCGCAGAGAAAGATACGAAACAGCAGCTGCCGCTGGATGAGCTGCGCAGCTTTGCCGAGGTGTTCGGTAAAGTGAAGAGCGACTATGTGGAGCCGGTAGAAGATAAGAAATTGATCAATGAGGCGATCAACGGCATGTTATCCGGTCTTGATCCACACTCGTCTTACCTTGATGTGGACGCATTCAAGGATCTGCAAGCCGGAACGCAGGGTGAGTTTGGGGGCTTGGGGATAGAAGTCGGGATGGAGGATGGTTTCGTGAAAGTGGTATCGCCTATTGAGGATACCCCGGCCTATAAGGCTGGCCTGAAAAGTGGCGACTTGATCATGAAGCTGGATGAAACGCCGGTGAAGGGCATGACCCTGAACGATGCGGTCAAGCGCATGCGTGGCAAACCGGATACGCCCATCACCCTCACGGTATTCCGCAAAGGTGAGAATAAGCCGCTGATTTTCACATTGGTGCGCGCGATTATCAAAACGCAAAGCGTCAAATTCAAGTTAAGCGAGCCTGGCTATGCTTATGTCCGTATCACGCAGTTTCAGGAGCATACAGGTGAAGACTTGGCTAAAGCTCTGAAAAGCATGCGCGAACAAAACAAGGAACCGTTCAAGGGCCTGATTCTTGATTTGCGTAACAATCCAGGCGGCTTGCTTAATGCGGCTGTGGGCGTGACCGCCGCGTTTATTCCGAAAGGCGAACTGGTTGTCTATACCGAAGGCCGCACTGCGGACGCCAAAATGCGCCTGACAGCCAGCCCCGAAAACTATGTGAAAGGCGGCGCCAGTGCCGACTACCTGCGCAATATGCCGGAAGAGCTGAAAACAGTACCGATGGCAGTCATTGTCAACGGCGGCTCAGCCTCTGCTTCGGAGATCGTGGCCGGGGCATTGCAGGATCACAAGCGCGGCGTGATTATGGGCACACAAAGTTTCGGTAAAGGTTCTGTGCAGACCATCTTGCCCATGAATAACGGGACTGCAATCAAGCTGACCACCGCGCGCTACTTTACACCGAAAGGCCGCTCTATCCAGGCCAAGGGCATTGTGCCGGATATCACCGTGGAAGACGGCACCATCAGCACTGCTGACAATGGCGGCAATATCCGGGAGGCCGATTTGACACATCACTTGACTAACCCCAAGGATAGCGAAGCGCCGGAAATCATCATTCCACCAGCAAAAACACCCGCAGTTGTCGAGCCTAAGGGCAAGCCAGGCGACAAGCCTAGCGAACCGGCAGCACCACTCGAGCCAGGAAGCAAGAATGATTACCAGTTTAATCAGGCCCTGAATCTGCTCAAGGGATTGCAAATTCTGAAACGCAATTAAAATGTAACAAGCTGACCACAACGCCCGGGCATGGACTGGGCGTTGTTGTTTGTATAAACCAACTTTGTAGTATCTGGAGGCAAGAAATGCTAGATCGCCTGATCTCGGAATTCGACAAGGGCTTGAGAACGGTACTTGCCGAGCAGCACAGTGGACGTCCGCATCCTGACAAGGGGCAGCTGGAAGTGCCCCTGGCGGAGAAAGAAAAGCGCCATGCGGCGGCACTGATGCGCGTTAATCACTGCGGCGAGGTATGTGCGCAGGCCCTCTATAACGGGCAGTCGCTCACTTCACGCAACCCGGAAGTGGTTGCTGCACTGCGTCAGGCCTCCAAGGAAGAGACTGAGCATCTGGCCTGGTGTGAAAAGCGCATTACCGAATTGGGCGGCCACAAAAGCCTGCTTAACCCAATCTGGTATACCGGCTCTTTTGCGCTTGGTGCGCTGGCGGGGGCATTGGGTGACAAATGGAACCTGGGTTTCCTGGCGGAGACTGAGAACCAGGTTGCCAAGCACCTGCAACAGCATTTATCGGTGTTGCCTGCCGAGGATGCCAAAAGCCGCGCTATTCTGCAGCAGATGCATACCGATGAAACGCAGCATGCCCAAAATGCAGTAGACCATGGCGCTGCCGAGCTACCAGGCCCAATCAAGGCTGGCATGCAGCTGGTATCCCAAATCATGACCAAGAGTGCTTATTACCTATGACAACCTTTGCCGAAAATCTTGCTACCTTTGCTGATATCGATCATTTGCAGGCGATTGAGCTATACAGCCACCATGGTGAAATTGCAGCCATTATTGAAAATAAATCCGGCAGCCAGGGTTCGCTGAAGCTCTATCACCACCTGTGGGAAAAATATGGCGATATCACGGTGGATGCAGCCAAAGAGGGCCTTGAGTTGTATGCAGAACATACCGAGGATGCCAGGCAGCATCCCGGCAAACATCCAAATATAGATCGCCTGTTCGAAGTGATTACACTGGGGTTGCCACTGAAAGTGGAGACTATCCCGGTGGGGGATGCCTGAGTTACTGCTAGAACGTGTCCGCGATAGGCGGATGGTAAATCAGCTGTACCATCGTCCCCGCAGGGTCAACGCAATAAAAACTGCGCGCGCCATCGCGATGGGTTTTCGGGGCTTGCAGTATCTTCACGCCATGCTGCACGAAATGCGCATGCCAGGCATCGACTTCCTGCGGTGATTTGATGATAAAGCCGATATGGTCCAGACGCTGCGGGCCTGTCGGTTTTTCTGTTTCTGTTACTCGATGCAAGGCCAGATTGTCGACGCCGGAGGTCAGGTAGTAGTTGTCCGGGTCGGGCTGCCATTCCAGCTGCATGCCCAATACCTTGATATAGAACGCCAGGCAGGCTTCGATATCCTGCACGAAAAGCGCCACATGGCGCATGCCCATCATGCCGGTTGGGCGTGACGGGCTGTCAGCCATCACAATACGGATTCGACGATTTCAAAATCATGCGAAATCTCAGCCGCCTTGCCCAGCATGATGGAAGCAGAACAATACTTTTCGGCAGACAATTTCACTGCACGTTCCACTTGTGTGGGATTCAGGCCTTTGCCGGTGACCACAAAATGCACATGTATCCTGGTGAATACCTTGGGCACTTCATCGGCGCGTTCAGCTTCAATCTCGGCCACGCAATCGGTAATCGGCTGGCGTGCTTTTTTCAGGATAGTCACCACATCAAACGAGGTACAAGCGCCCATGCCGATGAGCAGCATTTCCATGGGACGCATGCCCAGGTTACGACCGCCCGCATCAGGGGCACCATCCAGAACAACGGCATGACCAGTCTCTGATTCGCCCATGAAGCAGACATTTTCAACCCATTTGATACGTGCTTTCATTACTTGATGCCTAGCAACTCAACATCAAACACCAGAGTCGCATTGGGTGGAATCACGCCACCGGCTCCACGGGCGCCATAACCGTATTCTGGTGGAATAAGCAGGGTGCGTTTGCCGCCGATTTTCATGCCGGCAAAACCTTCATCCCAACCACGGATGACTTGTCCACCGCCCAGGAAAAAGACGAATGGCTCATGGCGATCTACCGAGCTATCAAACTTGGTGCCTTTGCCATCCGCTTTGCTTGGGTCATAGATCCAGCCGGTGTAATGCACGGTTACATTGAAACCAGGTTCGGCTTCACGGCCAGTGCCTTCGACGGTGTCGGTTTTAACTAATTCGGTAATGTTGGCGCTCATAGCGGTTTTTTCCTGTTTTGGGGATTGAGAGTCTTTACTGTTTGAATCTTGGCTACAGCCGCTGGTGGCAAACATGGCCAACAGCAAGGCGCTTGCGAAAAGTGATGCGTGTTTCATTTAAAGCTCCACAGTAGCGATAAAGGGTGATAAACAATTACGATAACTGCACAGCCCAATATGATACCCGAAAAAATATTCGGTTCCCCGGCTTTCAGAATAGTGGGTATCAGGGCTGCAAGTACACCCAATTCAGCAGCGCATCCTGGGCCGTTCGTGTTGCACCTGCCATTGGGCCGTTGGCCATGAATACCACAGACCAGCGCCTGCCTTGTTGGTCCAGCACATAGCCGGCAATCGAGCGCGCACCTTCCAGCGAGCCGGTTTTAAGGTGCGCGCGGCCTTGCAGGGGGCTATCCTTCAAGCGCCGCATGGCGGTACCATCCACCGCCAGTATCGGTAGCGACGACATGAACTCTGGCATCACCGGGCCGGCATAGGCGCTGATTAATAAATCATTGAGGTGTTGTGCGCTGATGCGCTCTATGCGTGACAGGCCGGAGCCGTTTTCCAGGGTGAGCTCAGGAAAGCGCATGCCTTTGCCGCCTAGCCAGCTGTTGATCGCGCTAATACCATCGGCTTCCGTAGCCGGCAGGTGGCCGGTTTCAGCCGCGATGGTTAGCAATAGTTGGCGTGCCATAAAATTATTGCTGTACTTGTTGATGCGCCTGACGATGTCCGACAAAGGCAGGGAATCTTGTTGCAGCAGCTTGGTGGCATTAGTCGGGATTGCTTGCTGGCGCATGCCGCCGTGGATAGTGCCACCCAATTGCAGCCAGATTTTACGGAACAGGCTGAAGGTGTAGTCGTTGTTATTCAATATGCTCAGGTCCAGGAATTTCTCACCACACGTGCTAGAAAACTCCCCTGTGAAAACAACCGTTACTGCGTTTGTGCCCGGACTGGCAGGTTTAACGTCATAGCGTATTTTGTTTTTCCAGTCGCCGCATTCTGTTTGCGTAGTTTTTAGCTGGTTGCTGATACTGATTTCGGGTAAATCCGGCTCAGGTCGGATACTGACCTGCGGATAACCTGATTTCCCATTTTCTGCAAACAGGCGAAAGCTCGTAGATTTCAGGTTTACCGCCAATGCGGATGGCGTGGCGTTGTAGGCGCGGTAGGGTTCATGATCGAAGCCACCGGCATCATTGAAGGTGGGTGTGAAATAGCTGCTATCCAGCACCAGGTTGCCGCGTATATCCTGGATCCCAGCCTGGCGCAGGTTGTTCAGCATGCGCCACAGGTCTTCGGCCATCAGGCTGGGGTCGCCATAACCCTTGATAATCAGGTTGCCTGCGAGCGCGCCATTGTTCAATGTGCCATCGGTATAAACCTCGGTACGCCAGCGATAAGCCGGACCAAGTATTTCCAGCCCGGCCAAAGTCGTCAGCACCTTCATGCTGGATGCCGGGTTTAACGGCTTGTCGGCCTGGTGACTGATGAGCGGCTGGGTGCTATCCACACGCTGTACCACCACGGCAACGCTGTCCGGTGCCACGCCTTCTTTTTGCAGGGCAATTGCCACGCTATCTGGCAGTGCGGCATGTGCTCCAGTAGCCAATAGGCATGAGGCTGCCAGGACATGGCGTAATTGTCTGATTATTAATTGTCTGGTTATGAAGAGGCAAGTCATCGGTGCTGGTTTGCCAAGCTTAAGTGATATCCAGCTCGATCAGGATTTGCCGCGTCTGATCCACTAGCCAGTCCATTTCCGATTCGTCGATCACATAGGGCGGCATGAAATACACCGTATTGCCGATAGGCCTGACTATCAGCCCGCGCTGCAGGGCCGCCAGGTAAAAGGTTTTCTGGAGTTGCGGGTTGGTGCTGACGACGTCAAACGCCGAAATCATGCCAAGTTGGCGCAAGTGCAGGATAGGCAGGTCAGCCAGTGCCTGCAGCCTGTTGTTCATATAGGCCGCTTTGTGCCGGTTGGCAGCCAGAATGTCGTCCTGCTCGAATATTGCCAACGTGGCCAGTGCCGCGCTACAGGCCAGTGCGTTGCCGGTGTAGCTGTGTGAATGCAAAAAGCCGCGTGCTACGCTGTCATCGTAAAAAGCCTGGTAAATATGGTCTGTGGTCAGTACCACCGAAAGTGCCAGATAACCGCCGGTAATGCCCTTGGACTGGCAGATGAAATCCGGCCGTATCCCGGCTTGCTCGGTAGCGAACATGGTGCCGGTGCGGCCGAAGCCTACGGCAATTTCGTCGGCAATCAGGTGTACCTGGTACTGGTTGCAAATCTGGCGCGCGCGTTGCAGATAAACCGGATGGTACATGCCCATACCGGCCGCGCATTGCACCAGCGGCTCAATGATAAACGCGGCTATCGTTTCATGATGTGTGGCGACGTAAGTTTCCAGCGCATCCGCACAGCGCAGGGCAAAGGCTTCCGCGGTTTCGCCCACCTCGGCCAGCCGCCAGTCCGGCGATGGCATCTGCGCACTTTGCCGCAACAGCGGGGCGTAGGTGTCCTTGAATATGGCAACGTCGGTGACTGATAGCGCCCCCAGCGTCTCACCGTGATAGCTGTTTTGCAGGCTGATAAATTGGGTTTTTTGCGTAAAGCCGCTATTGCGCCAGTAATGAAAGCTCATCTTCAGCGCAATCTCGGTGGCGGAGGCGCCGTCAGAGGCGTAGAACGCATGCCCCAAGCCAGTGAGCTGCGCCAGCTTTTCCGAGAGTTGCACCACAGGTTCATGGGTAAAGCCGGCCAGGATAACATGCTCCAGCTGATCCAGCTGCAGTTTGATGGCATCCTTGATGCGCGGGTTGTTGTGGCCAAACAGGTTCACCCACCACGAGCTCACCGCATCCAGATAGCGCTTGCCATCCATGTCATATAGCCACACACCATCGCCGCGTTGTATGGGCACCATGGGCATGGTCTCATGGCTTTTCATCTGGGTGCATGGGTGCCAGACTGCCTGCAAGCTGCGCTGCAATAACGTTTCGTTATTCATAGTATTGGGCATGCAATTGGTGAGTGCGGGTTGGATTAGTGAAGTACAGGCCGCGAGCTGGATTCGGCCATCATGATACGGTTGGTGGCAAAATTGATATCCCATGCTGCTTCACGCGTGGCTAGTTGCAGCATATGGCCCAGCGCTTGTGTCAGCTCACTGGATAGGGCTATTTTAATGGTAGCGCCATCTTTGGCCTTGAACTCAAGGCTGGATGGAGATTCTGGCGTCATCACCAGTTGGCAGTCTTTGGCCAGAAATGGTTCAGCAAGCCGCGAAACGGCTCTGGCCTGATAGGCATCGGTATAGTTGACTGGGGCAGTGTCATTTTTTGACAATGAGGGTTTAGCCGGATCTTCGGCTTCTGCCAGGGCAGGCGCTGTAAAGTTGCCTGTCATTGCCAGTGTCGAGATGCCGGCCTGTTGCAACAGCGCCCACAGCGTTTTCACCACACGGCGTGTCAGCCACGCGCTAATTTCAGAGTCATCGGACAAGCCAACCTTGAGCAGCAATCTGTCCTGCTCGGCATCATAGCCAAGGTTAAGTTGTTGGATAGCCGCATTGGCCAATAAATCGCTCACTGCTGATGCTCCATTTTTAATTCGAATTGTAGGTTCATAAGGTGATGGACTGTTAGCTGCAGACTTCGTTGTCTCAAGCTGCAAAATAACTTTAAGTAAAACTAACGCCAAGTAAACCTAACAAGGTTTAGGTTAATCACCACCAAGTTAATATAATACAACTATCCTGCAATCTTAATTTCAGATAGTTTTAATCTGAAGCCCAATCGTCTTAAGGTCTGATGGGTAGATCGCTAGCCGTATAAACATCACTGAAAGTTTCGTTGAGTAATCTGACCAAAGTTTTTGCCGTTGATGGCCCGCTCGCCCAAACCATACCGGGGTATCGTACGCGCACCCAGCAACTGGAAATGGCGTTAGCTATTGAAGAGGCCATCAAACACGGCAAGCAGCTGATTGCCGAAGCCGGCACCGGCACGGGTAAAACCTTTGCCTATCTTGTCCCGGCCCTGCTCTCGGGCGGCAAGGTGATCGTCTCCACTGGCACCAAAACGTTGCAGGATCAGCTTTTCAACCGTGATCTGCCAGCGGTGCGCGATGCGTTGAAGGTTCCGGTCACAGTTTCCATGCTCAAGGGACGTTCCAACTACGTATGCCATTTCCATCTGGAACGTGCGGTCAACGAAGGACGCTTTATCTCGCGCGAAGACGCGCAGTATGTGCACCTTATCCGTAATTTTGCAGAAAACAGCAGCACCGGGGATAAAAGCGAACTGGTCGAGGTACCGGAAAACGCCACTATCTGGCCCGCTGTTACCTCCACGCGCGATAACTGCATGGGGCAGGAGTGTGCGTTTTACAAAGACTGCTTTGTGATGGAGGCGCGAAAACGTGCACTGGCCGCCGATGTGGTGGTGGTCAACCATCACCTGTTTTTTGCCGATGTCATGCTGCGTGATGAAGGTGTCGCCGAGTTGCTACCCAGCGCTAATACCGTGATATTCGATGAGGCGCACCAATTGCCGGAAGTCGCCGGCCTGTTCTTCGGCGAGGATGTTTCAACCAGCCAGTTGCTGGAATTGGCACGGGACTCGGAAGCCGAATACCTCACTACTGCCAAGGATTGCCCAGCCTTGCAGGAAGCTGCCAATAAGCTGGACAAAGCAGTGCGAGATTTCCGCCTGGTATTTTCCTATGAAGGCACGAGGATGCCGGTGCAGAAAGCACTGGCCTTAAAGAATTTTGAACCGGCATACACTGAGATGCAGGACAGGCTGAAAGATCTTGCTAATGTACTGGAAACCCAGGCTGCGCGTGAACCGTCACTGGAGAACTGCTGGCAGCGCGGGGTGGCACTGATGGTGCAGTTGCAGCGCTGGCAGACCGCAGAAAACAGCAACCTGGTACGTTGGGTGGAGGTGTTTACACAAAGCGTGCAGCTGCATGCCACCCCGCTCTCGGTAGCAGAGGGTTTCGGCAAGCAGCTCAATGCGCAGCCACGCTCATGGATATTTACCTCGGCCACGCTTGCCGTCAAAAGCGACTTCAGCCACTACATCGGTCAGATGGGCTTGGGTGACGCCACTACCGGCTACTGGAGCAGCCCGTTCGATTACGACAAACAGGCGCTGTTTTATGTACCCAAAGACATGCCGGAACCGAATAGCCCCGGTTACTCAGCCTCGGTAGCGGCCGTTGCTTTGCCTGTGATACAGGCCAGCGGCGGCCGGGCTTTTGTGCTGTGTACCTCGCTCCGCGCCATGCGTGAAATCCATGCTTTACTGAAGGATGCGTTCGCGCAGAACGGTATTGAGTACCCGCTGCTGATGCAAGGCGAAAGTTCGCGCAGCGAGTTGCTGGAGCGCTTTCGCAAGCGCGGCAATGCGGTGCTGGTGGGCTCACAAAGCTTCTGGGAAGGCGTTGATGTGCGCGGGGAAGCGCTTTCGGTGGTCATCATCGACAAACTACCCTTTGCTCCGCCGGATGATCCCGTATTGGCTGCGCGCATTGATAAAATGAATACGGAAGGCAAAAATGCCTTCATGGAGTACCAACTGCCATATGCCGTGATTACCCTGAAACAGGGGGCGGGCCGCCTGATACGCGACGAGGCTGATCGTGGTGTACTGATGATCTGCGATCCGCGCCTTATTACCAAGCCATACGGCAAGCGCATCTGGCAGAGTTTGCCGCCGTTTAAACGAACTCGGGAATTGGCAGAGGTCGAAGCTTTTTTCGCCAAAGATGAATTTGTCGAGGCAAGCTGAAATTTTTTCATCCTGGGTATTTCTGACGATTTTTGTCACTTTTGTTTAAATGAATTGTAAAACTGATTACTGAAATGTAAATCGCGACTTTCCTCGCACTTTTATCTATTAAAATTCGATCCAACTGAAGTCTGCATGCGCCTGTCAACTAAGTCTGCTGCGCTTGGTAGCCGATCAATCTTAAATTTCAATCAATTTTAATAAGCGATAAAAGGGGTTCATGAATGAAGGTTTTTTCAAGTTTATTTGGTGCAACACTGCTTTCTGTTTGCCTTATGTCTTCCCCGGTATTTGCGGGCGATTGCGCTAAAACAGTGATGGGCGGCGGTTGTTCTAGCGAAGTGGCAAGCGGCGTTGCAGCGCATATGCGCTCACAAGTGCCAGCACCGGCTGCTAACAACCAGGCAGCAGCGAATGAAAAGAAGCCTGCAACTCCTGCCGCAAATACCAAAGTAAGTGCTAGCGCAGAGCAAAAACCAAAAATCTGATCAGACTTCTGCTGATTGCTTAATCATGGTGGCGGGCTTGTTAATCCACCATGATATTGACGACTTTATTCACTAGTGGTGCCACCAGCAGGATTGCAGCAAATACGATGGGCCACGCCGTACAAAACGCCTGGGCCCATGCGCCCAGGAACTGATGGTCCAGGCTCACATGCATCAGCGTAATGGTCGCTGATACTATCGAAACCGTGAATGCCGACATAATGGCGGCAAATACCAGTTGGCGGTATTTGCCTGGAAGCTTCTTAATCACTTTGATCTTTCCTTAATGTTTTTTTCCTCATGACGTACTAGGCTGATGAGTACGCATAACAACCTATGCTTAGACGTACTCATTGTTTATTGCCTGGCTGCACCGGATTGCGCAACAATAATTTCCACAAGCCGCGTGGGCCTGTCTACAAATGCAAAGTGACCCGTGTCTTTGAGTGTGATGGCCTGCTTGACGCCAAGCTCACGTGCGGTACGTTGGCGCTCTGCAGTTGTTGACCAGTCATGGTCGCCATACACCAATGTTACCGGGGCTTTTACTCCCGCATATAACGCCCTGGCTTTGGCCCAGGAGCGCCACATGGCGAAGACATTGCGCTCTACATAACGATAGCTTTTGCGGTGGCCTGCGGTATTAAGCTCGCTCAGCAGAGCGTCCGGCATCCATCGTTTTGCACGCAATCCACCTTTCAGGATGAGGCCCAGCAGGATTTTGTTTTCCAGGGCTGCGAAGATGGCGCCATGGATGGGAATGGCGAAATTTCCGAGGATAAAGTTGGCAACAAAATTACCCCGGCGCACGCCATCTGCATAGCGTGTGTCGTAGTCGTAGGTGTTGGACGATACCACTGCTTTTACCCGTTCTGG
>Ga0208125_100389_pt1 | contig 27329 bp, 24 predicted proteins | sample LakWasM128_HOW14_2_FD_183938 | JGI IMG/M metagenome (GOLD analysis project Ga0208125, IMG submission 183938) | Freshwater sediment methanotrophic microbial communities from Lake Washington under simulated oxygen tension - Sediment Metagenome... | ecosystem: Environmental > Aquatic > Freshwater >...
CATGCGCCCGGCCAGCGAGGCCCATCGTGGCTGAATGCGCCTGACCCCCGTGAGCAAGCGTCTGAGCGAGCGTCTGCGCCACAGCCTGCTGCGCCTGCTGGGCCTGCTGATACTGGCGCTGGCGATCTGTGCCGCGGCCTTCCGCGCGCCCGAGCGCAGCCTCGAAAGCCTGGTGGCGCGCTGGGCGCCGCCGCCCTCCGAATTCATGGAACTGCCGCTGGACGGCGGCCAGCAGCTGCTGCACTGGCGCGACGAGGGGCCGCGCGGCGACCCCACACCCATCGTGCTGTTGCACGGCACCTCGGCCAGCCTGCATACCTGGGCCGGCTGGGTGAAGACGCTCAGTGCGACCCGCCGCGTCATCACCCTGGACCTGCCCGGCTTCGGCCTCACCGGCCCGGCCGGCAGCGGCGACTACAGCGACGCCGCCTACCAGCGCCTGCTGCTGGCCCTGCTGGACAAGCTGCAACTGCCGCGCGTGGTGCTGGGCGGCAACTCGCTGGGCGGCCAGATCGCCTGGGAATTCGCGGCCCAGCAGCCGGCGCGTGTGGCGGCGCTGCTGCTGGTGGATGCCGGCGGGCTGGCGTTCAAGCCCGAATCGGTGCCGCTGGGCTTCCTGCTGGCGCGCATACCGGGCATGCGCAGCCTGGTGAGCGGCTTTCTGCCGCGCCGCCTGATCGAAAGCTCGGTGCGCAATGTCTATGGCGAGCCGGGCCAGGTCACGGCCGAGTTGGTGGACCGTTATTTCGAGCTGACCCTGCGCGAGGGCAACCGCCTGGCCCTCACCCAGCGCTTCGAGCAAATGCGGCCCGGAGCATACGCCGCACAGCTGGGCGACATTCGCCAACCGACCCTGATACTGTGGGGCCGGCGCGACCGTCTGATCCCGCTGGAATATGGCCAACAAATGAAACAGGCGATCAAGGGCAGCGAACTCGTGGTCTTTGATACGCTCGGCCACGTGCCGCAGGAAGAAGACCCGGCCGCCACGCTGAAGCCGGTGCAGGCGTTTTTGCAATCGCTCAAACCCTGATGTCCGGCAGCGCGTGGGCATAGCAACATCCACCTTCTTCATTTTTTCTCTCTTTCTCATCCATCGAGGAGTCGACTACATGCAACGACGTCATCTGATCGCTCTGGCCGCCCTGGCCATGAGCGTCGCCACCGCCCAGGCCCAAGCCCCCGAGTGGAAGAAGATCCGCATCGGTGTGGAAGGCGCCTACCCTCCCTTCAGCGAAGTGGGCCCGGACGGCAAGCTCAAGGGCTTTGAGATCGATCTGGCCATGGCCTATTGCGCCGAGATGAAGGCCGAGTGCGTGCTGGTGCAGCAGGACTTCGACGGCCTGATCCCGGCCCTGCAGGCCAAGAAGATCGACGCCATCATTGCCTCGATGTCCATCACCGACGAGCGCAAGAAGGCGATCGCCTTCTCCAAGCCCTACTACAACACCCCGGCACGCTTCGCCGCCAAGGCCGACGCCAAGCTGGACATCAGCGCCGCCGGCCTGAAGGGCAAGAAGATCGGCGTGCAGCGCGCCACCATCCACGAGAAGTTCGCCGCCGAGACCTTCAAGCAGAGCGAGATCGTGCGCTATGCGACCCAGGACCAGGTCTTCCTGGACCTGAAGTCGGGCCGCATCGACACCACCGTGGCCGATCTGGTCGCGATCGACCAGGGCTTCATCAAGACCCCGGCCGGCAAGGGCTTCGCCTTCGTGGGCCCCAACTTCACCGACGTGAAGTACTTCGGCACCGGCTCGGGCGTGGGCATGCGCAAGGCCGACGAGAAGGCCCTGGGCAAGAAGTTCAACGACGCCATCGCCGCCATCCAGGCCAATGGCACGTTCAAGAAGTTGAACGACAAGTACTTCGAGTACGACCTGTCCATCAAGTAAATGTTTCTGAACGGCTTTCTGCCCAGCCTGCTGGATGGGACCCTGGTCACGCTGGGCGTGGCCTTGAGTTCCCTCAGCATGGCCATGGTGCTGGGGCTGCTGGGTGCCTTGGCCAAGCTGTCGAAATGGCGCTTGCCCAAGGCCCTGGCCTTTGCCTATACCACCCTCATACGCGGCGTCCCCGATCTGGTGCTGATGCTGCTGATCTTCTACGGCGGCCAGGTGGCCGTGAACCATGTGGCCGAGGCGATGGGCTACCAGGAAGGCATCGACGTCGATCCCTATCTGGCGGGTGTGCTGACCATCGGTTTCATCTTCGGTGCCTACCTGACCGAGGCCTTCCGCGGCGCCTTCCTGGCGGTGCCGCCGGGCCAGCGCGAGGCCGGCCTGGCCTATGGCATGACGCCCTGGCAGATCGCCTGGCGCATCACCTTCCCGCAGATGTTCCGGCATGCCCTCCCGGGCCTGTCCAACAACTGGCTGGTGCTGATCAAGAGCACCGCCATCGTCTCGGTGATCGGCCTGCATGACCTGATGACGCGCGGCTCGCAGGCCGCCGGCACCACCAAGGAGCCGTTTGTGTTCTACAGCGCCGTGGCGGTGATCTACCTGCTCTTTACCAGCGCCTCGGAGCTGCTGTTCGACTGGCTGCAAAAGCGCTTCTCGGTGGGCGTGCGCAAGGGTGTGCTCTGATGGATCTCGACACCATTCTCGAAAACCTGCCGCTCTACCTGAGCGGCGCGCTCACCACCTTCGAGCTGCTCGTGATCTCGCTGGGCCTGGGCCTGCTGTTCGCGATACCGCTGGCGGTGCTGCGCAGCCTGCCCAACCCCTGGCTGTCGCGCCCGATCTGGTTCTACACCTATGTGTTCCGCGGCACCCCGATGCTGGTGCAGCTGTTCCTGATCTATTACGGTCTGGCGCAGTTTGAATGGGTGCAGCAGAGCGCGCTGTGGCCCTACCTCAGCTCGGCCTGGTTCTGCGCCTGCCTGAGCTTTGTGCTCAACACCTGTGCCTACACGGTGGAGATCATCGCCGGCAGCATCCGTGCCCTGCCGCATGGCGAGATCGAGGCCGCCAAGGCGCTGGGCATGAGCCGCTGGGTGCTGTTCCGCCGCATCGTGCTGCCCTCGGCGCTGCGCCGCTCGCTGCCGGCCTACAGCAACGAGGCCATCTTCATGCTGCACGGCACCTCGCTGGCCAGCATCGTCACCATCCTGGACCTGACCGGCGCGGCGCGCCAGGTCAACTCCACCTACTACATGCCCTTCGAGGCCTTTATCAGCGCCGCGGTCTTCTATTTCCTGATGACCCTGGTGCTGGTGGCGCTGTTCCACAAGGCCGAGGCGCGCTGGCTCAAACCCCTGATGCCACGCTGAACCCATCCCCCATGCAAATCCAGAAACACCTGCTGCTCGCACCCGCCCCCGGCACCCAGCGCGAGCTCCTGTCCCTGCACTACGGCACGCCCGGCAGCGGGCCCAAGGCCTATATCCAGGCTTCGCTGCATGCCGACGAACTGCCCGGCATGCTCACCGCCCACCATCTGCGCCAACGCCTCGACGCGCTGGAGGCCGCTGGCCGCCTGCAGGGCGAGGTCGTGCTGGTGCCGATGGCCAACCCGATCGGCCTCTCGCAATGGCTGCTGCAGGGCTCGCAGGGCCGCTTCGAGCTGCTGTCGGGCGAGAACTTCAATCGCCATTACCCCGACCAGATCGCCCAGGCCGCGGCCGCCGCCGAGCCCGAGCTGAATCAGGACGCCGCCCACAATGTGCGCGTGTTGCGCCGCGAGCTGCAGAAGGCGGTGGCGGGCGCACCGGTGGCCACCGAGCTGCAATCGCTGCGCCGCACGCTGATGGCGCTCTCCTGCGATGCCGACATCGTGTTGGACCTGCACTGCGACGCCCAGGCCGTCATGCATCTCTACACCGAGACGCCCTGCTGGGAGCAATGCGAGCCGCTGCAGCGCTATCTGGGCTCGCCGCTGACCCTCTTGGCCACCGACGCCGGCGACAACCCCTTCGACGAGGCCTGCTCGCAGGTCTGGTGGAAATGGGACAAGCAGTTCGCCGGCCGCTTCCCGATCCCCCAGGCCTGCCTGGCGGTGACGGTGGAGCTGCGCGGCCAGGCCGATGTGACGCATGAGCTGGCCGGCCGCGACGCGCAGAACATCCTCGACTTCCTGGCCTACCGCGGCCTCATCAGCGGCGCCGTGCCGCCCATGCCAGAGGCGCTGGGCGACGCGCGTCCGCTGGCCGGCTGCATGTCGGTGAAGTCACCGGTGGCGGGCGTGCTGGTCTATTTGCGCGAGCCCGGCGCCACGGTCAAACAGGGCGAGGTGATTGCCCATGTGATCGACCCCGTCAGCGCCAGCTGCACCGAGCTGACGGCGCCGGTGGACGGCCTGATGTTCGCGCGCGAATGCCTGCGCTTCATCACGGCGGGCGCAAGCGCCGCCAAGGTCGCGGGGCGCGAAGCGCTGCGCACCGGCAAACTGTTGGGAGCCTGAACATGACCAGCAGTCTGCGCGTCATCAATCTGCACAAGCGCTACGGCGAGCGCGAGGTGCTCAAGGGCGTTTCGCTCGACACCAAGAAGGGCGATGTGGTCACCCTGATCGGTTCCAGCGGCTCGGGCAAGAGCACCTTTCTGCGCTGCCTGAACCTGCTGGAGCAGCCCTGGGAGGGCCAGCTCTTCCTGCGCGACGAGGAACTCAAGCTGGTGCGCGACCGCGACGGCAGCCTCAAGGCCGGCGACGCCAAGCAGCTGCAGCTCTGGCGTGCCCGCCTGGCCATGGTGTTCCAGAACTTCAACCTCTGGGGCCACCGCACCGTGCTGGAGAACGTCATCGAGGCGCCGGTGCATGTGCTGGGCGTGCCCAAGGCCGAGGCCATCGAGAAGGCCGAGGCCCTGCTGGCGCGCGTGGGCGTGTCGCACCGCAAGAGCGTCTACCCGGCCCAGCTCTCGGGCGGCGAGCAGCAACGCGTGGCGATTGCGCGCGCGCTGGCGGTGGAGCCCGAGGTGATGCTGTTCGACGAACCGACCTCGGCGCTCGACCCCGAGCTGGTGGGCGAGGTCCTGAAGGTGATGCGCGACCTCGCCGCGGAGGGCCGCACCATGATCGTGGTGACGCACGAGATGGGCTTCGCCCGCGAGGTCTCCAACCACACCCTGTTCCTGCACCAGGGCCGGGTGGAGGAGGAAGGCAACCCGCGCGAGGTGCTGGCCAGGCCGCAGAGCGAGCGGCTCAAGGCCTTCCTGAGCGGCGGGCTGAAGTAGCCCCTGCGACGTCCACCGGCTCGCCGCGAGAGGTCATGCGGCCACTCGAATGCGGGGAGGCGCGCGTGCTTAGTCGCGTATTCACCACGACAAGCCCCCGACCTCAGGGGGATGCTGGCCGGACCTTGTGCGGGCGAGCGTCAACAATCGCGTCGCTGTCGAACACCACTTTGTTGCCCAATCAGGAACTCCCCATGCCTTTTTCCAAATCCCTCGCGGCCACGGCCCTCGCCATCATCTTGGGTCTGGCCAGCAGCGCCCATGCTGGTGTGATCATCGATGCAGGCCCACAGTCGAATCAGCAAGACTTTCTGACCGGCAACTACGTGGCGGGCACCGAATTCACGCTGCGCAGCTCGCTGCTTGTCGATGGCCTGGGCTGGCTTGATGCCGAAGGCAATGGCCTCACCGGCATCCACACCGTGGGCCTGTGGGACGCAGCGGGAAGCCTGCTCGCGCAAGCCGTCGTCAACAACGCCAGCACGCAGATTCTGAGCGCGCAGGGCACCGCGCTTTGGTTTGTCACCGAGATCAGCGATCTGCTGTTGGCCCCCGGCACCTACCGCGTTGCCGGTACGGCCAACGCAGACAATGTCGCGCTGAGCAACAACAAGATTGGCAACGGCGTCGGCCTGAGCAGCGGCTACGTGCGCACGGACTTCCCCAACGGCGGTTTCGCCTACCCCAACCTGAGCTTCGGCTCTGAGGCTATCCGCGCCACGCTGACCAGCGATGTGTTCGGCAGCCATAACGTGCCCGAGCCCGGCTCGCTGTTGCTTGCCGGTCTGGGCCTGGCAGCCTTGGGCCTGACCCGCAAGCGCCGCTGAACGCGTCCACGCGACACGCAAGAAAGGCAGCCTCGGCTGCCTTTTTCTTTGGGTCTCCGAACTTGCTCAGTCCGACTTAGGGCGGCGGCGGCGCGCCGCCACACCCACCAGCCCCAGGCCGGCCAGCAGCAGCGCATAGCTGCTGGGTTCGGGCACGGCCGCCGTCACGCTGGCGATGCTGCCGGATGGCAGCGTCAGGCTGACCGAAGCGGGCAGCAGGCCATCAGTGGGCGTCAGCTCGATCTGGAACAGGCTGCAGTTGTCGCCCAGCGCGGCATTGCAGCCGGGGCGGCCCAGATAGCTGCTCTGGTCGGCCGCCAGCAGCCCGACCGAGAAGGTCGTGCCCACCGGGCCCGGCGTGCCGGCGAAGGCGCCGTCAAAGCTCACGTCGAAGCTGATCTTGCCGCCCAGGTTCAGCGCGTGGAACAGATCGTTGAACTGCTGGGCATTGTTGAGCGTGAAGCCGCTGGCCAGATTGCCGCTGCCGCCGATGAGCTCGAAGTCGCTGCCGAAGGCACCGCTGAAATGCGTCAGCGTGGCCGTCGCCCCGACCGCGGGCAGGCTGCCCGGATTGAACTGGATGTCGAGCCAGCCGCCGCCGGCCAGGCCGGTGGTGTCGATCACGGCGTGGTAGCTGGTGGCCGCGCCGGCCATGGCGCTGGCGCCTGCCATTGCCAGGGCCAGCAGCGTGTGGCGCAAGGCCGATACGGAAGTCTTGCTAGTCATGGTGTGCTGTCCTTAGAACGAACCTGAAAAGATCTTGCTGCTGTAGCTGATGGCAAGCTTGTTGGGATTGCTGAAGCTGACCGGCACGCTGACGCTGGCACCCGCCGCCAGATTGCCCGTCGTGGCGGTGATGTAGGGCGAACCGGCGTGCGTGCCGGTGGCGTTGAACAGGCTCACGCCGGCGGGCAGGCCGTCGAGCTGCAGCTGCAGCGGGCCGGACAGCGCCACGCCGCCCTGGTTGGTGAGCGTGATCGTGCCGTTGAATCGCTGGGTGCTGCGGTTCAGCACCAGGCCCGAGCTCTGCACCAGCACCGAGCCGCTGACGTCGGCCACATTCGCCACCGTAAAGCCCACGCTGGCCGAGCTGCCGGCGTTGTTGGCCGCGTCGTAGGCCGTGGCCACCAGCGCATGGCCGCCATTGGCGAGCAGCTTGGAATCGAGCTTGAGGGCATAGGGCGCCTGGCTGCTGCTGCCCTTGAGCGCGCCGTCCACGCTGAAATCCACCCGCGTCACGCCGACGTTGTCGCTCGCGTCGGCGGCCAGCGTGATCAGGCCGCTGCTGCCGCTGACGGAGGCGCTGACTTGCGGCGCCACGGTGTCAGCCACCTGGTTGACCCAGATCGGTGCCGACCAGAGGATCTTGCCGTCGGTCTGCGTCACCTTGGCGTAGTAGAAATGGTTGCCCAGCGCGGGCGTGAAGTTGTTGACCGCCGTGCTCGAGAACTCGGTGACCGTGCCATTGCGCTTGGGCACGCCCTCGTAGATCTTCACCGTGGCGGCTGCCTTGCCGGCGCCGGGCGCGTAGTTGGCGACGAGGTTGAGCGGGCCCGCATTGGTGAAGGTCTCGCCCATCAGGTGACCATTGGCCGTCAGCACCAGCTGCGAGGTCTTGTCCATGGTGGCGAAGACGCGGCGCGCCTTCAGCGCGTCGATGAAGGCGTCCTTGCTCAGCGGCACGCCGCTGGGAATCAGGATGCCGGTGCGGTTGGTCGACGAGGCACCCCAGTTGGCGCAGTGGTTGTCCTGGTTGGTCGAGAACGCCACCTTGAAGCCGGCCTCCAGCGCCTTCTTGCAGGCGCCCTCGTAGCCGCTGTTGCCGTTGTCGGACTCGTTGATGGTGTTGGAGAAGGCCGGCGTGTTCATCACCTCGCACAAGGCCATCGCCTTCTCGCCATCCGCGGTGTAGCCGAACGCCACGTTGTTCACCAGGTACTGGCCGCTGCTGGACGGATGGTTGAACTGCCCCACCAGGCCGCGCTGCGCCATCAGGGCGTAGAGCTTGTCGGCGATGTTCTTCTCGGTATAGGTATCGGCCAGCAGCTCGTTCTTGGCGTTGTATTCCCAGCCCAGCAGATCGGTGGAATTGAAGATGTTCAGGTGGCCGCCGCCGCTGATGGTGCCCCACTCCATGCCGTACACGCCCAGGAAGCTCGGGTTGGCGGCGTTGAATGCGGCGGCCTCGGCCAGGCCGGCCTTGTACAGGTCCTTGGCGTACGCGGGAGTCTGGGCGGTGTTGGTGCTGGTCGAGCCATCGAACATGTGGTTGTGTTCGGAGGTCACCAGGATGTCGAGCCCGCGCTGCATCGCGTACAGATAGGCCTCCTTGGGGCCACGTGCCATGTTCGACTGCGGGTCGTTCTCGCCGGTGCAGGCGCCGATGATGCCGCCGCCGTCGCTATGACCGGTCTGGCTGTGCAGATTGCCCAGGTAGACCGTGTAGGGCAGGCCGTTGCTCACCGGCGCGGCCAGGGCCTTGCGCTGCGCGGGCTTGGCACCCGCGGTGCCGCTGCCGGCGCGCGCCGCACTCGCCGTTGCCAGCGGCTTGAAGGCCGGCATGGACGGCGGCGTGAGCACGCCCACATGCATGTCCCAGGCCTGCTCGATCACGTCGTCGGCCGCGGCGCTCAGGCTGGCCTCGACGAAGTCTTCCATCAGGCCCACGCTGGGCAATTGCCCGTTCGCATCGGCGGAGCTGGCGCTCAGGCGCACCTGGTAGACGCCATCGGCGGCGGCCATGCCGGCCTGCCTGCCGGCCCAGTCGACCTGCACCGCGATCTCGCCCTTGACCAGGGTCTCCACGCCATACCAACGCTGCACCAGGGCGCCGGCGGGGTCCAGCAACTCCAGCCGCCAGGAGATGGTCTGGGTGCGCTCCACCTGCGGGTACTCGAAGCGCAGCGTGAAGCTGCGTGCCTCGGCGATGGCCGTGGCATCGGCGCGGTAGGGCACGTGCAGGGTGGCTTCGAATTCCTGGTGATCGGGGCTGATGGCGCCGCCGATGGCCAGGCCCGCGGCCGAGAGCGCGGCCAGCAGCACGATGGCGCGCGGTACGAGTTTGAGCGAGTGGCTAGGCATGGTGGTGATGGTCATTCCAGCAAGAGGGCGAGACGGTCGGACGGAGGGGCATGCCCGCGCGGGCGGGCATGCCGGCTCGTCGGGCTATCAGTTCGAACGGCGGCGGCGGGCCATGAAGCCCACCGTGCCCAGGCCGGCCAGCAGCAGCGCGTAGGTGCTGGGCTCGGGGACGGCGGGGGCGATGACGCTCAGGCTCAGGTTGTCGATCGCCAGGCCATGGTCGTTGCCAGCGTCGTTGTTCTCGGCCCAGCGCACCCACAGCGTGCTGCCGGCGGCCCAACTGGTGTTCACGACACCGCCGCGCGCCGCCTGCAGGCCGGCGGCGTTGCCGTCGACCTTGCCCGCGGTGGCCGTGTTGACGACCGAAGTCCAGTCGAAGTTGCCGCCGGGCGTGACCCAGTTGGCCACCGTGGCGAAGCTGGAGCCAAAGCCGTACTGCAGCACCATGCTCTGCGCGGCCAGGGTGGTGTTGCCGCCATTGCGCCACTGCTCGCCATTGAAGCCGATCTTGAAACCGGACAGGTCATGGCCGGTGGCGTTGTCGAAGGCCACGGCGATCCAGCCCGACAGCGAGCCCGAGCCAACGCCGCCCAGCGCGCGCTCGGTCGAACCGGCCGCACCGAAGCTGCGGAACTTGCCGGCGTTGCTGGTGCCGTCATCGGCCAGGTAGGCGGTGACAGCCGTCAAATTGGTGTTGAACAGGCTCCAGCCGGCCAGCGTGGAGTCATTCGCCCAGACGACGGTGGTGCCCGTGGTCGCCAGCGAGTCGAACGACTGCGCATAGTTGAAAGCACCGCTGCTCACGGTGATGGCGGCCTGCGCCGGGGCGGCCGCGAGCATGGCCGCGGCGGCAAGCGCGCTCAGCGCGACGGTAGGTTTGAAGTTCAGCATGGTGAGGATCCCTCGGTCAGTTGGAACAACACAAAACTCGGACGCGACACGTCGGGCTCGCCCTTCGGTCACGCTCGCAAACGTTTGGCAATTGCATAAAAACGTTTGCGCATCCAGGAAAAAATCTGGGCAGTCAAAGCATCACGCTCGGCTACCCGGTGCTGCGCGAACAAACTGCCATTCGCGCGGCAAAACAGTCAGCGGGACGAACAGAACACCGTCGTCGGCTGCCGCTTCGCTGCGGGCAAGCATAGCGAGTCGATGCCGATTTGAGCGTGTCAGTTCCGTGACTTGGCGCGTGCTCCCCGCAGGTAAGGGGCCGCGCAAACCCTGACGCCATGGGCGCGTGAACCCGCATGGTGCGGGCCGCGCATCAAGCTGGGGCCAGGTCTTGCCCAGGAGGTGCCATCGCGGTGCGCGATGGCACGCACTCAGTCGTAGAGGGCCTTCTCGGGCCGTCTCGCCAGCACCGCGATGGGCGGCGCCCAGCGTTCGCCGCGCGACTTCTTGCTCGTGACGAGCGTGATCTCCGAGGGCTCGAACACTTCCACGTTGTGGGTGATGGGGGTGGTGAGCAGGTACTGGGCGCGGGTCGAGCGCAGGAAGTGACCGACCAGCTGGATGTTGCGCACGTCCAGGTGGGCAAAGGGCTCGTCGATGAAGACGAAACCGCCGGGCGAGTCGTCGTCCTTCATCAGGCCCACCAGCAGGATCAGGCTCTTCAGCACCTGCTGGCCGCCCGAGGCCTCGCCGTCGTTCAGGCCCACCTCGCCCTTGCCGTCGAAGTTGAACTTCACATGCAGGCCGGCCTGGGCCAGCACGGTGTCGTCGTTGTCCAGGTGCGGCAGCTCGGCCTGGGCCAGCACGCCGGCCAGCTCGCCGAGCTCCTGGACGTTCTTCTTGTAGCGGCGCACGGTGGCGCGCAACACGTCGATATAGCGCTCGCGAGCATTGAAGGCGGCGATGCGCGCCATCTCGTTGCTGGCGCGGCGGTCGTCCAGCTGGGTGCTCTGCTCCAGCACCGAGACGCTCATGCGCGCATGGCGCTCCTGCACCTGGGGGTCGGTTTCCCACACCCCGGTGTCGAGCTCGGCCTGCACATGGCGTGCGGCGATCTCGGCCTGCTTGGCGTTCTCGAACTCGTCGCGCAAGGCCTGCAGCTTGGCCGGCTGCACCCAGGAGGCCGGGAAATTGGCGCGTGCCTCGCGCGAGGCCCTGGCGGCCAGGGTCAGGTCTTGCCGGCGGCTCTCATGCTCGCGCTGCACGCGCAGGACGTTCTCCTCGCTGGCCTTGAGCCCGCCCTGCGCGGCCTCGTAGTCGCGCTCGCTGCGGGTGGACTGGGTGAGCGCGCGGTCGTGCTCCTGCTCCAGCGCGCCCATGCGGGTGCTGGCCTCGATGCGCGCCTGGCGCAGCGCGGGCAGGCGCGCCCTGCCCTCGGCGAATTCATCGCTGCGCTCGGAAAGCTCCTTGGCGGCCTTGTGGCCCTGGGCGGCACGTTGCGCGTCCTTGAGCTGGCGCTCGACCTCGGCCTGCTCCTTGGCGATGCGGGTGAGCTCGCCGTCATAGCGCGCCAGCTCGGCCTCCAGCGCCTTGCGGCGCGACTCCATCGCCGAGACACCGAACTGGTACTCGCGCGGCTCCACCCACAGGCTGCGGCCGCCACGGCCGTCGCGGTAATAGGCGTCGGGGGTGATCCACTCGCCCCCGGCCCTCGCTCCTGCTTCAGTGTCCTTCACGCACCGGATGCCGCCCAGTTGGCGCAGCATCCAGCCGGGCACCTTGGCGTTGATCTTGAGCGCGGCCAGCAGCGAATCCTTGGGCGCCACGGCCGGCGCATGCTCGGCATCGGCCACCACGTAATGGCGGTAGCGTTCCTTGGAGGCCAGGCCGAAGGCGCGACCCTCGTCCCCGCTATTGGCCAGCACCACCACCCAGCGCGAGGGGCGCAACATGCCCTCGGCGGCGGCACGCCAGGTCTCGTCGGCGATGTCGATGCAATCGGCCAGCACATGGTGGGTTATGCCGGCTTCGTCCAGCGCGCGGCGGAAGCGCGTCACCTCGGCCGGCGGCGGCGGCAGGCGCTGGCCCGTCATCGCCTCCAGCGCGGCCTGGGCCTTGCGGCTCTGGTCGTTGGCGCGGGTAAAGCTTTCGCGCAGCCCATGCTGCTGGCTGGCCAGGCTCTCCAGGCGCTGCGTCAGCTCCTGGGCATCGGCTTCCACCGCGGCCAGGGTCTTGAGCTCTTCCTCGCGCTTGGCGAGCAGCTCGAAGGGGCGCTCGGATTCGCGTGCGGCGTCGAAGGCGGCACGCGCGGCCTTGCGCTCGGATTCCAGATCCAGCAGCTTCTGTTTGGCGGCCTGCTGGGCCTCAAAGAGGCGATGCAGCTCGGCGCGCTTGTCGGCCATATGGCGCTGGTCGTGGGCGGCGAACAGGCGCTGGCGGTGCAGCTCGCGGAGCGATTGCGCGGTGCGCTGGCGCGACTCGGCCCATTGCAGCACCGGCACCACCTCGCTGGCCAGGCGCTCGCGTTCCTTCAGGCGCAGCTGGTACTGCTGATAGCTGTTGACGCGGTTGGCCAGGTCCGAGAGCTGGGCCTGGGTGTGCGAGAGCTCGTGCGTGGCCTGCTCCACTTCCTTGAGCAGCTGCTGCTGGTGGCTGCGCGCCTGGTCGTAGCGGTCCAGCACCTCTTGGTCGCCAAAGACTTCGAACACCAGGCGCAAGAGTTCCTTGGGACTGAGCTCGCAGAGGCGGTCGGTCTGGCCCTGCTCCAGCGCCAGCACGCGGCCGATGGCGCGCGTCAGGCCGGCGGCCTCTAGGCGGCGCTTCCAGGCCTCGATGCCCATCCAGTCCTTCTCGGGGCGGCTGGCCAGCGCCTCGATCTCGTGCACGCCGTCCACCATCACATAGCGGCGCTGCCAGTCGCCGCCATGGCGCTCGATGCGGCAGGCCAAGGTCACCTGGTCGGCATAGAGCAGCGAGCTGCCGAAGGGGCGGCTGCTGTTCTGGCGCCCGCGCGGGCGGTTGTCCACCAGGGCGCGCAACCAGGCGGTCTCGGCGTTCGCGTGCCTGGCATAGGTGCGGAAGGTGCGGCCGCCCGAGCATTCCAGGCCCAAGAGGGTGCGCATCGCATCCAGCAGCGTGGTCTTGCCCGAGCCATTGGGGCCGGCGATGGTGATGATGGCGCCGTCCAGCGGCATCGAGACGCGCTGGCAGTAGTCCCAGTGCAGCAGTTCCAGGGATTGCAGATGAAACATGTCTCAGAGCTCGCTGTCGTCTTCTACTTCGGCTATCACTTCTTGTTCGGCTTCGCGAAGCCGGGCGAGCGCGGGTGCGGCAGTGGGGTCGGTGCTGCGGGCCAGCACGTCGGCCAGGGCGCCATCGAGGATGCGCGGCGCCAGCGTGTCGTAGTCCAGCAGCAGGTCCAGCAGCGGCCCCTCGGCAATGTCCTCGGCGCGCCGGATGATGAAGCCCTGGCGTTCCAGCAGCTTGAGGTTGGAATCCAGCCGCATCTTCTTGCCCAGCTGGTTGCCGAAATCGGCCAGCAGGCTGCGATAGCTGAGCGTGGGCGAGACGCTGGCGGCCAGCGGCAGTGGCTTGTCGGTAGCGAACATCTCGCCCTGGCCTTCGCCCTCTTTGGCGTCGGCGCGCGCCACCTGGCGCTGGCGCTTGGGCAGGATGATGAGCGACCACAGCACCACCAGCAGGGCCACGCCATCGCGCGGCAGCTCAAGGTTGTTGTTGGCGGCCAGGCCGGTCTCGCCGAACACCGCCACCTCGGCCGGGCGCAGCATCGCCACGCTGATGTGGTCGGCATAGAGGTTGTCGATCACGCGCAGGCCCACGGCGGCCAGGCGCGCGCCCAGGGCGCCCCAGAGCTCGGTGTCGATCAGGGCACGCTTGACCAGGGGGTGGTTGCGCGGCAGCCAGCGGCGCGCCAGCAGCTGTGCCGCGAGTTGCGCGGCATCGTCAAAGGTGGAAGCACTCATGAGGAGGAAGATTCTTCTCTGGCAGGAGGTGTCGGGCTTTTTTCATTGCCATGCTCGGTGCTATGGAGCACACCACGGCTCATCCACGACACGTATTCGTCATCAATTTCGCCCTGCTCGGCCGACCAGCGCACCCGCCAGGGCTGGCGCGCCATATCGCCGGTGGCGCCCTGCAGATGCTGGGCCTGCACATCGCCCAGCAGCGGCAGCAGCTGGGCACGGTAGGAGGCGCGCGCATAGCTGCCGCCCAGCACAGCCGGGGACAGGTCTTGCTCGGCATGGCCCGCGCCGCTCCACTGCTGCAGCAGGGTCTGCAGCGCCGCCATCTCGGGCGGCAGGCTCAGCACCGCCAGCTGGCCCTCGGGCGCGGCCATGCCCTGCGGCAGGGGCTCCAGCTCCTTGGGCTTGGGGCGGTCGCGCTCGAACTCGGCCTCGCACATGTCCAGCAGCTCATGCTGGCTCACCAGCACCGGGTGCACCGGGCGCGAGAGCGCCCCCAGGCTGAGGTTTTCCAGAAAACCCACGCCCTGCAACCAGCGCCGCACATCGGTGGTGGTGATGCCGGTGGACCCCAGGGTGACGCGCTGGCGGTCCACCTGCTGCAGCGCGCGGTTGAACTGGCTGGCCATCGCCAGCAGGCGCGCCTGTGCCAGGCCCAGCTCGCGCGCCAGCCGCTCCAGGCGCGCATTGCCCTCGGTCTGGGCCTGCTCGATGATGGCCTTGAGCGCGTCGCCGGCGCGATCCACCAGCTTGAGCGCGCGCTCGAAACGCTGGCGCGCGCGGCGCAGATGGAACTCGCTGCCGCTGGCGATCGCATCGGCGAATTCGTCGTACAGGCGCGCCAGCTGGGCCTGCAGATGGTGCAGCTGGGCCGGGTCCAGGGTGCCCAGCTGGTGGGCGCCGGCCACATTGGCCAGCAGCGCGGCCAGGTCGGCATCCTGCTCGGCGGCGCGTGTCAGCGGCGAGAGGATGCCGATCAGCTGCTGGGCCAGCGGCGTCACGCCGTACTGCTGGTTGGAGCCGTCCCAGGCCAGCAACTCGGCCTCACGCAGGCGCTTGAGCACCAGCTCCAGGGCCTCGTCGCGCAGCATGTGGAAGTGGCGGTTCAGGGTGTCGCGGCTGACGCGCGACTCCGGCAGCGCCATCAGCTCCAGGAACACCCAGACGCGCAGGCGCACCAGCGCCGCCGGGCCATGGCACAGGGCCCGCAAGGCATTCAGCTGGGCCTCGTTGCGCTCCAGCTGCCACCACAGCAGCGCCTCGCCGGGGGCGCTGCCTTCTCGGAAATAGTCTTCAAAGCGCAGCTCTTGTTCTTCATGCTCTGCGCCCACCATGCTTTCGCTCATGGGGCGATTATCCCAGGCTGGATGGGGCGATCCGGCTAGGATGCACCCCAAATGCAAACAGCTGTGAATGGTGATCTGGGCTTGGCCTTGCTGGGGGCCTGGCAGCGGCGCGAATTGCTGGCATCGGCCGGCTGGGCCTTGCCGCACCCCGCGGGCATCGGCAACGCCCAGGAGGCGGTGGTGGCCGCGCTGGACTGGCAGACCTTGCCGGGCTTCTGGAAATCCGGTGGGCCGCGCCGGGAAGCGGCCTCGCTGAGCCATGCGCCCCTGCCCCGTGCTGGCGTACGGCAGGTCGAGGGCGCCACGTCGATGGACTTCAGCGATCTCTGGCTGCCCGCCTGCGGCATCGAGGCCGAGATTGCGCTGCGCCTGGGGCGGGACGTGAGCCCGGCGTTGGCGGCCGGCCTGGATCAGGCCGCGGCCACGGCCCTGGTGGATGGCATGGCGGTCGCCGTGGAGCTCACCGCCTCGCGCTGGCGGGAGGCCGACGCGGCGCCCGAGCCGCTGCGCCAGGCCGATCTGCTCTCGCATGGCGCCCTGCTGCTGGGCCCTTGGCTGGCGCCGGCGGCGCGCGACTGGGCCGACCAGACCTGCTGGGTGGAGATCGAGGGCCAGCCACGGCTGCAGCGCCGCGGCAGCCACGCGCTGGGCGATCCGTGCTGGTTGCTGCCCCACTGGCTGCGCCATGCCACCCGCCATGGCCAGACCTTGCGGGCTGGCAGCGTGGTCACCACCGGCTCATGGACCGGCACCCTGCCGCTGCCGCCGGGCCGCGTCGCCCGCGTCGGCTTCGAGGGCCTGGGCGAATTGCGGCTCAGGACTTAGGCGAGCAGCGGCCGCTCCAGATAGCGCGCCTGCTGGCCAAAGCTGGCGAGCTTGCGCTGCAGCGCCGCGGGCAGCTGCTGCAGGGGCGCGAAGCCATGGCGCTGCCAGTACGGCAACGAGCCCTGCACCGCCACCAAGCCCATGCGGCCCAGGCCCAGGGCTTGCGCGCGCGCCTCCAGCAGGGCCAGCAGGCGCCGCGCAACCCCCATGGCGCGGCCCGCCGGTGCCACCGCCATATCGTGCAGATAGAGCAGCTGGGGCTCGGCTGGCAGGGCGCATTGCGGCGCGTCCAGCGCGGGCAGGGTCTCGGGACACAGCGGCAGACTCACCGCATAGGCCAGCGGCTGGCCCGCCCGGCTGGCCAGCCAGCAGGTGCCCAGTGCGGCAGCGGCCCGCAGCTTGGCCTCGAAGGCCTGGGCACTCTCCAGAAACTCGGGCCCATAGCACTGGGCCTGCAGGGCCAGCACGGCGGGCAGATCCGCCGGGGCCATCTCACGAAATACCAGGTTCACATCAACTCACGAAACGTGCCAGCAGCCGCGTGCCCAGCGGCGTGAAGATCATGACAAAGGCCAGCAGGTTCAGACTCACGCAGAGCCAGAACAGGCGCTGGAAACTCGGCTTGCGGTTCTTGTGGCGCAGCAGCTGCTGGGCCAGCAATGCACCGGGCCAGCCGCAAACGAGAGCCAGGGCGTGCAGCGTGCCCTCGGCCACGCGCCAGCCCCCCTTCAGCGCGGCGCGCTTGTCGCCCGCATAGACGATGAAGGTCGCCACGCTCATGGCCAGGTAGAAGCCCCACAGCGCCTGCGGCAGGCCCCAGGCCAGATGCACACCCAGCACCAGCAGCGCAAAGCCGGGGATCAGCCAGAGGCTGCTGCCATGGCGCGCCGCCGGCGGTGCCGGCGCGGGCCTGGGCGCGGGGCGCGGCTCCAGGCTCTGCACCTTGAGCGCACGGAGCTTGCCCTGGGCGTCATGGCCGGCCGCGTAGCTGAGGCGTTCGCCCACGAAGGGACGCTGGACCCGCAGGCCAAAGGCCTTGATGTGCACAAAGAGCTTGGCGCCACCGCCCTCGGGGGCGATGAAGCCATAGCCCTTGGCATCGTCCCACTGGACCAGGATGCCTTTCTGTCTATTCGTCATGATGGGGCGGGACTGTGCCATGAAAAAAGAAAAGCCCGCCGAAGCGGGCTGTTCTCAAGCAAGGCAGCAATTACCTGCCGAAGCCACCCTTGCGCGGGCCGGCCGGGCCACGGCGGTCGCCGCCGAAGCTGGGCTTGCCGCCGCCACCAAAGCTGGGCTTGCCGCCAAACGAGGGCTTGCCTGCAAAGGAAGGCTTGCCGGCGTAGGCAGGCTTGTCACCAAAGCTGGGGCGATCGCCACGCGGGGCGAAGCCGCGGTCGTCACGGGGCGCAAAGCCGCGCTCTTCACGCGGTGCGAAGCCACGCTCCTCGCGCGGTGCGAAGCCGCGATCGGCGCCACGGTCGTTGCGATCGGCGAAGCGCGGGTCGAAGCGCGGTGCACCGTCACGACCAACATCGCGGCCAAAGGCCTTGCCGCCACCATCGCGGTTGCCGGCAAAGGCCGGACGGCCGCCATCGCGGTGGAAGGGCTTGCTGCCGAAGCCCTTGTTGAAGCCGCTCTTGTTGGCATAGCCAGCACGCGGGCCACGGTCTTCAAAACCACCGGCACCGGCGGGGCGCGGCGGGAAGATGCGCGGTTCTTGGGTCTTGGGCTCGAGGCCGGCGATCTGCGACACCGGGATGGTCTGGGTGGTGAACTGCTGGATGCGACGGATCATCGAGACGTCGTCACGCACGGCCAGGGTCACGGCCAGGCCTTCGCGGCCGGCACGGCCGGTACGGCCGATACGGTGCACATAGTCCTCGGCCTTCATCGGCAGACCGTAGTTGATGACGTGGCTGATGGTGGGCACGTCGATGCCGCGGGCCGCCACATCGGTGGCCACCAGCACGCGCAGCTCGCGGCGGCGCAGGGCCATCAGGGTGCGGTTGCGGCGGCCTTGCGGCATGCCGCCATGCAGCGGGGCCACGGCGTGGCCGATTTCCTGCAGGCGCTCGGCCAGCCAGTCGGCATCGCGCTGGGTGCTGGTGAAGACCACGGCCTGGTCCAGCGTGGGCTCGGCCAGGATGGCTTCCAGCAGCTGGTCCTTGTGGTTGTTGTTGTCGGCCCAGTGCAGGCGCTGGGTGATGTTCTCGTGCGTGTCGGTGTGCGAAGCCACCTCGATGCGCTGCGGATCATTCAGCAGGTCTTGCGCCAGACGGCCCACATGGCCGGCGAAGGTGGCGCTGTACATCACGGTCTGGCGCGTGGCCGGCGTGTGCGAAGCAACCACCTTGATGTCGTCGATGAAGCCCATGTCCAGCATGCGGTCGGCTTCGTCCAGCACCAGCATCTCGACGTTGTCGAGCACGCACTTGCCGGATTGCAGATGGTCCAGCAGGCGGCCGGGGGTGGCAATCAGGATGTCCAGCGGGCCCATCAGCTGACGGATCTGCAGGGGGTAAGGCATGCCGCCCAGCACGGTGGCGACGCGCAGGCCTTGCACATGGCGGCCATAGGTCGACGCGGCCTTGGAGACCTGCATCGCCAGCTCACGGGTGGGGGCCAGCACCAGCACCTTGGGGCCGTAGATCTTGCCCTTTTCGCGGCGGGTATTGTTCTCGCCACGCGAGGCCAGGATCTTCTCCAGCGCGGGCAGGATGAAGGAGGCGGTCTTGCCCGAGCCGGTGCGCGAGGAAACCATCAGGTCCTTGCCAGCCAGGCCGGCGGGAATCGCCAGTGCCTGCACGTCGGTGGCGGTCTCGTAGCCAGAATCCTTGACGGCGCGCAGCAGCGCTTCATGCAGACCCAAATTTTCAAAAGACATCGTTTTTCTTTCAACAAAGCCCTGCCCCGCCGGCCTGGAAACCGGACAAAAGCAGTCCTCGCCGCGCTGCCTCAGGCATGCGTGGCAAGACAGTAAAAGTCGCTGGGAGACAAGCTCGCGTCGATCACCGAGGCAGGCATGCGCAAGCGCTTGAACGCTTGGTGGCACGCAGAGGTGAGGCGCCGGGGGAACAGTCAAAGCGACGGCATCGCCGCCGACCGAACCCGAGGGTGTTCAGCGCGTCACGGCGAGTTGAAGGTAAGAATCAACTGCTGTGGCCTGAACGAGGTCAGAGGAGACGTACGAACCGCTGCGTGAAGCTTCTCTTCTCGAGATGGGAGCTTTGCAGCGAGAACGCGACTATAGCACGCTAGGGTTTTCCCCGGCAAGTCTTATCGACGTGACTTTCTGCCGGCCTGCGCGCCTGCTGCCTATACTGGGCCTCGGTCGGCAGTTCACCCAGGCCTTGCCGCGCGACCCGGTCGCGAGCTAAACCTGCCTTTGACAATTCGTTTTGGTCACGCGGAACACGTGTGCCAAGGCTGCAAGTCGGCAAGCCCAGCCGCTGTTGTGACGACAGCTTCAGGTGCACGCATTGGAGCGAGACATCCATGCCCCGTGATGCAATCCCCTGCGCCGTGCAGGACCTGTCGGCCTTCGCCAAGACGCTGCGCAGCCAGCTGCAAGCCCATGTCGAGAGCGCGGCCGAAGCGCCCAGCCACCTGACGCTGATGAATATGCTGGCGCGCGCCGCCGGCCATCGCAATCTGCAGGCACTGAAGGCCAGCCATGCCGCCCAGCCGGGCAACAGCCATGGCCAGGCGACGCTGCCCGCACGCCAGCGCGCCCAGCCGGCCCATGGCCCGCGCCTGCCCGGCCTGAGCGAAACGGCCGACCGTGCGCTGCGCCAATTCGACGAACAGGGCCGGTTGGCGCGCTGGCCCACCAAGTACAGCGTGCAGCGCCATGCCATGTGGGGCTTGTGGATGCATTTCGATGCCAAGCGCCCCTACACCGAGCGCGAGGTCAACGAGATCCTGAAATCGCGCCACAGCTTTGGTGACCACTGCACCTTGCGGCGCGAACTCGTCAACATGCGCCTGCTCGAGCGCACCGCCGACGGCGCCTGCTATCACAAGGTGGCGGCGCGCCCCGACGCAGACGTGGCCGCCCTGCTGAAGGCCCTACGCCTGCGCGGCTAGGGCCAGCTGCAGCGCGGCCATGAAGCGCTGCAGTGCCGCAGCCTCGAGGAAGGGCTGGGCCGTGGGCTCGAAGTCCAGCTGCGCCGTCGGCAGCGCTGCCTGACCCTCATGCGCGGCCAGCAGGCCGGCATCCAGGCTGCCCGGCACCAGCAGCTGCCAGCTCAGCAGGCCACGGCTGCCGCCGGCCACGCGGGCCACGCGCTGGGCCCGCTGTGCGGGATTCCAGGGCAGATCGGCATGCAAGAGCAGCGCCACGCCGGCGGCGCTCAGATCCAGGCCCGGGCAGGCCACATCCACCGCCAGCAAGACCTGACCCTGCTCGCCCTGCCATTGCGCCAGCTCGGCCGCGCGCTGTGCGGGCGTCTGGTCGCGGCGCAGGCTGGCCACGGCCAGACCCAGCTCGGCGAGCCCCTGGGCCAGCATGGCCGCGGTGGCATCCTGCTGCACCGCGATCACCAGCTTCTGCGTCAGCGCCGGCATGATCTGCGGCAGCAGGGCCACGATGGCTTGCAGCTTGGCCGCACAAGCCGGCTGGCCGACGGCAGCCTCGCGCAAGCGCGCCACCGCGCGCAGCAGTTGCAGCTGCTCGGCATGGGCCAGATAGCCCAGGCGCTGCCAGCGCTGCAGCAGCTGCCTGCTCTGCGCCAATGCCTCGGCATCGGGCCGCACGCCATCGGCCTGCACCCAGAGCGGCTGTTCCAGCGACAGCGGCAGGGCCTGGCCCAGATCGCGCTTGCGGCGGCTCAGCATCACCATCTGCAGGGCCTCGCGCTGCTGGCGCTTGGAGGCATCCACGCCCAGCGCGCGCAACAGCGCCAGCGGGCCGCGGCGCTGCGCGTCCAGCCAGTCCGCCAGCGCATCCAGCTGGGGCTCGCCCAGCAGCTCGCGATCGGCCAGCAGCCACAGCCAGGGCGCCTGTACCGCAGGCAGCGGGCCCAGCTCGGCGAACTCCTGCACTGCATCGACGATCAGGCAGTCCGCCACTTCGTCGCCGCGCAGCTCAGCGGGCGCCAGCAAGCGCAGCTCGGCCGGCCAGCCACCCAGGAGGCGTTGCGCCTCGGCCTGCCAGGCCGCGTGGCGCTCGGCCGGCGCCACCAGCAGACCCCGGCCCAGGCCGAACTGCAACGCCGCCAGACGCCAGGCCGCCAGCGCGGGGGCGCGCTGCGACAGGCCCAGATCGTCGGCCAGCAGGGCGCGGCCGGCGCAGACGGCGAACAGCGCCGCCTCCCACTGGAAACCATGCAGGGGCGCCTGCAGCAGCGTGGCCAGGCCCTGACCGTCCGGATACGCGGCCTCCAGGCGCAGCACGCGCGCCTCGGCGTCGCGGCCCGGGGCCAGCTGCAGCCAGACCTCGTCGGCGACGCGCAGCTCATGGCCGGCGTCGGCGGCCAGCGTCAGCAAGCGCTGCAACTGCTGCTCCATCGGCTGCGCATCCAGCACCAACCCGGAGGGCGCATCGGCACCAGGCTGCAGCAGCAGGCCGCGCTGCAGGCCCTGGTCCAGCGTCAGGACGCTGTACGCCGGTGGCACCGGCGGCGTAGGTGGAGCTTCAACAACAGGCTTGGTCTTGCGCGCGGCGGGTCTCTTGCGGGCCGCAGGTTTGGCGGCAGCCACCACGGCCGGCGCTGCCACTGCCACTACCTCAGCCGGCTTGGCCTTGCTGCGTGCCGCCGCCTTGCGTGCCGGCTTGGCCTTGGGCTCGACCGGCGCAGGGGCTTCCACCACCTTGGTCGCTGCGGCCGGCTTGGTCTTCTTCGGCGCCGGCTTCTTGGCCACGGCCTTGCGCGCCGGCTTGGGCTCGCTGACGACCTCGCTCACGACCTCGCTGACAGCCTTGCTCACGGCCGGCTTGGTTGCGGGCTTCTTCGCCGCTGCCTTCTTTGCAGTCTTGCGCGCCGGCTTGGCGGGGACCTTGGCTTCGACAGCAGCCTCGGCAATGGGTTCCGCCGCCTTGCGGCGGCTCTTGATGGACGTGGCCATGGATGCTTGAAAAGGAAAATTCAGCTCGTGATCAGCTCGGCGGGGCACCAGCCCCGCAGGCTGTTGAAAAAGGCCAGCGCCTGGGCTCTTGCCAGGTCGCTCTTGAGGAGGCGTGCTTCGCGCACGCGCCCCTGGGCCAGCAGCTCCTCGCGCAGCACGCCCGGCAACAGGCCGGATGCGCGTGCGGGCGTGAGCCACTCGCCGTCAATCTGGAGTGCGATATTGCCGAAGCTGCACTCGGTGAGTTCCTCTTGGGTGTTCCACAGCAGCAGGTCGAAGGCTGCCGCCGGCTTGCGGCGCGCGCAGGCTTCATAGAGCTCGCGCCGCGTGGTCTTGTGTTGCACGAATTCTGCCGCAGCGCCGAGGCTGGCGATGGGCTCAGGCGCCAGCGCCAGCCGCAGCGGCAGGGGGCTGGGCGTGTAGGCCAGCGCTTCGGCATGGATGGCGCCCTGCGCGTCCAGCGTCAGCCGCACGCGCCAGCAGCCCTCGCCATGCTGCGCCGCCAGGGCCTGCAGGGCCTCGCGCACGCGCGCCGGCGAGAGCCTGAGCCCGAAATGCTGGGCGGTGCGCTGCAGCCGTGCCAGATGGCCGGGCAGGCGTTGGTAAGCGCCCTGCTCCAGCCTGAGCGTTTCCAGCGCCGCGATGGGCGCCTCGGCACGCAGCAGAAAGCGCGTCTTGGCGCGCCATTCGGCCAGCTCGGCGGCGGGCTCGGAGTCCAGCGTGATGGCGCTGCCAATGCCGCATTGCAGGCGCTCGCCCTGCCACTCGACGGTGCGTATCGGCACATTGAAGGTCGCCACGCCGCCCGGCTGCATGAGGCCCAGTGCGCCGCAGTACCAGCCGCGCGCGTCCGGCTCCAGCTCACGGATGATCTGCATCGCCCGCACCTTGGGCGCGCCGGTGACCGAACCGCAGGGAAACAGGGCCGCGAACACCTCGGCCAGGCTCAGCCCGGGGCGGCTCACCGCCGTGACGGTGGAGGTCATCTGCCAGACCGTGGGCAGGGCATGCAGCTCGAACAGGCGCGGCACGCGCACCGAGCCCAGCGTCGCCACGCGGCCCAGGTCGTTGCGCAGCAGGTCCACGATCATCAGGTTCTCGGCGCGTTCCTTCTCGCTGGTGCGCAGATAGGCTTGCGCGGCCTCGTCCTCCACCACATCGTTGCCGCGCGGCGCCGTGCCCTTCATGGGCTGGGCGGCGAGCAGCCAGCTGCGCTGGCTCTCGGGCAGCGGGCGCCAGTCGAAGAACAGCTCGGGCGAGACGCTGGCGACACCGGCGCTGCGCAGGAACAGCGAGAAGCCGCCCGGCTGCTGTGCATGCAGGGCCAGGAAGAGCCGAGCCGGATCGAGGTCCGCCGGCAGTGCCGTGTGCAGCCGCGTGGTCAGGTTGATCTGGTAGCAGTCGCCGGCGCGGATCCACTCACGCACCCGTTCGATCTGCATGGCCTCGTCGGCGTCGGCCTGCACGTCCGCCCAGCCCAGCGGGCCGGTGAAGCAGTCCGCCTCGGCCGGCCAGGGCTGCGGGGCCTGGTGGTAGATCGCGAACTCGGCCAGCGGCTGCGCGCTTGCCAAGGTGTTCAGTGCTGTGGCCAGGGCCGCGTCGAGCGCACCGGCGGCCTCGTAGCGCAGCCCACCCAGCACCCAGGCACCCGCGCGCGCGGCCTGCTGGGCCTGGGCGATCACGCCGGCCAGCTCGCCCGGGCTGTGCGCCAGCAAGCGCTGCGCCGGCGCCTCGTAGAAGGCACCACGCAGGCGCTCGCCGTCTTCGCGGGCGAGCGGATGGCGCGGGAAGTCAAAAGCCGCCCAGAGCTGCTCGGGGCGGCGCGTGCTGCTCATGGCCGAGGCTTCAGAGGCTCAGGAAATGCGTGCGGTAATAGGCCAGCTCGTCGATGGACTCATGGATGTCGGCCAGCGCGGTATGCGCCTGGGCCTTCTTGAAACCTTCGATGATGCCGGGCTTCCAGCGCCGCGCCAGTTCCTTCAGCGTCGAGACATCGAGATTGCGGTAGTGGAAGAAGTCTTCCAGCGAGGGCATGTAGTTGGCGAGGAAGCGGCGGTCCTGGCAGATGCTGTTGCCGCACATCGGGGATTTGCCGGCCGGGACATAGGCCTTCAGGAATTCGATGGTCTTGGCGGCCGCTTCTTCCTCGCTCACCGTCGAGGCCTTGACGCGATCGATCAGGCCGCTCTTGCCATGGGTGCCCTTGTTCCAGGCATCCATCTTGTCCAGGGTCTCGTCGCTCTGATGGATGGCAAACACCGGGCCTTCGACGCGCACCGTCAGCTGGGCGTCGGTCACCACCACCGCCACCTCGATGATGCGGTCCCTGTCCGGGTAGAGGCCGGTCATTTCAAGATCGATCCAGATCAGGTTCTGCTCATGCGAAGCCAGGGTGGCCACAGGGCTCGTGTTCTCGGTCATGCGTCGGTTCCAGTACGTTCGTCGCCGCTATTGTCGCAGGCCTACACTTGCGGCCCATGCAGCCGACGTTTCTTCCCGCACTCTCCCCCGCAGCCCTGAGCATCGCCTTTGCCATCGCCCTGCTGCTCTCGCTGGCGCTGCGGCTGTGGCTGGCGACGCGCCAGATCCGCCACGTGATGGCGCACCGCGAGGCCGTGCCCGCCGCCTTTGCCGCCACCGTGCCCCTGGCCGCGCACCAGAAGGCCGCCGACTACACGGTGGCACGCAGCCGTTTCGGCATCCTCAACATGGCCTTCGGTGCCGCCGTGCTGATCGCCTGGACGCTGCTGGGCGGGCTCGACGCGCTGAACCTGGCACTGCAGGATGCGCTGTTTGCGCGCTTCGGCGCGATGGCCTACCAGCTCGGCTTGCTGGTGGCCTTCACGCTGATCGGCGCGCTGATCGAGCTGCCCTGGGAGCTCTACAACACCTTCCGGCTGGAGCAGCGCTTCGGCTTCAACCGCACCACGCTCAAGCTCTATGTGCTGGATGCGCTCAAGGGCGCCCTGGTCGGCGCCCTGATCGGCCTCCCGATCGCCGCGCTGATCCTGTGGCTGATGGGCGCCGCGGGGGCGGCCTGGTGGCTGTGGGCCTGGGGTGCCTGGGTGGGCTTCAACCTGCTCATCATGGTGCTCTACCCGACCGTGATCGCGCCGCTGTTCAACAAGTTCGAGCCGCTGGCCGATGCCGGCCTGCGCGAGCGCGTGGAAGCCCTGATGGCGCGCTGCGGCTTCGCCGCCAAGGGCCTGTTCGTGATGGACGGCAGCAGGCGCTCCGCGCATGGCAATGCCTACTTCACCGGCATCGGCGCGGCCAAGCGGGTGGTGTTCTTCGACACCCTGCTGGCGCGCCTGAACGGCCCCGAGGTGGAGGCGGTGCTGGCGCATGAGCTGGGCCACTTCAAGCACAAGCATGTGCTCAAGCGCATGCTGAGCCTGTTTGCGCTGAGCCTGCTGGCCTTCGGCCTGCTCGGCTGGCTGAGCCGCCAGACCGGCTTCTACCTGGCCTTCAGCGTGCAGCCCAATATGGCCGCCCCCAATGACGCGCTGGCGCTGCTGCTCTTCATGCTGGTGCTGCCGGTGTTCGGCTTCTTCTTCACCCCGCTCTCGGCTCTGATCTCGCGCAAGCACGAGTTCCAGGCCGATGCCTATGCCTGCGCCCAGGCCAGCGGTGCGGACCTGGCCGCCGCCCTCTTGAAGCTGCACGAGGACAATGCCGGCACGCTCACGCCCGACCCGGTCTACGCGCGCTTCTACTACTCCCATCCCCCTGCCAGCGAACGCCTCGCTGCGATCCTGAAATGAACCTGCTGCTCGCCCAATGCACGCCCCAGCGCGAGGCCCTTGCCGCCGAACAACTGCCCGACTGGCTGGCCCAGGTGCCCGGCTGGTTGCCCGACCCCGAGGCCAAGCTGATAGCCCTCCGCTTCGAGTTCGAGAACTTCTACCAGGTGATGGCCTTCGTCAACGCGGTGGCCGAGATCGCCCATGCGCAGGACCACCATCCCGAGCTGATGATCAGCTACAGCGTCTGCACGGTGAGCTTCAGCACGCATAGCGCGCAAGGCCTGACCCCCAATGATTTCATTTGCGCGGCGCAGGTGAGCGCGCTGCCGGAAGCCAGCGCCGCATGACGGCCAAGTTCGCCACGCTCGATCTCGGCCTGGTGGTGCGCGGCCATGGCCGCCACTACATCATCGAGGACAGCGAGGGCCGGCGGCGCGTCTGCCACCCGCGCGGCAAGAAGAGCGATTGCGTGGTCGGCGACATGGTGCGCTGGGCCGAGGTGAGCAGCGACGAGGGCGTGGTGGAAGCGGTGGAGCCGCGCCGCAACCTGCTGTTCCGCCAGGACGAGTGGAAGACCAAGAGCTTTGCCGCCAATCTGGACCAGCTGCTGGTGCTGGTGGCAGTGGAGCCGGTGTTCAGCGAGTCGCAGCTGACGCGCGCGCTGATTGCGGCCGAGAGCGCCGGCATCGCCGCCACCATCGCGCTCAACAAGACCGACCTGCCCGGCGCCGCCACCCAGCGCGCGCGCCTGCAGCCCTACCGCGACATGGGCATCGAGGTGCTAGAGGTGGCGCTGAAGGCCGACCCGCTGGCCTCGCGCGCCCTGCTGGCACCCTGGCTGGAAGGCAAGCGCAGCTTTGTGCTGGGGCCCAGCGGCACCGGCAAGAGCACGCTGATCAATCTGCTGATTCCCAATGCCGCCGCCCAGGTGGGTGATATCTCGGTGGCGCTGAACTCGGGCCGCCACACCACCACCACCACGCAGTGGTACTGGATGGACGAGCGGCGCCAGACGGCGCTGATCGATTCACCCGGCTTCCAGGAATTCGGCCTCAAGCAGATCGAGCCCATGCAGCTGCCACTGCTGATGCCCGACCTGAAGAAGCATGCGGACCATTGCCGCTTCTACAACTGCACGCACATGCACGAGCCCGGCTGCGGTGTGCGCGACGCGGTGGACGCCGGGCTGATCAGCCCCTCGCGCTACCGCATCTATGGCGAGATCCTGCAGGAGCTGAGCAGCAAGCGCTGGTAAGCGGCCCTACTCGAGCCGCGGCGTCACGGCGGGCACCTCGCGTGCCTCCACGTCCACCACCTCGCCCGCGGGCCTGGCACGCGCGGCGCCACCCGGACGGAATTGGCGCGCGCGCGCAAAGCCGGACAGATC